>Ga0182793_1002565_pt1 | contig 10340 bp, 7 predicted proteins | sample Passage237A_FD_130498 | JGI IMG/M metagenome (GOLD analysis project Ga0182793, IMG submission 130498) | Cellulose adapted compost microbial communities from Newby Island Compost Facility, Milpitas, CA, USA - Passage2 37A (version 2) (version 2) ...
CGTCGGCAATGCCTGAGTTCTGCAACACACGCCCAAAGATCCCACCGGCGCCGGTGATCAAAATAATGGAAGCCGAACCTACCAGTGCCTGCCCGATCCAGCCATCGGTAGACAACATGGAGCACTCGAGTTTCTTGGGAAGTGTCAGCGCCAGCAGCACGCCAATCAGCAAGGCAACAAAGGGTTCGCCAACAAACAGAATGACATTGGTTGCAGCAGATTCCGGCAGCTCAAAAACCCTTACCAGTGCCTTGGCAAGGATCAACACTATGGGCACGAGAATAGGCAGGCTGGCGTGCAGTGCACCCGGCGCCATCTTTGCTCTTTGTGCCAGGTCTTCTTCGGTAATTTCCGGACAGGGATCTATCTTGATACGACGTCCCACATAAAGCGCAAACAGAATACTCACCGTCAGGGCTACCAGACTGACGGGAATACCAATCATCAATACCCGTCCCAGATCGGCGTGCAACAAACCGGCGGCAGCAATAGGACCAGGAGTCGGCGGAATCAATGTATGGGAAACCGTCAGCCCCAGACTCAGCGCAATGGTTGCTCCCGCCACACTGATTCCCGCTCTCTTGCACAGGGATTTTTTCAGCGAGGACAGGAGCATGAATCCACTGTCGGCAAATACGGGAATGGATACCACATAACCCATGATACCCATGGTGGGCACAACATTTTTTTTGCCAAAAAATACGAGAATCCGTTGGGCTATGGCGTAGGCACCCCCAGTATTTTCCAGAAAGGCACCTATGATCACCCCCAGAATGATAATCAGGCCGATGCCTCCCAAAGTCTGTCCAAAGCCCTGATTGACCGACGCGATTATCACATCAAACGGTATACCCGCCAGAAATCCATACAACAGAGCAACCAGCAACAAGACAACAAAGGGATGAATGGCGTAGCGCGTAGTAAAAATAACGATAAGCGCAACACAAACTAACAAGTAGACGACCAGCATGACGATTCCTGTTGAATTATTTTTGTAGTGAAGTGTTGTTATCTTGTTGATTACCGGACCAACGTGCCGCTCAAAAACGGGCGCTTATTATTGATCGGCTACGTCCCTGCAGCCGCGATTAATCGTGAGATCAGTGCAAATCCCGATCGACGACCGAGCCGGATTTGCCGACAAGCACATCCAGATCCGCTCCCAGATGAGCCTGTTCAACATGATCCAGATAGATGCGTACATAGCCGCGCTCTGCACGCGGATCCGGCGCTACCCACTCAGCGCGACGGCGCGCCAGCTCTTCGTCGGACACCAGCAATTGCAAACGGCGATTGGGTACGTCCAGTTCGATTTCATCGCCATCCTGTACCAGCGCGAGCGTGCCGCCGACGGTGGATTCGGGCGCAACATGCAGCACCACTGTGCCATAGGCTGTACCACTCATGCGGCCGTCGGAAATGCGCACCATGTCTTTCACACCTTGCAGCGTGAGTTTTTTCGGCAAGTCCACGTTGCCCACTTCCGGCATGCCGGGATAGCCTTTCGGCCCCACGCCTTTCAATACGATCACGTTGTTGGCATCGATTGGCAAATCCGGATCATCGATACGCGCGTGATAATCTTCCATGCTTTCAAATACCACGGCGCGACCGCGATGCTGCATCAGTGCCGGTGTGGCAGCCGAGGGTTTGATCACCGCGCCATCTTCACAGAGGTTGCCGCGCAACACGGCGATACCAGCGGCGGGATTCAGTGGCTCGGCGCGGGTTCTGATCACTTCACGGTTGTAACACTTGGCATCGGCATAGTTTTCTACCAGAGGCTTGCCATTGACTGTCGTGGTTTTTGCGCGCAACAAATCGCCCAATTCATTGATAACCACACCCAGGCCACCGGCGTAGTAGTAGTCTTCCATCAGATATTTGCCTGAAGGCATGAGATTTACCAGCAGCGGAATATGGCTACCGATACGATCGAAATCTTCCAGCTCCAGAGGCACGCCAATGCGACCGGCAATGGCCAACAGGTGAATAATGAGGTTGGTGGAACCGCCCACAGCAGCATTGGCCACAATGGCGTTTTCAAAGGCTTCACGCGTGAGCACCTTGCTCAGGGTCAGATCCTCGTTGACCATTTCCACAATGCGGCGGCCCGAGAGCTGCGCCATAACTTTTTTGCGCGCATCCACGGCTGGAATTGATGAAGCACCGGGCAGAGTCAAACCCAGAACTTCAGCCATGGTGGCCATGGTGGACGCTGTACCCATGGTGTTGCAGTGACCGGCGCTACGAGCTGCGCCTATCTCTGCTTCAAGAAAATCGGCATCGGAAAATTCACAGGTATCCTGTTTTGCCTTGATCTGCCAGTTGAAGGAACCGGAACCAATTTCACCACCGCGGAATTTGCCGTTGAGCATGGGGCCGCCGGGCACAACGATGGTGGGAATATCCACACTACAAGCGCCCATGATCAGCGAAGGAGTGGTTTTATCGCAGCCGGTCAGCAGCACCACACCGTCGAGCGGATTGGCACGAATGGATTCCTCCACGTCCATGCTCGCCAGATTGCGAAACAGCATGGTGGTGGGCTTCATGATAGTTTCGCCCAAAGACATCACCGGAAATTCAAAAGGCACACCGCCCGCTTCCAGCACGCCGCGTTTTACAATTTCGGCTACATCGCGCAAATGGCCGTTACAGGGCGTCAGTTCCGACCAGGTATTGCAAATGCCAATAACCGGGCGACCGCGAAAATAATCATCGGGATAGCCCTGATTGCGCAGCCAGGATCTGTGTACAAAACCCATTTTGTCTTTGCCGCCAAACCATTCCTGGCTGCGGAGTTTTTTCTTGGTCATTCACGACTCCGATTAATTGATATTGTGTCTCGCCTGTGCCTGATAAAAATGTAGCTATCTGATGGGGTCGCGGGTTTTTACACCATTGACCAGACGCATCAATCCCAGAGGATTGTGGTCCTTGAGCGCATCAGGCAGCAGTGCCTGGGGATAGTTCTGATAGCACACAGGGCGCATGAAACGCGCAATAGCGGCCGTACCCACAGAAGTAAAACGACCGTCAGTAGACGCAGGGAAAGGCCCGCCATGCACCATGGCGTGAGTGACCTCAACACCTGTGGGGAAACCATTGACCACCAGACGGCCCACCTTGGTAGTGAGCAGATCTGCCAGATCCAGCCAGGAAGCAAGTTCAGATTCAGTAGCGTGAATGGTGCCTGTCAACTGGCCGCCGAGACCGGCCACCACTTGCATCAGTTGCTGCTTCGATTCACACACCACCAGCAGGGAACAGGGACCAAAAACCTCTTCCTGCAATTCGGGGCGAGCGAGAAATTCTGAAGCACTGGTGCGCAGGAAATGTGTCTGCCCGAGGAAGCCAGGACCTGACTGGCGCGCCTTGCCGGATGCCACTACATCCACCGCCTCTGACTGAGCCAGCCGCTGGCTTTGCTGCTGATAGTGCTCGTAGATACGAGCATTCAGCATCACACCGGCCTCCACCTCTGCAACCGCTGTGGCAACCGAAGCCAGGAACTGATCCAGCCCTTCACCGGCAATAGCCAGCACCAGACCAGGATTGACGCAGAACTGACCACATCCCAGAGTGAGTGAACCGACAAACCCCTGGGCAATTTCAGTGGCTTTCTGCTTGAGTGTTTCCGGCACGAGAATAACCGGGTTGATACTGCCCATTTCGGCGAAGACGGGGATAGGTTCGGGTCTCTGGCTGGCGAGACGATAGAGCGCCATGCCGCCACCCAGTGAGCCAGTAAAGCCCACAGCCTTGATTTCAGGTGCAGAAACCAACTGGGCACCAACGGCGTGGCCTTCATCCATCAACAGAGAGAAAACACCTGTGGGCATGCCACAGCGTTCCACCGCCCGCGCCATAGCCTGAGCCACCAGTTCACAACTGCCGGGATGGGAGGAATGGCCTTTCACCACCACCGGACAACCAGCAGCCAGTGCCGAGGCGGTATCACCGCCAGCCACTGAATAGGCCATGGGGAAATTGCTGGCGCCGAAGACAGCTACAGGTCCGAGAGCCTGATTGAGCAGGCGCAGATCAGGTTTGGGCAGGGGTTTGCGATCCGGCTGGGCGGTATCTATGCGGGCCTCCCAGTGGGCACCCTCTTCCAGCAGACTGGCAAAGAGATTGAGCTGACCACAGGTGCGTGCTCTCTCCCCCTCAACCCGCGCGCGGGGATAGCCGGTTTCCAGCGTCAGCCGATCCAGCAACTCATCGCCAAGAGCGAGGATCTCGTCAGCACAAGCGCGCAAAAAGCCCGCTCTCAAACCGGGCAGGGTATTTTTGTAGACCGGAAAAGCCCTGGCGGCAGCCCCCAGAGCCAACTCCACCTGCCGGGGACTGGCAGAGGTCATGAGCGGAGCTACAGCCTCGCCAGTTACAGGATTGACCGCCTGATACACAGGGCCTTCACCCTGGTGCCAGGCACCATCGAAGTAGAGCTTGCCTGAAAGGGCCATAGATGACTCCAACCATCAGTTAGTGATTTTGACTATTTCTATGATGGCGCAATCATATAGCAAAATTGGAACAAAACTCAACGAATAGCGCAGAATATTGCGCCTAAAGTCATCAAGCCATCTGTCTATCTGGACCGCTTCAATGTGGCGATTACACTCCATTTTGCCTGAAACATGGCGACAAGTTCCCAGCCTTCTGCCCCCAATTTGTTCAATTGTGTCTGGACGGTTTCAGCGCTGGGAGGCAGCCCCCAGAACATCTTTCCGGTAATTTCCAGCGATTTATATTCCCAGCGGGTCATTCTGCATCCTCATCATTTGAATTGGCTTCTTCCAGATCCGTCACCACTTTCTGCACCAGCTTCACCCGACCGGATTTCACCAGGGCATCCCGCAGGACATATTCGATCTGTGCATTGAGACTGCGCAGCTCGTCATCTGCCCAGCGCTGCATAGCGGCGAGGACCTGTTCATTGATGCGTAGCGGAAACGATTTCTTGGACACTTGAAACACCATTTTCTGGTAGCCCGGGCCCACCGGCGGTAGGCCGCAGGATTAATAGAGACTACCGGCATTGATCACCGGACGCGCTGGCTGATCGCCGCAGAGCACCACCAGCAGATTGCTGACCATGGCGGCGCGGCGCTCATCGTCCAGCTCCACCACACCCTGTTGTTTCAGTTGCTCCAGAGCATCGGACACCATGCCCACGGCGCCTTCCACGATGATCTTGCGCGCTGCCAGCACGGCGCTGGCCTGCTGCCGCTGGAGCATGGCCTGGGCAATCTCCGGCGCATAGGCCAGGTGGCTGAGACGGGCTTCCAGCACATCCACCCCGGCCTTTTGCAGGCGATCCTGCACCTCAGCGCGCAGTTTCTGGGAGATACTGTTGGAATCACTACGCAGCGACAGACGCTCATCGTCTGTGTCGTACTCATAGGGATAGCTGGTGGCCAGGTTGCGCAGCGCCGCCTCGCTCTGGATGGTGACGTAGTTTTCGTAGTCATCCACCTCAAACACCGCCTCGGCGGTATCCACAACGCGCCAGACGATAACAGCAGCGATTTCAATGGGATTGCCGTTGGCATCGTTCACCTTGAGGCGCCCGCTTTCAAAGTTGCGCACCCTCAGGCTCACGGTTTTCTTGCTGTACAAGGGGTTGGCCCAGCGCAGACCGTTTTCCCGGTCGGTGCCCACATAGCGGCCGAACAGCTGTAGCACCTTGCCCTGGTTGGGATGCACCATGTAGAACCCGAACCAACAGAAAAACCCCACCACAGCCGCCAGCGCCAGCAGCACCTTCACCAGCGGTGGAAGAACAACCACTCCGGCGATGGTGCCGATTTGCAGCACCAGCAATACAACCAGCAACAGATAGCCGGAACCGCTGCGAGCGGGGGATTCATGAGACATAGCAATCTCCTCAACAGGAATGATATCAATTTGATATCAAATTAGTCGTAAAGGGGCCACTTGTCAATGCTTGATTGAAAAGCCTGAGGAATCAGGCGGCGCGGGACTTCTTGATCAGGTCATAGGCGGCCTGGATCTCCTGCGCTCGCTCGGTTGCCGCTTTGACCATATCCTCCGGCAAGCCCTGACCTATGAGCTTGTCCGGGTGATACTCGCTCATGAGCTTACGGTAGGCCTTTTTCAGATCCGCATCGGAAATACCTGGCTCAACCCCCAAGGCCTGATAGGCAAGGCTCAGCTGATCTGCTGCCGGGCGCGCACTATAACCGCCCTGCCCCGAACCACCAGCGCTCTGCTGACGGAAGGCATACTGGGCGCGAATCATGCGCAACAGCTGTTCGAAGACAAAGGAGGAAAAACCCAGCCCCTCGGCTACCCGTTTGAGCACTTGAGCCTCAGCGTCATCCAGAGAACCATCGGCCATGGCCAGATGAATCAGATTGGAAATCAATATCTGGGAGAGATTGGGACTGCGGGAACAACGCTGGCGAAATTCCTGTAGTACTGTCTCCGGTGAAAACACCGGGTCTGCACCCAGCTTGAACAGGCGAATGGCTTCCTGGCGATGTTCGGAAGTAAGTCCCATCTGCGCCATGAATTCTTCGGTGATCTTGATTTCACTTTCGGAGATGCGGCCATCGGCCTTGGCGAGATGTCCCAACAACAAAAAATGTGTATTGAAAAAAACCTGCTGAATCTGTTGCAACTCTTCGGCGCTCAGCGGCTGCTGATTGCGCTTGTAACCACGATCAAACAAATGGCCGGCGTAGATACCGGCAGCAGCACCTATGGGGCCAAGCGTAAAAAGACCTACCACTCCGCCAATAATTTTTCCGATCATTCCAAATACCTGCCTCTTTGAAAAATTCGTCCGGAATCAGATACCGGTCGTCATTCCATGCCTGCCTCATGAACTGCAGGACAACATGGCGCAACCTGGTTTGTTGGCTGCCCAATCGGGGCGACGGGCAAAATAATGTTGATGTTCAGGCTGTTCGTCATAGGGTTTTTTCACTAGTTCAAGCAGCCTGTTGATTTCTGAAAAATCTCCTTCGCTGGCCTTGTCTATGGCCTGCTGCGCCAGATAGTTGCGCAAAACATACTTGGGGTTGGCGCCATTCATGCGCAGGCGACGAACTTCATGTGTTGTGCCCGTCAGTATGGAATCCTGAATCAGACGCAAACGATAACTGGCCAGCCAGTCACACCAGGCCCCGGTTTGCTCCTGAGTCAGTGGCGAATAAAAAGCATCCTGCAAAGGCGCAAGTAAGATGTCAGGCGCAAATGCAAAAGTGTCTGACGCCAATTGCAGATCAACAGAGGCAAGATTGCGGTGAAATATGGTCATGTCTGCCGCTGTCGTTTGCATCAAGGCCAGAAGCTGATCTACCAACGTTTGATCCGCTGGCAAAAATTCGCCCAGTCCCAGTTTATCTGCCATGGCTTTTTGCCAACAGCGATCATAGGTATCGCGGTATACATCCAGCGCCTGCTGCAGTGGTTCCACCTGATTGATCAGCGGATATATGGCATTGGCGAGCTGCACCAGATTCCAGAGCGCCACCTGCGGTTGATGACCAAAACGATAGCGGCGACCCTGGGCATCTGTGGTGTTGGGTGTCCAATCGGGATCAAAAGGCTCCAGCCAACCGTAAGGACCATAGTCAATGGTGAGTCCCAACACCGACATGTTGTCGGTATTCATCACGCCATGCACAAAACCCACGCGCATCCAATGCACCATCAGCTCTGCGGTGCGCCGACAGACTTCTTCAAACCATCGACAATAGCTTTCCACTGAAGGCTCGCCCAGATGAACAAAATCCGTTGCCATAGTGAGATCCAGCAATTGCCTGAGCAGCTGATGCTCTCCGCGCGCAGAAAAAATTTCAAAGTGTCCAAAACGGGTGAAACTCGGCGCAACCCGACACACCACTGCACCCGGCTCCCACTGGGGATTACCGTTGTAAAACATATCGCGCCGCACCTGATCGCCAGTGGTAATCAGGCTGAGTGCGCGAGTAGAGGGAACCCCCAGATGATGCATGGCCTCGCTGCACAGAAATTCGCGCACCGAAGAACGCAGCACGGCAAGACCATCGGCAGTGCGCGAATAGGGTGTGGGCCCTGCGCCCTTGAGTTGCAATGTCCAGTGCTGGCCCTTGGCGTTGACCACTTCTCCCAGATTGATGGCCCTGCCATCGCCCAGCTGCCCGGCCCAGTGACCAAACTGGTGGCCGCCGTAACAACTCGCGTGCGGCTCCATGCCGGGCAACAGCTGATTGCCGACAAACACCTGGGCAAAATCCGGGTGCAGACAATCCTCGTGAGCAATTCCCAACAGATCAGCCACTTCCGCAGAAAAGGCGAGCAGTCGCGGCTCACTGGCCCTGCGCGGCACAACAGGGGAATTGACTGCCCCTGTCACCTGACGGGGATAGTTTTCGGGATTGGGATCAAGAGGCAGTTGACGCAACCAGCGGTTGTCGAAACTGAGAGAGGAATGATAAGGCCAGGACATAAGCAACTCGCCAGATGGAGAGCTGCCAGTCTAACACGTCAGCCAGAACCAGACCGCCAGAAACTGCGGCCTGATCCGGGTTTTACACTTTACTATTTAGCTCCGAGTACATCCTTGGCAGCAAATACCAGATAGATGTAGCTACCCGCCAGGTTGACCACATACTCGTTCTGACCCCAGAAGAAGGGCCAGTCTTCACGGTTTTCCGGGAAGTCAGGCTTGAGGATCAGAATACCCGGCACTATGCCTCCGGGAAGGAAGGTGAAGTCCGCGCGGTTCATGCCATAGGCCACTTCTTTCGAGCGAGCACCCACAGCCGATACCAGCGACAGATTGTGCGCCGGATGAGTACCAAACATGTAGTTCAAACCTTTGAGCACACTTTCACGATCCACCAGATCAGGGAAGGCCTTGTGCAGATAGTAATTGTTTGTGGCATTGCGAATCACGAACCCTGAACCAGCCCAACCGCCTTCGGTAATGGGTACACCAAAGGGGTTGCGAGCTTCTGCCTGAGCGATGTTTTCAACATGCTTTTCTGCCAGTTCGCGAATTTTCTTTTTGAAACTGTCCGGCATATGGGGCATGGCGCGCAACAGAGAGCCAGCGTGGAAGCTGAAGAACTTTTCCAGTTCCGGCAGGAGTTTTTCGATAACCTCGCCGTATTGACGCTCACCGGTGGTGATCAAGAGTTCTGTAGCTGCTTTCAGCTGTTCAGCATGCAGAGGACCGCCAGTGGTGTTGCCGTGATTGAAAATATCCGGCTTTTCCTTGGCAGCTTCTTCAGCCCAGGCGCGCTTGGCATGTGCCAGAGCTTCCTTGGCCAGATCATCGTTGTAACCGGTCAGTGCACGGCTGGCAGCGGCCAGTGCAGCGATAGAACCATAGTTGAGCGGTGTGGTTTTACTGGTGAAGGCCCAGCGGTCATCAAACTTGCCACTGCGAATGCCATCGCTTTCCAGTTCACCCATTTTCGCATCGTAGATCAGACCATCAGTCTTGGTCACACCGTCACCCAGGTGGGTGTACTGATCCAGATGTGCTTCAACAATACCGGGAATCGCACGGCCAAATACGCGGTGTTGTGCCACCAGTTGCAGAGTGCCGTGTTCAATTTGCTGCAGGATATCCGGCTTACCGTCGGCCACATGAATGTCGACATACTTGCGGTCGTAATCCACCAGCGTGTTGTCGCGCATGGGTTTGAAATCTTCCCATACGTTTACCAGGGTGCTCACCAGATCGTATTGGGTCTGGGTGCGAATGTCGTAGTCGCCAGCGTCATACCAACCACCGATATTCAAACCGGGAATGTGTTCGCCGGGTTTGAAAGGTGAATCCGTGGTTGGCCCCTGAGCAAAGAGATCAAAGTGCTCGTGATTCACCGGCGCTTGCAAAGCATCGTCCAGGTGAGAGGCACCGTGCCAAATTCGATAAGCTTCGTTGACCGTCATGTGATCCATTTGTACCGGCAAATAGAGATCCAGCGTGGGATGCCAGGCAGTGGCATAAACATCCGCACCGATACGGAAAGGACCAGATTCCTGATCGCCATAAGTCAGCATGTAGACGCCGGGATTTTTCACTGAAGAGAAATCAAACTGCACATAGTGATAGCGCAGATACTTGCCCCAGGATTTGGGCTTGCCACTCAGCACAGTCTTGCGGCTGCCATCGGTCATGACCTGTACCAGACGCGCGGTCTGGATTTTCTTGTCATTGCGATCCAGCTCGATCACTGCCACTTTTTGCTGATCCGGGTGATAACCCACTTGCGAATGAGCGATCATGGGCGCACGCACCCAGTTTTTCACAGTGCTGGCGCTGAGTTGCCACTCCAGAACCTGACCGGATTTTTGTGCCGGTAACAGTGAGC
>Ga0182793_1002566_pt1 | contig 10337 bp, 9 predicted proteins | sample Passage237A_FD_130498 | JGI IMG/M metagenome (GOLD analysis project Ga0182793, IMG submission 130498) | Cellulose adapted compost microbial communities from Newby Island Compost Facility, Milpitas, CA, USA - Passage2 37A (version 2) (version 2) ...
CCAGCGCCCCGTTCCAGATGCGGCTCGCGCGCGTCAACCGTGGGCGGGAGCCCGACATCCTGTTCGTCGCGCGGGAGAATGCCGGCCGCCTTCAGCGCAACTTTCTCGACGGTCCCGCCGATCTGGTGATCGAGATCGTGTCTCCGGAGAGCGCGCTGCGCGATCGGGGCGAGAAGTACGCCGAGTACGAGGCGGAGGGGGTGGGCGAATACTGGCTCCTGGACCCGGACACGGCGCGGGCGGACTTCTTCATCCTGGGGACCGACGGGCGATACGAGCGGGTGCGCGAGGATGCTCAGGGCATCTACCGTAGCGCCGTCGTGACGGGCTTCTGGCTGAACGTTACCTGGCTCTGGCAAAGCCCGCTCCCGCGTCTGCGCGACGTCCTGAACGCCCAGGAACCGAATAGCGGCTAGGACTCTGACCCCATTTCTGTATCTCTTCTGTTCTCGCGCCCGTTGACGGCCGGGGGACGGATGAATTACCATAGAAGGCGCCGCCCGCTGCTTCTCGCGGGCCAGAGGAGATGCCGCCATGACCGCCGTCGTCGCCGCTGTGGACATCGGCACCAATTCCGTGAAAATGACCGTCGGGGAGAAGGACAGCAGTGGGACGCTGCGCGTCCTTGAGGATGTCACCAAGATTACCCGACTAGGTAAGGGAGTGGACGCCGGGGGGAGTCTGGCGCCCGAAGCGGTGGAGAAGACGCTGACCGCTCTGGCGTGGTTCGGTGACCTGGCACGGAAACACGGGGTGGGGAAGGTGGCCGCCGTGGGCACCAGCGCCCTGCGCGATGCTGCGAACGGCGCGGAGTTTGTGCACGAGGCCGAGAGGCGGGTGGGCGGCCCGGTCGAAGTCATTTCGGGGGACCGGGAGGCGCAACTTATCTCCCTCGCCGCCCGACGCGACCCGGACCTTTCTCGGACCGTTCCTGCCGACGCACTGCTCGCCACCACGGACATCGGCGGCGGCTCCACTGAGGTCGTGCTGGGGCAGGGGGACGCGGTGCGCTACCGCGACTCGCTGCAACTGGGCGCCGTCCGCCTTACCGAGCGGGCGCTGCCGTCGGACCCACCGACCGAGCAGGAGATCGCCCACGCCTCCGAGCTCGCCGACGAAGCCCTCGCTGCCGTCCCCGTGCCGCCGGAAGGCGAGGGGGCGGTGATTCTGGTCGCCAGCGGTGGCACCGCCGCGAACCTGGCGGGGATGGAACGGGGCGGCTTTGCGCCCGATCTGCACGCCATGCGTCTCACCTGCGCGCAGATCAAAGCCCGTATCGCCTCGCTCGCCGCCGTCCCGCTCGCCGAGCGCCGCAAGACCCCCGGCCTCGAACCCGACCGAGCGGATGTCATTCTCGCGGGCGCCATCATCCAGGCCCGCGTGCTCCACCGCCTCGGAGGCGACGCCCTGTTCGTGTCCCTGCGCGGCCTGCGCTATGGCCTCCTCTACGAACTCCTCGGCTAAGCCCGCCTTGCCCGCCGTAACTTTTCCGGCGCGGCCCGGCACTTTTTGTCCGTGAGAACGGAACGACTGGTATAGGCGGCGCAGGCGGGCGACTGGGCCGCGTTCGATGAGATCGTGCGGCGGTTTCAGAACTGTGCGTTGCCGTTCCTTAAGAAGGTTAGGAATACATACCAAATAATGGAAAAGAGCGAAGTAAAATGCCCCTTTTGTGCGGAGACCATCAAGGCCGAAGCCATTGTGTGTCGCTACTGTAATCGCCAGGTTGCGTTACCTACGGGCGAGACCGCACAGAGAATACAAACTCTTCGACAAAAAGGAGTCGCAAGCGACTCACCGATAGTACACGGGCAAGGTGTCGAAAAAGACTATTCAATTGTCGGCCAGATGGCAGAATCAGGAATACACAATGTTAACGCTGATATTGATGTAGTGGAGGATCGACAGCAAGTAGAGGTACTCTGCCCAACCGATGGTAACTACACGTTACGGCAGCGCTTGGAAGAACAATTTCAGCAGAATAGTACGAAGAAAACTATTACCCGTGATGTAATTGCGTTTTGGGTGTTGGCAATTGTCGGAACTGTACTTATATACGGAGTATTAGCATGGAAGGATAGGAATAATGGTGGCGAGAGCTGGAAGGTGTTCTACCAGGGAGACCTCTTATCACCCACAAGCGGAGAAGTTCGGTCCGCCATGACAGCCTTCAACAGGTTTCAGTGGCTGAGTGCTATCTGGTTTGGTTCAGCGCTAAGCGGAGTTGTTATCGGTATCATCTCAGGCTGCTTAGTGAAAGTACATCGTTCTAGGCATATCTATAAGGTTGCCTTTTGGTGCTGGCTCGTTTCGCTACCTGCCCTCGTAATAATTCCGTTCGGGATTTGGCTTGTCTCGCTCCTGTTTCTCGGCCTTCTGCTCAGTGTTGGCGGCATAATCTCAATGGTATTAGTCCGCGAACCGAAGAAGCCTGAATTAATCAATTTTGAAACCAGCGAGGAATCATAAATTATACTCGAAAGAGCACCCTGCCAAGGGGGTGTAGTAGACTATGGTAGTGGCTCCTGCTATGTTGTTCTTGGGCTGAATCTCTTGATGCAGTAGTGGTTGCAACCGTGGAGGAGAATCCTCAGACACAAGACATGCATCCGCCACGACTTGGAGAACGACAGCGTTTTCCGAACCATCCGCCCGACCCGGAATGGGCCGAGCGGTACCAGCTTACCCCGGCGGAGCGGTGGCACGAAACGTTGCGGCTCTGGGAAGTTTACCTTGCCCTGGGAGGCTCGCTTGACCCCGAACCCGATACGCAAAGTCCTTTCCACGATGCGGAAGCACCAGGCACGCGCCCTGTTGATGGGCGGACAGGCCTGCGTGTTATAGAGCGCGGTGTATTTTGATCGCGATTTACAAGAAGCCGATGAATACACTCTACGTTGGCGATGGCAAAAAAATCCGGACGCGGGTGCGAAGACAACACTGTTCGGGCAATGTTGAAGGGTCTGCCCTTCGCTCTCATGTTGCAGAACAAATGGGCTGTAAATTATGTATTACTATTCGTCCGAGTGGGACACGACGGAAGCGTTTAGATCTGCCAGAACCGAGTACAGGAGAGCGGCATATTTCGGAATTTATTCGGTCCGGGCAATGGCAGTATGTCGGGTGCGATTCCTACGATGAAGCGCACGACTTTCAGTGGTACGTGATCGAAGCCCTTAATCCCTGCTTAAACGCCGAACGCAGTACGTGGAAGGCTGCAAATTCAGAACGCTATGCAGAGCTCTTGAAGCGTCTATCCGAGATGCCACCCCTGGGTTTCGGGCAGTTATGTAGTCTGCCGGAAGGCCCAGGGGTATATGTGCTTTATCACGATCAATTGCCAACACCTGTCCTGAGCGGGTAGTGCTGAGTTCTCGGGCTACTCGCTCTCCTGGTCGTGGCTGGAGTAGAAGTACGGGGTCTGTGCCTCGAACTCGGCGGCGCAGGTGTCCACGATCTTGTATACGGGGACGATGCCGAGCTCCTTGCGCCGGACACGTACCCAGAGTTCGGTCTTGCCCGTCAGGTCCGCAATGGTGCGGTCCGGGAAGCCCAGACGCTTGGCTTCGTCCAGAAGACCCGCTGCCTCGTCCGTGTCCAGAAGGGCAGCGTTTTCCGACAGCCGCTTCTCCATCAGCACAATATTGCGAATCTTGACTAGGAACCACGGGTCGATGTTGGAGAGCTGTGCAATCTCCTCCACCATCAGGCCGCGGCGGAACGCCTCGGCGACGGCGAACAGACGCTCGTCGGTGGGGTCGGTCAGGAGTTGCTCGATCTGCATGTCGGACCAGAGCGAGGCGCCCTTGTAGCGCAGAGAGTGCGCCCCGATCTCCAGGCTCCGGACGGCCTTCATCAGCGCGGATTCGAACGTCCGGTCCATCGCCATGACCTCGCCCGTGGCCTTCATCTGCGTGGTGATGCGCCGGTCGGCGGAGGTGAACTTGTCGAAGGGCCAGCGCGGGATCTTGACCACGCAGTAGTCGAGTGCGGGCTCGAAGCACGCCAGAGTCTTCCCGGTGACCTTGTTCTCGATCTCGTCCAGATGCAGGCCGATGGCGATCTTGGCGGCGACGCGCGCGATGGGGTAGCCCGTGGCCTTGGAGGCAAGTGCCGACGAGCGGGAAACGCGCGGGTTGACCTCAATAATGTAGTAGGAGAAGGACTTCGGGTCCAGCGCCAACTGGACGTTGCACCCGCCCTCGATGCCCAGCGCCCGGATGATCTTGAGCGACGCCGTGCGGAGCATCTGGTACTCCTTGTCGGAGAGCGTCTGCGACGGCGCGACCACGATGGAGTCGCCGGTGTGGACGCCCATCGGGTCGAAGTTCTCCATGTTGCAGATAGTGATGCACGTGTCGTTCGCGTCGCGCATCACCTCATACTCGACCTCTTTCCACCCGACCAGGCAACGCTCCACCATAACCTGGTGCCGGGGCGAAAGGCGCATGCCGCGCTGGCCGATCTCCAGAAGCTCCTCCGGGGTGTGAGCGACGCCGCCGCCCGTACCGCCGAGCGTATAGGCGGGCCGGACGATGAGCGGCCACGGCAGCCCCTCCTGCCGGGACAGGTCCAGCAGCTCGCCGTCCTTCTCAATGATCCACGATTCGGGCACCGGCTCGCCGATCTCGCGCATCAGCTTGCGGAACCGCTCCCGGTCTTCCGCCCGTGTGATGGCGCGCAACGGCGTGCCTAGCAGCTTGACGTTGTAGTCATCCAGGATGCCGCGCGTTGCGAGTTCGGTTGCCAGATTGAGGCCGGTCTGCCCGCCGAGGGTGGGCACCAGACCGTCGGGGCGCTCGCGGGCGATGATCTTGGTCAGGAACGGCACCGACAGCGGCTCGATGTAGACGCGGTCGGCCATTTCGATGTCGGTCATGATCGTGGCCGGGTTGGAGTTGACCAGGACCACCGAGACGCCCTCCTCACGGAGCGCGCGGCACGCCTGTGCCCCCGCGTAGTCGAACTCGGCGGCCTGTCCGATCACGATCGGTCCGGACCCGATAACCATAACCTTCTTGATGTCAGGATTCTTCGGCATTATCTTGTTCGCTTGGTCGAGGCGTTGAAATGCCTCGCAGGGAGCCGCTCCGCGGCGGACGTCCTTTGGACGCAGGGGCGGGCGGCGCTTCTTCGTCGGTTTCTTCGAGCGCCGGCCAGAGCGAATTGGCTGCGTGGCGCTGTTTCTGATTCTGTACGTAGGCTACGACGGCGTTCTTCTCCCGCAGGCTGAAGACGCAACTCCCTTCAACTGCTTGGCGAACTGGCTATAGGTCAGCGTCGCGGGGAACAGAACCGCGATATGTACGTGGTCCGGCATGCCCCCTACTGCCAGCACGCCGCACCCCAGCGCTTGAGCCTCCGCCTGCAAGCACGAATGCAGAGGTCCCTCCACCTCTGCCGTAATCAGCGGCATCCGCCGGTAGGTCGCCCAGACGAAGTGCAGGGGCGACACGATCTTGCTTCGCCGCATCCATCACTCCACATCCGCGTGCGAAGGACGTCCGCCGCGGAGCGGCTCACAGCGAGGCATTTCAACGCCTCGAAACTCGAAACGATCATCCCATGCGCCGCCACGGGAGGCGGATGTCCGGCACACGTACCAGGCCCGCCGCGACCAGGGCGTCCCAGCGGAGCAGGAGCACCCCCGAAAGGATGATCGCGCCGCCCAAAATGTGCCCGGCCCGAATCGGCTCTCCCAGAATCAGCCAGGCCGCCACCGCCGCCGAAACCGGCATCAGGTAGAACAGGTTCGATGCCGCCACCGCGCCCACGTGCCGCATGGCCGAGTTCCAGGCCAGGAACCCGTAGAGCGTGGTCGGCACTACGGTCCAGGCGAACCATCCCCAGACGGGCAGCGTTACCTCAGCCCAGGGGAAGGAGGCGCCCTTCCACAGGACGTACGGCAGCATCCACAGCGCGCCGAACACGCAGTTATAAAGCGTGACCTGCGCTACCGGCCGCGTCATCAGGAACCGCGACATAACGAGCAGGTAGCACGAGTGTTCCAGCGACCGGAACAGCGCCAGGGCATCGCCCTTCCAGGCGTCCCCACCGGTTGCCAGCCGTCCTCCGGACAGAGCGACGATGGCTACTCCCAGCAGAGCGACGCCGGCTCCGACCCAGCCGGATGCCGCGATGCGCTGCCGGAACAGCGCCAGCGCCCAGAGCGCCGTGAACAGCGAGAGCGTCCCGTGTGACAGCAGGGTCAGGTTCGCCGCCGACGTATACCGCAGCGCCATCGGCATCAGCGTCTCCGCAAGCACGATGGCGAAGAAGCCGAACACGACGTATCGCAGCCAGTCGCCCTTCGGCAGCCGCAGAAGCTCCGGCTGCCGGAGGCCCACGATCAGCGCCATACACGGCGCGACCACGGCGAACCGCAGCCCCGTGAGCAGGATCGGGTCGAGGCCCGGCCCGGTCGGGGGGCGGGTGCAGACCTTGAAGGCTACCGCGCTCACGCCCCAGATGATGACGCACGACACGAGCAGGAGCAGGCCCCGCCGCTGCTGCAACTGTTGTTGCTCGGCAGCGGGGGCTTCGGCTTCCGACTCCGGTCGCACCGTGTCAGCCATTTCCCCGCGGCGGCCCGTGCCCGCGCTGTGCGCTCGCGGCGGCGGAGGTCACGACTTCGCCTTTCCCTCCTCTAGCCGCTTCAGGAACCGGTCGAAGTAGAGCGTGGAGTCGCGCGGGCCGGGCGACGCCTCCGGGTGATACTGGATGGAGAAGACCGGCAGCTCCTTGTGCTGGAGCCCCTCCACCGTGCCATCGTTCAGATTTAACTGCGTCACCCGCACGTCCGCATTGGTCAGGCTGTCCGGGTCGATGGCATAGCCATGGTTCTGGCTGGTAATAACCACGCGCCCGGTGGGCAGGTCCTTCACCGGATGGTTCGCGCCCCGATGCCCGAACGGCAGCTTGAACGTCTTCCCGCCGAATGCGCATCCGAGCAACTGGTTCCCCAGGCAGATGCCCATCACCGGCTTGCCGGAGGTGGCGACGGCGCGCACGGTGTCTACGGCATAGCCCAGCAGAGCCGGGTCGCCAGGGCCGGGGGACAGGAACAGCCCGTCCGGATCGTCGGCAAGCAGATCCTCCGGCGAGGCCGTCGCCGGGAAGACCCGGGTGCGGATGCCGAGGCGCGCCAACTCGCGCAGGATGTTGTACTTTACCCCGCAGTCCAGCACGGAGACGCGGAATCGCGCCTCGTCCTCATCCGGTCCCCAGTAATAGGGCTCGGGCGTGGTGACGCGGCGCACCCAGTCGATGCTCTCGTAGGTGCCCTGTTTGGCGCGCGCCTCCTCCACCAGGGCGGCGGGGTCGAGATCGTCCCCGGTGGCGAGGACGCCCGACATGACGCCCTCGTAGCGCAGGCGGCGGGTGAGCGCGCGTGTGTCGATGCCGGTGATTCCTACGACGTTCTGGCGCTTGAGGAAGCTGTCCAGCGACTCGGAAGCCCGCCAGTTGGAGTACACATCAGCGAGCTGGCGCACCACAAACCCCGACACCTGTACCTGACGGGATTCGATGTCGTCGGCGTTGACGCCGTAGTTGCCGACGAGCGGGTAGGTGAGGCTCACGATCTGGCCGGCGTAGGACGGGTCGGTGAGCACCTCCTGGTACCCGGTCATCCCCGTATTGAAGACGCCCTCGCCCGCCGTTGTGCCTTCCGCGCCGAACGCCGTGCCTTCGTAGTAGGTGCCGTCCGCCAGGGCAAGAATAGCTTTCATGCGCCTTCCTCCCGCGGTGCCGCGTAGACGATCTCTCCGCCGACGATGGTGATGGTTGCGCGGCCGGTCAGGCGGTGGCCGGCGAACGGCGTGTTGCGGCCCTTGCTGACGAAGCGCGCCGGGTCCACCGTCCACTCGGCATCCGGGTCGAACACCGTAATGTCCGCAGGGGAGCCGATGGCAAGGTCGCCGCCCGGCAGATTCAGCAGGCGCGCGGGCTCCGTGGACATGCGGCGCACGAGGTCCGACAGCGACAGGTGGCCGGGCTTTACCAGATGGGTGACGCCGAGTGCGAGGCTGGTCTCCAGGCCGGAGATGCCGAAGGGAGCGAGGGCGAACTCCTGCGCCTTCTCATACCCGGCATGGGGCGCGTGGTCCGTCGCCACGCAGTCGAGCGTTCCGTCCTTCAGCCCTTCGATGATCGCCTCGCAGTCCGCCTGCGTGCGGAGCGGCGGGTTCATCTTGGCGTTCGTGTTATAACCCCGGCACGCCTCATCGGTCAGGCACCAGTAGTGCGGGCCGGTCTCCGCGGTCACCGGTGCCCCCTGCGCCTTGAAGAAGCGCAGAATCTCGACCTCACGCGCTGTGGAGACGTGCAGGACGTGCAGGTGGCAGCCGGTCATCAGCGCGAGCAGGCAGTTGCGCGCAACGTGCATCTCGTACGCCTCGCGGGGCAGACCTTTGATGCCGAGTACGGTGGCGGTGTAGCCCTCGTTCATGGCGCCGCCTTCGGTCAGGCTGGTGTCCTCGCAGTGCGCCAGCACCGGCAGGCCCAGCATCCGGGCGTACTCCATGGCGCGGCGCATGAACTCGGAGTCCTGTACCTGGAAGGCATCGTCCGAAACCGCCACGGCCCCGGCGTCCTTCAGGTCCGCCATCTCCGCCAACTCCTTGTTCTCCATGCCCTTCGAGAGCGCGGCGATAACGTGGAGCCGCGCGCCGCCCTGTACCTTCTCCGCCTGCGTCAACAGGTCGCGCACGATGGAGGCATTGTCGATGGCGGGGCGGGTGTTGGGCATGCAGGCGACCGCAGTAAAGCCCCCGGCAGCGGCAGCAGGAAGGCCGGATTCCAGGTCCTCCTTGTATTCCTGCCCTGGCACCCGCAGGTGCACGTGGATGTCGATCAGTCCCGGGCAGACGACCTGCCCGGCGCAGTCGAGCACGCGCTCATCCGGCCCGGCCTCCAGGCGCTCGCCGTGGACCGCGACCGCCGCGACCTTCCCATTGGCCACGCGTACGTCGCCCACCGCGTCGATTCCGCCCGCCGGGTCGATGACCCGGCCCCCTCTCAGGAGCATTCGCTCTCCGTCCCCTCTATTCAAAGCTTGCTGCACTCGCCCTCTTAGCCCTGCGCGAACGGTGTCAGCGGCTTGCGGAAGAAGACTTCGCCCACGCCGCCGTTGTTAATGCCCGCCAGGAACCCGCACTCCACAAATCCCACATGCCGGTGCCACGCCTGCGGCTCCGGCTCGTCCGCCTGCGACGAACTGTACAGGTAGACGTGCCCGAGTCCGCTCAGGTGCTCCTCCAGGAAGGCGAGCATCGCCCGCGCCACGCCCTTCTTTCGCTGGGCGGGGATGACCCGGATGATGGTGAGGTACGGCACCTGCGACCACAGGTACTCGAACCGGGCATAGCCGATAGGGGTGCCCCCCCGCTCGGCCACAACCACCTCGCCCTGCTCGGTCTTGCGCACCGCAGCGGAGGGCGTCAAGTAGCCGTCCTGGGAGATGAACCCCAGGTCATCCAGCATCGCGAAACGTACCGTGACCTCGTCGTTTTTCTCTGTTTTCTCTGACGGGCTACTCATCGTTCCCCTGTAAGCGCCGTTCGCGCTCGATTGTCTCACGTTCCCGCTGAATCTCCCGCGCTAGCTCCTCCTCGGTGGGCAGGTACAGCCGGTAGCGCGATGCAAAAATCTGCTGGTTGTCTTCGGGCAGGGTGTAGCGCACCACCGCCTCGCTCTTGTCGGCGCAAAGTACGATGCCGATGGGGGGATTCTCCCCCTCCAGCATCATTTCGCGCTGATAGTAATGCACGTACATCTGCATCTGCCCGATGTCTTGGTGCGTCAGTCGGCCTGTCTTCAGGTCGATCAGCACGAAGCAGCGGGCAAGCCGGTTATAGAAGACGAGATCGACATAAAAGTGTTCCCCGTCCAATGTGAGGCGCTGCTGCCGCCCCATAAAGGCGAAGCCCTTGCCCAACTCCAGCAGGAACTGCCCCAGTTTTTCGATCAGCGCCGCTTCCAGGTCCGATTCCAGGTATCCGGACGCCTGCGGCAGCCCCGTGAACTCCAGCACGTACGGGGCTTTGATCAGGTCCGCTGGCTGGTGGACCGTGTGCCCCTCCGCCGCCAGTGCCCGCACCCCTTCCTTATCCCGGCTGAGGGCCAGCCGCTCAAAGAGCATGGCGTTCACCTGACGCTCCAACTCGCGCGTGGATCACCGGGCGTTGATCGCCTCCGTCTGCCCTGTCAGACTCGGGCAGGCCGCTCATTTACCCTCCGTTGCTCCGAGAAGCAGGTACAGGACGGCCATGCGGACGGCGACGCCGTTGGTGACCTGCTTCTCCACCAGGGAGTAGTCCGCATCCGGCACATCCCCG
>Ga0182793_1002567_pt1 | contig 10334 bp, 9 predicted proteins | sample Passage237A_FD_130498 | JGI IMG/M metagenome (GOLD analysis project Ga0182793, IMG submission 130498) | Cellulose adapted compost microbial communities from Newby Island Compost Facility, Milpitas, CA, USA - Passage2 37A (version 2) (version 2) ...
CCCCCCCGCGCCCCCCCCCGCCCGCCCGCCGGGCGGCCCCGCGGGGCGGGGCCCCCCCCCGCCCATCCCGGCCGCCCATCCCGGCCGCCCGCGCTCAGTCCTGGTTGGCGAACACCGAGTCGAACGCGGCCTCGGGAAGCTCCCACAGCAGCGAGCGCACGAAGTCGACCGCCTCGGCCGCCCCGTGCAGCCGGTCCATCCCGGCGTCCTCCCACTCGACCGAGATCGGCCCCGCGTAGCCGATCGCCGCGAGCGCACGGAACGCGTCCTCCCACGGCACGTCCCCGTGCCCTGTCGAGACGAAGTCCCAGCCGCGCCGCGGGTCGCCCCACGGAAGGTGCGAGCCGAGCACGCCGTGCCGACCGTCGCGCGGGCGCACCCGGGTGTCCTTGCAGTCCACGTGGTAGATCCGGTCCTGGAGGTCCCAGATGAACCCAACCGGGTCGATCTGCTGCCACATCATGTGGCTCGGGTCCCAGTTGAAGCCGAAGGCCTCGCGGTGGTCGAGCGCCTCGAGCGTGCGCACGCTCGTCCAGTAGTCGTAGGCGAGCTGCGCGGGGTGCACCTCGTGCGCGAAGCGCACCCCCTCGGAGTCGAACACGTCGAGGATCGGGTTCCAGCGCCGCGCGAAGTCCTCGTAGCCGGCCTCGATGACCGACTCGGGCACGGGCGGGAACATCGCGACGTAGTGCCACACGCTCGACCCGGTGAACCCGACGACGGTGTCGACGCCCATCTTCCGCGCGACGCGCGCCGTGAGCCTGAGCTCCTCGGCCGCGCGCTGGCGCACCCCCTCGGGGTCGCCGTCGCCCCATACCCGCGAGCCGAGGATCGGTTCGTGCCGGAAGTCGATCGGGTCGTCGCACACGGCCTGGCCCGTGAGGTGGTTCGAGATCGCCCACACCTTGAGCCCGTAGCGGTCGAGCAGCTCGAGACGCTCGCGCACGTAGGCGTCGTCCTCCGCGGCGCGCCACACGTCGAGGTGCTCGCCCGAGCACGCGATCTCGAGGCCGTCGTAGCCCCACTCGGACGCGAGCCGGGCGACCTCCTCGAGCGGGAGGTCGACCCACTGGCCGGTGAACAAGGTGACGGGCAGCCGCCCCGTGCTGGTCATGACGCCTCCTGGAGCCGGTCGAGGAACTGGATGGAACGGAGCGCGAGCTCGTCCTGGCTCGCTGCGAGCGGCCGCCAGATCGAGGCCGCCGTCGCGATCGTGTCGTTGTCGCCCGTGAAGCTCTCGAGCACGAGCGGGCCCGCGTAGCCGATCTCGTCGAGCACCGCGAGCAGCCCGGGCCAGTCGCCGTGGTCGTCGCCGACGGCGCCCCGGTCGGTCCCGCACACCTGGAGGTGCACGAGGTGCTCGCCCGCGGAGCGCACCGCGGCGAGCGGGTCCTTCTCCTCGATGTTGAGGTGGTAGGTGTCGAGCGCGAGACCGAGCCCCTCGCCGAGCAGCGGCTCGAGCGCCTCGAGGGCCTGCTCGGTCGTGTTGACGAGGCTCGTCTCGTAGCGGTTGAGCGGCTCGATCCCGAGCCGTACGCCCCGTTCGAGCGCGTGGTCGCGCACGGGGGCGAGGTTCTCGCGGAGCTCGCCGACGACGGCGCGTCGTTCTTGCTCCGTCATGCGCCACGTGCGCCCGGTCGCGGCGTAGAACGGTCCGCACACGGCTGGCGCCCCGAGTACCGCGGCGGCATCGATGCACGCGCGCAGGTACTCCTGAGTCGCCTCGACCGCGAAAGGGCTCGCCGCGACGAGGTCCCGGCCCGGTGCCATCGCGCCGACGACGCTCGCGGCGAGCCCGTGTCCGGCGAGCACCTCGCGCGCGCGCTGCGCGTCCCAGTCGCCCAGGTCCTCGACGGGCATCTCGAGGACCTCGAAACCCATCGCCGCGACGTGCGCGGCAAGGCGCACGACGCCGTCGTCGTCGAGCGGTGAGGTCCATACCCACGTGTTGACCCCGAGCGGTCGTCTCATGCCTGCAACCCTTCCTCGTCCGAGCCGTTCGTGCGAGCGACGCGGCGACCGTGCAGCGCCCGTGCGACGGCGCCGGCGGGGGTCCGCACCCCGCCGGCACCGCCCTCCACGACGACGCCACCGTGCGCGTCACGGCATCACGCGCTCCTGCCACACCTCGGGGTAGCCGGGCAGGTCCTCGCCGCCGAACTTCGCGTAGTGACCGTCCGGCATGCCCTCGTTGCGTGCGAGGTAGTCGTCGAGCTCGTCCACGGTGATCGGCGCCTGCGGGAGCACCCACTCGGAGGGGATCTCCTCGCCCGCGAAGATCTTCTGGACCGCGAGCAGCGGGGTGCGCCACTGGAAGTTCGAGTAGACCGGGCCGAGCGCCGTGACGCCCGTCTCCTTCCACTTGCGCAGGAAGCTCAGCTCGTCCTCTCCCGTGATGACCGGGTAGTCGACCCCCGCGTCCTCGAAGGCCTCGAGCGCCGCGACGGCGCCGTCACCGGCGTCCATCCAGATGCCGTGCACCTCGCCGCGGGCGAGCGCGTCGGAGATGATCGACTTGATCTTGACCGGGTCGGCACCCGTGAAGTGGTCCTCGGCCTCGATGCCGGCCTCGGCGAAGAGCTTCTCGGCCGCGGCCCAGCGCTGCTCGAGCACGTCGACCCCGGGCAGGATGCGCAGCGCGACGACCTTCGAGCCGGGCTCGAGATGCTCGATGAGGAACTCGGCCGTGTCGATGCCCCACGCGAAACCACCGATCGGGTGGATGAACGTCACGGGGCAGTCGGTCTGCACGCCGCGGTCGAAGACGATCACGGGCTTGCCGGTCTCGCACGCACGCTCGACAGCAGGGGTCATCGCGGCCGTCGAGTTCGGCGAGATGATGAAGACGTCGCAGCCACCCTCGGCGATGAAGTAGTCGATGTCGGCGATCTGCGTGTCGTCGTTGTCCTGCGCGTCACGCGTCTCCATCTCGGAGATCACGCCGGCCTCCTGGAGCACCTTGAGCTGCTGGTTCATCGTGATCCAGCCGGTCTGGCGCCACGGGTTGGAGATAGAGGCGTTCGCGAAGCACACCTTCTTGGCGCCCTCGCTCGCGAACTGGGAGGTGTCGACGAACTCCGCGTCGATGTGCTGCAGGTAGGGCTGGTCGGCCGGGCCCTCGGGGGTCACCGAGCGCTGCGCGTACTGCGTGTCGAACATCGCCTGGTCGAACCACTCGTTCGCGGGTGCCTCGCCGCCCGGCTCGTCGCTGTCCTCGGGCTCGGGGGCGGGCTCGCTCGTCGCCGCCGGCGAGCTCTCGCTCGGCGGGGTCACCGTCGGGTCGGTCGTGCAGGCGGTCAGCACGAGCAGCGCTGCCGCCCCCGTCACCGCCGCGACCTTCGTGCGTCGTCGCATCAGGTCATCTCCTCGGGTCACGCCCCGCTGTGCGCGGGGCTCGTGGTGGACGTGTCTCCGCCGCGCCCCGGTGCGGGTGCGGCGTCTCCCCCGGCGGGGGAAGTCGTGGCCGGGCCGCTGCGGCGGCGCCGGAAGTCGAGCGCGGAGTACGCGACGGCGGCGATGATGATCACGCCCTGGACGGACGAGCGCACCGTCGAGGGGACTCCCGCGTAGTTGAGCAGCACGAACAGCGCCTCGAGGACGACGGCGCCCGCGAGGGCCCCGACGATCCAGCCTCGCCCGCCACCGAGGACGACGCCGCCGAGGACGACAGCCGTGATCGCCGTGAACTCGTAGCCGCGACCGACCGAGGGGTGGACGCCCGCGTACCCGACGAGGAGCACGCCCGCGACCGTCGCCGAGAGGCTCGAGATGACGAAGGCGCGCGTCTTGACCCACCACACGCGCACGCCCGCGTGATGCGCGGTCGCGACGTTGTCGCCGACCGCGACGTGCAGCTTGCCCGCGGGGCGGTGGGTGTACCACAGCGCGAGCACGAGGAGCACGACGAGGATCACGACGGCGTACGGCACGAAGTCGAGCACGGGCACCTCACGCCACCCACCCCGCCCGATCTGGCGGAACTCGTCGGCGGGGTTGCCGGTCGCGGCGCCGCCCGTCCAGAACATGACCGCGCCCAGGAGCGCGAGCATCATCCCGAGCGTGACGATGAACGAGGGGACCCGCAGGAAGGTCGTCGCGAGGCCGTTGACGAGGCCCACGAGCGTCCCGAAGGCGAGCATGAGCGCGAGCACGGGCACGGTGCGCGAGCCGTCCTGGCCCACGAGCACCCCCGCCCCGACGACCTGTGCCGTGACGAGCGAACCCATCGAGAGGTCGAACTCGCCCGAGACGATCACGAAGAACTGCCCCATCGCGACGATCGCCACGGGGGCCACGCGCTGCAGGAAGCGCATGAGCTGGCCCGGCTCGGCGAACGAGGGGTTGACCACGACGATCGCGACGAGCAGCACGACGAGCAGGAGGAAGACCGCCCGCTGGGGACTCACGAGGTCGAGCGCGACCTCACGCGCCGAGCGCCTCATCGGGCCACCTCCTCGGCCGGGGGGAGCTGCCCGGTCGCGGGCGCGCCGTCGGCGGGACCAAGGACGGGCCCGTCGTCCGTGGGGCCGCCCACCCCGAAGCGTGGGCGGTGCGCGTGGAGCGTGCGGCGCGTGTAGACCGCGACCGCCGCGACGATCACGACGCCGCGCACGATGTCCTTCAGGAAGGGGTTGACCTGCATGACGCTCATGACGTTGTCGAGCACCGCGAAGATCGCGACCCCGCCGATCGTCCCCCACACCGAGCCGCGTCCGCCGAGCAGGAGCGTCCCGCCGAGCACGACGGCCGCGATCGACAGCAGGTCGTAACCACCCTGGCTGCCGACCGTCGGGCTCCCGACGCCGAGCCGCGAGGCGAGCAGGAGCCCTGCCCCTGCGGCCGTGAGCGAGCACACGACGTGCGCGACGATCACGGGGCGTGCGACGTGCAGCCCGCTGAGCCGCGCGACGACCGGGTCACCACCGACCGCGAACATCTGGTGGCCCACGCGGGTCCGTGCGAGCACGAACCACACGAGCGTCGCGAGCGCGAGCATGAGGATCGTCGAGACGGGCACGGGCCCCAGACCCGTCGCGCCGAGCAGCTGGAACTCCCACGGCACGGTCCCGGCCGTCCCCTTGTACTGCGTGTCGAGGTAGCCCTTGACGATGAGTCCCGTGCCGAGCGTCGCGATGAACCCGTTGACCCGCAGCTTGGTCACGACGAGGCCGTTGAACATGCCGATCGCGGCGGCCACGGCGAGCGTGAGCAGCACGGCCGGGACGATGCGTGCGGGGTCGCCCGCCATGGTCGTCGCCGCGAGCAGGCTCGACAGCGAGATGACGACGGGCACCGAGAGGTCGAGCGAGGAGCACAGCACGACGAGCGTCTGACCGATCGCGACGAGCCCGAGCACGCTCATCCCGGTGAGGATGTCGCGGACGTTGCCCGCCGAGAAGAAGTTGCGGCCGACGGTCGACACGAGCAGTGCGCCGATCGCGAGCGCCGCGACGAGCGCGAGGTAGACGACGACCGTCGGGTCGAGCGAGCGCAGCCGGTTCACGCGCTCACCTCCGCCCCTGCGGCGTGCCGCAGCACCTCTTCCTCGGTCGCGCTCGGCGCGAGCTCGGCGACGAGGCGGCCGTCACGCATGACGAGCACCCGGTCGGCGATGCCGAGCAGCTCGGGCAGCTCGGAGGAGATCATGCAGATCGCGACCCCTTCGCGTGCGAGGGAACGGATGACGTCGTAGACGGCGACCTTCGCGCCGACGTCGATGCCCCGGGTCGGTTCGTCGAGGATCACGACGCGCGGCCTGGTCGCGAGCCACTTGCCGAGCACGACCTTCTGCTGGTTGCCGCCCGAGAGCAGCTGGACCTCGCGGTCGAGCCGGTCGGTCGAGAGCTCGAGGCGCGCCATGAGCGCGTCGGCCTCGCGGCGCACGTGCGCGGTGCGCCGGGGGAACACGCCGCGGATGACGAGCAGGACGTTGTCGAGGATCGACTGCGCGAGCGAGAGCCCGGTCGCCTTGCGGTCCTCGGTGATGAGTGCGATCCCGAGCCGCGCCGCGTGGCGCGGGCTCGTGACCCGGACGCGTCGGCCGCCGACCTCGACGCTCCCGCGCGTGAAGGGTCGGATGCCGAAGATCGCCTCGGCGAGCTCGGTGCGTCCCGAGCCCTGGAGGCCCGCGACCGCAGTGATCTCCCCCGCGCGCAGGCTCAGGTCGATCCCGTCGACCCACGCGTTGCCCCCGCCCGTGACGCGCAGCAGCTCGGTCCCGCGCTCGGTGCCCTCGAGGGGGCCCGGGAAGTAGGTATCGATCGACCGGCCGACCATGCGTCGCACGAGCTCGTCGGGCCCGAGCTCGTCCGCGGGTCCGCTCGAGACGAGGCGACCGTCCTTGAGGACGGTGATCGTGTCGCACAGGTCGAAGACCTCCTTGAGGCGGTGCGAGACGTACAGCACGCCCACGCCCCGCTCGGCGAGCGATCGCACGATGCGGTAGAGCAGCTCGACCTCGTGCGCCGCGAGCGCCGCGGTGGGCTCGTCCATCGAGATGACCTTCGCGTCGTGGCTCAGCGCCTTCGCGATCTCGACGACCTGCTGCTGCGCCACGCTCAGCGAGCCGACGCGGTCGCGGGGGCGCACCGAGGTCACCCCGAGCTCGTCGAGGACGTGCTGGGTGCGCCGGGCCATCTCGCGCACGTCGACGACGCCGCGGCGCCGCGGCTCACGCCCGAGGAAGACGTTCTGCGCGACGGTCCGGTCGGGCAGCAGGTTGAACTCCTGAAAGACGGTCGCGACCCCCGCGTGCATCGCGTCGATCGGGTGCGCGAAGGCAACCTGCTCGCCCGCGAGGTGGATCTCGCCGTCGTCGGGCTGGTAGACGCCCGCGAGGATCTTCATGAGCGTGCTCTTGCCCGCCCCGTTCTCCCCGACGAGGCCGTGCACCTCCCCGGGTCGTACCTCGATCGAGACCTCGTCGAGCACGCGCACGCCGAAGAAGCTCTTCGTGAGCCCGCGTGCCGTGAGCACGGGAGCCGTCGTCACGGTGCACCCCCGACCTCGACCCACGCGCCGTCCGCAGCGGCCGAGCGCACGACGGCGTCCGTGACGAGCGCCGCGCGCGCGCCGTCCTCGAAGGTCGGCAGGCCTTCCGGGCGGGCGCCGCCGATCGCGGCGTAGGTGTCGGCGACGAAGGCGTTGAACGCGTCCTGGTAGCCCATCGGGTGGCCCGCGGGCACGACCGAGAGGCGCGTCGCCTCGGGCCCGAGCTGGACGGGGTCGCGCACGAGCTCGAGCGAACCGGGGCGCCGGCCGAGCCACAGCACCTCGGGGGACTCCTGGTCGAAGGCGACCGCGGCGCGCGTGCCCGAGATCTCGAAGGCGAGGCGGTTCTTGCGCCCCGCAGCGACCTGGGAGACGAAGAGCGAGACGACGACGTCGTCCTCGGTCACCGCGAGCACGCCCGCGAGGTCCTCGGTCGCGACGGGCTCGCCCCCGCGCTCGGGGTGCACCGTGCGGGTGAGCGCGGCAAGCCGGGTGATGCGCGTGGCCGCGACGAACTCGACGAGGTCGACGAGGTGCGAACCGATGTCCGCGAAGGCGCGCGAGCTCCCGCCGAGCGCGGGGTCGACGCGCCAGTTGTCCTCCGTGGCGTCGAGGAGCCAGTCCTGGGTGTAGGAGCCCTGGAGCGACAGGATCGTCCCGAGCTCTCCCGAGGCGAGGCGGGCGCGCGCCTCGCGCACCATCGGGTGGTAGCGGTAGACGAAGGGCACGGTCGCGACGACGTCGGCCGCCCGGGCCTCCTCGGCGAGCTCGAGCGCGTCGGCGGGAGTCGTCGCGAGGGGCTTCTCGCACACGACGTGCTTGCCCGCGCGCAGCGCGGCGAGCGCGAGCTCACGGTGCGTCGCGTTCGGGGTGCACACGTGCACGACGTCGACGCCGTCGTCGGCGACGAGCTCGTCCGGCGAGGTGAAAGGGCGGCCTGCGCCCAGCCGTGCGGCCGCCTCGCGCGTGCTCGACGCGGACGAGGAGGTGACGGCGGCGAGCGTGCCGCGAGCGGCCCGGACCGCCCTCGAGTGGACCTCGGCCATGAACCCGCCCCCCAGCACGCCCGCGGCGAGGCTCGCGACATCCGTTGTCATGTGCGACATGTCACACGCTCACCCGGACTTCTGTCAAGGGCTTAGTCAAAAGATGTGCGTCATCAATACAGAACTGTAACTTGCCCCGTGATTAGTGCTCTTGATTCACTGGCCCCGTGGCGAGCGCCAACACTGCCCCCTCCCCCGGTGCGGGAGAGCTCTTCCAGCTCTTCCGCGACGGGAGCGCGCGCACCAAGGCCGAGCTCATCGAGCTCACGGGCCTGTCCCGCACGACCGTCTCGGCGCGCGTCGACGCGCTCCTCGCGACGGGCCTCGTGACCCCCGCGGGCGAGGCCGCGTCCTCGGGCGGACGCCCGCCCGCCCGCGTCGCCTTCAACCCCGACGCGCGCGTCCTCGTCGCGGTCGACCTCGGCGCGACGCACGGGACGACCGCCGTGTGCGACCTCGCGGGGCGGGTCCTCGCGGCACGGCGCACCGAGACGCCGATCGCGGCAGGGCCGCTCGAGGTGCTCGGCTGGGCGACGCGCGCCGCGAAAGAGCTCCTCGAGGAGACCGGGCGCGACATGAGCGAGCTCGTCGGCGTCGGGATCGGCGCCCCCGGTCCCGTCGAGCACGCGACGGGCCGGCCGACCAACCCACCGATCATGCCCGGCTGGGACCGCTTCGACATCCCCGGCTACATCGCCGAGACCTTCCCCGTCCCCGTGCTCGTCGACAACGACGTCAACCTCCTCGCGCTCGGCGAGCGGCACTCCGCGTGGCCGCACGTCGACGACCTCGTCTACATCAAGGTCTCGACGGGAATCGGCGCGGGGATCGTCGCGGGCGGGGAGCTCCAGCGCGGCGCACAGGGCTCGGCGGGCGACATCGGGCACGTCCAGGTGCCCCGCTCGCGTGACCTGCCGCGGGACCCCGACGACGAGCGCGACCTCGAGGCGATCGCCTCGGGCCCCGCGATCGCGCAGTGGCTCACGGAGCAGGGGGTGCCCGCGGAGGGCCTCGAGGACGTCGTCACTCTCGTGCGCTCGGGCCACCCCCTCGCGATCGAGGCGACCCGGCAGGCCGGGCGGCACGTCGGTGAGGTCCTCGCGACGCTCGTCAACCTGCTCAACCCGACCGTGATCGTGATCGGCGGGAGCGTCGCCCGCGCGGGCGAGCACCTGCTCGCGGGCGTGCGAGAGGTCGTCTACCGCCGGTCGATCCCGCTCGCGACCCAGCACCTCGCGATCGTGCAGTCGCAGGTCGGCACGCAGGCGGGCGTGCTCGGCGCGGCGATCATGGTCACGCAGCAGGCGCTCTCGGTCGAGTCCGTCAACCGGCTCGTCGCCGAGCAGCGCTGAGCAGCGCCCCGGGTAGCGCTAGACCAGCTCGACGGTCGTGACGCACGTCGGGGCGTCGTCGTCAGTCGTGAACTCGTACGTCGCCGAGCGGCCCTCGTGGCTCAGCTCGATCGTGCCCCGTGCCCCGCGCGGCAGCCAGAACCCCGCGAAGCCGTTGTCGGCCGTGCGGACCTCGCCCTCGAGCAGGACCTCGCCCGTCGTCGTCGTGATGCGCACCTCGAGCGCCTCTCCCGCGAGCTCGCCCTGGCACGTCGTGAGCGAGTGGTAGAAGCACTCGTGCGTCGCGGAGCGGAACGGGGCGAGCGAGACGTAGAAGAGGTCCTCGGGCAGCGGGACCGCGACCTCCCGCTCGGTGTCCGAGACGACGAGCTCACGCGGGCGCACCGAGGCCATGACGTCGACCCGGCGCTCGGTGAGCGCGACCGCCTCGAGGTGGTCGACGATCTGCCGACCCGTGAGCCCCTCGACACCGAGCACGTCGAGCAGCGGGTCGCTCACGACGTCGCCGAGATCCGCGCCGGGCGCAGTCCCCACGGCGCCCGACGAGGGCGCCCGGTCCTCCTCGGGCGTCACGCTCGCCGCCGACGGCGCCCCCAGGGTCGTCTCGGGAGCACCCGCGCACGCGGCGAGAGCCAGGGCCACGGACAAGGTCAGCACGGCACGCACGATCTTCACGCGGTGCAGTCAAGCACGCCCCGCGACCCGCCGCAGGGACCAAGGGCCCGAGCGCCGCGCGACCGTGCAGGTCGGCTGCGGCGGGACAGGGCCGCACCGCCGAGGGCGTCGCGCGCGAACCGGCAGGCAGTGCCGGGCGAGGTGCGCGCGAGCGGCGCACAGCGCGCGCAGGCTGCGGTCAGGCACGCACCGCGCGTGCAGGCGCACACGGTGCGCAGGCGGCGCTCAGGCGCACACGGTGCGCGCAGGCGGCGCTCAGTCGCGCACGGCG
>Ga0182793_1002574_pt1 | contig 10313 bp, 9 predicted proteins | sample Passage237A_FD_130498 | JGI IMG/M metagenome (GOLD analysis project Ga0182793, IMG submission 130498) | Cellulose adapted compost microbial communities from Newby Island Compost Facility, Milpitas, CA, USA - Passage2 37A (version 2) (version 2) ...
AGCCATGAGCGACCAGCTGAACCCCCTCAACAGCAAAGGCGAAGCCCACATGGTGGATGTGGGTGGCAAGGCGACGACTCAGCGCAGTGCCACTGCGGAAACCTACGTCACCATGGCGCCGGCCACTCTCGCATTGATTCAGCAGGGCGGCCATAAAAAGGGTGACGTGTTCGCGGTGGCGCGCATCGCCGGCATACAGGCGGCGAAAAAGTGCAGCGATCTGATCCCGCTCTGCCATCCGCTGATGCTCAGTAAAATCTCTGTGGCACTCGAAGCCCAGCCGGAAACCTCACAAGTGCGCATCACCGCCACCTGCGGACTGGCCGGGCAGACTGGCGTGGAAATGGAAGCCCTGACGGCTGTTTCCGTCGCTGCTTTGACGTTGTACGACATGTGCAAAGCCGTGGATAAAGCCATGGCCATCGGCCCCACCCGCCTGCTTAACAAAAGCGGAGGTCGCTCCGGCGACTGGCAAGCGCCGCAGGAATCTCCGGCACCATGAACGGCCAGATCACCATCCTGTTCTTCGCCTCCCTGGCGGAACAACTCAACTGCCGCACTCTCTCCCTGCCCTGCCCACAACCTGTAGCCGTCGGAGAACTGCGTGACCAGCTGATTGCACAGCATGGCGAATCCTGGAACGCGTTAAGAAGTGATCAACTTCGCTGCGCCGTAAACCAGGAAATCGTCAAAATGGATCACCTGTTGAAACCCGGCGATGAAGTCGCCTTTTTTCCACCTGTAACCGGTGGCTGAACGGAATGGCCAATAATGCGAACTTTTCTCTTTTGCCTTCTGCTGGCTGCGGTCGCCGGCATGGGCGGCTGCAAAAACAGCAGCAATAAAAACAAAAACAGCGCGACGCCGGATCTGCCGGCAAAACTCCCGCTCGCCTTCGAAGACAGTTTTGGCGAGACCTGGACCTGTCTCAACGCTGACGAGGACGATCTGGTGAGTGGCAAAGTCAGCCTCACCGGCGCCGTCGGCAATCGCAACGCCGATATTTTGCATATCAGCCTGCTGGAAATTCGCGACAACGGCGCAGTGAGCTTGGTGGCAAATGCCTGTATCAATAATATCCAGTCCTGGCCGGTTAACTATCAGCTCGGCTACAACCGCGAGTTGATTGATCCCTCCGCGCGCTACATGCTCTCCGCCGTGTTCTTTATCCGCCTGCCCGAAGGTACCTATATGGCAGCTTATCGCCCGGATGGGTTTCTCGAAGTCATCAATAACAAACTGGTCGAAAAAGCCGACTTGTTTTTAAAGGTCCCCGGATGAACCAGACTATACGGGTACAAACCGAGGATTTCGACCAGGGTGAGGAATATCGCCAATTGGCTAGCGGCACCGAGGCGGGCGCCGTGGTCACCTTCGTTGGCCGAGTGCGGGATTTTGCCGGTGAAAACGCCAGCATGTGGCTCGAACACTACGCCGGCATGACGGAAAAAGTTCTTGCCGACCTAGTGGCGCAGGCGCGCCAGCGCTGGCCCATTCTGGACGTCACCATCATTCACCGCATAGGCCAGTTGTCACCGGGCGACCAGATTGTTTTTGTCGGCGTCAGCTCCGCCAACAGACACGCCGCCTTCGCCGCCTGCGAATTCCTGATGGATTTTCTCAAAACCCAGGCGCCCTTCTGGAAGCGCGAAGGCGATCATTGGGTGGAAGCCAAAGACACCGACCAAGCCGCCGCCGACGCCTGGAACCCGCCCAAGCCATGAGCCTGCGCAAAACAATTCGCGCCTATTATTCCGCCCCTATCGAAGTCGCTTTCCGCCAATTCCGCGCCGGCCTGATTTTCTTCGCCACCGGCTTCGGCGCCATCCTGATGGCCAACGCCTATATGGAACCTTCCGTCCAACAGGAATTAATCGTCCTCGGCGGCATGATGCTCGGCGGCTACGGCTTTATCCTCGCCCTGCTCGGCCAGAGTCGGTTTTTGGTGGGGCGGTTGTTGCGGTTTTGGTCCGACAAAAGATAAGTGAGCGGAGAACTGGTACAGCAAAATTGGAATTATCGAATGATAAAAGCGGATTTTATTGCGCGTTCTGTTGCAGTCCTTTTCCTCTGCGCAGATTTCTTTCTCAGCGCCTGCAGCCAACACGAACCCCCTCAGCCCACGGATTCTTCGGTCGCCAGCTTGGCGAATTATGCCCTCTACTCAAATGATGGAGTGGTATTACGCCATCCACCTCATTGGTCTCTTGAATACGATGACTCACCAGATTTATTCGCAGATAAGGGCATCTCTTTTAAAACCTCCGCAATCTCATACGCGGATGTTTTAATTTTTAACGATCGCGATATCCATATTGCTGATCTGGTCGATCATGTCGAAAAAAGTTTGCAGCTGACCTCGGCCAACCATATTGACGATTACCAACGTCGGCCGCTGCAATTGGGGAGTTACAAAGGGATCGCATTAAGCTGGCGCAACACCATGCTGGCTGAATACAAAGTCGAGTTATCCATATTCCAGATCAAAACTGAATCCAAGCGGGCATTTGTGATATTTAATTTTGATGAAAGTGCCATTAGGAGCGATGCAGCGCACCGAATACCGTTTATCGAAAGTATCGAAATCAAATAACCGCAGCCACCACCCCAGCGGAACATATAGCAGGTCTATATCAGACTACCTCAAACATCCCTGCCTCTTCGCTTCTAAACAAATCGCCATCTTGTCCTTTTTTCCCGGTTAGCTTAAACCCCCAGGTGGCGCTAAAATGCCCGGCCCGCACGACTATTGAGCAGTGACTTCGATGATTCCTCAGATCAGCCAGACTTCTCCGGTCCAGTCCCTTTACCTGAATTTCCTGCAGGAGCTGGGCAAGCGGGGGTTTGCCGGGGAGATTTGCCCGGATTACGCCAATCGCACGGTGCTGGCGACGGATAACTCCATTTATCAGGTGCTGCCCCAGGGCGTGGTGTACCCCCGCTCCATCGACGACTTGGTGCTGATTGCCAGCTTGAGCCAGGAGAAGCCATTCCGCGAAATCGTGCTGTCTCCCCGCGGCGGCGGTACGGGGACCAATGGGCAATCGCTGACTGATGGCCTGGTGGTGGATGTCTCCCGCCATATGAATCGCATTCTGGAAATCAACCACGCCGAGCGCTGGGTGCGGGTGGAAGCCGGAGTGGTGAAGGATCAGTTGAATGCGGCGCTCAAGCCTTTCGGGCTGTTCTTCGCGCCGGAGCTGTCCACCAGTAACCGCGCCACCATCGGCGGCATGGTCAATACCGATGCCTCCGGTCAGGGCTCCTGTCTTTACGGTAAAACCCGCGATCACGTGCTGGAGCTGACCACGGTATTGCTGGACGGCTCGGTACTGCGTTCCCGCGCGCTGACGGACGAAGAGCTGGACGCGTTTTGCGATCAGCAGGATCGCGTTGGGCTGATCCACCGTCTGGTAAACAATCTGCAGAAAGAACACCACGCGCTCATCGACGCCAAATTTCCGAAATTGAATCGCTGCCTCACCGGCTACGATCTGGCGCATATCCGCGACGATCGGGGCCGCTTCAACCTCAACAATATTTTGTGCGGCAGTGAAGGTACTCTGGGCTTTATCACCGAGGTAAAACTCAACCTGGTGACTATCCCCAAATTTGCCGCTCTGGCAGTGGTGCAATACGACAATTTCAACAGCGCCCTGCGCGACGCCAAACGCTTGATGCAGGCGCAGCCCACCAGTATCGAAACCGTTGATTCCAAAGTCCTGAACCTCGCCAAGGGCGATATCGTCTGGCATGAGGTGGCAGAATTTTTCCCGGCGGACAGCTCGCGCATCCAGGGCATCAACTTGGTGGAGTACACCGCCGACGATGAAGCGGAGTTGCGCGCAGGTGTCGAACGCCTGGTTGCGACTCTCACCGGCAGCGAAGGCAATCCCGCTTGCCTGGGCCACAGCATTGCCTGGGGCGCTGCGGCGGTAAACCGCCTATGGAATATGCGCAAAAAGGCGGTCGGCCTGCTCGGCAACAGCCAGGGCGAGGCGCGCCCGATTCCGTTTATCGAAGACACAGCGGTACCGCCGGAAAACCTCGCCGACTACATCGTCGAGCTGCGCGAACTCCTGGATAGCCATGAGCTTCAATACGGCATGTTCGGTCATGTGGACGCGGGCGTATTGCACGTGCGCCCGGCCATTGATATGAAAGATCCGCAGCAGGAAAAACTGGTGCGGGTGATCTCCGATCAGGTGGCCGAGCTGACTCACAAATACCACGGTTTATTGTGGGGAGAGCACGGCAAAGGCGTGCGCTCGGAGTACGCACCGAAGTTTTTCGGTGAACTCTACCCGCAGCTGCAGCGCATCAAGGCGGCATTCGACCCGCACAATCAGCTCAACCCGGGCAAAATTGCCACACCGTCGGCGGATGCCGAACTGCTGAAAATTGACGAAGTCACCACCCGCGGCCAAATCGACCGAACCATCGCCGTGCAAACCTGGAATGGCTTTCAGGAAGCGGTGCACTGCAACGGCAACGGGCTCTGTTACAACTGGAGTTTTCAGGACGCCATGTGCCCGTCCTGGAAGGCGACCCGCGAGCGCATTCACTCGCCCAAGGGCCGCGCGTCGCTGATCCGCGAATGGATCAAGCAGCTCAATGACCGCGGTTTTGACCCGGTTGCCGCGCTGGCGCAGCCGGTGGGATTGGTGCAGAGCCTGAAGCTTCTGCCCGAGAAGATCCGCAACACCCGCGCTAAAAATCGCGGCGAGTACGATTTCTCCCACGAAGTGCACACCGCCATGGCCGGCTGCTTGGCGTGCAAGTCCTGCACGGGGCAGTGTCCGATCAAGGTGGATGTGCCCAACTTCCGCAGCAAATTCCTGGCGCTTTACCACACCCGCTATCTGCGCGCGCCCAAGGATTATTTGGTCGGCATGCTTGAGTTTGTGTTGCCGATAGCCGCTTTTGTCCCCGCGCTATACAACGGCCTGACTCAGAACAAGCTGAGCCGCTGGGCGCTGTCGAAAGGGGTGGGCTTTGAAGATCCGCCGGAGCTCTCCCGCAGCTCCCTGAAAAAACTGCTCAAGGAAGAACACATTCCTCTGGCGACACCCGCTCGTTTGCGCAAGCTCAGCGCAGCTGAGAAGAAGCAGACGGTGGTGATTGTGCAGGATGCCTTCACCTCCCACTTTGAAGCCCCGCTGGTACGGGATATCGCCCTGCTGCTGCGCAAACTCGGCTTCAAACCCATGGTTGCCCCCTTCAAAGCCAACGGCAAACCCTTGCATGTGCACGGTTTTCTCCATTGGTTTGGCCGGGTGGCTAGGCGGCAGGCAGAGTTCCTGCAAACACTGGCGGCGGAACAGATAGCGCTGGTGGGGGTGGACCCGGCGATGACTTTGACCTTCCGCAGCGAATACGAATACGCCCTCGGTAAAGGCAGTACACCCAAAGTGCAACTGCTGCAGGAGTGGCTGGCGGAACATCAGGAGCAGCTCAGCGCGCAGAAGGAGCAGTTCAAGAGCGACGGCGAATTCCGCCTGATGCCGCACTGCACCGAGAAGACCAACGCTCCCGCCTCCATCGCCGCCTGGCAGAAAGTGTTCGCGGCCCTGGGGCAGAAGCTGGAAATCGTGGCCACCGGCTGCTGCGGAATGTCCGGCACCTACGGCCATGAAACCGCCAACCGCGCCACCTCGAGCAAGATTTTTGAGCAGAGCTGGCGCGGGCCGGTCATGTCCAAGGACAACCAGGGCCGACTGGCCGCCACCGGCTATTCCTGCCGCTCCCAGACCAAGCGCGAAGCCTTCGTCAAGCTGCCCCACCCCGCCCAATTGCTGTTACAACAGCTCCGTTCGTAAGCTCAAGCCGCCCGGAAGCAAACTCTGTGGCGGCATTGAAGTCATAATGACAGTTCAGCTCCAATTAAGGCGCCAGCCCCTATAACGAGCACTATCCGGCCAATTCCGCGCAAGCGGAACGGGTCGGCACTCGATCAACCACTGCAGGAGTGGCCTCTATGAAAGCCCTCATATCAATTCTTTTCGGCACCTGGATGCTGGCCCTGTGCGGCGGTCTGCAGGCCCAGACCAAGGTGATCACCACCTCCGATCCGATCTTCACCCGGGCGGAGCTGGACCAAATGCTCGCGCCTATCGCCCTTTATCCCGACACGGTGCTCTCCCACATCCTAATCGCGGCCACCTATCCCTTAGAGGTGGTGCAGGCGGATCGCTGGGCCAGAGCCAATCGCCATCTCGATCCAGAGGCTGCCGTGAATGCCGCTGCGCTGGAAGGTTGGGACCCAAGTGTGGCCGCGCTGGTGGCCTTCCCGGACATACTCGCCCGCATGAGCGACGACCTGACCTGGACCCAGAACCTTGGCGACGCATTTCTGGCGGATGAGGAACGGATGATGGACGCGATCCAGAATCTGCGTGAAAAGGCCTATGCCTCTGGCAATCTGAAGAAGATGAAGCACGTCAAAGTGCATCGGGAGAATCAGATCATCATCATTGAACCAACGAAGGAACGGGTGGTTTACGTGCCCTACTACGATACCCGCGTGGTTTACGGCCACTGGTGGTGGGACAGCTATCCGCCCATCTATTGGCACGCGCCTTCAACCTACGTCCAGATTGGCGGCTTTTTTTGGGGGCCACGCATAACCCTTGGCCCTACTTTCTTTTTCAGTTCTGTGCATTGGCCGCAACGGCGGATTGTCGTTATCGATTACCGCCATCAAAAGCATCCGCATTTTTACAGCAGCCGTAAAATCGCCCACTACCACGGCGCGCGCCCCTGGCAGCACAACCCGGTACACCGCCATAACATCGTGTATCGCAGCGAACCCGTTCGGCAGCGTTACAGCAACCACTCAGGCACTCGGCGCTTCAGCAATGAATGGCGCAATGAGCACCGCGCCCCCGAGCGCAAAGTGGAACACCGCGCTCCCGATCGCAAAGGGCCTGACCATCGCGGCGATAACCGCCGGGATCAGGATCGCACCAGCTTCCGCGATGGCAAACGCGATCCCAATGTTCACAACAATCGCAGTGATCGCGACACGGCTAAGCACATAGAGCAGCGCCGCGACCAAGCTCCGGGACAGCGCCGGGAGTTTACCCAGGAGGAGCGCCAGCGCCGCGCCGAGCACGTGCGCGAACGATTGGCGAGCAACGGACGCATTGAGCGCACCGAGGGCAACCGACCAGCTGAACAGCGCGCACCTGCTGCGCAGGAACGCCGGGACAACCCAGAACGTCGAGCCAGCCAAGAACGCCGCGACCACAACGTGGGCACTCGCAATACCAACGTCCGTCAGGACGAGCAGCGCCCTCGCCCGAACGCAGGAGGGGAAACTCGCCGCGAACAAACCCGCAGCACACCGCCACCGCAGAATGTGGATCGCGGACAACAAGTGAAACAACGCCGGGAGCAGGCCCCATCACGAAGGGAAATCACTCGCGAATCCACCCCGCGCGTTGAACCCTCACGCCGTATGGATACTCCCGCGCGTCAGGAGCGCGTGCAGCCTCCACCCCGGGTACAACAGCAGGTGCAGCAACCACAGCGACGTTTCGACCAACCCAGCCGCCACCAAGCCCCCAGCAATCCTCGGCCGGCGGAGCATCAGCGCAGATTTGAGCGCTAATCAAAACGCAGAAAGCAAAAGGCCGGTTTTCACCGGCCTTTTTTATTTTTCCGTGATTAATTTTATGGGGAGCGCAAAAAAATCGCTCTCAGCTTACCCAGATTTTTTGCGAGACAATTTTATAAGCGCGACAAGCGCTGTAAGGATTATCGCAAAAAGCGCTACTCCTTTTATCCACGCTTTTTCTACGTGAGTATTTGCCACAGCTTGTTGTGATTGCGAATTGGCAACTTCATCACGAGCAAGTGACGACGATGGCGTCTGCCTATTCACTGCCGATAAAACCTGAGTTTGTACCAACTGTTCCTCACGTTTATTTTCCGCAAAAGAGGGCGCGGGCGCTGGACTATTCGCAGGTGATAAAAATGGCCGATCAATATCCGCATTGATCACAGAATCCCGCTGAGTATCCACCGTGGTGAGCCCTAGAGTTTGCACACGGGCCGACAAAAAATCGCCAAAGGTTTCCTCCCTCACCAAGTCATCTGTACTTTCCACTCCACCATTTTGCGCCGCAACCGGCACATCCAGGTCGAGATAGGAATCATCCCCCAGATCTCGATCAAAACCTCTACCCGGTAATTCATCCGCGTGCGCAACAGAATCCTGCGCTTTTTGAATCGTAAATTTTCCGGCCATGGTGTGATTTATCAGATCGTCGTGATCGATCGCAGAGTGGGTACGCAAACTGCCATCGGCATTGAACATCAAGGTCTGGCCGTTTTCATTGACGATCAGTTCGTTGATAAATCGAAAACGCCCGCGAATGCAGCCAACAAGGGGGCACTCAAAATAGGTGTTTCCGGTAACAAAAAGAATGTCGTGATCGCCAGCATCAAATAGCGGGTAATCGGGCAACATCAGGATCTCGTCGCCCTCCCCCGTCGGGCCACCTAAAAATCGCAAGGTTAATTCAGCACCGGAATAGGAGCCTTTTATGACTCTCTCCACACTGTAGGAAACAAAGGTATAGGGAAGGCCGGGATCGTTGCCCAGGGGATCTGACAGGCGATATTCCACACGCTGCACGGTGCCTTCGAATATAAAGGTCGCCTCCTGCAACATCGCATCAAGCGCAATATCATCCGCCTGCAAGCTTGCGCAGAAGCATACCAACAAAAAAGAACAAATCAGTTTTTCGATAGCTCGAGAAAAATGGCGTGCTTTTTTCATTCGAAATAGTTGCCTTTATTCAAATAAATAACAGCCCTCGCGGCGATAATCAGTTGATGCTGATTCCAACATAAGTCCAGTTATTGGCCTCGGTTACTTCAGCGTGCTTATTCGTCGAATCAATTTTCACGCCGAGGTAATACACAACGCCGCTGGTTAAATCAGCGGGAATGGTGACAGGGAATGCTTTGGTCCAGGTGTAAGCTGCCGGCAAGCTTATATCGGTGCGGCCGCCAATATTGCGATCGGCCCGATTGATGACATTGTCCGTAGACAACAGAAAATCGATATCAAAAACCCGCGCGGTGTCGCCGTTATTTTCATAGGTAAATTCAACCTGCACAGTTTGTCCTCTATCGACGTGATAGATAGGTTCACCTGCTGATTCATAGGAAAACAAAACATTGCCTTCCAAATCGAAGACGCGGGTTCTGCCATGAGTGGCGTATCCGTAGGCCGAGCCGGTGTGGCGCCAGTGGGAAACCGACAAATCACTGAAATGGGTGCTACCGTACAAAACCGCGAGAGCATTGGAGGCATCGGGGCCCAAATAAGGACGCTGAGTGGCGCCATTAGCATGCACGAAAGTCCAGTCGGTCCCCATAATACTTTGAGTATCGGTGGTGTGATCCAAACCCATAGCATGACCCAACTCATGCAAGAGCGTATTTTCCAGCGGACGAGAACCACCGCCATACGCCAGCGAATCCGCTTTGGTGGTGCCATATGGCGTCCAGTTGTGCGATTCGCTATTGCTGAGACGAATATCAGAAGAGATCAAAACTCCAGTAGCGCAATTCCAATGTTGCGGCGCATCCGCAGGCGCTGTAATAGCATGGGTCCACCAGATTTCATTTTCACTATTATTTAATCCCACGCCATTTTCATTCCATTGCACAGTGCCACGCATAATGGACGGATTCTGGTTGGCTTTACGCACCGCACTGGTTGCCGGCGTGCGCCAGACGGAGCCAGCAGGAAAACCCATCTGCTCAAAACGATAAAGAACATTTGTGTTATGGCGTTTGATCAAATTGCCATTGCAGTAAAAAAATGTGGCAGCAGAAGCGTGCTCAAATGTACCCGCCAAAAGAAGCGAAAAAATGAGATATTTTTTGTAAGAAAATTTCATTCGATGCCTTGTTTCTTCTATCCGTAAAATTGAGTAAATAAATAACGTGATATTTATTAACGAGGCGCGCATTCATATCTCCCTCATCATTTCACTGTCAAACACATTTTTCTCAAAAAGCTGAGCATTTGGCATGGTAGATTTAAGAATTAATACGTAGCAGACATTAATCGCATTAACATGCAGCGTCAGACTTATAGGCCCAGGTCTCGTCAGTCACTTAAGGCAGCTCTATAGCTAATAGATCAAAATGCGACCAGAGATCGCGAGTGCGTAATCGTTTTTTAGGCATTAAACTTCGCACCATGACCAATACAGCTCTCCATGTACTCCAAAACACCTTCGGCTATCCCGCGTTTCGCGGTGAGCAGGCCGCTATCGTCGATACGGTCTGCA
>Ga0182793_1002576_pt1 | contig 10310 bp, 3 predicted proteins | sample Passage237A_FD_130498 | JGI IMG/M metagenome (GOLD analysis project Ga0182793, IMG submission 130498) | Cellulose adapted compost microbial communities from Newby Island Compost Facility, Milpitas, CA, USA - Passage2 37A (version 2) (version 2) ...
CGGGATCGGTGTTCAGCAGGTCCGCGGCCCGGCGGACGACGGCGACGATGTAGCGCTCGAACGGCACGGCGATGAACGTGAACGTGTTGCAGAACAGGCCGAACGCCGGATTGGCGGGCTGCCCCTTGAACGGCACGCTCGCGGCGAACTCCCCCGGGATCTTTCGTATCACCAGGCTGCTCACTTCGCCGCCTCCCCGAGCCGTCGACACCGGACCACCGCCCGACCGCCAAGTCAGCCGCCAGTGTGACATTTGACCCCGCAGATGTAAAGATGGGTCGATGCCCTCCCCGGCCGCCAGGGACACCGAGCAGTCGACCCGCCGCCGCATCCTCGCGGCGACGTTCGTGGTGCTCGCCCGCGACGGCCGGCGCAAGCTGCAGCTGTCCGATGTGGCCGCCGAGGCCCAGGTGTCCCGGCCGACGCTGTACCGGCACTTCGGCTCGAAGGAGGGCCTGCTGGAGGCGTTCGCCCACTACGAGCAGGACAACTTCGACGCCGGTATCGCGGCGGCGATCGCGGGGTTGAGCGGCGCCGACCGGTTGGACGCCGCGCTGCGCTTCGTCGTCGACTACCAGTACAGCTACTCACTGGGCTCGCTGGCCGAGACCGAACCCGAACATGTGCTGGCGCAGATGAAGCGGGTGCTGCCGATCATGCGCGACCGCATCGCACGCCTCATCCCCGGCGAGGACGCCGACGTCGCCGCCGCGGCGGTGGTGCGAATCGCCGTCTGCCACTACATGATCGGCGGCGGTAGCCCCGAGCAGTTCCTGGCCGAACTCCGGCATGCCGCGGGGCTGGGCGCGCGCAGGCGCCGAATGTCACGCGCGGTCTAGCCGGTCGGCGGCCTGCGGGCGACGGATGGTGTTACATCTAAGGGGTCAGATGTAAACAGCCGATTCTTTACATGCGGACGGGGCTGTGTAACTCTGTGAGCATGGCTGGCATCTCGCTTGTCCCCCGCGACCTGACCGAGACCCGCGAGTCGCTGCGGGAGTGGTTCGCACACCGCTTCGGCGGCGAGGTGACGCTGTCCGAACTGCGCCCGGCCAACCGCGCCTCGGGCTGGTCCAGCGAGACCCTGGTGTTCTCCGCCGAGGTGAACGGGGCCATCAGCGAGTACGTCGTCCGGATCCCGCCCAAGGGCGGCGGCATCTTCCGCGAGTACGACCTCGGGGCGCAGACGCTGACCCAGGAACTGCTGCGCGAGTACGGGATTCCCACCCCGTCGCCGATCATCTACGAGCCCGACCGCGACTGGATCGGCTCGAAATTCCTTGTCATGCCCCGGATCGTCGGCCACACGCCGTCAGACACGTCGTACGCCACCCGCGGCTGGCTGCACGACGCCGGCCCGGAGGTGCAGCGCCGCGCCCACGACGGGTTCGTCGACACCCTGGTGAAGCTGCAGCAGGTCCCGGTCGAGCAGGCCTCGTGGCTGGCCCGGCCCGCGGGGGGCGGGTTGTCCGCGGAGGGCGCCTGGTGGGATGACTACGTGCGGGGGGGGTCCGACAACGCCGTGCCCGACCTGCTGACCGAGGCGTTCGACTGGCTGCGCAAGCGCCTCCCCGACGAACCCGACCGGCTGTCGATCTGTTGGGGCGATGCGCGGATGTCGAACGCGATCTTCGACGACGACGGCAACCTGATCGGCGCACTGGACTGGGAGCAGGCCTGCATCTGCCCCGCGGAGGCCGACATCGCATGGTGGCTGGCCACCCGCAGGCAGATGCTCGAGGTCAACGGGCTGGACATCGATCCCGAACTGCCCGGGTTCGACAGCCGCACCGCGGTCGTCGGCCGGATCGAGGAGCTGATCGGACGCAAGCTCGAAAACCTGGACTGGTACGAGATTTTCGCGATGGTGCGGATGGGCTGCTGCATCCTGCGCACCCAGGTGCTGCTGCGCGCCAGCGGTCAGGGCGACCCCTTCCTGACCCGCGCGCCGATCCTGCCGCGGTGGACCGTCGAGGCGATTCGCGCCTAGCCTCGCCCGCGCACCGCGTCGGCGCAGTTGCCGGTTGACTAAGCGTTGGCGCCGTTCGCCGTTTCCCCAGTGAGGGCGTTGATCACCACAGCGTGAGTCCGCGGCACATCCATCGTGTCATCACGGAACACTGCGGTGATGACTGCGTGCTCTCCAGCCACGTCGAATTCGACCGGCCTGGACAAAGACCCGCGAAGTGTGATCACCGTCCCGATCTGGACGCCGCTCGCGGTGTCGAACAGGTACACGTCAGTGACCTGGAGCGCCGACTCACCCGTTTGCAGGACGCGAGACGTGAGGACCATGGCACGGCTGCCGTCGGGCGTGACCTGCACAGCATCGACATCGCTGGAGGCGCTGATGCCCGCCAGCGCGCCGGGCAGCCGGTAGGTGGTACCGACTTGAGTTCCGGTGGTGGTGTCGACGAGGGCCACTTCGGTCGTGTAAGTCTCCCCGGTTGGGCCACCGGTGTACAGCTCCGCGGCGAGGATCGCTCGCGAATTGCCAACCAACTTAGCGGGTTCGGACGAGTTGCCGGCGATCGTCACCGGGCTCCCGACCAGTCCACCGGTGGCGAGGTCGACAGCGAACACTGTCATGGCGATACCGCCTCGATTGTCTCGCAGGGTGACGATGAGCCGGTTCTGATCCGCGTCTATCCGGGCGTCGGCCAGGGAGGCGCCGGTGGGTACGAGTCTCGGCGTACCGATCCACTCGCGAGTGATCGTGTCGAAGACACCGACTTCGACACCGTTGTTCTTGACAGTGGCGATGACCACCCGGGTCCCGATGTCGTTGATGGCGAGCACCCGCGCGTTCTGCTCTGGGTCGGTCTGGAGTAGCTGCACCCCGTTGGCATTGATCACGGTGATCCGGCCGGTCTCCTCCGACGGGTCATAGGTTTGGATCACGATGACGGAGTCGTCGCTGTTACGTTGCATCCCAACGAAATAGCCGTCGGGAATGGTGGCGACCGTTCCCAGGCTCGCGCCGGTAGCAGTATCGATCAGAGAAACGACGGTCCCACCATCGATCCATGACGCACCGCCATCGCCGAAGTACTCAACCGTTGCGGCGACGAGAATCGCGCGGGTACCGGCGTCATTGATCTCCATATGCTGCATGAACGCGTCGCTGATCACATGGGTGGAGCCGACCTGTTGACCGGTAGCCACATCCACGACGACGACTCGGGCGACGACACTGCCTGACGTCGCTTCATCGACCACGACGACTGCTCGCTGCGTGACGCTGTTGACAGAGGTGGTTCGCACTGTGAAGCCGGTGACGGAGAGAGTGGATCCGACCTGGGTACCGGTTGCGGTGTTGATCACCCGGATCTCGGTCGTCGGGTTTTCGGCGCCGCGGAAGTTCCAGGGTGTGACCACCAGGACGCGACTGCCGTCGGCGTTGAACAGAAGCTCGCTTTCCCCGGGCAGGTCAATGGTCGCGCCGACCTGCCTGCCGGTCGCCGTATCGACCACGGCGACCCGGTTGAGGATGGCGACGCCCGACACGTCGGGGCGGATCCGAGTGCGCACCACGGCGCGGGTACCCGATGCGTCGAGGGTCATCGATTCGATCTGGCCCGCCATCTCAAACCGCGACCCGATCGTCTTTCCGGAAGTGACGTCGATCAGGACGACCTCGGTGACGTCGTCGTTGCCGACGTTGTCGTTGTCCGTGAGCGCGATGATGGCGACCGTGCCGGAGTTGTTGAACTCGAGCGCACTCGCGTAGTCCCCGCTCAACGTCGCCGTCCGGCCGACCTGCTGGCCCGTGGAGGTGTCGATCACCGCGATACGCGTGGTCTCGTAGCCCCCGGAGATCGGATCTGTGGTGGAGGAGATGACGATCGCCCGTGTCCCTTGAGGATTGAACGCGGCGGTACCGGAGCCAGCGATCACGAAGGTCTCACCGATCTGTGTGCCGGTGGTGGTATCGATCAGCGCCACTCGCGTCGTCGAGTCAGTGTTGAAGCCCGCGACGGGGCGGTAGGTCGCCGCGAGCAGAGCGCGCGAGCCGTCCTCCGTGAGCGCCCCGACAACGAAGTCGTCGCCGCCAATGAGTCCGTCGGGCGTACCGGGAAGCGTCACTCCCTCCAGCGGAGGCGCGAATGCCGCCGCAGAATTGGCGGGAGTGCGGTATTCCGCATCGATTCCCACGCTGGCGAAGGCATCCTCAATCGCTTGGATGTGCTCCCTGGTGAGGCCCCGGTTGATGGCGGCCGATACGACGTTGGTGCGCGCGCGTGCAAAGGTCATCCCCGCACCGGAGGAGAGCTCGATCGAATCGTAGAAGACTCTCGCCCACTCCTGATATGAGATATCCGCTGTTCGCGAGTCCTTCAACATTCTCGCCGCTGCGAGACTGAAGACAGTGCTGACTTCGTATGCGCTGTCCGTCGCCCAATCGATGTCCGAATAATGCTCCCGATAGGTGTTCTCGGCATTGTTGAACTGCGACGGGTCAGCCAGGTATCGCAGGCCGCAGGTGCCACTTGTCCCACACTTCCCGCTACCAGATCCAATCAGCTGCGACAGTTGTCCGATGTCCTCACCGACCGTGAAGAGTTCGACGTCGGATTTTCCGTCCCGTGCTCTGCTCGCCTCAATCAGGCTGCCAATGATGTCGCTGTAAGCCTCGTCCAGAGCGGCGGCCTCCCGGCGCGAACCGAAGCCTTCCGGGCTGTTCGTGATGTAAGAGATCGCGGCATGTGTCAGCTCATGTCCCACCGTGTCGAGCGCTGCCTCGGAATCGTAACCGAACACCAGGAAAGGCTCGTCTCGGTCGTTGAAGCCGAACCCAGCGATACTGCTGAGCGTCGGAACCACCAGGACGTTCAGGGGCGCTCCGTTGCGAGAGAACGAATCGAGACCGAGGTCGAACCGGTAGAAGTCGACAGCCTGCGCGGTGTGATAATGCGCCGATACTGCGGACGGATCCCACCCGAAAAAGCCCCGGTAAACAACGCTTCCCCACGACTTCGAATCGTCAGCCTTATGCGTGGTGATGCCGCGGATCGTATCCACGAGGCGGTAGCTGTCACCGTCTCGTTCCACGACCAGAACCCGTTCCTGTCCGTTCAGATCGGTCCCCAGGTCGCCGTCGAGCACGTATGCGCCTTCAAAACCGTGGTACTCGTGGATGATCCCGCCCGCGTCAGGACCGTTGGCGTGGATGTAGTAGGTACTGCTCACCAACGGAACGTTGCTCTCGACGGGTGAAGTGGGCTCGGAACCGTCTAGCGGCGAACTGGTGACCATCCAGACACGCCAAGCCAACTGAGGCGCCACGCCCTCGGGATCTAGCGCATAGACAACGAGGTCACTACGGATCGCCAGCGACGACAGGAGGCTCGCGACCGCGTCGTCATCAAGGTCAAGTGTCGTCACGAGCGCGTCGAAAGCAATCGATTCGGCAACCGAGCCGGTGTCGAAACCCGTTGCAGGAGTGGTATCGATCGACTCGGACCGGTTGTCGTAGTAGCTGAACACCCCCGTGACCTGGCCGTCTCCATTGGTGACCAGGACCACCTCGCTGCCCAGCACCGGGACGCCGTTCAGGCTCGGCCGCAATCGGTAGTACACCGTCGCGACTTGACCGACCTCGTCGCTCGCCTGTACGACGCTACGGACCGTGATGTCCGCTTCGTCAGCAAATTCAGCTGGTGCACCGAGTAATTCGGCGATTCCGTTGAGCACCTCGCTGGCGTCCGCGCTGGTCATGACGCGCGTGCTGGTGAAGGACCCGTTGATGGAACGGACTGTACCGTCGGCACTCTGGCTCAACAGAATGTCACCGATATCGGCCAACGCCTCCAGCTCCGCGGCGTCCAGAGTTCCGTCGGCGTCGGGATGCTGGGCGGCGATCGGAACGCTCACCACCACCGTCGCGTCCGAGCTGCCGTCGGTGACGATCACGGTGAAAGAGGCCTGATCGTCGGTGGGTGTGAACCACGCATGGTGTCTGGCCAGCGCGGTCGGGGTGAATGTGAAAACCCCCGTGGCGGTGTCCATCACCACTCGGCCGGTGTTCGGTTCGACGCCGGACACCACCAGGTAGGTCAGCCTGTCTCCGTCAATGTCCTCGACCTCCACACGCCCCGTGACCACCCCCGTGTCGGCGTCGACACCGATGATGGTGAACGGTGGCGCGGCGGCCTCGGGACTGCTGTCGGCATCTACCGGCGCGGTGATCAGCACGGTCACCGGCGCTTCGCCACCCGTGACCACGATCGAGAACGAGACGGTTCCGGCCTGCGGATCGGCGGCGGCGGCACGCCGGGCCAGCGCAGTCGGCACGAACGTCCAGGCACCGGTGTCGGGGTCGACCTCGACCGTGCCGACCGACGGGTCAAGCGGAGAGCCCAGTGCGTACGCGAAACCGCCCGGGTCGAGCACATCGAGCGCGCCCGTCACCACCCCGGTGACGTCGTCCACGGTGTACTCGGGTGCGGACTCCTCGACCGGAACGAACCTGAGCACCTTGACATCACCGCTGACATCCGTGACGTAGATCCGCCCGTCGGGACCGACCGCCACGCCGGGCAGCGGGGTCGCGCTCAGCACGAGCCGCTCGCTGGTCCCGTCGGGGTCGACGATCGTCAGCCCGCCACCGATGTCGGAGAAGTACATTCGGCCGTGCGCGTCTATCGCGACGCCGTAGACGATGACGGTACCGGTGTCGATGCTGTCGGTGGTGCCGTCGGGGTCGATCACCACGACCGTGCTGCCCATCACGCTCTGGTTCAGCACCGAGGCGTACACCCGGCCGTCTGCCCCGACTGCCACGCCCGTCGCGATGCCGTCCAGGCTGACGGTGTCGGCCACGCTGCCGTCGGCACTGAGGACCGTCAGGCTGTTCGTGGCGATGCTGGTGACGTACAGCCGGCCGGCGGCGTCGGAGGCCACCGCGCCTGCGCCGGCGACCGTTGCGAACTGCTGCACCGAGTAATCGTCGGCGGGGTCGATCGCCGAGATGGCGCCGCTGGCGGCGTCGGTGACATAGATGCGCCCGTCGGCGCCGACGGTCACACCGAACAGGCTGCCGCCGACGGCTATCGGCCCGCCGAGCGAGCCGTCCGGGTTGATGACCTTGACCGAGCCGTCTCCGGAACTGACGGCGTACACCCGCCCGTCTCTGCCGACGGCCACTCCGGCGAGCGCCGCACCCACCCCGTCGGCGACCTCGGTCTGCAGAGTCGCGGCCGGTTCGACGGGTGCCTCGACAGTGATCGTGACCGCGTCCCGGCCGTCCGACGCGACGATCGAAAATGACTGGACGACTTCGCCGCCCGATACCCACGAATCGAAGCGGGCCTGCGGCGAGGGTCTGAAGGCCCACTGCCCCGTGGTGGCGTTGATGGCTAAGATGCCGACTTCCGGATCCAGCGCGTTTTCGATTCGATAGCTCAGCGGATCGCCGTCGGGGTCGGTGACGCTGACGGTTCCTCTGACCACCCCGGTGGTCGGGTCGACGGTGTATTGATAGGGCGCATCGCCAACGATTGGCGCCTGGTTGGCCGGATCGACGGCGACCGGTGCGACGACGACCGTGATCTCCCTGGTGGCGCTGTGCCCGCCGCCGGGCCGGAGGAACCCGAACAGACCATGCAAATGGCGCCCGGTGTCGGCGACCCTGACGGTGAACGTGTCCTCGCCGCCGGACGCGGCCAACTCCGCGCCCGGGGTATAGGTGAAGGTGCCGTCGGCGTTGACGACCACCGAGCCTCGCGTCGGCGTGACGGTCACCGCGATCGTGAACGGGTCACCGTTGGCATCGTTGATATCCAGGTCGCCGGTGACGATGCCTTCTTCGGACTGGCTTGTGGTGTCAGGCCGTTAGCCGATGGCGGGCGCCTCGTTGAAGAACGCACGTTCGGTCTCGCGGCGCACCCATGCGAGCAATGCCCACAACAGGGGTGGCTCGGCGGGCGTGGCGGGGGTCGACGGGCCGAGGCCGAACAGCGACAGCACCCCGGACACCAGATCGGTCACTATGCTGATCGGCGAACGAACGATGGTCGGCGTGACATCTGCCATTTCCGTTACGGTCGACCCGATTTCGTCCGTCTCGGTCGTGGCGAACGCGGATGCCGTCAGGGCACCTGTCATCACTCGCTGTTCGGCGATCGCCGCTGCGTCGTCGTGGAACGGTTCGTCGTCGACGAGGTCGGTCGGCGCGCTCGGAGCCTTCGATGCGGGCGCTGCGCTCACGGCCGCGCCGGCGCCGCCGGAAACCGCGATCGGATCGCCCGACCCGCCATCGCCGGCGTTGTCGTTCTCGACAAGCGCGGCGGCGGGCTCGGCAGTCGCTTCCGCCCCGCCCCCAGGGGGCTGCCCGATTGTCGAACCATCCGACCCCGCAGCGGGATCGTTTTCCGCGGACTCCTCGATGAGCCGGGCAGCCTCGTCGTCGTTATCCGCAGAGGTGCTCGTGCCGTCGCCGTCCCCGTTCGGCGCGACGCCGGATTCCGGATCGTTCGTCGGTGCGGCGCCCGTCGGTGTCACAGCGATCGGTGACGCGTCCGAAGTCTCACCTTCGGGCGCACCGGGGTCGGCGCCGTTGGCGGACTCGTTGGCCGGCGTCGAGCTCGACTCCGGATCGGCGAACGCCACGCCCGGATTCGTCGCGACGGCAGCCCCGATGCCCAGGGCTACCGCCAAGGCACCGACGCGTCCGATGTAGTTTGCAGCTGCCGGCTCGCGACGGCGGTGCCGACCGCTCGGATGCTTTCGCAGCGACATGACTTTCCTCCCCGGAAACCCGACCAGCTACCGCAGGACGCGACCTGCCGTGGCACCGCATCACGACTTATGCCGGCCTTCGCGGCAAAGCGCGAACTTTTGCGTAGTGAAAGTCAATTACGTCTCGACCCGCGCTGCGGGCTTGCTCACCACTACCGCCCGGATCGACCTCAAGCACAGTAATCACCCTGCTTAACAGCGGCTATCACACGGTCGACACTCCCAGGCCAGGACGGTCCACTCGCTGCCGCGCGAGCGACTGGTCGCACCTGCCGGCCCGGTGACCGCAACGGCTTGATGCCATCTAGCAAAGTCGGGCGGATCGTGGACGGGGGCATGATCAGCAAATTAACGGATCAGACAACTCTACTCGCGAACCGGTTGGCCGCCCCCGCCCGCCGGCGGCAGCGGACATGGTGTCGAACTTTTGCTGATTGCGGCTCCAGGACCGTTTCGGTCCGCGTCCAACCGCCGGCCGCCGCATTTGTCGGTTGTCCGCCGCACCCGAACGGACGGGGGGTAAAACGTGTCTTAGGACAGGGAGTTGGCTGACGTGATCGCGGAATGGTTCGTCGCACCCGACTACTGGGTGTCTCGACTGGTCCTGCAGCGCGGCATCGCGCTGGTGTACCTGGTGGCCTTCGTCGCCGCCGCCCGGCAGTTCCGCGCGCTGATCGGCGAGCACGGCATGCTTCCGGTGCCGAGGTTCGTCGCGCGGGCGCCGTTCAAGGTCGCGCCGAGCATCTTTCACTTCCACTATTCCGACCGCATGTTCGCCGCGCTGTGCTGGCTCGGCGCGGCGGGGTCGGCGGCCCTGGTAGCCGGCGTGGGCGACCTGGTTCCGCTGTGGGCGTCGATGCTGATGTGGCTGCTGCTGTGGGTGCTCTACCTGTCAATCGTGAACGTCGGCCAGCGTTGGTACGGATTCGGCTGGGAGTCACTGCTTTTGGAGGCCGGCCTGATCGCGGGACTCCTCGGCAACGCCGACATCGCGCCACCGCTGCTGACCATCCTGCTGGCCCGCTGGCTGCTGTTCCGGGTGGAGTTCGGTGCCGGGCTGATCAAGATGCGCGGCGACCCGTGCTGGCGGGACCTGACCTGCCTGTACTACCACCACGAGACCCAGCCGATGCCGGGGCCGCTGAGCTGGTTCTTCCACCACCTGCCCACACCGCTGCACCGCGTCGAGGTCGCGGGCAACCACTTCGCGCAACTGGTCGTGCCGTTCGCGCTGTTCGCCCCGCAACCGGTCGCGAGCGTGGCGGCCGCCATCGTCATCGTCACCCAACTGTGGCTGGTGCTGTCCGGGAACTTCGCCTGGTTGAACTGGCTGACAATCCTGCTCGCGTTCTCGGCGGTGGACCACCGCGCGTACGCCACCCTGCTGCCGGTGCCCGACCCACCCCCCGCGCCGCCCACCCCGCTGTGGTTCGCGGTCGTGCTTATCATGTTCACCACGCTGTCGGTGGTGCTGAGCTTCTGGCCGGTGCGCAACATGATGTCGCGCCGACAGCGGATGAACGCGTCGTTCAACGCCGTCCACCTGATGAACTCCTACGGCGCGTTCGGCA
>Ga0182793_1002582_pt1 | contig 10295 bp, 11 predicted proteins | sample Passage237A_FD_130498 | JGI IMG/M metagenome (GOLD analysis project Ga0182793, IMG submission 130498) | Cellulose adapted compost microbial communities from Newby Island Compost Facility, Milpitas, CA, USA - Passage2 37A (version 2) (version 2) ...
CCCCACCCCCCTCCCTGCGCGATGCCGGGATTGCCCGGCGCGGCGTAGAGCCTGCCCAGCAGCGGCGACGGCGCGAGCTTCCAGGCCAGCGCGTGCTCGCGCCCGCCGGAGCCGATGAGAAGGACGTTCACGGGCTCTCCCAATCCTCCAGCCGCAGGTCTTTCACACGCGAGAACTCGCGCGTGTTGCGGGTAATCGGGATCAGCCCGCGCGACAAGGCCCTATTTGTAATGAAACCGGCAGGCGGCAATCTCGAGTGCCTGGGCGTCTCCGCTGCCGCTGACCCTGTAGACGAGGCGATGTTCGCCGGTAATTCTCCGCGACCACCAGCCGCTCATGCCCCGGCGCAGCGGTTCGGGTTTGCCAAGGCCGCGAAACGGGCTTCGCTGTGTGTCCTTGATCAGGGCGTTGATCTTGGCGACCATGGCCGGATCGGCCTGTTGCCAGTGGGAATAGTCCTCCCAGCCCTGCTCCGTCCAGAGAAGCTTCACGGCTCGATCAAAGCGCGCTCGGTGAGCTTTCCGGCCTCCGCGTCGGCAATGGACTTCCGCAGCCGTTCCGCATTTGCGGGGGTACTCAGCAGGTGTAGGGTCTCCTTCATGCCCTCCCACTCCGAAAGCGGGACGACCACGACGGGCTCACGGTTGCGGCGCGTGACGATCAGTTCGTCGCGGTCGCTTTCCACCTTGTCAAAATACTTTGCAATGTTGGCGCGCAATTGGCTCAGCGTCACGGGTATCATTTCCAGCTCCATTTCGAGTTGTACATATAGCGGTACAAGTCCGGAGGAGCAATTTCCCGGGCTTGACGCACTTCCTCCCCCCTGCCACTCCGCTCGGCATGGACACCATCCAGTCGCGTGAGGCGCAGGGGCGCGTGGCGGACGCGCCGTCCGGCCACTGGGTCTACCGCACACTGCCGCGTATGCTTTGGCCCTATGCGCAGCTTGCGCGCTGGGACCGGCCGATCGGCTGGCAGCTCCTGATGTGGCCGTGCTGGTGGTCGGCGGCGATGTCAGCCAGCGCGCACGCTGCACCCGGCGCACCGCTCGCTTCGGTGTTGCCTTCGCCGTGGCACCTGTTGCTATTCCTGGCCGGTGCGATCGCCATGCGCGGCGCCGGCTGCACCTACAACGACCTGATCGACGAGGACTTCGACGCCAGGGTCGAGCGGACGCGATCGCGCCCGCTGCCCTCGAAGCAGGTCACGCGCCGGCAGGCCTGGGCCTTCCTCGTGCTGCAGGCGCTGGTCGGCCTCGTCGTGCTGCTCCAGTTCAACTGGTTCGCAGTCGCCCTCGGCGTTGCGTCGCTCCTGATCGTCGCCGCTTATCCATTCGCCAAGCGCATCACGGACTGGCCGCAACTCGTGCTGGGGCTTGCCTTCTCGTGGGGCGCACTGATGGGCTGGGCGGCCCATTTCGGCGCGCTCGAGCTCGCGCCGCTCCTGCTCTACTTCGGCTCGATCCTGTGGGTGATCGGCTACGACACGATCTATGCGCATCAGGACAAGGAAGACGACGCGCTGGTCGGCGTTCGCTCCACCGCACGCCTTTTCGGATCGCGAACGAAGCCGGCGCTGGTCGCCCTCTACGGCGGTGCGCTGCTGTTCTTCCTCGTCGCCTTCGCCAATGCCGCCGTGCCGATGCCGGCGCTGGCGGGACTGGTGGCAGCCGGCGCGCATCTGTGGCGGCAGATCCGGGTACTCGACATCGACAATCCCGACCAGTGCCTGCGCCTCTTCAAGTCAAACAACACGGTCGGGTGGCTGATTTTCCTCGGCCTTCTCGGCGGCGGCGTCTGGGCGACCGTCAGCCCGAATTTCTGACGTTGGGCAGGAGGTAACGACGATGAAGATTGCGATCGTCGGCGCGAACGGCGTCTACGGAAGACACCTGACGCCGCGCCTGGTGGCCGCAGGCCACGACGTGCGCGCGCTGGTCCGCCGTCCCGAAGCGGGGGCAATCCTGCGTGCCTGTGGTGCCGAGTTGCGGCAGGCCGACATCTACGACGCGCCCTCGCTGGAAGCGGGGCTGGCGGGCATTGATCTGTGCATCAATGTGGCGACGTCGGTGCCCGGCGGGCCATCCGGGCGCGGCAGCCCCGGCGCCAACGACCGATTACGCCGCGAAGGCGTGCCGCTGCTGATCGAGGCCTGCCGGAAAGCCGGCGTGCCGCGCCTTCTGCAACAGGGCATATGCTGGGTGGGCGCTGCGGGCGAGGCACTTGCCGACGAGAGCCACCGTTTCGAGGCAGTCGGCGACGGGCCGGGCATGGCATCGATCCGTGCCGCGCAGGCCATGGAGGAAGCCGTGAGTGCCTCGGACCTCGACTGGCTCATCCTGCGCGGCGCCCTGTTCTATGGGCCGGGCACCGGCGCCGAGGACGGCTGGTTTGCCCAGGCAAGAGCGGGCGAGCTCGTTCTGCCCGGCGACGGTTCCGACTTCGCCACCTTCGTCCACATCGCCGACATGGCAGCGGCTACCGCCGCCGCGGTCGCGCGCTGGCCGTCGCGACAGGCCCTCATCGTTGCCGACGACACGCCGGTGCGCTGGCGCGACCTGTTCGGTTACGTCGCCGCGCTCGTCGAGGCGGAAGCGCCGCGCACCGGTGGACCCGTGCGCCTTCCCGGCTTCCGCATGAGCAATGTCCGCGCCCGGGAAACGCTCGGCTGGGCACCGCGTTATCCGGACTATCGGAGCGGACTGGCACGCTGAGAGGTGGAGGCACGATGGCTCCGGTCCATGTCGATCCTGCGAAGATCCGCGAATTCCCCGACGCCCGCAGCTTCTACGAATGGCTCGGCGATAACCACGACAAGGCCGACGAGGTCTGGATCCGGATCTACAAGGTCGCCTCCGGCGTGCCGTCGATCACGCCGAAGGAGGCGATCGATGTCGTGCTCTGCTGGGGCTGGATAGACGGAATCCGCAAGGGCCTGGACGAGAAGAGCTTTCTCCAGCGCTACACGCCGCGCGGCAGGAAGAGCATCTGGAGCCGGATCAACGTCGATAATGTCGAGCGGCTGATGGGGGAAGGACGAATGACGGAGCACGGCCTCGCTCACGTGGAGGCAGCGAAGGCGGACGGCCGCTGGCAGCGCGCCTATGCCAGCGGCAAGGACATGAAGATCCCCGGCGACCTGATGGCCGCAATCGAAGCGGAGCCGAAGGCGAAGGCGATGTTCGAAACGCTCAACGCGCAGAACCGGTTCGCGCTCGCCTTCCGCATCCACAACGTGAAGACGGAAGCCGGGCGCAGGAAGAAGATCGAGAGTTTCGTCGCGATGCTGAAGCGCGGCGAAACGATCTACCCGCAGAAGTCGAAGCAGGCGCGCGCCCGACGCCAAATCAGCCGCGCGCGATGATCTCCTCGCCGGCGACGACGAGGCGCAGGCCGAGATTGCCCACCTTGCGCCGGGCGAGGAAGCGGGGCCGACGCTGGCTGGAAACACGTCCCTTGCGGCGTTCCTTGACGGGCGCGGCCTTCACCTTGCCGATCGTCTCCTCGAGCGTGCGTGCAACGCCGTCGGCCTCGAACAGCAGCATCGGCAGCCGGTAGGCGTCGGCCCAGGCACGCCAATCGGCCGCGACGTCGTCGAGATCGTTCGCGACCAGCAGCGGCACGGTCAGCATCGGGTCGTTGTGCAGCAGTTCCAGCGTCACCGTCACGTCGCCCGTCTCATCCTCGATGGCACGGGCCGCCACGCCCCGAAAGGCGCGGGCAGGCAGCACGATCGTGACCGGCAGATGTGACCTTTCGAGCGTGCGCACGATGGTCGCGCCACGCGCATCGATGGTGAAGTGCACGTCGCCATAAGCGTCGCTCGTAGCGTAACTGACGACCTGCGGCAGGCGCAGGGGGTCGAGCCGCATGTTGCAGCCCGCCCAGACTGGCTTCAGCTGGGTGTTCATCAATAGCCTTCCCTGTCGTTCCTGAGAGCCGGCGATGCGGTTCCCGTCGGGCAGGTGTTCCCTGCCTCTTTGCGTGGAAGACTAGCGGCGCCTTCTTACCGTCCGCCTTAGAACTTCGGTTAAAATTTTTCCGTTCGGCGGGATGGTTATCGGATTGCGATCAAATAACTTTGCCGGGATTCATAATGCCTGAGGGGTCGAACGCCCTCTTGATGCGCCGCATGAGGTCGATGCCGACCGGCGGGGCGGTGGCAAGCAGCTCGTCGCGCTTCAACCTGCCGATGCCGTGCTCGGCCGAAATCGAGCCGCCGAAGGCGCGCACCACCTCGTGCACTGCGTCGTTCATCTGGCGGTAGAGAGACAGGAACGCAGCCTTGTCCGCGCCGACCGGCTGCGAGATGTTGAAGTGCAGGTTGCCGTCGCCCATGTGGCCGAAGCAGACCAGGCGCGAGCCAGGGCAGACGCGCTGGGCGGCCCTCTCTCCCTCGACGATGAAATCGGGGATCGCCGCAACCGGCACCGAAATATCGTGCTTGATGGAACCGCCTTCAGGCTTCTGGGCATCCGACATGGACTCCCGCAATTTCCAGAAGGCATTCGCCTGCGCGAGATTCTGGGCGATCACAGCATCCTGGACGATGCCTGCTTCGACCGCCTCGCCGAGCAGCCGTTCGACGAGATCCCGCGCATCCTCGGCCGAGCGGCCAGACGAAATCTCCAGAAGCACGTACCAGGGATGGGGCGAAGGCAGCGGCGCGACAGTGCCGGAGATGTGCCTGACGGTGAACTCGACTGACCTGTCGATGCACAGCTCGAACGCCGTCAGGCCGGTACCGGCGAGTTCCGAGCCGCGGACGAGGAGCTCGAGCGCGGCGCGCGGGGAGGAAAGTCCCACCCAGGCGACCTCGCGCCCCTTCGGACGGGGATACAGCTTCAGAACGGCCGCGGTGATGATGCCCAGGGTCCCTTCGGCTCCGATGAAGAGGTCCTTGAGGTCGTAGCCGGTGTTGTCCTTCTTCAGCTTGCGCAGATCGTCGAGCACGGCGCCGCCCGGAAGCACGACCTCAACGCCGAGGCACAGCTCGCGCGCATTGCCGTAGACGAGGACGCCGGTGCCGCCGGCGTTGGACGACAGGTTGCCGCCGATCTGGCAGGTGCCCTCGGAGCCGAGCGAGAGCGGAAACAGCCGGTCGTGCCGTTCCGCCACCTCCTGCAGGGTTTGAAGGACAATGCCGGCTTCCGCCGTCACCGTGCCCGATTCCAGGTCGACCTCGCGGATGCGATTCATGCGGCCCAAGGCGACCACCACCTGGGTGCCGGACGAATCCGGGATTTGCCCGCCGACGAGACCGGTGCCGCCGCCATAGGGCACGATCGCCGCACCGACCTCCTCGGCAAGCTTCAGGATAGCCGAGACTTCGGCCGTCGTGCCCGGCCGCAACACGCATGCCGGGCGCCCGGTCCACAGGCCGCGCGGCTCGGTGACATACGGCACGAAATCCGTTTCGGACCTCAGCACGTGGGCATCGCCGACGATCCGCGCAAAGCGCTCGAGAAGCGCAGGATCAGGATGTGGAGGCGAGACGTTCATCGGCCGGAGGCTATGTGCCCTCCCCTTCATTGTCACGCGGTGCCGCGGCGCGCGACAGGCGATCGTTGATGGCCTCTCCGAGGCCTTCACGCGGGATCGGCTCGACGGCGATCGCCTCGGCGCCGGCACGGTCCAGTTCCTGCAAGGCGGCGAACAGCCGGGCCGCGGCTTCGCGGACACTGCCTTCCGGTGACAGGTTGACGATCGCGACTGCGCGCTCCGCATGTGCCGCGCGCCTCGGCCCGAATGCCAACAGCGCCTCGCCTGCGAACCCCTCCGTCGCATCGAGCCGCACGCGCGCGGCCGGGGCATAGTGCGAGCGCATCATGCCGGGGGATTCGATCGCTTCCCCCGATGTCCGCAGAAGCGGCCGGCCCGCCACCTGCTCGATCTCCTCGGCCGGCACGCCGCCCGGCCGCAGCAGCCGCAGATGGTCGCCCTCGACCTTGATAATGGTCGACTCCAGGCCGACGGCCGTTGCGCCTCCATCGACGATGAGGGGGATGCGGGCGCCGAGATCGGCCTCGACATGCGCGGCGGTCGTAGGACTGACGCGACCCGAGGAATTTGCGCTGGGGGCGGCGAACGGCCGGCCGAACGCCGCAACCAGCCCGGCGGCGAAGCCGCGCGGGTGGCGCAACGCGAGCGTGTCGAGGCCGGCGGTCACCAGCGGATGCACCCTGCTCGTTTGCCGCAGAGGCAGGACCAGTGTCAGCGGCCCCGGCCAGAAATGCTCTGCCAGCCGCCGCGAAAGCGGGTCGAAGCGCCCGTGTTCCTCCGCCATTGCGAGGCCGGCCACATGTGCGATCAGCGGATTGAAGCGCGGCCGGCGCTTCGCCTCGAATATCCGGGCGACTGCCTCGCCGTTGGTCGCGTCGGCGGCAAGGCCGTAGACGGTCTCGGTCGGGATGGCGACGACTTCGCCGGCGGCGAGAAGTTCCAGCGCGCGGTCGAGCGCTCGTTGCTGGGGCAGGATTTCGGCCAATGCAGACGTTCCTTCCGATACGCTGTCCCTAGCGACGGCCCGAGGATGGTGCAAGGCGCCGGAAGCTCGGCAACTTCGAACATGCGGACTCGCGTAGCGTCACCGCTTTGTTAATCACTCGCCTTCATATTCGGCGCATTCCTGCAGCGGTGCGCCGCGGGATGTGTTGGTGTGCGTGCACGCGGAGCGAAGATCGGATCATCGATGCGGCTGCTTTTCGCGATAGTCCTGCTGGGCATGCTGATGTCCGGCCGCGCCGGCGCATCCTCGTTCGTGGCGCTGCCGCCGGCGGCCAAGCAGGTCAGCCCGTCCGTCATCTATTTTGCGGGTCCTGAACCTCAGCTGGCCAAGGCCGAGCCGGGAGACGCGTCTCCTGAGCTGCCGCCCCTTCCCACGCCGGAGCTCGCCTCGCCGCCCCGACTGGCCGGAGCCGCGGCAAAGCCGGACGAAGGCAGCAGCGTGACGGTGCTGAGCGCGTCGGTGATCGCCCTCGGTGCGCGTCCGCTCGAATTCGATTTCTCGCACATCGCGGCGCTCGACCGTGAGGAACGGCCGCGCAACCCGCATCTGCCGCCAATGGTGATCCGCGGCGGCATTTTCGGCGATGCGTTTGCGCGCGGAGACGGCCTCGAACCGGTCCCGCAGGAGGAGCCGGACCAGCAGTCGGTGACGAATCCGCCCGCCGATGCCGTGCCATCGGGGCCGGATCAGCCTTCGGGCCCCGGATCATCGGCGCCGCCGGTCGCAATCCAGCCGCCCGCGCCGCCCACCGGCAAGATGCGCTAGCCGCCCGAAATCCGCCTTGGTGGCGGGACTTGATGCGGTCGAACCTGCCGACGGAACGAGGTGGTTGCGGCGGCGGTCATTGGGCAACGGGGGTTTTCCATGAACAGTCGCAACAGCCTGGCGGCGGGCATCGCCGCGATCGCATTGACGCTGACCGCCATCGGCGCTGCGCGCGCCGACTCGCCGCTCGGCTCCTACATCGCGCGGCTTTCGCCGCAGGACCATCACGCCAGCGACGGCTACCGGCTCGACACGGCCGCGCAGGTCGTGCGGCAGGACCGCGCCAACTGGCACAAGTTCGGCTACGGCGACCGCGAGGACGAGGACGATCCGTGGTTCCGCACGGCAAATGCGCGGGCCAATTTCGAGCGGATGCTGAACAGGCCGGGCGCGATGGACCCGGCGACGCGGCGCGCGATTCTCAACGGCACGCCGGTGGTCGAGGTGCAGGTCTACCGCAACCGGGTGACGGTAGACATTCTGGGGTATTGACGATTGCTTTCCTTCTCCCCGTTCACAGGGAGAGGAAAGTCGTCATCCCGCGATCTTCGAGAAATCCGCGACCTGACCGGTGGCGGCGCGGATGCGCGCAAGCAGCGCGAGGCGATTGGCGCGCACTGCCTCGTCCTCGGCGTTTACGAGCACGGCTTCAAAGAATGAATCAACGGGTTCGCGCAGTTCGCTAAGCGCCCGCATGGCGCCGGAAAAGTCTTGCCGGGCAATGGCTTGGGCGGCCTCGCTCTCAGCTTGATTCATCGCGTGGAAGAGTGCCTGTTCGGCCGGTTCGGCAAGCAGCGCCGGATCGACGGCATCGGCAATGCGCGTACCCTTCTTCTCCTCGGCCGCGAGGATATTGGCCGCGCGCTTGGTGCCTGCCAGCAGGTTCTTGCCGTCCTCGCTGTCGAGGAAGATGCCGAGCGCGGCAACGCGGGAGACGACGAGCAGCAGGTCGTCGTTTGGCGATTGGCCCGTCGCAAGCACCGCGTCGATCAGATCATGCCGCGCGCCCTTGTCGCGGAGATAGACTTTCAGACGATCATGGAAGAACGAGAGGAGGTCGAGACTATCCTTGCCAATCTGGCGACCCGCAACGGATTCATGCGCGCGGAGAATCGTCATTCCGCCTCGGACGCCTGAAGTTCCCTCAGCGCGGCGGTGGGCGCTCTGCATGCTCTTGCCGACAGCTTCAAAATGCGGGTCCACCTGCTCGAGAATGTTCAGCCGCACTCCATTCTCAACGACAATCCTGATCACCCCCAGCGCGGCCCGGCGCAGCGCATAGGGGTCCTTCGAACCCGTGGGCTTTTCGTCGATTGCCCAGAAGCCGACGAGGGTGTCGAGCTTGTCGGCCAGTGCCACGGCGACGGAAACCGGGTCGGTCGGAACCTCGTCCGACGGACCTTGCGGCTTGTAGTGCTCCTCGATCGCGGCGGCGACGGAAGCATGCTCGCCCTGCAGTGCAGCGTAGGTGCGGCCCATCGCGCCCTGCAGCTCGGGGAACTCGCCGACCACCTCGGTCTGCAAATCGGCCTTGGCGAGCACGGCCGCGCGGCGGGCGAGCTTCGGATCGGCGCCGACGCCGGGGGCCAGCTCTTCGGCCAGCCGCGCGATGCGAGCCACGCGCTCGCCCTGCGTGCCCAGCTTGGCATGGAAGGTGACGCCGAGATGGTCGAGGCGGGCCATCCGCTGGTCGAGCGGCTTCCTGAGGTCGAGCCCGAATTTCTCGGCCGACACCTTCAGCTTGCCGAGGTCGGGCAGGTCCGCCTGGTCGGTCGTCCAGAAATGCACGGCGTCCGACAGCCGCGCGCGCACGACCTTGCCGTTGCCATAGGCGATCTCCGCCCCGCCGTCCTTCGCCTCGATGTTGGCGACGAGGATGAAGCGGTTGGAAAGCTGCGACCGGCCTGTCCCTCCCCTCGTGGGGGAAATGCCCGGCAGGGCCGAGGGGTGCAACGTGGAATGAGGCGTCGGCGGGACAGCGCCCCCCTCTGTCGCCTCCGGCGACATCTCCCCCACAAGGGGGGAGATTGGCGCCAGCGGCCGCGTCACGAAACACTTCTGGTTTGCGCGGATGGTCAGCCGGATCACCTCGGCCGGAACCTCGAGGAACTCCGGCTCGAACTCGCCCATCAGCACGACCGGCCACTCGACAAGGCCGGACACTTCCTCCAGCAGGCCTTCGTCCTCGACCAGCTCCAGCCCGGCCGCGAAGGCGACGTTCCTGGCATCGGCGAGGATCATCGCCTTGCGCCGCTCGGCATCGAGGATGACCTTCGCCGCCTCCAGCCTGGCGACATAGTCATCGAAGCGACGCACCTCGATCGGCTCGGGCGCGTGGAAGCGGTGGCCCCAGGTGAGGTTGCCGGAGCGGATGCCGTCCACCTCGAAACCGACGACCTTCGTCTCTTCCGTTTCGGGCCCGAAAGTGCACAGGATCGATTGCAGCGGCCGCACCCAGCGCAGCGCCTCCGGCCCCTTCGCCTCCTCGCCGTAGAAGCGGGTGCCGCGCGGCGCGGACGCCACGCCCCAGCGCATCGACTTCGGCCAGGGGAAGCTGCGAACAACGGCCGGCACCACCTCGGCGATGATCTCCTCCGCCGCCCTGCCCGGCTTCTCGATCATGGCGACGTAGAAGTCGCCCTTCTTCGGGTCGGAGCGGATTTGCGCCTGGCTGATATCGGAGAGGCCGGCCGAGCGCAGAAAGCCCTGGATCGCCTGTTCTGGCGCCTTCGTGGACGGACCCTTACGCTCCTCGCGCACATCGCGCGAGCGCGCCGTCAGTCCCCTGACATCGAGCGCGAGCCGGCGCGGCGTCCAGTATTCGGTCGCGGCCTCGTAGGTCAGCCCCGCCTCGACGAGACCGTCGGTCACCATCTTCTTCAGATCGCCGGCAGCCTTGCGCTGCATGCGGGCAGGAATTTCCTCGCTGCGAAGTTCGAGAAGCAGATCGGGCATCAGTTCAGCTCCGCCCGCATGCCGGTTTTCCTGGTGCGCGTCCTCGCGCCTGCGGCGCTGCGGTCGCG
>Ga0182793_1002590_pt1 | contig 10278 bp, 7 predicted proteins | sample Passage237A_FD_130498 | JGI IMG/M metagenome (GOLD analysis project Ga0182793, IMG submission 130498) | Cellulose adapted compost microbial communities from Newby Island Compost Facility, Milpitas, CA, USA - Passage2 37A (version 2) (version 2) ...
CCCCTCGGCGCGGATCGCGCGCAGGGTGCCCTGCAAGAAGGCGGTGGCGGTGTCCGTGAGCGCCCGGCCCAGGCCCTCGACGTCGATGGTGCGCAGCGCCGCGGCGATCGTGACCCGCAGCACCTCGCGGCGGCGAGCCGCGCGCAGAATCGGTACCGCCTCGGCGGCGCTGGGGTGACGGTCCACCGTGGCCACCGCCTCGTCGATCAGGGCCTGGAGGCTCCGGGCCTGCAGGTCCTCGGGGTTGCCGAACCAGGCGGTCGCTTCCGGCGTGCGCTCCAGCAGCTCGGTGACGAATCGCGAGCCGGACAGCACCCGACTCAGGCGCTCCAAGGCGCCCGAGGAGTCGCGCAGCATCCGCAGGTACCAGCTCGTCTCGCCCAGCGACTCCGAGATGCGGCGGAACGCCAGCAGGCCGTAATCCGGGTCCGCGCCATCCGCGAGCCACTGCAGCAGCACCGGCAACAGGTGGCGCTGGATCGTCGCCCGGCGCGACACCCCCTGCGTGAGAGCGGCAATGTGCTGCAGCGCCTGACGCGGCGCAATGAACCCGATCGCGGCGAGGCGGTCCTCGGCCTGATCACTGGTGAGCGCAAAGTCCTCATCGGGTAGGTTCGCCACCGCGGACAGCAGCGGACGGTAGAAGAGCCGTTCGTGCAGGCCACGCACCGACTGCTTCACCTGCAGCCACTGGGTGCGCACCGCCTCGGCACCGCCCTGGATCCCGGCCGCACGCGCGAGCGCGCGCAGGGCGTCTTCGTCGCGCGGCATCAGGTGCGTGCGGCGCAGTTGCCGCAGTTGCAGCCGGTGTTCGAGGACGCGCAGGAAGCGATAGTGCTGCGCGAAGTCATGCGCTTCGGTCCGGCCGATGTACCCGGCCGCGGCTAGGGCGTTCAGCGCATCGAGTGTGCTGCGCTGTCGAACGGTCTCATCCTGGCGGCCGTGCACCAATTGCAGCAGCTGCACCGTGAACTCGACGTCGCGCAAGCCACCGGCGCCGAGCTTCAACTGCACATCGACCTCATCGGCCGGAATGTGGTCCATCACGCGCCCGCGCATCTTCTGCACCGACTCGACGAACTGCTCCCGCGAGCTGGAGCGCCACACCATCGGCTGGATGCGCCTGAGGTAGTCAGCCCCGACCCGCTCGCTGCCGGCCGCGGGCCTGGCCTTCAGCAGCGCCTGGAACTCCCAGCCGCTCGCCCAACGCTCGTAGTACTGCTGATGCGAGTCGACGGTGCGCACCAGGGCGCCCTTCTTCCCCTCTGGGCGCAGATTCGCATCCACCTCCCACAGCGCCGGCTCGACAGCGAGCTCGTCGATGCCTCGCATGGTCAGGCGCGCGAGCTTCGTGGCGACGTCGAGCATGCGGTCGCTGCTCAGGTCGGACCCTGGCGCGAGGTCGGCAGCGAAGATGACGTCCACGTCACTGATGTAGTTGAGTTCGCGGGCGCCGGTCTTGCCCATCGCAAGCACAACCAGTTCGGTCTGGCGCAGTTCCGCCTCGCTGGCAGCATTCGGCCCCGAGCCGTCCAGCAGATCCCGGCGAGCCACCGCCAACGACGCCGTCAGCGCCGCATCCGCGAGGTCCGCCAGTGCCGCCGCAACCACGTCGAGCATCGACACCGGATCCGGCTGAGCCAGATCCCAGGCCGCGACCTTCGCCAACTCGCGGCGGTACGCGCGACGGAACGCCACCCGGCCCGCGTCCCCGCCCTTCGCGGCAGCGAAGCCGTCCGGCGCCCCCACTGCGTTCAGGAGGCGACCGACCAGTTCCGACCTGGCCGGCGGCCGGACCGGTGCCTCGGTCACCGCAGGAAGCTCCTCGGGCCAACGCTCCAGGAACTCGGCGATCCCAGCCGAGGCGCCCAGTAGCCGCACCAAGACCACGAAGCGGTCCTCATCCCGGGCGACGGCGCGCACCTGATCCGGCGCGCGATGCAGCAAGCGCAGCAGCCATTGCACGGCCTGGTCCGGATCTGCGGCCAGGCTAAACGCCTCGACGAGGTCCCCGGCAGCCCCGCCCAGCAGCGTGTCGGCCTCATCCAGGCGCGCGGCAGCCGCGGACAATTCCGCGAAACCGGCACGGGCCAGGCTGGTGAGGCTGCGCCCCTGGGTTGCTCCGGTGCGCCGATCCATCCCTCGCCTCGGTTACAGGATCTCGAGGTTGTGCTGCAGCTCGAACGGCGTCACCTGGGCGCGGTACTGGTTCCACTCCTGGCGCTTGTTCTGCAGCACGTGGTTGAACACTTCCTCGCCGAGGGTCTCCGCAACCAGTTCGGACTTCTCCATGTGCCGGATCGCGTGGTCGAGGTTCGACGGCAGCGGGTCATAGCCCAGCGCCCGGCGCTCGGCGTCGGTCAGCTTCCAAACGTCATCCTCGGCCTCGGCCGGCAGTTCGTAGCCCTCTTCGATGCCCTTGAGGCCAGCAGCCAGCAGCAGCGAGTAGGCCAGGTAGGGGTTGGCCGCCGAATCGATCGCGCGGTACTCGACCCGGGTGCTCTGCCCCTTGGTCGGCTTGTACAGCGGCACGCGCACGAGTGCCGACCGGTTGTTGTGGCCCCAGCACGCGTAGCTCGGTGCCTCGTCGCCGCCCCAGAGGCGCTTGTACGAGTTCACGAACTGGTTGGTGACCGCCGTAATTTCCGGGGCGTGCTTGAGCAGACCCGCGATGAACTGGCGGCCGATCTTGGAGAGCTGGTATTGGGCACCGGGCTCGTAGAAGGCGTTCGAGTCGCCCTCGAACAGCGACATGTGGGTGTGCATGCCGGAGCCCGGGTGACCGGACAGCGGCTTCGGCATGAACGTGGCGTACACGCCCTGCTCGATCGCGACCTCCTTGATCACGGTGCGGAACGTCATGATGTTGTCCGCGGTGGTGAGGGCGTCCGCGTAGCGCAGGTCGATCTCGTTCTGGCCCGGGCCCGCCTCGTGGTGGCTGAATTCGACCGAAATGCCGAGATCTTCGAGCATCATCACGCTGCGACGACGGAAGTCGACCGCCGTACCGCCAGGGACGTTGTCGAAGTAGCCCGCAGAATCCACCGGCACCGGGCCTTCGGGACCGTACTGGCTGGACTTCAGCAGGTAAAACTCGATTTCGGGGTGTGTGTAGAACGTGAACCCAGCGTCGGCCGCCTTGGCCAGCGTGCGCTTCAACACATTGCGCGGGTCCGCTAGCGCCGGGCTGCCGTCCGGCGTGAAGATATCGCAGAACATGCGCGCGGTCGGGTCAACGTCGCCACGCCACGGCAGAATCTGGAAGGTACCCGGGTCCGGCTTGGCCAGCACGTCGGCCTCGTAGGAACGGGTCAGGCCCTCGATCGCGGAGCCGTCGAAGCCGATGCCTTCCGCGAAGGCGCCTTCCACTTCAGCCGGAGCGATCGCGACAGACTTTAGGGTACCGACGACGTCGGTGAACCAGAGTCGAACGAACTTGACTCCGCGTTCTTCGATCGTACGAAGGACGAAATCCCGCTGCTTATCCATCAGGCTCCTCAAGGCGTTCGGGGAGAGACTGTTCCCGGTTACTAGGCTAGTGGGTATGCCCCGTATTCGCTTGGCGCTCGCACAGATGAACCCGGTCCTTGGTGACCTCACGGGCAACCGTGCGGCCGTCCTGGAATGGACCAAGCAGGCCCACGCCCAAGGCGCGGACCTGGTCCTCTTCCCCGAGATGGTGATCTCGGGCTATCCGATCGAGGATCTGGCCTCCCGCCCCTCATTCCTGGCAGCGAATCGCGAGGCGGTGAACCAGCTCGCTGCCGACCTCGCCGAGGCTGGCCTCGGTGACCTGCCCGTCGTCATCGGCCACGCGGACGGTCCCTTCCCACCCCGGGGCGAAGGGGTGTCGAACGCGCCGACCGCGATCGCGCAGAACGCCGCCAGCGTGCTGTTCCAGGGCGCCCCGATCGCCCGTTACGCCAAGCATCATCTGCCGAACTATTCGGTTTTTGACGAGTACCGCATCTTTATTCCAGGCGACGAACTGTTGGTACTGCGCCTGAACAACATTGACCTGGCCTTGATCATTTGCGAGGACCTCTGGCGCGACGGCGGCCCGGTCGCCCGGGTTGCCACCGCGGATGCGGGCGCGCTGCTGGTGATCAACGGCTCCCCCTTCGAGCGCGACAAGGACGAGGTGCGCCTCCCGCTGGTGCACCGCCGCGCGGTCGAAACCGACACGGTCGTGGCTTACGTCAACCTCGTCGGCGGCCAAGATGAACTGGTCTTCGACGGGGACAGCGTGGTCGTGGACGGATCCGGCACGATCCTGGCGCGCGCACCCCAGTTCCGCGAGCACCTGCTCGTGGTGGACCTGGACCTGCCGGAGGCGACCGCCGGCGAACTGCCGGCGGGGATCAACCGGGTGGAACTGACCGTTCCTGAACGTACCAAGCCCGAAATCACGCCAGACATCGCCGAACTGCCCGATGACCGCGAGCAGCTCTGGAACGCGCTCGTGCTGGGTCTGCGCGACTATGTCGAGAAGAATGGCTTCCGCTCGGTGACGCTCGGCCTCTCCGGTGGCATCGACTCGGCCGTGTGCGCCGCGCTGGCCGTAGATGCCCTCGGTCCCGACCGCGTGTATGGCGTGTCGATGCCGAGCCGCTACTCCTCGGATCACTCCCGCAACGATGCCGACGATCTGGCGGAGCGCCTCGGCATCCACTACCGCGTGGAGCCCATCGCCGACCTCGTGCTGCCTTTCGAGCAGCAACTCGGCTTTACCGGCATCGCGGCCGAGAACCTGCAGGCCCGTGCTCGCGGGGTGATCCTGATGGGACTGTCGAACCAAGACGGCCATCTGGTGCTCACCACCGGCAACAAGACCGAGATCGCCGTTGGCTACTCCACCATTTATGGGGACTCGGCCGGCGGTTTCGCACCGATCAAGGACGTGCCCAAGACCCTGGTCTGGGAACTGGCCCGCTGGCGCAACGCAGCCGCGGAGGCACGGGGCGAAGTCCCGCCGATTCCCGAGAGCTCCATTACCAAGCCGCCGAGTGCCGAGCTGCGCCCGGATCAGGTCGATCAGGATTCTCTGCCTCCGTATGAGACACTGGATGCGTTGCTTGAGCTGTACATCAACGGGCAGCGTGGTCGCGACGAACTCGTGGCCGCCGGTTTCGACGCCACCACGGTGGACGAAGTCATCCGCCTGGTGGACCGCTCAGAGTGGAAACGTCGCCAAGGTGCGATCGGTCCGCGCATTTCCGGCCTCGCGTTTGGTCGTGATCGCCGCTTGCCGATCACGTACCGGCCCCGTTAGTCTGCCGAAGGCCCCTGCCAAGGCTCACAAAGCCTTCCCGAATCCGGGAGGGGGTCCACTTGCGTACCCCGCAGTAGTCGGGACGTGTATTCGTCCCGTTCTCCCTCAACCCCTGTCCGCTAGGAATTTTCCTTGACCACCATCTCCCTTATTTCTTCGGTTCAGTCTGTCTACGACGAGGTCGTTCGTCGTAACCCCGGTGAAGCTGAATTCCACCAGGCTGTCCACGAAGTCCTCGAATCCATCGAGCCCGTGCTCGCCCGTCACCCCGAGTACGCTGACTACGCCGTACTCGAGCGCATCGTTGAGCCGGAACGTCAGATCATGTTCCGCGTGCCGTGGGTCGACGACGCCGGCAACATCCGCGTCAACCGCGGCTTCCGCATCCAGTTCTCCTCGGTGCTCGGCCCCTACAAGGGCGGTCTGCGCTTCCACCCGAGCGTCAACCTCGGCATCATCAAGTTCCTCGGCTTCGAGCAGATCTTCAAGAACGCGCTCACCGGCCAGGCCATCGGTGGTGGCAAGGGCGGCGCCGACTTCGACCCGCACGGCAAGAGCGAGGGCGAAATCATGCGCTTCTGCCAGTCGTTCATGACCGAGCTGTATCGCCACCTCGGCGAACACACCGACGTTCCCGCCGGGGACATCGGCGTGGGCGGTCGCGAGATCGGCTACATGTTTGGTCAGTACCGCCGTCTGACTAACCGTCACGAGGCTGGCGTGCTCACCGGCAAGGGCATCGGCTGGGGCGGTGCGCAGGTGCGTACCGAGGCCACCGGGTACGGTGCCGTCTTCTTCGCCGAGGACATGCTCGCCACCCGCGGCCAGACCCTCGAAGGTCGCACCGCGATCGTGTCGGGCTCGGGCAATGTGGCGACCTACGCCATCCAGAAGCTGCAGCAGCTCGGCGCCAAGCCGATCACGGCCAGCGACTCCGGCGGCTACGTCGTGGACGATGCCGGCATCGACCTCGAACTGCTCAAGCAGGTCAAGGAGGTTGAGCGCGCCCGCATCAGCGAGTACGCAGCTCGCCGCCCCTCGGCTCGCTATGTTGCCGGTGGTTCGGTGTGGGATGTCCCGGGCGACCTGGCCTTCCCCTGCGCGACCCAGAATGAGCTGAACGAGAACGACGCTCGCACGCTGCTGAAGAACGGTCTGATCCTGGTCTCCGAGGGTGCCAACATGCCCTCGACCCCCGAGGCGATCGAACTGTTCCGGGAGGCTGGCATCCTGTTCGCGCCGGGCAAGGCCGCGAACGCTGGTGGTGTGGCCACGTCCGCGCTCGAGATGAGCCAGAACGCCGCGCGCCAGCGCTGGACCTTCGCCGAGAGCGAGGCTCGCCTGCGCCAGATCATGGCCAGCATTCACGACAACGCCTTCATGGCTGCCGAAGAGTACGGCCACCCGGGCGACTACGTCGTCGGCGCCAACGCGGCCAGCTTCCGCCAGGTTGCGGACGCCATGATCGCCCAGGGCGTCATCTAACGAGGGAAACGGGCTCGCAGCGGCATAGACTGAACCCATGTCTGGCGCCGCTGCGAGTCCCTCCCCCACTACCCCGGTCAAGCGGATCCGTGTCCGTCACTTCGCGGAAGCGAAGCGCAACGGCACGAAGATCACCGCCCTGACTAGCTACGACGCACTCACCGCGGGCATCTTCGACCGCGCCGGCATTGACGTGCTCCTGGTCGGCGACTCCGCCGCCAACATCGTCTACGGCTACGACTCCACGCTGCCGGTGAGCGTCGACGAACTCATCCCGCTGGCACGCGCCGTCTCGCGTGCCGCCCAGCGCGCGCTCGTCGTCGCGGACCTGCCCTTCGGCAGTTACGAGACCAGTGTCGACGAGGCGCTGCACACGGCCTTCCGCTTCATGAAGGAAGCCGGCGCCCACGCGGTCAAGCTCGAAGGCGGTGTCCGCAGCACCGAGCAGATCCGCCGCATCGTTGAGGCTGGTATCCCGGTGATGGGCCACATCGGCTTCACGCCGCAGTCCGAGCACGGCCTCGGTGGCCACGTGATTCAGGGCCGTGGCGAGGACGGTGCCGCACGCTTGCTCGCCGACGCGCTCGCCGTCCAGGAGGCCGGCGCCTTCGCGGTCGTGCTCGAACTGGTGCCCAGCGACGTCGCCGCTGAAGTGACGCGGCAGTTGCACATCCCCACGATCGGCATCGGCGCCGGTGCCGGCACGGACGGCCAGGTGTTGGTCTGGGCGGACTTTGCTGGCCTCACTGAGGGACGCATCCCCAAGTTCGTGAAGCGCTTTGCGAACCTCGCCGAGACCCTGAGCGAGGCCGCCGCCGAGTATAAGCGTGAAGTCACCGAGGGGACCTACCCCGGCCCTGAGCACGGCTACGAGGCCTAGCAGAGCGCCTTATTCGGCGTCTGCGCCCCAGCTGTCTTCCGCAGCCTCTTCGGCCGCCCACGTGGCCGCACGCTGCCGCAGGATCTCGGGAGCGCGCTTCGCCTCCGCGTAGTCGGCAAACGGGCCGACCCGGTCGCTGCCGAGCGACTGCGGCCCCTGCTCAACGTCGCCAGTGCGTAGGTTGTACCAGTACTCGGTCATAGGATGATCGTATGCCGAGAGACGCACACGGTCACCTGATTCCTGGCACAGTTACGGCTCGACGCCACGTCCCCGCCGGAATCGTGCGGCCCGAGTACGTCGGCAAGGCGGGCCCCGCGCGTCACACCACCGGGGATGTGTACAACGCCGAGGAGATCGAAGGCATCCGCGCTGCCAGCCGCATCGCCGCCTCGTGTCTGGACTACCTCGGCACCCTGGTGCGTCCCGGCATTACCACCGAGGAACTGGACGCCGCCGCGCACGAGTTCGTGATCGACCACGGCGCCTACCCCAGCACGCTCGGTTACCGCGGCTACCCCAAGTCCTGCTGCACGTCCTTGAACGAGGTGATCTGCCACGGCATCCCGGACGACACCGTCCTGGAGGATGGCGACATCCTCAACATCGACGTCACCGCCTACCTGGACGGCTTCCACGGCGACACGAACCGCATGTACCTGGTCGGCGATCCAAGCGAGGAGGCCCGCCTACTGGTGGAGCGCACCGAAGAGTCGCTGCGTCGAGGTATCAAGGCGGTTGCCCCGGGTCGCCAGGTCAACGTCATCGGCCGCGCCATTGAGGCGTATGCGAACCGGTTCGGCTACGGCGTGGTGCGTGACTTCACCGGCCACGGCGTGGGCCGCACCTTCCACTCGGGGTTAATCATCCCCCACTATGACGCCGCGCCGAACTACGCCACGGTGATGGAAGTCGGCATGGTCTTCACCATCGAGCCGATGCTCACCCTCGGCGGTATCGACTGGGACCTGTGGGCGGACGACTGGACCGTAACAACTCGGGACAAGTCGCTGACAGCGCAGTTCGAGCACACTATTGTGGTCACGGAGCGCGGAGCAGATATCCTGACGGTTGCGTAAATTCTGCGCCCCATCCCTCACCGGTCCAACTCTCTCGCGCGGATCTGCGCCCGAAAGGAAACAGCATGTCCAAGATTGCCCTCGGCGTCGACATCGGCGGCACAGGCATTAAGGCCGCACTCGTTGACCTCGCCACCGGCGAGCAGGTCAGCGACCGTGTGAAGCTGCCGACCCCGCAGGGCGGCGAGCCGGAGGACATCGCGGATACCGTACTGGCCCTGATCGAACAGCTCGGCGGCATCGACGACGACACTCCGGTCGGCATCTGCTTCCCAGCAGCGGTCGTGCACGGCACCACCATGAGTGCCGCGAACGTGTCGAAGCGCTGGATCGGTCTGGAAGCCGAGCAGTTCTTCGAGGACCGCCTCGGTCGCGACATCCACTTCGTCAATGACGCGGATGCAGCCGGATACGCAGAGATCTCCTCGGGTGCAGCCAAGGACGTCAACGGCCTCGTGATCGTCACCACCCTGGGCACCGGCATCGGTGTGGCGCTGATCCACAACGGGGTACTCATCCCCAACTGTGAGCTCGGCCACCTCGAAATCGACGGCATCGACTGGGAAACCAAGGCCGCCGTCTCGGCCAAGGAGCGCGAAGACCTGAACTGGAAGGACTGGGCTGAGCGCCTGCAGAAGTACTACTCGCGCCTCGAAGCCCTGATGTACCCGGACTTGTTCGTGGTCGGTGGCGGCGTGAGCCGCAGCCACGAGAAGTTCCTGCCGCTGCTGGACCTGCGCACGCCGATTGTGCCGGCCGTGCACCGCAACGAGGCCGGAATCCTGGGTGCGGCCAGCCTCGCCGCGCAGTTCCCGGCTCGCTAAGCCGAACCGGCCCCACACGACACGAGTGCGGCGGATCCCAATGGAATCCGCCGCACTGTCGCTTGAGCCACGAACGGGTTAACCGATACGCCGGGTTCTGTCAGCCCTTGCGGGCCGGACGGCCATCTCTCTCGGCCTGCCGTTGCCGACAGGCTCTAGCGGTCTACCCGGGGATTCAGCGAGCAGCCTCATCATCCCCTGTTTGACCTTGCTCCGGGTGAGGTTTACCTGGCTGGATGTGTCACCACACCCACCGGTGGTCTCTTACACCACCCTTTCACCCTTACCCCGGCCGAAGCCGTGGCGGTCTACTCTCTGTTGCACTTGCTCTCAGGTTGCCCTGGGTGGGCGTTACCCACCACCCTGCTCTGCGGAGCCCGGACGTTCCTCGGCGTCCGCTGACGCGGACGACGCGACCGTCTGGTCAACCCGTTCGTGGAGTCTTGAGTCTACCGAACGAAGTCTTGACGCTGATCCATGGCCTGATTGGCGACGGCATCTGCTCGGGAGTTTTGGTCGCGCGGTACCCATTGCCAGTGCACGGGCACCCCGATCAGCAGATCCCGCGCCTGCGAGGCGAGCACCTGCATATCGGGGTGCTTCACCTTCCAGCGCCCGGCCATCTGCTCGATCACCAGCTTGGAATCCATCCGCACCAGGATTTCGGCGTGCGGGTCGCGGCCGAGCACCCATTCGAGGCCGCTGATCAGTCCCGTGTACTCGGCGACGTTGTTCGTC
>Ga0182793_1002592_pt1 | contig 10270 bp, 8 predicted proteins | sample Passage237A_FD_130498 | JGI IMG/M metagenome (GOLD analysis project Ga0182793, IMG submission 130498) | Cellulose adapted compost microbial communities from Newby Island Compost Facility, Milpitas, CA, USA - Passage2 37A (version 2) (version 2) ...
ACGGCGCGTCGGCTTCTTCTTGGTCTCGTAGCTCAGCGAGGCGAACGTGCGTTGTTTCATCGGGGCAGGTCCAGGATGGCGACGGCGCTATGATGCCGCAGGCGGGAATAGATCAGAGAATCCTTCGAGATGATCGTGGTCGATGACGGCTCCGGCCCGGACCCCCGCGCACGCATCGGCGTGCTGCGCCCGACGCTGCCGTTTCCGCTGCGGCACTTCTGGCATCCCGACGAGGGCTACCGCAAGTGCACCGCGATGAACCGCGGCATCGAGCTCGCGCGCGGCGACTACCTCGTGTTCAGCGACGGCGACTGCGTGCCGCGACAGGACTTCCTCGCACGGCACATGGCGCTGCGCGAGCCCGGACGGTTCCTGTCCGGCGGGTACTGCAAGCTGCCGATGGCGCTCAGCCACCGGATCACGCGCGAGGACATCCTCGCTGGCCGTGCAACCGACTACGCCTGGCTGGCGGCCAACGGACTGGAACGCCACACGTTCAAGCTGCGCCTGCGTTCGGCCGCGCTGCGCAACGTGTTCAACCGCATCACCCCGGTCGCTCCGCGCTTCCACGGCCACAACAGCTCGGCGTGGAAGCGCGACATCCTGCGCGTCAACGGCTGGGACGAGCGCATGCAGTACGGCGGGCAGGATCTCGAACTCGGCGAACGCCTCGAGAATGCCGGCATCCGCGGCAAGACCATCCGCTATTCGGCGATCTGCGTGCATCTGGACCACCCGCGCGGCTACCGCACGCCGGACATGCGCGTCCGCTGCAGTGCAATCCGTGCGGAAACCCGGCGCAGCCGCGCCAGTTGGACGCCCTTCGGGATCGTGCCGGGTCCGCAGCCGGCGCCGCGGCCCGCAGACGACCCCACCGACGCGATCCCCGCGCACGGATGACCACCGGCGCCGGCAGCGAACGGCCCGGTTGCTTACAATCGCAGGCTTCCGCTGCGTCCCGTCTGCGAGGACACCCGATGAAGACCCTGGCCCCGACCGCCCTGCCGCTTTCCGCATTGCTCCTGCTCGCCGCCGGAAGCGCCACCGCCGACCTGCCCGAATGGAACACGATCGAGCTGCAGGCGCGCTCCAACCTGATCGTCAACGACAACGGCTGGAACGTGCCGCCCGGCACTTCGTTCAACAGCATCAGCCCGGCGATCAACGATGCGCAGCAGGTCGCGTTCTCCGCCGGCGTCGTGCCGATCGGTGGCGATCTCGCGCACAGCGGGGCGGGCATCTGGCTCGGCGGCCATGCGACCGGCGCGTTCGTCGTGATTCACGACCCCGGAACCGATCCGAAGGCGTTCGTCGGGATCTCCGATCCTTCGCTCAACGCGAATGGCGATGTCGCGTACTACACGTTCGGCGACACGCCCAACTACGTGCTGTGGCGATACGACACGCTCGCCGGCGACAGCGACACCGTCAGCACGCTGCCGCTCACAGCAAGCGCGTTCTCCAACCCCGTGATGCTGGCCGACGGCCGCATCGGCTTCCGCGCCACGGTGCCGGGCGGCGCCGCGGTCGGAATCACCGTCGCGACCGGCGGTGCAACCGCCTATGCGTACGACAGCGGGGTCGATGCAGGCAGCCCGTATGCCTATCTCTACACGCCGGACACGTCGGAGGACGGGCGCATCTTCGTCAAGGCGAGCGTCGGCGATTACGATCACAACGAAATCCTCGCATTCGACGCGCTGTACGAAGGCACGCGCGTCGCGGCGAACCGGGCAATCGATCCGCAGTCGTCGTTTTCCGCCTTCAACAACGGCCTCGGCGTGAGCCGCGATGGCCGTTTCGTCGCGCTCATCGCCACGCTGGCCGACGACGGCGTGCAAGCGGTCTACCGCTTCCAGGACGACGGCGCCGGCGGCTACACCGCAGTCGAAATCGCGCGCATCGGTTCTGCACCGATCACCGAACTGCCGTACTTCTCCCCGGCGGTGAACGACGCAGGCGTGGTCGCATTCCGCGCCAAGGACGCAGCCGGCGACGCGATCTACGCCGGCGACGGCACGAACCTGGTTCGCGTCATCGGCAACGGCGATGCCGTGCTCACCGACATGGGCCCGGCGCAGATCGGCCAGCACGATTCGAGCCCGGCCTTCGCGGGCAAGCCCGCCATCAACAACCGGGGCGACATCGCGTTCGTTGCCGGCGTGTATCCGGAAGGCGACAACCAGACCGAATGGGGCTCCGGCGTGTTCGTCGCATACGCCGACGCCGAGGTCGCCGATCGCATCTTCGCCGACGGCTTCGAGACGCAGGCCGAAGCGCCCTGAGCCGCGTTGCGGAGCGGCATGCGGATCGGCCGCGTCGCCCCCGCCTGCGACGTTGCCGACGCGCGCAAGGGCTAGGCCATCCGGTCCGCTGCCGGGATAATCACGCCCCTTTCGAATGGAACCCGCCATGCAGTTCGTCCCCGGGCAGCGCTGGATTTCCAATGCCGAGCCCGAGCTCGGCCTCGGCACCGTCGTGCGCCTGGACGGCCGCACCGTGCAGGTGCTGTTCGCGACCGCCGGCGTCCTGCGCCAGTACGCCAAGGGCAGCGCGCCGCTGACCCGCGCGGAGTTCCGGGTCGGGCAGAAGATCGTCGGCCAGAAGCGCAGCCTGACCATAGAGCGCGTCAGCGAAGCCGGCGGCCTTCTGACCTACCATGCCGGCGAGCAGGCGCTGCCCGAAGCGGAGCTGGACGACAGCCAGCCCGTGTCGCGCGCCGACGAGCGGCTGGTTTCCGCCCGCGTGGACGCGCCCCACCGATTCGAGCTGCGCCTGGCCGCGCTGCGCCGACGCGCGGAAGCCAAGCGTTCGCCCGCATGGGGGCTCGCCAGCGCGCGCATCGACCTGATCCCGCACCAGCTCCGCGTCGCCGCGATCGTGTCGCAGCGACGTCCACCGCGCGCCCTGCTCGCCGATGAAGTCGGCCTCGGCAAGACCATCGAGGCCGGCATGCTCATCGCGCGGCTTCTCGCGAGCGGCCGCGCGACACGTGTGCTGGTGCTCGCTCCGGCCAGCCTGACCGCGCAATGGTTCGTGGAGCTGCTGCGCCGCTTCAACCTGCCGTTCGCGCTCTACGACGAGGAGCGCTGCGAGGCGATCGAGGTCGCCGATGCCAGCCGCAATCCGTTCGAGGACGAGCAATGCGTGATCGCCGATGTCGGCTGGCTCGCCGCGTCCGCGAAGCGTGCGACGCAAGTGGTCGAAGCGAACTGGGATCTGGTCGTCGTGGACGAGGCCCACCATCTCGAATGGACGCCGGACGCCGCCAGCCCGGCCTATGCGCTGGTCGAGCGGCTGTCCGCACAGGCGGAAGGACTGGTGCTGCTCACCGCCACGCCGCAGCAGCTCGGCCGCAGCGGCCATTTTGCGCGGCTGCGCCTGCTCGATCCGGCGCGCTACACCGATCTGGACGCGTTCACCGCGGAAGCCGACGGCTACGCGCGCCTTTCCGAAGTCGCCGCGCGGCTGCAGGCCGCGCAGCCTCTCGACGAGGCCGATCTCGCGCTGCTCGGGGAGCGCTTCGCAGGCGATGCCGAGCTCGCCGCGCTGCTCGACGCCTCGCATGGCGATCGCGAACGGAACGCCCCGGCACTGCTCGACGCGCTGATCGATCGCCACGGCACGGGTCGCGTGATGTTCCGCAACCGCCGCGCGCAGATCGGCGGTTTCCCGCGACGTGTCGCGCACATTTCGTCGCTCGACGAGGCGATGCTCGACGATGCCGCGCGCCAGCGCCTGCTCGCCGAATTCCACGCCGACGCGCAGCCGCAGCCGCCGGATGCGGAGATCGACTACACCGACGATCCCCGCCTGCCGTGGCTCGTCGCGCTGATCGAGCGTCTGGCGCCGGCCAAACTGCTCCTGATCTGCCGCACGCAGGCCAAGGTGCTCGCGCTGGAAGATGCACTGCGCACGCGCACCGGCGCGAAGATCGCACGCTTTCACGAGGGCATGAGCATCGTGCAGCGCGACCGCAACGCGGCGTGGTTCGCGGAAGCCGATGGCGCGCGCGTGCTGCTGTGCTCGGAGATCGGCTCGGAAGGCCGCAACTTCCAGTTCGCGCCCCACCTGGTGCTGTGGGATCTTCCGCTCGATCCGGACCTGCTCGAACAGCGCATCGGCCGCCTCGATCGCATCGGCCAGCGCGAGGACATCGCGATCCACGCCGCTGCATTCGCGGGGACCGCGCAGCACGCATTGCTGCGCTGGTATCACGAAGGACTGGATGCGCTGGCGACCAGCCCATCCGACGGCCGCGAAATCCTGCGCCTGTTCCGCGACCGGCTGCTGCTCGAATGCGAACGGCATGCGAGCGGCGGCGAAGCGGCCGACGTGGAACTGGATGCGCTCGTCGGCGAGACCGCCGCGACGCATCGCGAGCTGACGGCGAAGGTGCAGGCCGGCCGCGACCGCCTGCTGGAACTGGCCCCCGAGCGCCAGGCGCGCGAGCTGCGCCTGATGGACGCGCTGCGCGAGCAGGATGCCGACGCGGAAGCGGATGCCTTCATCCTCGAACTGTTCGAGCAGTTCGGCATCGACAACGAGGAAACCGCGCCGCGCTGTGTCGTGCTCGACCCGGAATACCTCAGCACCGACGGATTCCCGGGCCTCAAGGATGGCCCGCAGCAGGTCACGTTCGATCGCGCGATCGCGCTTTCGCGCGAGGAACTGCCGTTGCTGCGGCTGGATCATCCGCTGGTGACCGGCGCGCTCGACCTGCTGCTGGAAAGCGAACAAGGCAACGCGGCGCTGCTCGTCGACGACACGCTCCCGCTGCGCACGGCGCTGCTCGAATGCATCTTCGTGCTCGAATGCGTGGCCGATCGCGCCCTGGACATCGGCCGCTTCCTGCCGCCCCTGCCGTTGCGCGTGGTCGTCGACACGCGCCTGAACCTGCGCGCGGAGTACGCTGCCGATCCATCCAGCGTGCAGCGCGCGCGCGAGCAGCCCGCCGATCCGGCGCGCCATCGCCCGCTGCTCGCCAAGCTGGTGCCGCCGATGCTCGCCGCCTGCGAGACCGAGGCGCGCCGTCTCGCCGCCGGTGAAGTCGGGCAGGCGCTCGCCAGTGCGCAGCGGGAACTCGATGCGGAGCGGGAACGCCTGGTCGCGCTCGCGCGCGTGAACCCGGCAGTGCGCGCGGACGAGATCGAGGCGGTTTCGCAGGAGCTCGAAGACGTGCGCCACGTACTCGCGAGCGCGACGCCGCGGCTCGATGCGATCCGCTTCGTCTGCAGCCCGGACCTCGCCGCCCGCTGAGCGCCGGGCCTACAGTTCCGGGAGGCCGGAGCCGGTGCGACGGCAGATGCCGTGGAAACCGCCGTGCCGGTCGACGAGGCCGGCGTAGAACGCCATCAGCTCCGCGGCGGGCAGCGGCCGCGAGAAATGGTATCCCTGCGCCATCGGGATGCCGGCGTCGCGCAACGCGGTCGCCTCCGCCTCGGTTTCGACACCCTCGGCGATCACGTCCACGTCCGTCGAGCGAAGCAACGCCGCCAGCCCCGCGAGCCATGCCGGCTGCGGGCATTGCGGCGTGATCTGCGCGATCAGCGCACGTTCCAGCTTGATCACGTCGAGCGCACAGCGGGTCAGGATCGCCAGGTGCCCCGGATCCAGCGTCACGTCGTCCAGCGCAACCCGCGCGCCGTCACGTACCGCGGCGTCGAGCGCCGCGAGACCCACCTCGTCCGGCACGCCGCGCTCGGTGACTTCCAGCATGATCTGGCGACGATGCCGGTCGAGTCCGCTCTTCGCCGCCGCGTACGTGAGCGCGCCGCGACCCAGGATCTTCGGTGGCACGTTGATGCTGATCGTGGCCTCGGGATGCGCGGCCAGCCAGTCGCCGAGCTCGCGCTCGACGGTTTCCATCACCCAGTATGTCAGCAACCCCGCGAGCGGCGTCTCCTCGATGACCGGGATGAAGTCCGACGGGAACACGGTGCGACCGTTCCTGCGCCAGCGCGCGAGTGCCTCGCCTCCGACGCATCCGCCGTGCTCCAGCGACACGATCGGAAGGTATTCGAGATGGAACTCGCCCGCCGCGAGTCCGGCACGGATCTCCTCGATGGCGATCTTCGACTCCACGATGCGTCCGTCCCCCGTGTCCGGAACACACCGGCTGCGGCATGCCGCGTCGGTTGCAACGCATCATGCGCCGATCTTCGCCATGTGGAAAGCGGGAATCGGCGATGCGGGCGGCAATCGCCGGGGCCCGGTCACGCCGCGACCGGCTGTTTCATCAGCAGCGCCAGCATCGCCGCCAGCTTGTCGCGCATCTCGCGTCGGTCGATGATGAGGTCGATCGCACCGTGCTCGAGCAGGAACTCGGAACGCTGGAAGCCTTCCGGAAGAGTCTCCCGCACGGTCTGCTCGATCACGCGCGGGCCGGCGAAACCGATCAGCGCCTTCGGCTCGCCGACGTTGATGTCGCCGAGCATGCCGAGACTGGCGGACACGCCGCCGGTGGTCGGATGCGTGAGCACGCTGACATACGGCACCCCGGCGTCGCGCATGCGCGCGAGCGCGGCCGATGTCTTGGCCATCTGCATCAGCGAGAACAGGCCTTCCTGCATGCGCGCACCGCCAGTGGCGGAGAAGCACAACAGCGGCATGCGTTCGGCGAGCGCGAGTTCCGCCGCACGCGCGAACTTCTCGCCGACGACCGATCCCATCGAACCGCCCATGTAGGCGAAGTCGAATGCGCACGCGACGAGGGCGCCGCCCTTGAGCGTGCCGCGCATCGCGATCAGCGCGTCCTTCTCGCCGGTCTGCTTCTGCGCGGCGACGATGCGATCCTTGTACTTCTTCGAATCACGGAACTTCAGCGGATCGGTCGGCTCCAGCCCGGCGAAAAGTTCCTGCGTGCTGCCTTCGTCGAAGAACGCGAGCAGGCGCTTGCGCGCGCGGATCGCGTGGTGGTGACCGCACTTCGGACACACCATCAGTGCCGCCTCCAGTTCCGGCTTGTAGAGGACGGCGCCGCAACCCTCGCATTTCTCCCACAGGCCTTCCGGCACCTTGCCCTTCGCGGCCGGGGTCGCGCGCGTGCGCGGGCCGACCAGTTTCTGCAACCAGTTCATGAGCGTTCTCCCGAATCATCCAGCGCGGCACGGATCGGCGCGAGGAACGCGCGCGCGCGCGCAGTCAGATCATGTGCGTCGCTCGCGCCTTCCAGCCGCGCGACGAGCGCACTGCCGATCACCACGGCGTCCGCGAACGTGCCGATCGCGGACGCGGTCGCCGCATCGCGGATGCCGAAACCAACGGCAACCGGAACGTTCGCACCGGCACGGATCGCCTGCACCCGCTCGCGCACCGCGTCGATGCTGAGTCGGTCGGCGCCGGTGATCCCGGCGAACGAAACGTGGTACAGGAAGCCGCGTGCGTGCCGGCCGATCGCCGCAAGCCGGGCGCCTTCGGTGGTTGGCGCAGCCAGCAGGATCTGTTCCAGCCCGGCCTCGCGCAGCGGCGCGGCTGCATCGTGTTCCTCGATCGGACAGTCGACCAGCAGCACGCCGTCCACGCCCGCATCCACGGCTTCGCGAGCGAAGCGCGCGGTGCCATGGATCTCGACCGGATTGAGATAGCCCATCAACACGACGGGCGTGTCCGCGTCACCGGCGCGGAACGCGCGCACCCATTCGAGCACGCGCGAAAGACCGATGCCACGCGCGATCGCGCGCTCGCTCGCGTGCTGGATCACCGGGCCGTCCGCCATCGGATCGGAGAACGGCACGCCGATTTCGATGATGTCGGCGCCGGCCTCGACCAGCGCATGCAGCAGCGCGACCTGCGCATCCGGCAGCGGATCGCCGGCGGTCACGAACGGAATCAGGCCGGTACGGCCGCGCGCCGCGAGCTCGGCGAAACGACGGTCGATGCGGTTCACAGCGAAATCCCCTCGCGCGCGGCGATCGTGTGCACGTCCTTGTCGCCGCGACCGGACAGGTTGCACAGCACCAGCGCATCCGCCGGCAGTTCGCGCGCGAGCCTGATCGCCTGCGCGACCGCGTGACTGGACTCCAGCGCGGCGAGGATGCCTTCCGTTCGCGCAAGGCGATGGAAGGCCTGCAGCGCCTCGTCGTCGGTGACGCCGACGTATTCGGCGCGACCGGCATCCTTCAGGAAGGCGTGCTCGGGGCCGACGCCGGGATAGTCGAGCCCGGCCGAGACCGAATGCGTCTCGGTGATCTGGCCATCGTCGTCGCACAGCACGTACGTGCGGTTGCCATGCAGCACGCCCGGACGGCCGGCGGCGAGCGAGGCCGCATGGCGACCCGTCTCGATCCCGTCGCCGGCCGCTTCCGCACCGACGATGCGCACCTCGCGGTCGTTGAGGAATGCGTGGAACAGGCCGATCGCGTTGGAGCCGCCGCCGACGCAGGCGGTGATCACGTCCGGCAGCCGCCCGAAGCGCTCGAGCATCTGCGCGCGCGCCTCGCGACCGACGACCGCGTTGAAGTCGCGCACCATGCGCGGATACGGACTCGGCCCGGCGACGGTGCCGATGATGTAGAACGTGTCGGCGACATTGGTCACCCAGTCGCGCATCGCCTCGTTGAGCGCATCCTTGAGCGTCTTCGAGCCGGACGTCACCGGCACCACCTCGGCACCGAGCAGGCGCATGCGGTAGACGTTGATCTTCTGGCGCTCGATGTCGGTCGCGCCCATGTAGACCACGCAGTCGAGGCCGAAGCGCGCGCACACGGTCGCGGTGGCAACGCCATGCTGCCCGGCGCCCGTTTCCGCGATGATGCGTCGCTTGCCCATGTGGCGCGCGACCAGCGCCTGGCCGATCGTGTTGTTGATCTTGTGCGCGCCGGTATGGTTGAGATCCTCGCGCTTGAGCAGGATCTGCGCGCCGCCGATCTCGCGCGACAGGCGCTCGGCGTGGTAGATCGGCGAGGGCCGCCCGACGTACTGCGCGAGGTCACGCTCGAACTCGGCGATGAAGTCCGGATCGACGCGCAGGCGGTCGTAGGCGGCAGCCAGTTCGGCCAGCGGCGCAATCAGCGTCTCGGAAACGAACGAGCCGCCGTAGCGGCCGAAGCGGCCGTGCGCGTCCGGCCATGCGTGGAAGTCTTCGATGCGGTTCATCGTCATGCGGGCGGAAACGGAAATCCTCGATCTCGAGGCTCAGGATGCGGACACGGCGTCGGCGTCGGCAACGCGCACCGACTCGACGAAGGCGCGCATGCGGGCCGGGTCCTTGATGCCGGGCGCCGATTCGATGCCGCTGGAGACGTCGACCGCGTAGGGTCGCACGATCCGGATCGCCTGCGCCACATTCGCGGCATCCAGCCCGCCGGCGAGGATCAGCGGAATGCCGCACTCGGGTGGTGCGGACCATGCGAACGCACGCCCGCTGCCGCCCGCCTCGCCTGCGGCATGACCGTCGAGCAGCAACGCGCACGCGCGCGGATGTGCCGACGCGACCGCCGCGAGATCCGCGCCGACGCCGCCCATCGGCACGGCCTTGAGATACGGACATCCGATGCGCGCGGCGAAGCCGGCGTCTTCGGCACCGTGCAACTGCACGAGGTCGGGCCGGACGCGACGCACCACCGCGGCGACCCAGTCCGGATCGTCGTCCATGAACAGTACGACCGCAGCGACGAACGGCGGCAGCGAAGCCCGGATCGCCGCAGCCGTGTCCGGCTCGACGAAGCGACGGCTGCGCCGCGTGCAGACCAGTCCGATCGCATCCACGCCCAGGCGCACCGCCTCGCGCGCATCCTCGATGCGCGTGATGCCGCAGAACTTGATCCGGGTGCGGAACGGCGCGTTCACGGGCGTGACTCCGGCGGCAGGCGCCATTCATCCGGGTACCGCGGTCCGAGGAACTCCAGCCCGTTCGGTGGCGCGGTCGGGCCGGCTTTCGCGCGATCGCGGCCCGCGAGCAGTTCGGCGATCCATTCGGGCGCCCGCTCGCCGCGACCGACCGGCAGCAGGGAACCGACGATGTTGCGCACCATGTGGTGCAGGAACGCATTGGCTTCGATTTCGACGATCACGCGGTCGGCCTCGCGCCAGATGCGAACCTCGCGAACGTTTCGCATCGGCGTGCTCGCCTGGCATTGCACCGCGCGGAACGCGCTGAAATCGCGTTCGCCGAGCAGATGCTGGGCAGCCTCGTGCATGCGCGCGTCATCCAGCGGCACGCGCTCCCAGCTCAGGCGCGCGGCATCCAGCGCCGGCCGCACCGCGCGGTTCAGGATGGTGTAGCGGTACCGCCTGGCACGCGCCGAGAAGCGCGCATGGAAATCGTCGG
>Ga0182793_1002593_pt1 | contig 10270 bp, 9 predicted proteins | sample Passage237A_FD_130498 | JGI IMG/M metagenome (GOLD analysis project Ga0182793, IMG submission 130498) | Cellulose adapted compost microbial communities from Newby Island Compost Facility, Milpitas, CA, USA - Passage2 37A (version 2) (version 2) ...
GCCCTTGCCGCAGACCACCGCGACCGCGCCCTGGCCGGCCAGCCGGGAGGCCGCGTCGGCCAGGGCGCGCCCGGCCGCCTCCATCAGGTCGAGCGAGGGCCGGCCGGCCTCCTCGATCGCCCAGCGGTCGGCCGCGCCCATGCCGGCCGCGTCGAAGACCGGTTCCAGCCGGTCCGGCCTCACCCCGCCTCCCCTCCGTGGCCCTCGGCCACGGCGAAGGCGCCGGCCATCTCGCGCGAGTGGGTCAGGCTGAGGTGGATGTCCACCCCGCGGGCGGCCGCCTCGGCGCCGACGCGGCCGTGCATGCGCACCCCGGGCGGCGGCCCCGGCACCACCTCGATCTCCCGCAGGCTGGTCCCCGGCCCGAGGGCCAGCGCCTTGACCACGGCCTCCTTGGCGGCGAACCGGGCCGCCAGGTGCTGGCCGGGCCGGGCCCGGCCGGCGGCGTAGCGCTGCTCGGCCGGGGTGAAGAGCCGGTCGGCGAGGCGGGGGTGGCGTTCGAGCGCGCGTTCGACCCGCGCGATCTCGATCAGGTCCACCCCCACCCCGGCGGTCACCGGGTCAGTCCTTCAGCCCGAGGTTGATCTCGAAGGAGTTGTCCCCTTCGCCCGAGCCGCCGGCCAGGTACTCGAACTTGCCGAGGGCCTCGGTCGCCTTGCTGGCCCCGGGGTCGCCGGCGGTGAACCCGGAGATCAGGCCGGCCAGCGCGGACGGGTCGCCGAACATGTCGATCCCGTCGCCCGGCAGCGACTCGACCGCGGCCTGGTAGGCCGGCGAGTCGGAGAGCGGCTCGCCGTTCCCCTTCAGGGCCTGGCGGGCCGCCGGCATCCCGACCGCGATCACCAGCCGGTCGCCGCCGACCGCGACCACGATCGGCCGGCCGGGCAGGTCCGCCAGCCGCACCCGGAGGCCGGTCATCCCGCCGCCGAGCGGCTTGACGTCGGCGCTGTCGCCGAAGGCGATCAGGGTGGACAGGGTCTTCAGGGAGCTCTCGATCGGCTTGATGTCGGAGCTGGTCGCGACCAGGGCGCCGCCCAGGTTGCCCGGCGAGTCGCCGCTGACGAACAGGCCGACGGTCTGCAGATCGCCGATCAGCGACTTGACGTCGAGCCCCTGCTGGGAGAGCTGCTTCATCATCTTGCCGAGGTCGCCCGGCTTGAGCACGCCCTGGATGCCCTCCTGGTCGAGCGCGTCGATGATCTTGGTCGCGTTGGCGCCGACGTCGCCGCTCCCGAACGCGAAGACGGTGTCGGCGGGGAAGGTCTCGATCAGCTTCGACGGGTCGCCGCTCTCGAGGTTGGTGCTGCCGCCGTTGACGCCGCGGATCGAGATCTCGTCCTGCTCGGGGACCAGGCTGATCAGAGAGCCGGCGCCGGCGACCTCCATGCCGAGCGTCTGGTAGAGCCCGCCGAGGTCGAAGCCGCTCTCCTTGCCGGAGGCGATCAGCGGGTCGTTGGCGACGTAGACGTCGAGCAGGCTGTCGTCGGCCGCCTCGCCGGAGATCTCGGAGTAGGCGTCGGTGCCCTGGAGCGAGTCGCCCTTGGAGGCGTCGACCATGGCCTTGAAGCCGGCCTCGGTGGAGGCGAGGACCACGAGGTCGTCGACGATGCCGGCGGTCGAGCCGTCGTCCCCGTTGACCTTGTACGAGAAGCCCTCGTACTCGCCGTCGGTGGCGCCGCCGTCCTCCTTCGAGGCCTTCTCGATGAAGGCCTCGGCCGCGTCGACGTCGGTGGTCTCGACGACCAGGCCGAAGGGGGTGTCGTCGTCCTTCAGCGCGCTGACGGCGCCGCTGTCGGGATCGACGGAGGCGGTCTTGGCCGCGTCGGTCAGGCCGCTCGGGTCGAAGTCGAAGTAGGCGCCGGCCGACTCGCCGAGCCAGGGCTCGACGTCGGCCTCGAAGTCGATCTCCGAGTCGTCGGAGGAGGCGATCGCCTCCTTGATCGCCTCGCCCAGGGTCTCGCCGGTCAGCTTCTCGGCGATCGCGTCGGTGTTGGCGGCGAGGTCGCCCTCGGGCTGGACCGCGCCCTCGATGTAGACGGGGGCGTCGGCCGGGACGTACTTGGCCAGGTCGGAGTTGGAGGAGGAGTCGTCGGAGCCGCCGCAGGCCGTCAGCGCGAGTGCCGCGACGGCGGCGGTGACGAGCGACGGGACGGCGAATCTCTTGGGAAGCTTGAACATGGCCCGCATCCTAACGACGGGCCTTGCGAAGACCTTGCGAGCCCTACTCGACCGTGACCGTCTTGGCCAGGTTGCGGGGCTGATCGACGTTGAGGCCGTTCAGCCGGGCCACGTGGTAGGCGAGCAGCTGCAGCGGCAGGATCGCCAGGAGCGGCTGCAGCACCCAGTCGGTGCGGGGCACGAAGATGGTCTCGTCGGCGACCGCCGCGACCCGCTCGTCGCCCTCGGTCGCGACCGCGATCGTGTCGGCGCCGCGGGCCCGGACCTCCTCCACGTTCGAGAGCACCTTGTCGAGGATCGGGCTCTCGGTGGCGACGCAGACGACCGGGGTCGACTCGTCCAGCAGGGCGATCGGGCCGTGCTTCATCTCGCCGGCGGCGTAGGCGTCGGTCGGGATGTAGGAGACCTCCTTCAGCTTGAGCGCCCCCTCCAGGCAGATCGGCAGCCCGATGTGGCGGCCCAGGTAGAGGAAGAAGCTCTGGTCGGCGTGCCGCTTGGCGATCTCCAGCACCGCGTCCGACTCGGAGTCGATCGTCCGCTCCATCTTCTCCGGGATCAGGCGGAGCTCCTCGATCAGGCGGGTCAGGTCGGCCTGCGGCAGGGTGCCGCGCAGCTCGGCCAGGCGCAGCGCGAAGAGGTACATGGCCGCCACCTGGGCGACGAAGGTCTTGGTCGCGGCCACCCCGATCTCGAGGCCCGCCCGGGTGTAGAGCACGGCGTCGCTGTCCCGGGTGGCCTGGGAGCCCATGATGTTGGTCACCGCGAGCACGGTCGCGCCGGCCTCGCGGGCCAGCCGCATCGCGGCCAGGGTGTCGGCGGTCTCGCCGGACTGGGTGATGCCGATCACCAGGTCGCCCGGCCCGACCACCGGGTCGCGGTAGCGGTACTCGGAGGCGATGTCCATCTCGACCGGGACCCGGGCCCAGCGCTCGATCGCGTACCGGCCGACCAGGCCGGCGTGGTACGAGGTGCCGCAGGCGACGATGATCACCCGGTTGAGCCCCTCCAGGAAGCCGTCGTCGAGGCCGACGTCGGAGAGGTCGACCCGGTCGTCGTCGTGGAGGCGGTCGAGGATGGTCTCGGCGATCGCCTCGGGCTGCTCGTGGATCTCCTTCATCATGAAGGTGTCGTAGGGCGCCATCTCGGCCGCCTGCTCGTCCCAGGTGACGACCTCGGGCTCCCGCTCGACCGGCTCGCCGGCGGCGGTGGTGATCTCGATCCCGTCCGGGGTGACGGTGACGATCTCGCCGTTCTCGATCGCCAGCACCCGACGGGTCTCGGCCATGAAGGCGGGGATCGCCGAGGCGACGTAGTTCTCGCCCTCGCCGACCCCGACGATCAGCGGGCACTCCTTGCGGGCGCCGACCAGGACGCCCGGGGAGTCGGCGTGCAGGGCGACGATCGAGTAGTGGCCGCGCAGCTCGGCGTAGGCGGCCCGGACCGCGGCGGTCAGGTCGCCGGCGTAGTGGCGGGCGATCAGGTGGGCGACCACCTCGGCGTCGGTCTCGGAGCTGAAGGTCCGGCCCTCGGCCTCGAGCGCGGCCCGGAGCTCGGCGTGGTTCTCGACGATCCCGTTGAGCACGATCTGGACGGCGCCGGTCTCGTCGGCGTGGGGGTGGGCGTTGGCCTCGGTGACCCGGCCGTGGGTCGCCCAGCGGGTGTGGGCGATGCCGGTGAAGCCGCCCTCGGCGGGATCGCCGGGGCCGTTCGGGCCGTCCTGCGCGAGCGCCTCCTTGAGCTTGGCCAGGTTGCCGACGGCGCGCACCTTCTCGATCCCGCCGCCGCCCAGCATCGCCACCCCGGCCGAGTCGTAGCCGCGGTACTCGAGCTTCTCCAGCCCGGCGACCAGGATCTCCTCGCAGGGCCGGCCGCCGACGTATCCGATGATTCCGCACATGAGCGTAAAAGGCTACTCAGCCCGACCGTCAGGCCGGGGTCAGCCGAGCTCGGCCCGCACCAGGTCGGCCAGCTCGCCGCAGATCCGGTCGGCCTCCGCGGCGGTCTCCGCCTCGACCATGACCCGCACCAGCGGCTCGGTGCCGGAGGGCCGGATCAGCACCCGGCCGTGGCCCCGCAGCTCCTCGTTGGTCCGCTCGACCGCGGCCCAGACGGCCTCGGCCCCGGCGATCGCCTCGCGGTCGGCGACGTCCACGTTGATCAGCCTCTGGGGCAGCTTCTCCATCGCCCCGGCCTCGCCCAGCCGGCGGCCGTCGAGCGCCTGGAGGGTCATCAGGGCGGCGGCGATGCCGTCCCCGGTAGGGGCGTAGTCGGTGGCGATGATGTGGCCGGACTGCTCGCCGCCGAGGGCCCAGCCCTTCTCCTTCAGGGCGGCCAGCACGTAGCGGTCCCCGACCTTGGTCACCTCGACCTCCACCCCGGCCTCCTCCATCGCCTGGTGGAAGCCGTAGTTGGTCATCACGGTGACCGCGACCCCGCCCCCGAGCGCGCCGCGGCGGGCCCGGTCGGCGGCGACCAGCGCGATCATCTCGTCGCCGTCGAAGACCCGGCCGTCCCCGTCGACGGCCAGCACCCGGTCGCCGTCCCCGTCGAAGGCGAACCCGATCTCGGCGGCCGAGCCGGCGACGTGCGCGGCCAGGGCCTCGATCGAGGTCGAGCCGCAGCCGTCGTTGATGTTGCGGCCGTCGGGCCGGTCGGCCAGCCCCTCGACCTCGGCCCCGAGCCGGGTGAAGATCTCGGCGGCGACCCGGTAGGTCGCCCCGTTGGCGCAGTCGAGCGCCACCCGGAGGCCGGCCAGGTCGAGCCGGAAGTGGTCGGCCAGGGCCCGCACGTAGTCCTGCTCGGCGGCCTCCAGCGCCGTGATCCGGCCGGGCCGGGCCGCCGGCGGCGGGGGCCGGCGGATCAGCGCCTCGACCTGGGCCTCGGTCTCGTCGTCGAGCTTGCCGCCGTCACCGGCGAACAGCTTGATCCCGTTGTCGTGGAAGGGGTTGTGCGAGGCGGAGACGACGGCCGCCAGGTCGAAGCCGTACCGGCGGGAGAGCAGGGCCGCCGCCGGGGTCGGCAGGATCCCGCCGAGCAGCACGTCGCCGCCGGCCTCCGCCACCCCGGCGGCCAGGGCCGACTCCAGCATCGGCCCGGACTCGCGGGTGTCGCGGATGATCAGCACCCGGGGCCGTTCGGCCCCGAGCGCGGCGGTGCCGGCCCGGCCGATGGCCAGGGCCAGGCCCGCGTTCAGTCTCTCCCCTACGCGACCCCGGACACCGTCGGTGCCGAAGAGTGTGCGTACCGGGGCAGCCAGGATCCCGGCGCCCTTCTAGCGCTTCGAGAACTGCGGCCGCTTACGGGCCTTCTTGAGGCCGGCCTTGCGGCGCTCCTTGGCCCGGGCGTCCCGGGTGAGGAAGCCGCGCCGCTTGAGCTCGGAGCGCAGCTCCGGGTCGACCTCGGTCAGGGCGCGGGCGATGCCGTGGCGGACCGCGCCGGCCTGGCCGGAGATGCCGCCGCCGTGGACGCGGATGCGAACGTCGACGGCCGACTCGTAGCCGGTCGCGACCAGCGGCGAGTTGACCACGGTGCGGTGACGGGCCCGCGGGAAGTACTCGTCGATCTCACGGTCGTTGATCGTGATCTTGCCGTCGCCGGCGAGGATGATCACCCGGGCCACGGAGCGCTTGCGCTTGCCGGTGGCGATGAAGCGGGCGTTCTTCTCGATCGAGGCGGGCGCCTTGACGGCCGGGGCCTCGTCGTCGTCCTCCTGCTGAGCGGCGGCCTCGCGCTGCTTGCGCTCCTCCTCCTCGGCCTCGAGGCGGGCCCGCTCCTCGGCGGACAGCTCGGCCTCGGGCTCGATCGAGATCGGCTCGAGATCGGCGCCGGGCGGCAGGTCGGACTTCTTCTCGCCCTTCTCCTCGGCGGCGACCACCTCTTCGGCGGCCTCCTCCGCGGCTTCCTCGACCTCGACCTCGCCGCTGCCCTCGGCGCCGTCAACCGGCACCTCCTCGGCTACGGTCGGGGCCTCGGCGGCCTCATCGGCGGCGGGCTCGTCGGTCGGGGCGGGCGCGGCGGCCTGGTCGGCCTGCTCGGTCACCTCGGCCTCGACCTCTTCGTTCTTCTCTTCGCTCACTTGTCGATCTCCAGGGGCTTGGGCTGCTGGGCTTGGTGGGGGTGCTCCGGGCCGGCGTGCACCTTGAGCTTGAGCAGCTGCTGACGCGAGAGCTTGTTGCGCGGCATCATCCCCTTGACCGCCTTGCGGATCACTTCCTCCGGCTGCTTCTCCAGCATCTCGGTGAGGGTCCGCGACTTGATCCCGCCGGGGAAGCCGCTGTGACGCCAGTAGGTCTTCTGGGTCATCTTGTTGCCGGTCACCCTGATCTTCTCGGCATTGACCACGACGACGAAGTCGCCGGTGTCGATGTGGGGGGTGTAGTCCGGCTTGCGCTTGCCGCGCAAGATGTCGGCGAGCTGGGTCGCGAGACGGCCCAGGGTCTGACCCTCGGCGTCGACGATGTACCAGTCTCTCTGGCGGTTGGTGGGAGTGGCTACGAAAGTCTTCATGGGAAAATTGCGCCCGCAGCCGGTCACGGCGGAGGCGCGGCCACGGCATGATACGGAACCGGGGCCTCAGGTGCCTTTTGCCCGGCTCGCGGGGCGCCGGGCCCCGGTCGGAGACGGCCCCGCGGGGCTCCCCGGTGGCGGGCCGCCCTTCCATCCGTCCCCGGCCCTGCCTATACTGCCGCACTTGATAGCCGAGCTCCGCCGGTCACCGGTGGGGGCGGAGGAACCACCTGGGGATTTATTTCCCCGAGGGGCGAATCGGAGGCAAGCACCGCTCCGTAGCGCAACTCTTTCAGCGCGAGCCCGCCAGCTAACTCCGCAGGCGCCTGGAAAGAGCGTGAGAACGAGCCATCGAAATCCTCTCTCAGTCATCGTCGCCGTGGCGACGATCCTGTTCTGCCTGAGCCCGGCCGCGGCCGGCGCGACCGAGGAGCCCGCCCCGGAGGAGCCGGCCGCCGGGACCTCGGCGATGGGCACCGCGGGCGGGATGCTGATCCCGGAGGCGCCCCAGGTGACCGACGTGATCTGCCTGACCGGCTGCACCAAGGTCCGGGCCAGCTCGCCCGGCGGCACCGTCCAGATCACCGGCAAGGCGCTCGACACGGTCGAGGCGGTCAGCTTCACCGCCGCCAAGGGCCGGGTCCGGGTCCGGCCCGACTCCTCCTCGGCCACCCAGGTGATCGCCACCGTGCCGGAGGAGGCCGCCACCGGCAAGGTCCGGGTGATCGGGCTGGGCGGCTCCAAGTCCAACCCCTCCCCCACCGTCCTGGCGATCGGCCCGGCCCTCCGCTCGGCCGCCGGCAAGGTCCGGGTCACCGACGCGTCGACCAGCCCGGCCAAGGCCTTCCAGTTCGGCAAGAAGAAGCCGAAGCTGAGCTTCATCGTGGCCAGCGGCGGCGGCAGCGCCGACCTGCGGGTCGACGTGGTCAACCGCTCCGGCGAGGTGGTCCGCAGCTTCTTCCGCGAGGGCGTCGAGCCCGGCACCTCCCACTCGATCACCTGGGCCGGCAAGGTGACCGGCGGCAAGTTCGCCCCGAACGGGGCCTACCGGTTCGTGATCCGCACCCCGGACGGCGCGGCGGCGGCGCTCTCCCGCAACCTGAAGAAGAAGAAGCGCTCCCGGGCCCGCACCTCCGCCAAGCAGACCGACCCCTTCGGCTTCAAGCTCTACCGCTACATCTTCCCGGTCAAGGGCCCGCACACCTACGGCGACGGCATCGGCGCCGGGCGGGGCCACCAGGGCGTCGACGTCCTGGCCCGCTGCGGCCTGCCGATCCGGGCGGCCCGGGCCGGCACCGTCTACTACAACTCGTACCAGGCGAGCGGCGCCGGCAACTACATCGTGATCAACACCAAGGGCAACGGCGGCAAGAGCCACGTCTACATGCACATGCCGGAGCGCTCCAAGTTCAAGGTCGGCGCCAAGGTCAAGACCGGCCAGGTGATCGGCCGGGTCGGCACCCCCGGCCGCAGCTCCGCCTGCCACCTCCACTTCGAGCAGTGGAGCGGCCCGGGCTGGTACCAGGGCGGCACCTTCATGGATCCCACCGCCGCCCTGAAGCGGTGGGACCGCTACAGCTGAGCCGGCCCCGGCGGCCGATCCGCTCCCGGCAGCCCTGACCCGCCGGCGGCTCGATCCACGCCGCCTCCCGACCTGGCCGCCGGCCCGATCCACGCCGCCTCCCCGACCCGGCCGGCGGCTAACCTGTGGCCATGTGCATGCAGTGCGTGACCACCGGCGCGGTCGTCGCCGGCGCCGCCGCGACCGGCCTCCGGGCCTGGCTCGTCCAGCGCCGGCCGGGCTGGGCCACGCCCCGCCGCCTCAAGCTCGCGACCGCCTGCCTTCTGTTCTGCGGCGTCCTCGCCGCCAGCCTCCAGCCCTGACCGGGGCCTGGCCCGCTCCCCCGGCCCCGGCCGACTCCCCGGCGCTGACCCGGTCCCGGCCCGGCCGCCCGGCCGCCCCGAGCCGGCCGCCTCAGTGGTGGTGGCCGTGGGCGGCGGCCTCGGCCAGCTCGCCCCGCGACATCGTGCGGGCGAGCAGCGCCGCGATCACGGTGGTGATCGGGACCGCGGCGATCAGCCCGATCGAGCCGACCAGGGTCGCCACGATCTCCTTGGCGACGATCTCCATGTTGACCGCGCTGCCGAGGCCGAACTGGCCCGAGCCGAGGATCAGCAGGACCGGCAGCGAGGAGCCGACGTAGGCCAGGACCAGCGTGTTGACGGTCGCGCTGACGTGGTCGCGGCCGACGTCGATCGCCCGCCGGTAGAGCTGCCGCACCCCCTGCTTCGGGTTGGCCGCCTTGAGGGCGAGCACGGTCGAGGCCTGGCTGATGGTCACGTCGTCGAGCACGCCGAGCGCGCCGATGATGATCCCGGCGACCACCAGGCCGCTGATCGAGATCCCGGCGTCGCCGGCGGAGAGCAGGCTGGCCTCCTCCGAGCTGAACCCGGTCAGGTTGGCCGCCTGGGTGAAGATCACCGCCAGCAGGCCGACCAGGAGCAGGCTGACCGTGGTCCCGAGGATCGCCGCGATGCTCTTCGGCCCGGTCCCGTGGGCCAGGAATATGGTGATCAGCATCACCGCCATCGAGCCGGCCAGGGCGACCGCCAGCGGCGGCTGGTGGTCGAGGATGGCGGGGATGATGAACACCAGCACGACCGCCAGGCTGGCCGCCAGCCCGACCAGGGACATCGCCCCCCGGAGCCGGCCGAAGAAGATCACGAGCAGGGCGAAGGCGATCGTCAGCAGGATCAGCGGCGACTTCCGCTCGAAGTCGATGATCGAGTAGGTCGGCTCGCCCGCGGCGGTCTGGGTGGAGGCGACCTTGACCGTGTCCCCGACCCCGAACACGGTGTCCTGGGACCGGCTGGTGACGTCCACCGGGACCACGCTCCCCTCCTCCGGCCCGGACTCGATCCGCACGCCCGCCTCGCGGCAGGTCGCGTCCTCGATCGGCACCGCGCACTCCTTGAGCTCGATCCGCTCGATCACGCCGCTCTCGCTCTCGGTCCGGCTGCCGAGCTCGAGCTCGGAGCCGGCGTCGCCGCTCGGCCAGAGCAGGGCCACCGCGACCAGCGTGACGACCCCGACCACGGCGACCGCGACGACGAACCAGCTTCTCGGATTGATCTCGCGACGACTCATGAGCGCCGCACTATCTCACCCCCGGCGGCGGTTCCGGGGGCCGGGGCTCAGGCGGCCGCCCGTGAAGCCGGCTGAGCCTGCCACCGGGGCATCGGGTCGGCCAGGTCGAGCCAGCCCAGCGGGCCGCGGGCCATCTCCTCGTCGGTCAGGAGGCAGGCGTCGAGCCGGGCCTCCAGCCGCTCCCGGTCGAGCCCCTCGCCGATGAACGCGATCTCCTGGCGGCGGTCGCCGTACTCGCCCTGCCAGGCGTCGCGGGCCGACTCCTCGAAGAGCTCCCGGTTGCGCTCGATCTCGTCCGGCTCGAGCGCGGCCCACCAGAGGCCGACCGGCCCGACGCTCAGCACCCGCCCGGCCTGCGACCACTCCGCGACCAGGTTGTGGCGGGAGGCGACCCAGAAGAAGCCCTTGGCCCGGATCACCTCGGGCCAGGCCAGCTCC
>Ga0182793_1002594_pt1 | contig 10265 bp, 9 predicted proteins | sample Passage237A_FD_130498 | JGI IMG/M metagenome (GOLD analysis project Ga0182793, IMG submission 130498) | Cellulose adapted compost microbial communities from Newby Island Compost Facility, Milpitas, CA, USA - Passage2 37A (version 2) (version 2) ...
GGCCGAGAGCGACGGTTTCTTCCGGCGATGGCACGTAAATGCCCTTGTCGAGCCATTCGGAACGCACGGACATGCCGCGGCGCGCCATGTCCTCGGTGAAGGAGGTCAGGTGCGAAAGCGATTGCTCCACGCGCTGGCTTTGCGGAGCAACGAACGTCCCTGACCCGTGCCGCTGGATAAGCACCCCTTCCTGCACCAGGTGCTGCACCGCCTTGCGGACCGTGACGCGCGATACGTCAGCTTTGAGGGCGAGGTCGCGCTCGGAAGGCAGAGCATCCCCGGCTTTGATCGCCCCGCGGTGAATGGCATCTTCGATCCAGCGCTTGAGCTGCAGATAAAGCGGCCCTCCCTGCGGCAATACCACCGGATTGGCGCCGAAAATGCTGTCAGGCTCTCCGCTCACTGTTCCTCCTGATGCCTCTTGGCTCACTCGAGCTTTGCCTCATGATACCAATAAAATACCATTGACCAAGGAAAAAGTGGTCTCGACCACTCTGACTCACAACTTGTAGCGGCAGCTGCGATTCGCCGATGGTCCGCATGAGCAGCAAGTAGATTGGGCGACAACTGGACAAATGGTATTTTATTGGCATTAATGCAAGCAGGGAGATGTGCGCTAGCCGCTGCTTGGGCGGATCCGGAATAGGCCATATTTCTTTACGAGAACGGCCAGCTTCGTGCGCCGCCGTCCCGCACCAACTATGGGTTCGACTTCAGGGAAACGTGCATGAGTGCCGCTGGTAATGTCGCTGCGACCGAGACCATAGACAATCGCTATGTCGGCATCGACACGTGGCAGGATTCGGAGGTGCTTTTGGCCCTGCTCGACGGTCAGCGCCGAGCCATCGAGGCAGTGGATGCAGCCATTCCCGCGCTGACGCGGGCGGCGGCACTTGCGGTGGGCCGCGTGCGCTCGGGCGGACGACTGATCTACCTGGCCGCGGGGAGCCCCGCTCTGATTTCGCTGAGCGACGCGCTCGAACTGCCAGGGACTTATGGCATACCGCGCGAACGGCTCGTGCTGGTCTTTGCCGGGGGGCCGGCGATTACGCAGAATCTGACGGGCGTTGACGAAGATAGCGAGGAGCAGGCGCGCGTTGACCTCGCGCGAGTCGGCGTTGGGCCAGAGGATTGCCTGATCGCGACGTCCGCCAGCGGCACGACGCCCTACACCGTGTCAGGGCTCAAGGCAGCACGAGCTGCGGGCGCCGGAACCATCGGCATCGCAGGTAATGCAGGGGCGCCGCTGCTTGCGGCAGCCGAAGTCCCAGTGTTGCTGGCCACAGGTGGAGAAGTGATTTCGGGGTCGACGCGAATGGGCGCGGGGACGGCCCAGAAGGCGGCGCTCAATATGCTCTCCACTCTCATGTGCATGCGCCTCGGACATGTGCATGACGGCATGATGGTCAACGTCAAGGCCGACAACGACAAGCTGCGCCGCCGGGCCGAACGGATAGTTGGGCGGATCACCAGCGTTGACCTGGCGGCGGCGGGAGAAGCCCTCAGAAAGACCGATGGCGAGGTCAAGCCCGCCATCCTGGTCGCCGCGGGAGCATCAGACCTGGCCGCAGCAGAGCGGCTGCTCGAACGCAGCGAAGGCAACGTGCGGGCGGCGCTGGCGGAGCTCAGGACTGGAACGGATACATCCAGGTAGGGAGGCCGACCTTCGAATACCGTCAGCGGCTCTCGGGCGACGCGGGTCCGCCCGTGGCTGCGTCGTAGGCCACAAGATAGCGCACCAATAGCGGCACCAGTGCATCGGACGCGATGAGCGCGGAACGGAGGATGGCCACCTGCCCTGCCGGGAGGCCGGCGCGGTAACGCTTGCAATCCTCGATCGCCTGAGTGGCTGGCTTGCCCGTCGCCACGAAACGCTGGAGCGCCGGGAGCATCGCGTCGGTTGCCTTGCGCAGGTTCGCATAGTCCTGGCGCTTGTCGGCAGGCGGATTGACGGCCTTCCAATCCACCGGCCGCGCCTGGACGAGGTTGACCAGATTGGTGGCAGTATCCTGAAACTGAATCACCCGCTCGGCCAGAGGCGCGCAATCTTCGGCGAGGGTGTGAGTGGAGAGCAGCAAGGCCAGCGCGAGGGGCGCGACGAAACGCATGGACGGCAATTCCTCAACAGAAGCGGGACGATAACGCTCGCGCGAATTGCGCGGCCTGTCCAGATACAGGACCGGCTCGAGTGGGTTTCGCCTCAGTCGTTGAACTCGCGATCGGTGTCGATGCGATCGGTGACGGCGCCGGACTCAGGGTCCTCGGGGGTCTCGGAAGGCTTTGGCAATCTGTTCTGGCGCTGAGCCGAGACGATGAGGGCGGTCTGGCTGGCGGCCAGGTCGATGCGCGCCAGGATGCCGGGATCGACCTGGCGGAAATCCTCGAAGCTCTTGTCCTCGGCATAGATCGATGTGGGGATGGTGAGCGCGGAGAAGAACCCGAACAGCGGTCGTAGCTGGTGCTCGACGACCAATGAGTGCCGTGGTCCACCGCCGGTGGCGGCGATGACGACGGGCTTGCCGATCAGAGCCGTGGGATCGACGAAATCGAAGAAGTGCTTGAACAGCCCCGTGTAGGAGCCCTTGTAGACGGGCGATGAGACGACGAGCACATCGGCGTTTTCCACGGCTTCGACGATAGCCAGCGCCTCGGCCGACAATTGCTCGCGCGAGAGAGCCGCACCAAGGCCCGGATTGGCGTCAACGATATCGAATTGACGGATACGAGCCCCAACCTGCGCGCCGATACGATTCGAGATCAGTTCGGTCAGTGCGCGCGAACGCGAGGGGCGATGGGCATTGCCACTGAAGGCAACAAGGTCGATTTGGGCGTCGGGCGAGGTGGTCATGGCGTTCTAGATAACGCTTACCGACACGATTTGGAATAGAAAAAGGCTAACCTTGTTTAATTGGTGAAGCGCGCCGTGCTCAGGCGGATGCGCAGTTCGTTGGGGAGAACGATGCTTCGTTCCCTAACCGTCTCTCCGGCGAGGCGGCGCAGCAGCATCTTGCCGGCGCGAAAGCCCATTTCGTAACTGGAGACATGGACCGTCGTCAGGGGCACAGGCAACGCCTCGGCGAGGCCGGAATCGCCATAGCCTGCGAAGGCGATATGCCTAGTGGCATCGTCGCGAGCGGCTTCGAGAGAAGCACCCACGGCGAGCACGTCGGACGAGAAGAAGATGGCGTCGACCTGCGGGTAACGTTGCAGCACGGTTCGCAGCGCCTGGGCGCCATCGGCGATCACGGGCGGGTGGCCGTCGAGTGGCGCAACATGGCCGAGTTCCGCCCCGGTGGCTGCTAGGCCTTCCCTGAAGCCTGCGAGGCGCTGGGCGCCGCGATCCTGCGTGCGGCCGACATACGCTATGTTCTTGAAGCCGGCACGGCCGAAATGTTCGCCCATAAGTCGACCGCCATCCTGATTGGAAAAGCCGACCAGCATGTCGAGCGGATCGTCCACATGGTCCCACATCTCCATCACCGCCATGCCGCGAGAGCGAATGAGGGTCTTGGTGGTCGGCGCCTGTACGACCCCGGTAAAGATCAGGGCGGCGGGACGCAGCGGCAGCACCGAGCCGACGAAATCGGCTTCGAGGCGGGCAGAGTAGTTGGTCTGCGCCATCATCAGGTGAAAGCCGCTGTTTTCGAGGGCATCGGCACAACCACGCGTGGCGCGCGCGAAATGCGGATTCTCGATGTTGGAGACGAACATGGCAATGAACGAGGAGCGGCCGGATCGCAGGCTGGACGCGAGCGTATTGACTACGTAGCCGGTCTTTTCTACGGCGCGCAGCACGCGCTCGCGCGTTTCGGGCTTGACGATCTCGGGGCTGCTCAGCGCACGCGACACGGTGATCGGGGACACCCCCGCCTCCCGTGCCACATCCTCGACGCGGACGTTGCGCGCCCTCTCGTCCTTTCCCTCAAAGGCCATGCAATGGTTCCCGGCAAACACCCGCCCGGAGGCGGATACTCAAAATCAGAAAATACTATCTAGAAGCGAGCCATACGGCGGACCGGTTCCCTCTGGTATCGTTATAAATCCCAATTGCAGGTGCTGCCGGGATATGCCGGGTGCGGATACTCTTTAAGATCGACTGGCCTTCGACGGGGAAATCCTGCAAACACCTCGGATCGACAGGGCTCAACGGAGGCGAACTACATGGCGGCACTTATCTTGCCCGTGGTGCTGGCGGGCGGCCAGGGAACAAGGCTCTGGCCGATGTCTCGATCGGCGCGCCCCAAGCAGTTCCTGCCGCTCACAGGTGCGACCAGCCTCTTCCAGGCAACGCTGCAACGCGTGGCCGATGCCACGCGCTACCTGCCGCCCATGGTGCTGACCAACGCCGACTATCGCTTCCTTGTGGCCGAACAGGCCCAGGAAATGGGCGTACCGTTGACGGCGATGCTGCTCGAGCCGGTAGCGCGCAACACGGCGGCGGCAATCGCTGCTGCGGCAGTCTATGGAGCTAAGGTCTTCGGGCCCGACGTGATCCTGCATGTGCTGCCGTCCGACCACGCTGTCGAAACGGATGCCGGCTATTGGACGGCAGTCGATGAAGCTGCGGACGCCGCGCGAGCGCGCCGACTGCTCACATTCGGCATCAAGCCAACGGCGCCCGAGACTGGGTACGGCTATATCGAGGGCGGTGCACCGATCTCTGGCGAGGTCCGGGCCGTCGCCCGGTTCGTTGAAAAGCCCCTGCGGCCGCGCGCCGAAGAGATGCTGGCTGCCGGCGGGTTCTATTGGAACTCCGGCATGTTCATGCTTGGTGCCGGCACCTTCATCGAGGAATGCCAGCGCCTCGCTCCCGCGACGATCGAGGCTGTTGAGGCGAGCGTCGAGAAAGCGGTGAGCGATCTCGACTTCGTTCGCATCGACGGGGAGGCGTTCGCGAAGGCGCCCGACATCTCTGTGGATTATGCGATCTTCGAAAAAACGGATCGGGCCGCGGTGTTGCCGGTGTCCTTCGCGTGGTCGGACCTGGGGAGTTGGGATGCCGTCTGGAAGGTGAGCGAGAAGGATGACGCACAGAACGTCGCCAACGGACCGGTGACTATCAGAAACACGTCGCGCTCGCTGGTCGTCACCGAGAAAGCGCATGTTGCCATCGAAGGCCTTGAAGACGTTGCGGTAATCGCGAGCGAAGACGCCATCTATGTTGGCCGGCTCTCAGATGCACAGAAGGTCGGGCCGATGGTCAAGGTGCTGCGCAACAGCGCACAGACGCGCGAGCTCACCGAGACACATCGCACCTCCTATAGGCCCTGGGGCGGATATTCCTCGATCCTCAACGGGGATCGGTTCCAGGTGAAGCGGCTCTTCGTCAAACCGGGCAAGAAACTCTCGCTGCAGCGCCACCATCATCGTTCCGAGCACTGGGTTGTGGTCCGCGGTACGGCCGAAGTGACTGTGGACGGCAAGATCGCCATGCTCACTGAAAACGAATCCATCTACCTGCCGCTCGGATGCACGCACCGTCTGGCGAACCCGGGCAAGATCCTGCTCGAGCTGATCGAGGTGCAGACGGGTTCGTACCTCGGTGAGGATGACATTATCCGCATCGAAGACGATTTCGGGCGCGGCTAGCGCCCTATTCCGCCGCCTCGGCGAAAAGCTCGGCGTCACCAGGCGCCAGGGTGCCGACGCCCTCGTAGCGGAAGCCCTCGGCTTCGACTTCGCGGCGGCGGTAGATGTTGCGCAGGTCTACAAGTACCGGCGCTGCCATGAGGGATTTGATGCGCTTGAGGTCGAGGGAGCGGAACGCGTTCCACTCGGTGACGATTACCAGCGCGTCGGCAGCGCTCGCGGCGTGGTAGGGGTCCTCACAGAAAGTGACCGCAGGTAGCAGGTCGCGTGCGGCCTGCATGCCCTTCGGATCGTAAGCGCGAATTCGGGCACCGGCATCTTCGAGCGCCTGGATGAGGGCAAGCGCGGGAGCTTCGCGCAGATCGTCAGTGTTGGGCTTGAAGGTGAGGCCGAGCACGGCCACGGTCTTGCCGCGCACATCTCCGCCCATCGCCGCCGCCACCTTGCGCCCCATCGAGCGCTTGCGGCGATCGTTGACGGCGACGGTGGTTTCAACGAGGCGAAGCGGCACATCATGGTCCTGGCCGGTCTTGACCAGCGCCAAGGTATCCTTGGGAAAGCATGAACCGCCGAAGCCCGGACCGGCATTAAGGAACTTCGGACCGATGCGCTTGTCCAACCCCATGCCACGGGCAACGTCCTGAACGTTGGCACCGGTCTTCTCGCAAAGGTCCGCCATTTCGTTGATGAAGGCGATCTTCGTGGCGAGGAAAGCGTTCGCTGCGTATTTGGTGAGTTCGGCGCTCCTGCGCGAAGTGAACATGATAGGCGCTTCGTTGAGAAACAGAGGGCGATAGACCTGAGCCATGATCGTGCGCGCACGCTGGTCGGCGGTGCCCACAACGATGCGGTCGGGGCGACGGAAATCCTCGATCGCCGAGCCTTCGCGCAGGAACTCCGGATTGGAGACAACGGCGAAATCGGCTGTGGGGTTTGCGGCACGCATTATCCGCTCGACCTCGTCGCCGGTGCCCACCGGGACGGTCGACTTTGTCACGACCACCGTGAACCCTTCGAGAGCCCGGGCAACCTCTCCGGCCACCGCGTAGACGAAAGAGAGATCGGCATGGCCGTCTCCACGCCTTGAGGGCGTGCCGACGGCAATGAAGACGATTTCCGCACCGGCAACCGTGGCGGCGAGGTCAGTGGTAAAGGAAACGCGACCTGCCGCGGCATTGGCGGCAACGATGCCCTCAAGGCCAGGCTCGTAGATAGGTAGCTCACCCCGAGCTAGCGCCGCGATCTTTCCGGCATCGGCGTCGACGCAGGTAACCTCATGGCCGAAATCGGCAAAGCAGGCGCCACTCACCAGACCGACATATCCGGACCCGATCATTGCGATACGCATTTGGCGAACCTCCGTTGCGAGCCGCGAACGATAGGACCGAATCGATGTCGAAGCGACGACGTTGTTAGCGGCGAGCAATCCGAAGGATCACCTCCCGCCAGACAGTGAGACCGATGATCTTGAGGTCGAGCGCCAAGGACTGGCTGCGGATATAGGCGAGGTCATGCGCGATCCGCGCGCGGGCGTGATCAAAGTCGGTAATCGGACCGCGAAAGCCGGCGACCTGGGCCCAGCCAGTGAGGCCGGGTCGGACCGCGTGGCGGCGGGCGTAGTCGGGCGCCACGGCCTCATAGGGCCGGCCGCAAACCAGCATGCCTGGAACATGCGGCCGTGGCCCGACAAGCGACATGTCACCCAACACCACGTTGAGCAACTGTGGCAACTCATCGAGGCTGGTGCGCCTCAGAAATTGCCCCAGGCCAGTGAGACGGCTGTCGCCGTCGGCTACTACGGGCGCAAGACCGGTAGGGTCCGCTCCTTCGATCCTCAACGTGCGGAACTTGATGATAAGGAACGGCTGCTCGTTCCGCCCGACGCGGACCTGCCGGAAGAAAACAGGACCCGGCGTATCGAGCCGGACCGTAACCGCGATGAGCACCAGCAACGGGCTCAGCGAGATCAGACCGAAGATGGCGAAGACGAGGTCGAGCAGGCGCTTGAGGAAGGTTCGCGAGCGTCGGCTCGCGGCCCTTGTCGCACCTTTCTCGCGCGTAACATCTGCCTGCTCGACCAGCGTCATCAGAACCCCACGGACAAGAGTTTCCAACGCAAATCGATGCACGTCACTCGTGAGAAATCACGATGCCAAGCCATGCCGCGCGCATGACTGCCACGCTTCCAGTGCACTGGACAACACGCCGCATGGCTTTATATCTAAGTACACATATATGTAGCCCCCTACATAATGGATTCCTAACAATGTCAGACTTACCAACCAAACAGAGCCTTATTGCCGCTCTTGTCGGGACAGCTCGAGCCCTCCAGACCCTCTTTGACGCACAGTTGCGCGAGATGGGAATAACGGCCGCACGCGGCCGTGTGTTGTGGTTCCTGGCCAAGAAGCTGCCGGATGGTGCTACGCAGTCGGACGTGACCGACTATCTGCGCGTGGAAAACCCGACGGCGGTACGGATTCTCGATGGCCTTGAGACGCTCGGCCACATCCGTCGCCGACCTTCAGAGACGGACCGTCGCGCCAAGATCATCGAACTGACCGAAGCGGGACGCCCGATCGCAGAGGAAGTGGTGCGCGAGTCGCGCATGCTCTACCGCAACGTCCTCGATGACATCTCGGACGAAGATTTCGCGACGACGAAACGGGTACTGGACACCGTTCTCAGGAACGTCAACGCCATGGGACCAGCGCGCCGCTGGGCCAACGCCGATCGCGAGTCGGTACTTTGAGCGAGAGAGTCGACACCATTGCGCGCGAAAGCGCAGAGGCAGCCCATGAGGGGCTGCCCGAGAAGGACGCGGCGGCCATGCCGGCGCCCCAGCCCCCTGCTCGGCCAGCGCCTGTGCCCTTCGTGCCGTTCCCGATGTGGAGGGCGACGATCTATGCGGCCTCCTCGGTGGTACTTGGATTGACCCAGGGGCTCGGGCTCAACCTCATCACGGCGAACCTCACGAACCTGCAGGCTTATTTCGGGGCTACCCAACAGGAAGTGAGCTGGCTGCCGGCGGCGTATTTCGCCACCAACATGACCGGCACGCTGCTGATGTTCAAAATCCGTAACCAGTTCGGCATGCGCCGGTTCGCCGAACTCGGCATCATTGTCTATGTGCTGTTGGTCTTGGCCCACATGTTCAGCAACGATCTGCGCTCGGCGCTGATCGTGCGCGCCATGATGGGCGTGGCAGCCGCTCCGCTTTCCACCCTCGCGTTCTTCTATATGCTCGAATGGTTGCCGCCGGCCAAGAAGATGACCATCGGGATCTGCTTCGGCATGGTTGGCAACAGCCTGGCGCTTCCCTTGGCGCGCGTGATGTCGCCGCAGCTTCTCCAGAACGGAGAGTGGCACGGCCTTTATCTGATGGAAGTGGGGCTGGCGCTGGTGGCACTGGCGGTGATCTTCCTTGTGCCGATCACGCATCCGCCCCGGCAGAAGTCCTTCGACAAGGACGACCTCATCAGCTTTCCGCTGCTGGCAACCGGCTTCGGGTCGCTTGCCGTGGTGCTGTCCATGGGGCGGGCCTATTGGTGGTTCGAGGCGCCGTGGCTGGGCGTGCTGGCCGCAACGGGGGTCGGTTCACTGGTGCTGCTGGCACTCGTGGAATTGCACCGCAAGCAGCCGATGATCGACCTGCGCTGGCTCTTTACGCCGGACATGCTCACCTTTGCCGGTGCCCTTATCGCGGTTCGTATCCTGCTCTCGGAGCAGTCAGTGGGCGCAGTCGGGCTGTTCACGGTGCTGGGGATGGGCAGCGATCAATTGTTGGCGCTCTTCGGCATCATCACCGTGGTCACGATCGCGGCGACCTTCTGGCTGACGAGCGTGATCAAGCCGCAGCGCACACCCTATCTCCACCTGCTGGCGCTGGTGATGGTGGCAATTGCGGCGTGGATGGACGCGCACAGTTCGGTGCTTAGCCGCCCGGAGCAGTTCTACGTCAGCCAGGCGATCATGAGTTTTGCAGCGGCCATCTTCCTGCCGCCGGCCATGCTGCACGGCTTTGCTAGGGCCATGGCCAAAGGCCCGCAATACATCCTGTCGTTCCTCACAGTGTTTCTCACGACACAGACACTCGGCGGCCTGCTGGGGTCGGCGGCGATGACGACGTTCGTGGCCCTGCGCGAGCAGTTCCATTCCAACGTCATGGCCCAGGGTATCACCTTGCTTGATCCGATGGTAGCGCAGCGCGTTCAGGCCTATGGCGGTGCTTATGCAAAGGTGCTGACCGATCCTGCGCTTCGCGACGCCAAGGGGCTGGCCCTTCTCGGCCAGTCGGCGACGCAGCAGGCCAACGTCTTGGCCTACAACGATCTTTTCATGGTGATCTTCGTGGCCACGATCGCCACGATCGCTCTTCTTCTCATTCATCTTGCGCTCGGAGCGGTCAAGAAAGCCGCTACCCAGCCCAAGGCGCAACCCGCCTGATCCGACTAGAAAGTAACTTCGATGCGTTTCAAGGAACTCGTATTCTCAAAGGCCACCCTTCCGGCATTGCTCGCCGGGATCGCCGGTATCCTCGTGGTACTCTACGCCTGGCAGCTCCCGCCATTCACCTCCAGCGTCCAATCGACCAACAACGCCTATGTGAAGGGTCAGGTGACGATCCTGGCGCCGCAACTGGCCGGCTATGTGGTTCAAGTGCCGGTGACAGATTA
>Ga0182793_1002597_pt1 | contig 10257 bp, 8 predicted proteins | sample Passage237A_FD_130498 | JGI IMG/M metagenome (GOLD analysis project Ga0182793, IMG submission 130498) | Cellulose adapted compost microbial communities from Newby Island Compost Facility, Milpitas, CA, USA - Passage2 37A (version 2) (version 2) ...
CATCGAGGCCGCGGCGGCGGACAGCGACAAGGCCCTGTTCTCCCACGACATCGAGGTCGTGGCCGGTCGCGGCACGCCGGGCATCGCCTCCATGCACCGGCATCTGCGTGCGCAGGGCCTCGGTTCCGGCGCGTACCTCCACGGACATGCGATGGCGATGCGCCGGTCGTTCCTGCTGCAGTGGGAGCCGCCTCCGGTGGCGCTGTTCTCCCATGAACCGTGGTTTGTCCTGCTGGCGACGCTGGCCGACCAGCGCGCCTGCCTGCCCCACATCCTCGTGCGTCATCGCCCACACGCCCGTCCGGCCACCGACTGGATCCCCTCGCTCGCCGACCTCTCCGCCCTGACGCCCGAGGAACTGTCCGGTCCGGTAACGCCCGGCGAGATCGTGCTGGACCTGTATGTCCGGGATCGCGTCACCGGGCGCCTGGCGGTGCTCGAGCAGAGGTTGCGGTCCAGGTTGCAGGAAACGCAGCCCGAAGTGCTGTGCGCCGCGCTGGCCGCCATCGAGCGTCACCGTAGCCGGATGCAGGCCAGACGGCCCGACGTCATGGATCTGCCTCGATCCGTTGACGGGCCTGCCGCCGGTCTCCTGCCCTGACCCGCGACGCGTCAGGAGGCCCCGTCGACCGCGGGCGCTACCGCGGCCGATCCCCGGCATCCAGGCCTCGCACGGAGTCGTTCCGTGCCAGCGCCCCGTTCCGCTGAACGGCCTGCGGGCCGGAGCGATGCCCGTTCGTCGGCTGCGGGTGTCGTCGTAGTGCGGGGGGCGCGGCGATCGTCACGCAGGGGCAACGTTCGAGCATGCTCCGGATGTTCTCGAGGGAAATCAGCCCGCTGCCCCGCCGGTGCATGTCTTCGACGGCAGGGCCGAACGGGATGTCGCCGGTCCTGACCATGTCGAAATCGATGACGTTGAGGATGCCGTCGGGACTCACGGCAAGGTTCTTCCCGGACGAGTGCATGTCGAGATAGAGGACGCCGGCCTGTTCGAGGATGGCCTGTATCCGCAGGACCTGCGCTTCGACCTCGTGGACGAGGATGGGCTCCCGCAGCTCGGGCAGCGTGGTGCCGACATGGGTGAGCGTGATCGTGCGCCCGGGAATCGAGAAGTCCACGAGCAGGGGAAAGTGCCGTGTTTCGCCGAGTTCCAGCATCGCTGCATTGATGCGGGAGATCGCGTCCAGTTCGAGGATGAAGTTCTGGTAGGCGCTCATCCCGTTCCAGCGGAAAAACCGCGTGCGGGCGCGCTTCCCGTGAACGGGGCCGTCATGGTGAGGCCTGCGGACCTTCGCCGCGCGTGGCAGGACTTCTTCCTCGATGTAGGTACGGAAATGCATCGAGAACAGGTAATCGACGCTCTGCTCGGCGGTCGAGAGTTGTTCGTCGGTCTTGTGGCGCAACTCCTCAAGCCGGTGCGCGAGTCGGTCATGCTGCCGGGCCAGGTTCCCGTAGTGCTTCGCCAGCGTGAGTCCGACGGCGCCCAGTGAATGGTCGAGCACGTGCTTCAGGAAGCGCCTGATCCGGACGGAAGTCGTTGTCTCGATGGCCCGCTTCGGTGTGGCGTCGGGGTGGTCATGCATGTTCTTCACGACGAATGCGCCTTTCCGCTCCTTGCCGTGCCCTGATCTTCCGGCGGTCCGAGGCTGCCCGCCAGCTCGGCATTCCCGCAGGGCGGGGGGTTGCGGCCGGGATGGCCGAACGGGAGGGTTCGATACGGGACGGGTACGCCACGCGCCGGCTCCTTGAAGGACATTGTCCTGAACTTTACCGGCCCGGATGCCGCTCCGGAAGCGGTACGGGCGGTGACGGCGCGTTCCGCGGCGGGCGTACGCCATGTTGCGTATTCCCGCTGCATGGGCACGGACCTACCCTGATGACGCATCGCAACACTCATGTCCGTCCACGAACCCAGGGAGTCCGTCATGCAGAACCGTCGCACCTTCATCAAGTCGCTCGTACTGTCCGCCTCCATCGCGGCCATCGGCATGCCGATGGCCGCTTCCGCCGCCGACACCATCAAGGTCGGCATCCTGCACTCGCTGTCGGGCACGATGGCGATCTCCGAGACGGCGCTGAAGAACGTCGCGCTGATGACCATCGAGGAGATCAACGCGGCCGGCGGCGTGATGGGCAAGAAGCTGGAGCCGGTCGTCGTCGATCCGGCCTCGAACTGGCCGCTGTTCGCCGAGCGCGCGCGTCAGCTCATCTCCCAGGACAAGGTGGCCGTGGTCTTCGGCTGCTGGACCTCGGTGAGCCGCAAGTCCGTGCTGCCGGTGTTCAAGGAGCTCAACAGCCTGTTGTTCTACCCGGTGCAGTACGAGGGTGAGGAGCTCGAGAAGAACGTGTTCTACACCGGCGCCGCGCCCAACCAGCAGGCCATTCCGGCGGTGGAATACCTGATGAGCGAGGAAGGCGGCGGCGCCCGTCGCTTCGTGCTGCTGGGCACCGACTACGTCTATCCGCGCACGACCAACAAGATCCTGCGCGCCTTCCTGAACAGCAAGGGTATCCCCGACTCCGACATCATGGAGGAGTACACGCCCTTCGGTCATTCCGACTACCAGACCATCATCGCCAACATCAAGAAGTTCGCCGCCGGCGGCAAGACGGCGGTGGTCTCCACGATCAACGGCGACTCCAACGTGCCGTTCTACCGCGAGCTCGGCAACGCCGGCCTGAAGGCCACGGACGTGCCGGTGGTGGCGTTCTCGGTGGGCGAGGAGGAACTGCGCGGCGTCGACACCAAGCCGCTGCTGGGCCACCTGGCCGCGTGGAACTACTTCATGTCGGTCGACAACCCGGAGAACAAGGCCTTCATCGCCAAGTACCGCGCCTGGGCCAAGGCCAACAACGTGCCGAACGCCGACACCGTGGTCACCAACGACCCGATGGAGGCCACCTACGTCGGCATCCACATGTGGAAGCAGGCGGTCGAGAAGGCCGGCACCACCGACACCGACAAGGTCATCGAGGCCATGGGCGGCCAGACCTTCAAGGCGCCGTCCGGCTTCACGCTGACGATGGACAAGACCAACCACCACCTGCACAAGCCGGTGCTGATCGGCGAGGTGCGCGAGGACGGTCAGTTCGACGTCGTCTGGCAGACCAAGGAGCCGATCCGCGCCCAGCCGTGGAGTCCGTTCATCCAGGGCAACGAGTCCAAGCAGGGCCTGTAAGCCCTTCACGCCGGGGGTCGCGCTGGCCGCCACCCCCGGCGGCTTCACGTTTTCCAGGGGTTCCGTCATGTTCCGCACGCTGTTGTGCCGCTGCGCGCTGCTGCTGGCGCTGGGGGCCGGCACGGCCCAGGCCGCGCTCGCACCCGAGCTCGTCGAAGGGCTGGCCGCGTCCGATTTCTCCGCCCGCATGGCCGCCATCGAGGCGCTCGCCACCGCCGGTCCGTCGGCCGTGGAGGTGGTCGACGCGCTGGAGGAAGGCCGTTTCGGCACCGTCGAGGGCCGCGCCGTGATCGTGCGCGGCGGGCAGGTCATCGATCTGGCCACCGGCGAGGCACTGGAGGTAGAGGCCGCCGCCGTCGGCATCGTGCGGCTCAACAACCGCCTGCGCCGTGCCGCATCCACGGCGCGCGCCGGGCTGACGCTCGAGACCGGCAGCGAGGGCGAGCGGCTCGCCGCCGCGCGCACGCTGGCCGAGAACCCGTCCGAGGCGCTGCTGCCGCTGTTCCGCCGCGTGCTGGCTGGCGATCCGGGCGAGGCCGTGCGCGATCTGGTCACGCAGGCCATGGCGCGCGTGCAGCTCGCCTCCGCCGATCCGGCCGAACGCCGCGCCGCCGCCGAGGCGCTGGGCACCTCGTCCTCGCGCGTGGTGCTGGCCATGCTCGAACCGCTGGTCGAGCGCGACGCGGCCGGCAACTGGCGCGAGCCGGACGAATCCGTGCGTGCCGCCGCCGCCGACTCCATCCAGTCCATCGAACGCCGCGTGGCCTTCGCGCAGGGCGTGGGCATGGTGTTCTCGGGCCTGTCGCTGGGCTCCATCCTGCTGCTCGCCGCGCTCGGGCTGGCGATCACCTTCGGCGTCATGGGCGTCATCAACATGGCGCATGGCGAGCTGCTGATGGTCGGGGCCTACGCCACCTACGTCGTGCAGAACCTGTTCCGGCAGCACCTGCCGGAGTACTTCGACTACTACGTGCTGGCGGCCGTGCCGGTGGCCTTCTTCGTCGCCGCGGCCGTGGGCATCGTCATGGAGCGCACGGTGCTGCGCTTCCTCTACGGCCGTCCGCTCGAATCGCTGCTCGCCACCTGGGGCATCTCGCTGGTGCTGATCCAGGCCGCGCGCGTGACCTTCGGCCCGCAGAACCTGGAACTGGCCAACCCGTCGTGGATGGCCGGCAGCGTCGAGCTGTTCGCCGGGCTGTCGCTGCCGTGGAACCGCATCTGGATCCTCGGCTTCTCGGTGTTCGTGCTCGTGCTGCTGTGGGCCATGATGCAGAAGACGCGGCTGGGCATGTTCGTGCGCGCGGTCACGCAGAACCGCGCCATGGCCGGCTGCGTGGGCGTGCCGACCGGGCGCGTGGACATGCTGGCCTTCGCCATCGGCGCCGGCGTGGCCGGGCTGGGCGGGCTGGCGCTGTCGCAGATCGCCAACGTGGGCCCGGCCATGGGGCAGGGCTATATCGTCGATTCCTTCATGGTCGTCGTGCTCGGCGGCGTCGGCCAGCTCGCCGGCGCGGTGTCGGCGGCCTTCGGCCTGGGCATCTTCTCGAAGGTGCTCGAAGGCTGGACCGGCGCGGTGATCGCCAAGATCCTCGTGCTGGTTTTCATCATCATGTTCATCCAGAAGCGTCCTCAAGGCATCTTTGCCCTGAAGGGGCGTTTCGTAGACCAGTAAAGGGTCGGAACCATGCGCACGCCTTTCTCCCTCCGGCTCTTCAGCGCCATGCCGGCCCCGGCCCGCATCGCCCTCGCGCTGTTCGCGCTGGCGGCCTTCGTGTGGGTGCCGGTGGCACACCTGATGCTGCCGGCCGACCACGCCCTGCATCTGTCGGCCTACTGGGTCAGCCTGCTCGGCAAGATCCTGTGCTACATGGTGGTGGCCGTGGCGATGGACCTGATCTGGGGCTACGCGGGCATCCTCAGCCTGGGCCACGGCATGTTCTTCGCGCTCGGCGGCTACGCCTTCGGCATGTACCTGATGCGCCAGATCGGGCGCGACGGCAGCTATGGCGCCGACCTGCCGGACTTCATGGTCTTCCTCGCGTGGAAGGAGCTGCCGTGGTACTGGACCGGCTCCGACTCCTTCCTGTGGGCGGCCTTTCTGGCGATGGCGCTGCCCGGTGTCGTGGCCTTCGTGTTCGGCTGGTTCGCGTTCCGCTCGCGCATCAAGGGCGTGTATTTCTCGATCATCACGCAGGCGCTCACCTACGCCGCGATGCTGCTGTTCTTCCGCAACGAGACGGGCTTTGGCGGCAACAACGGCTTCACCGACTTCAAGCGCATCTTCGGCTATTCCATCACCGCGCCGGAGACCCGCGTGGCGCTGTTCGCGCTGTCGGCGCTGCTGCTGATCCTGTGCCTGCTGCTCGGGCGCTACCTCGTCACGTCGCGCTTCGGCCGCGTGCTGGCCGCCATCCGTGACGCCGAGAGCCGCGTCATGTTCATCGGCTACAACCCGCTGCACTACAAGCTCTTCATCTGGACGCTGTCGGCCGTGCTGTGCGGCATCGCCGGCGCGCTGTACGTACCGCAGGTGGGCATCATCAACCCCTCCGAGATGAGCCCGGCCAACTCCATCGAGATCGCGGTGTGGGTGGCCGTGGGCGGGCGCGGCACGCTGGTCGGCGCGGTCGTCGGCGCGGGCGTGGTCAACCTCGCCAAGACCTGGTTCACGGTGTCGTTCCCGGAATACTGGCCCTTCGTGCTCGGCTTCCTGTTCATCGCCGTCACGCTGTTCATGCCGCAGGGCATCGTCGGGCTGGCACGCCGGCTGTTCGCCCGCCGCGCGGCCTCCGGCGCCGCGCCCGCCACGCGTGTCGGGCACGCCCCCGAACCCGAATCCGAACCCGTGGGCGGCCCCGCCGCCGTGAAAGGAGCCGGCGCATGAACGCCCAAGCCGACCACACGCCCATCGCCCAGCCGCCCGGCCACGTCACCGGCCCCTCGCGCCACGTCGTCGTGCCGGGCGAGCTGGACCTGTCGCACAACGTCATCCTCTACCTGGAGGACATTACCGTCTCGTTCGACGGCTTCCGCGCCCTGAACCGGCTGTCGCTGGCCGTGGACGCGGGTGAGCTGCGCTGCATCATCGGACCCAACGGCGCGGGCAAGACGACCATGATGGACGTCATCACCGGCAAGACCCGGCCCGATTCCGGCAAGGCCTTCTTCGGCCAGACCATCGACCTCACGAAGATGACCGAGCCGCAGATCGCGCACGCCGGCATCGGCCGCAAGTTCCAGAAGCCCACGGTGTTCGAGCAGCTCACCGTGTTCGAGAACCTGGAGCTGGCGATGAAGACCGACAAGCGCGTGCGCCGTGCGCTGTTCGCACGCCTGTCGAGCGAGGAGGGCGACCGCATCGCCGCCGTGCTCGACCGCATCCGCCTGTCGGGCGCGGCCGGCCGCACGGCCGGGCTGCTCTCGCACGGTCAGAAACAGTGGCTGGAGATCGGCATGCTGCTGGTGCAGGAGCCGCGTCTGCTGCTGCTCGACGAGCCCGTCGCCGGCATGACCGACGACGAGACCGAGCGCACCGCCGAACTGTTCGTCAGCCTCGCCGGCGAGCACTCGCTGGTCGTCGTGGAGCACGACATGGCTTTCGTCGAGGCGCTCGGCGGCAAGGTCACCGTGCTGCACGAAGGCTCGGTGCTCGCCGAGGGGCCGCTCGCCGACGTGCAGGAAGATCCGCGCGTGATCGAGGTCTACCTCGGTCGCTGACGGTGCTCAGCGCCGGCCCATGCGGCAGGCGGCCACCACCGCCAGCGCGAACACGCCCGCCACCAGCAGGAAGCCCTGCGCGTAGGCCGTCACCACGCCTGGCGGCACCGTGCCGTACACCGATTCCCGCCATGCGACGAACACGGCCGCCATCGCCACGCCCAGCACGCCGCCGAGCTGGCGCGAGTAGCTGAACACCGTGGAGGACTGGCCCAGCTGCTGCGGTTCCAGATGCCGCATCGTGGCGAGGTTGAGCGCCGGCAGGATCATGCCCAGTCCGACGCGGCTCAGCACCGTCACGAAGATCAGCTCGCCGTGGCCGATGCCGTCGGCCAGCGCCGCCAGCAGCAGGAAGGACAGGCCGAAGCACACCAGCCCCGCCACCGTGATCCACTGCGGCGACATCCGGTCCGCCAGCCGGCCCGCCGGTGCGATCGTCACCGCCAGAGCGATCCCGGCCGGCACCAGCACCATGCCCGCCGCCGCCGCGCCGAAGCCCAGCGCGGTCTGCAGGAACACTGGAATCAGGTAGGTCGAGGCATACAGTCCGAAGCCGTAGGCGAAGGCCACCAGCGTGCCCATCGTGAAGCTGCGGTAACGGAACAGGCCCAGGCTGATGATGGGCTTCTCCGCCCGTCTTGCGTGGCGCACGAACAGCGCCGCCAGCGCGGCCGTCAGCCCCAGCAGCGCCAGCGTCCACGGCGCCAGCAGGCCGCTGTGCTGCAGGCTTGCCACGGACTCGATCAGCGCCAGCGTGGCGCCGGCCAGCAGCGCCAGCCCCCACCAGTCGAAGGCGTTGCGCTGCGGTGCGCCGGGCCTGGGCAGCAGGTACAGGGCACTCACCAGCGCGAGCGCGCAGAACGGCAGGTTGAGCAGGAAGATGGCCGGCCAGCCGAAGCGGTCGAGCAGCAGCCCGCCCAGCGCCGGCGCCACGGCCGGTGCCAGCACCAGCCCGAAGCCCAGCGCCCCGGAGGCGCGCCCACGCACGCCCGGTGGAAAGCCGCGCATCACCAGCAGCGGCCCCAGCGGCTGGATCAGCCCCGCCGCCAGCCCCTGCACCACGCGCATCGTCACGAGGAAGCCGAAATGCGTGGACAGCGCCCCGGCCACGCTCGCCGCCAGCATCAGCGACACCCCGCTGAGGAACACGCGGCGGAAACCGAAGCGCTCGAGCAGCCACGGCGTCGGCAGCATGCCCACCGTCATCGCCGCCATGAAGCCGGTGATGGCCCACTGCACCTGCTCCTGCCCGATGGCGAAGTCGCGCATCAGCGCCGGCACGGCCACGTTGAAGCTCGACGTGGCGAGCACGCCCGCGATGATGCCCAGACCCATCACGGCCAGCACCATCCACCGGTAACGCTCGCCGTGGCGCTGCTCGTGCTCTTCGGCCGGGAGGGGCCGGAACGGATTTCGGGACGGCAGGGGCATGGACATTCCCCCGGACGGGTGCCAGAATATCGTTAGTATAGCAATGATTGTATAGCTAATGAATGGCGACCTCGCGGACGACCAGCAGGCTCTCGCCACGCTGTTGCACCGTGCCGCCGCGCTGTGGCGCGGGCGGCTCGACGAGCGCCTGCGCCCCTGGGGCATGACGCAGGCCACGTGGCGGGTGCTGTGGGCGCTGCACACGGCGGAGACGCGACACCACCAGAGCAGCCTCGCCGCGCAGCTCGGCATCGAGACGCCCACGCTCGTGCGCCTGCTCGACCGCATGGAGAAGCTCGGCCTCGTCGGCCGCCGCCCCTGCGAGCACGACCGCCGCCAGAAGTACCTCGAGATCCTGCCCGACGGCGAGGCGCTGGTCGTCCGCATCGAGCGCGAGGTCGTCGCCATGCGCCAGCAGATGCTCGCCGGGCTCGACCGCGAATCGCTGCGCGCGTGTGCCGACGTGCTCCGCCGCATCACCGCCAACGGCGGCGGCCAGCCCGGGCCGGGCGGGGAGGGCTGACGCCGGCCATGCCGGCCGGTTACGCAATCTGGCGTATTCCGGCCCCGGCGGGCATCCCGTAGCCTGTGGCCATCCTGCCCGGGGCGCGCCGCGCCCGCCGGGCGGCCCACGCACCCGGAAGCCCGTCAGCCATGCTCAAAGTCGAAGCACTCAACCAGTATTACGGCGGCAGCCACATCCTGCGCAACCTGTCCTTCGAGGTGCCGATGGGCAAGGTCACCACGCTGCTCGGCCGCAACGGCGTCGGCAAGACCACGCTGCTCAAGACGCTCATGGGCCTGGTGCCCGCCGCCAGTGGCAGCATCCGTTTCGAGGGGCAGGACATCACCCGCGCCCCGTCCTACCGCCGCGTCGCCGCCGGCATCGGCTACGTCCCGCAGGGCCGCGAGATCTTCCCCCGCCTCACCGTGGAGGAGAACCTGCTGATGGGCCTCGCCACCCGTCCCGGTGGCTCGAAGGTGCCCGAGCGCATCTTCGAGATGTTCCCCGTGCTGCGCCAGATGCTCCACCGCCGCGGCGGCGACCTCTCCGGCGGCCAGCAGCAGCAGCTCGCCATCGGCCGCGCGCTCGCCTTCGGTCCCCGCCTGCTCATCCTCGACGAGCCCACCGAAGGCATCCAGCCCTCCATCATCAAGGACATCGGCAACGCCATCCGCAGCCTCGCCGAGACCGGCGAGATGGCCATCCTGCTCGTCGAGCAGTACTACGACTTCGCCCGCGACCTCTCCGACTACTACCTGCTCATGGAGCGTGGCGAGATCGTCATGCGCGGCGCGGGGGAGGACATGGATGCGGACGGGGTGCGGGAGGAGCTGGCGGTCTGAGTCGAGGTGCGCTGGACCAGCCGGCGTTCCCGAAACCGTTGTTCGCCTTCCCGGGCGTCACGGCGATCCCGGACTTGAACCCGTGACGGCCGCGGCTCATCATCACGCCATGTCCCTCAAGGCACGCGGCCCGCGTGCCAGAGCCCATGACCGAACCCACCCGCGCCTCCGTCCAGGCGCGCACCCATGACATCCGCGCCTTCCGCGCGGAACTGCGCCGTCTCGAGGACGAGGGGGTGCTGGCGCTCGGGGAGGCGCAGCGGGAGGCGGTACGGGCGCATCACGACGCGCTGCTGGCGCATTACGTGGCCAAGTTCGACGTGGATGCGGACGTGCGTTCGCAGCAGCTGTCGTGGGGCATGCGCGTGGCGTCGCTGCTGGGCGCGCTGGCGTTCGCGGCCAGCCTGTTCTTCCTCTTCTACCGGTACTGGGGCGCGTTCTCCGAGGCGGCGCAGGTGGCGATCCTGGCCGGGGCCGCGCTGGGCAGCTTCGGGCTGACGATGTGGGTCGACGCGCGCGACCGCAGCGGCTACTTCACCAAGCTGGCGGCGCTCGCGGCCTTCGCGTGCCTGGTGCTGAACAC
>Ga0182793_1002602_pt1 | contig 10234 bp, 7 predicted proteins | sample Passage237A_FD_130498 | JGI IMG/M metagenome (GOLD analysis project Ga0182793, IMG submission 130498) | Cellulose adapted compost microbial communities from Newby Island Compost Facility, Milpitas, CA, USA - Passage2 37A (version 2) (version 2) ...
AATACGGACCGCTCGATATGCGGCATGATCACTACGTGTCGCCCTGTCCGATCACTCATCACAGCGGTATTGTAATCGGAGCCGTTCGGATTGGCCGGATAGGCTTCATAGCCATATTTACCTATGATATGGTACTGATCTTCCTCGTAAGGTAAGTAGAACTTACCCTCTCCGTGCGACACCCAAACCCCTAGACGCGCACCAGCTAATGAGGAGAACATAACCGAATTGTTTTCCTGCAATTGTATGGAAGTGAAGATGCTCTCGTGCTTTTTACTATCGTTGTATAGCATCTTAGGCTGCTCTTCATGTTCGGGGTAAATGAGACCCAATTCGACGAACAATTGGCATCCGTTGCAAATTCCAATGGATAAGGTATCCTCACGTTTGAAAAAATTCTCCAATGCAACCCGCGCTTTTTGGTTGTATTTAAACGCTCCAGCCCATCCCTTGGCAGAACCGAGCACATCCGAATTGGAAAACCCACCTACAGCCCCAATAAATCGCACATCTTCCAAGGTCTCCCTTCCAGAAATCAGGTCTGTCATATGGATGTCCTTCACATCAAATCCAGCCAAATAAAGTGCGTTGGCTAATTCCCTTTCCGAATTACTACCCTTCTCCCTAATCACGGCAGCTTTAGGACGAGGTTTGTCGGCAGGTACTATCGGACGTTTACCCGTGAAATTTTCTGGGAATTGGTAGCGTAATGGCTGTTGTTTATAGTTTTCAAAACGCTCTTTTGCTTTGACCTCGCCACTTTGACGAATATCTAACAAATAGGAGGTTTTAAACCAAATATCGCGCAAATGGGCAATATCTAAATCCAGCTGCTTGTCACCTAATGAAATTTTCAATGTCGGGGTATTTGTCACCTCTCCTATTTTATAATAGGTAACACCATTTGCGTTTAGAATCTCCTCGGCAGCGCTATCCGCTTGAACGACTACCCCGATGTTTTCTGAAAATAACACCTTCACCAGGTCAGATTCTCCCAACACACTAAAATCGACTTCCGCACCCAAGGTTGGATCGGCAAAGGTCATTTCCAATAAGGTAGTGATAAGCCCACCGCTTCCAATATCATGACCGGCTGCAATCAGTCCCTTCCCAATCAATTGCTGAATGAGATTGAATAATTTCCGGAAATTATCCGCATCCTTAATATCGGGAGCTTCTACACCGATTTTGTTCAAAATCTGAGCAAAAGAAGATCCACCCAGTTTGAATTGGTCGCCTGAAAGGTTAATGTAATAGAGTGAACCCCTACCTTTTTTCAATACCGGCTCTACGACTGCTCTAATGTCGGTACAATGAGCTGCCGCTGAAATGATAACCGTACCTGGAGCAATTACTTCCGTATCTTGGTATTTCTGTTTCATCGAAAGGGAATCCTTCCCAGTAGGAATATTAATTCCCAATGCAATGGCGAAATCCGAACAAGCCTCTACCGCACGGTAGAGTCGCGCATCCTCACCAGGGTTGCGGCACGCCCACATCCAGTTGGCCGATAAAGAAACGCTTTCGATTCCATTTTTTAGGGGTGCCCAAACAATATTGCTGAGGGCTTCCGCGATCGCATTTCGGCTACCTGCTTTTTCGTCGATTAAAGCCGTCAAAGGCGAATGACCAATCGCCGTGGCTATTCCGTCCTTACCCTGGTAATCCAGTGCAGAAACCCCGCAATTATTGAGGGGCAATTGCAAAGGTCCGGCGCATTGTTGTTTGGCTACTAAGCCACCCACACAGCGGTCAACTTTATTGGTGAGCCAGTCTTTGCAAGCAACGGCTTCCAATTGCAGCACCTGCTCAAGGTAGGCTTCTATTTTGCTTTCGTCATACGCTAGTTCCTCGTATTGGACCTTTAGGGTTTGGTCGCTCAGAATGGTCTTTGGCGAACTACCGAATAGGTCTTCCAAATGGAAATCCATAGGTTTTTCGCCCGTTGATTCCGACTGAATGGTGAATCGATGATCACCGGTAACCTCCCCTACCACAAACAAAGGTGCTCTTTCACGCTCCGCCAGCGCTTTCACTCGATCCAAATCTTTCTTGGCTACGATAAGCCCCATGCGTTCTTGAGACTCATTGCCGATGATTTCCTTGGCCGACAAGGTGGGGTCACCGACAGGTAGTTTATCGAGGTTAATATAGCCACCGGTGCTTTCGACTAATTCAGACAAACAATTCAAGTGCCCACCTGCACCATGGTCATGGATCGACACAATGGGATTTTCATCGCTTTCGACTAACCCTCGAATAGCATTGGCGACTCTTTTTTGCATTTCGGGGTTGGAGCGCTGAATTGCATTCAATTCAATTCCAGAGCCAAACTCTCCCGTATCAGCCGAAGAAACGGCCGCTCCTCCCATCCCGATCCGGTAATTGTCACCTCCCATGACGATGATTTGGTCGCCCGGTTGTGGCTGTTTCTTTGTAGCCTGTTCCTTTTTTCCATACCCTATACCCCCGGCTTGCATGATGACCTTGTCATAACCCAGTTTCCTACCTTTCTCTTCATGTTCAAAGGTCAACACAGAACCGGTTATTAGCGGTTGTCCAAATTTGTTCCCAAAATCGGACGCTCCGTTTGAGGCCTTAATGAGAATATTGACGGGGGTCTGGTAGAGCCATTTGCGTTCAGCCATTCCACCTTCCCAGGGTCTGTTATCCTCCAGACGAGAATAGGCCGTCATATAAACCGCCGTACCCGCCAGTGGTAATGATCCTTGACCGCCCGCTAAACGATCGCGAATTTCTCCACCCGAACCAGTAGCTGCCCCGTTAAATGGCTCGACTGTGGTTGGGAAATTGTGGGTTTCTGCTTTTAGCGAAATGACCGAATCTATTTCTTTAAGCGTGTAAAAATCGGCTTTATCAGAAGATTTGGGGGCAAATTGTAAGATACGCGGTCCTTGTAAAAAGGCTACATTATCTTTATAAGCCGAAACAATATCGTTGGGATTCGTTTGCGAAGTCTTCTTAATTAATTTGAACAGAGAGGTTTCCTGTTCCTGGTCGTCGATGATAAAAGTTCCGTTAAAGATTTTATGACGACAATGTTCCGAGTTCACCTGGGAGAATCCAAATACTTCCGAATCGGTCAGTTTTCGGCCAAGCTTTTCAGAAAGACGGTTTAAGTAATCGATTTCTTCATCACTCAAAGCCAGCCCTTCCTGTTGGTTATAGGCAGCAATATCGTCGATCTCCACCAACGGAGCCGGCGTAATAGGGATGGTGAACAGATTTTGATCCAGACGATTATATTTCTGGAATAACATAGGGTCGAAATAGGGTGCTCCCGTCTCGATTGGAACAAAATATTCCATTCGACGAATTCCCTCGATGCCCATGTTTTGAACGATATCCACGGCGTTGGTGCTCCAAGGCGTAATCATGGTGGCGCGAGGGCCTATAAACTCCCCTTCTATTACTGCCTCTTCGATAAGGCTTGCGTTGCCGAAAAGCCAGCTAAACTTTTCAATATCCGATGCGCTTAATGCTTGGTCAGATTGAACTGCGAATACGGAAACGGATTTATTTCCAAAAAAGTGAATCATGAATGGCAATTTAGATTGCTGCAAATATACAATGATTCGCGGTAGGCAGCCAGAAGTTTGGGGAAAATAGCAAGGTGTGAAAGACGGTCTTGCGATTTTTTAGAATTCCTACCTAGCACCTGTCTACTCCGTTTAGTATATAAGTAGGGAGAAACTGTATGAAAGCTAGAAAGCAATAAATGATCCTAAAAATACTTCTGCTAGGCCTGTCTTTTCACCTGACTGGAGAAGAGGGAAATCGATCCCAAAAATAATAACACCGCAGCAACCACTAACCAATTCTGGGTATTACCAACAAACCACCCTCTCAATGCTGTCAAGCCTTCGAGGGTTAATACCAATTCGTTAAGTAGCACCCCAATCAGGAACACAAAAAACCCCCATTTCGATAACTTGGTCCAGGGTAAATGACCTTTTACGGCCATAAAACCTATAAAAAACAGCGTGAAGCCCGCAAGTAAAACCAAATGCAGATACGCAATAACAATGGGTCGAAAAGCAAAAACCAGTTGACTTAACTGTGGAATAACCGAGAGGGTTTGCAAGATAAATTTTAGAAAAACAGCCAATAACGCCCCTGTGAATGCCCATCGAACCCAATTTGGGAAGTTTTTAATAGATTCTTTTCGTCTTTGATAGATTTGAATCAAATCCTTTGTAAGCCATGTCCCGGCAATCATTTGAACTCCGGCAGCCATAGCGACCAGCAGCCACAGCGGGAAGGGCAATTCCATCCACATAAAAGACAAAACTACCGTTGGAATCAGCGTAATCGCAAAGAGAATAAAACTCCGGTTGAAGGCGGTTCCTAATTTGAAATAATGAATTATCAATGCCATGATTCCAAAGAAAAACCAGCCGTTGTATTGAAAGTGAAGATAAAAATAAACCGCTCCTGAATAGAATACCGAATCATTTTGCTTGGTAGCCATGAGCCAGGCTAACGTGAACGGTCCCAAGGATGATATTACCCCAGCTAACAAGGCTGCTACCGCCCACCGAACCGCAGGGTCCGTCGCGGATGTACGCCAGCAATCCCGTATGAACCACCAGGCGTACAACATTCCGACGGTCAAGCTCAGGGTTGAGAAAGTAATCGATACAGCTTTATAGCCCTGAATGGTAAAGGCAATTAACATCCCATAGGCACTCACCAAATTGATGATCACCAGCCAGTGGTATTTGTTCAGGCGGATACGGTCTGCGTACTTAGCCAGCAAAGCCGGTAAACAAAGGTACAAGAGGTGACTAATCCAGCCGGAAAAGGCAAAATGCGAATGGGCATGCAATAAAAAGCGTTGTTCAAAAAAGGGAAAATCGAAAGCTAGTTTAATACGCATCAACAATCCGAACAGCGCCACAAGTATCAGATTAAACAGGCCGATCTGGTACCAACGATGGGAGTTTACTTCGGGCATAATGTTTATAACTACAGCTGAAACCCTTTCTCAAACGTAGGCTTTTTCCCTGTTTATTCCGTCACGCTCCGTATTTTTTTTCAAGTTTGACAGCGCCTGGAAAGAGTATGTTATTTTCTAGGTGGATATGTTTATGCAAATCCTGTTCAAACTCTTCCAACATAGCATACGTTACGCGATAGGTTCCACAGGCATCTGCCGGAGGTTCGTATTGGCCTGATAGTTCGGCAATTTTCCGAAAACGCTCCCCCTCTGCATCGTGCTCGTGCATCATCATTCGAACAGGGTTTTCTACCGTACCAAATGGTGGCGCACCTAACTGATTTCCCTGGTAGGTCGTTTCCACCATCTTACGTACAAACGGAAATAAAATCTGCTCTTCTTTTTCCATATGCTGCTCCAAGGCTTCAGCCGACTCGATGAACAGACGCGTAATTTCAAACAATTCAGGATGGTTTTCGCCATGTACCCGACAGAGCTTGTTCAAATATTGAATAAGCTGGGGAGCGTTCTCACGAACGTAACGGTGGTGTGTTTTCTCAATATAGTCTGCCAAAAGATCAAGGGGCCAACTCCGGTAATCGATCTGAGCATCGGATTGGGTAGCCATTACTTTTTGTAATTCTTCGGCAACCTTTTCACTATCCAGTTGTTGGTCTTCACATACTTCTTGAACGGTTTTATGACCGCCGCAGCAGAAATCCATTTTATTTTTTGAGAATACGGCAGCTGTTCGGAAATCCTCTGCCACCACATCGCCGATTTTCTTCTCTAATACTGCTTTCATGGTCTTAACTATTAGTTTGGTGAAAAATCAATTTTGTCGTTTCGCTCTCCGAGAAAGAGAGCATGTGTTTTACTTCAAAAAGGTGGTTGACCTTTGTCGGGCATGTTCCAACTTCAACAGGAACATTTCGGCCATACGGGCCCCTCTCCACCGGGCTTCCTCAGCCATGGGCCCTTCGAAAAAGCGATCGATGGTGTGGTTCCAAATGCTCAGCCACCGATCAAAATGCGGTTGTTGTAAAGGCATTGAAGCGTGGGGAAGAAAAGGACTCCCCGAATAGGTATGTTCATCGAGAAGTATGGTTTGCCAAAAGCGATACATTTTAGCCAGATGTTCGTCCCAACGATTTTGGATCACCCCAATGAAAATAGGCCCAATCAAGGGGTCAAGCTGCACATCCTTATAGAAGGTGTCGACCAACAGTCGAATGTCTTCAAGGTTTTGTATGTCTTTTCTTTCCATGGCTCAGGGGATTGAGAAAAATCGAAATAAGTAATACATAGCCCATCCGGTGAACCCGATGATCAGTATCCAAACCCAGGCAGGAATACTCTGTGGGGTTTCACTCCCCTCAATTAGGAACTCTTTTTGGTCCCCTTTTCCATAGGCATTCACCATAATGGGCACCACCCCATCGATGACGGCATTTTCTTTAATCCCTTCTACCGCAATGGCCGGACCGTTTCGAACCACAAAGGGAATCTTACGAATTCCTTCCTTGCCCGAAGGATCCCTACTGACCAGCGTAAGTACATGGGGGCCGTCGGTGAGCTTGCGGGTGTCTAACTCAAAGCTTACCGGAGCTAGTAATTCAGCTACTGGCTTCGTTTCGTCGTCGATAAAAATGATTACTTTACTTTTGTCGTTCATATCATAATTCCTTCAATACCATTCGTTTAATATGATTTTCAGACGACTCACCCGGCCGAATCAACCATTTGATGGAGTAGAAAAGGGTGATCAATACGACCCCAGCGATTGCTCCCACAATTAGGTAATCCCAACTATTGTCTGCCCCCACCCCATGTGAAATTCCCTTTAATACCGCCGGCTTGTTTCGGTCGCAAACCGGACAGGCAAGCGTGGTACTGGCAGTGAAGAGGAAAAAGTATAAGAGATAATATTTCATTGATTTGCAATTTTCTCATTGATGAAATCCATTACTTGTCTGACTTCGTCGGGCGTAACTTTAGGTGCCCCGTTGCCCCAGGCTGTTCTTTCGTAATTAATCACCGCGGCTACCTCGTGCTCGGTCCATCCTAAATTAGCCCCAACCGCAGCCATCGCCCCGTATTCCGGTCGGGCATCAAAGCCGTTCATGATGATATCGACATAGAGTTCCAGGTTATCTCCCGTTACGATAGCACTTCCTTTCAGTGGAGGAAAAGCACCGGGTAAGCCCTCTCCGTTCTCTTGATGACAAGCCTGACAATTTGCTGCGTAAAGTGCCTTGCCGTCCAATTCCGTCCCTGAATCCGACGCTAAAGCAACATTCTGATCTCTTTCGTAGAGAAACGCCGGTGGCTCAGATCCATCGGGTAACGGAGTTTGTTTGAGCGACTGAAGGTAGGAAACCAAGTCGAGAGCGTCCTGAGTGGCTACAACCTTCTTGTTGGGATCTTTCAAAAATGCCTCGGGGACATTGACAACGACGTCGCTTTCGTCAGGTTCTTCCTTCGTCGTAAACAACCAGGGGTAGGCGGGCATAATCGACGCATTGACGACCGTACGTGGGTTGTAGAGATGCAAGAGATTCCACTCCAATGAAGGTTGCCGATTCCCGATATCGGTCAGGTCTGGGCCAATACGAGCAGTACCCATCAGGGTAGCTGTGTTGCGCCATACATCCGTACGTGTGATATCGGCATAATCTGCTGCCAGGCTGGGTCTTGCACCCCAAACCCGATCCATATCCACATTTCGTACCTGTTGAGTATGACAAGCAACACAGCCGTTGGCGACATAGAGTGCTTTCCCCCTTTGGGCGTCCTCCGACAAACCTTCCGCCCCCGGTAAGGATTTGTTGTGTTCTTGATTGTGAATGGCGGGCATTATCGCTACGACAATGGTAAGTAGTACGAATAAGGCTGTTGCCGTTCCAAATAGATATCGATGATTATCAAAAAATTCCATTTTAGTATTAACTGCTTCTAAACTTATTTTACGGGCTGCATCTCACCCAGTTTCTCCAAGGCCATGGCTTTAACATCCAGGCCTTCATCACCTTTAATCATCCTATACATGTTGTAGGCAAAAAAGAGATGCGACACCCACATCAAGCTACCGCCAATTGCTCTCCAGAGCCAAAAGGGCATCATCATACTAACACTTTCGATAAATGGCTTTCCCTCTAACCAGCTCAGACCTCGTAGTGTACCGCCATACATGAGGGGGACAGAATAAAACATCAGCCCCAATAACGCCATCCAGAAATGGGCTCCAACCGTAATCTGCGGGGGTTCTTTCCCCGTCAACCGAGGCACAACCGCATAGGTTGCTGCCCACAGAAAAAAGGATATGATCCCATACATGGTTAAGTGTGAGTGCGCAACGGTAAAATCAGTAAAATGCCAAATTAGATTCGTAAATCGGAACGCTTCAGCGGTGCCTTGAAGGGATCCGGTGAAATAAAATATGATCCCTACCAGGAAAAACGGAAGGGTGTAACTATCCTGAATTTTATACCAGGCCCCCTTGAAGGTCATTAGGAAATTGGTCGTTCCAGCCACAACCGGAATAACCATCCCCATGCTTCCAACGATAGCGACCGTTTGCAACCACCAAGGGATGGCACTGAAAACAAAATGATGAGTACCGATGAGCGTATAAAAGAGGATTTGGGTCCAAAAAGCTAATATTCCCAGGCTATAAGAATAAATCGGTTTGTTTAATTGTTGAGGTAAGAAGTAATAAACAATCCCCAAGGTGAACAGCATAAACCACATCCCAACTCCCTGATGCATGTAATAACCCTGAACAATCGTCTCCCCTAGCCCCTTTTGCCAGAAAGGTAAGTAGGCAACCAACGTTATCACGATGGTAAAAATGATGGCCGCCACCATGTACCAATTGGAGATGTAGATCTCGCGAGTATTTCGTTGCGCTATGGTTCGAACAAAATTGACAAGCGTCAATACCAGTCCAATCGCAAACAACAACATGATCGGCCAAACGTATTCCCGGTATTCGCCCCCACCGTTGTTTAGCCCTGCCATCAAACTGATCGTACCCAGGATGACGGCTAAATTGATTAAAACCAGCGAAATCCACCCCCATCGCACACTGGCCAATTTGACATTGCTTACCCGAGGTACTATATAATATCCCAAGCCTAACATGCCCAGCGATGCCCAACCCCAAAACACGGAATTCGTATGAACGGGACGCAGACGGCCAAAGCTCAGCCAACTAACCTGGTCGATATCGGGGGCTACAAACTTAATTCCCACATACTCCCCGACGGTTGTACCAAATAATAGCCACCCCGTTGCACAAATCAGATAACCCAAAACTAAATTCTTTAATTGAGGGTCAATGGGTGGACGAGGAAGTGCTTTTTTCTTAATGGCTACCACCCGAAACCCTTGCTCAGAATTGACAGTCAATAACCCCCGCTTGTCATCCGCCGATTCCGTACCGGCCAGTTCTTGATGGGAAAGTGAAAAACTCAATTTCTCTTCCCGTAGCCGTAATGCCTCGATTTTCTCTTCGGGTAACCTACTCAGGTAGTTCGCCAATAGCTTAGCTTCCTCTTTTTTCAACAATCGTTTGTGACGATTGAGCGATTTTTTCAATTGAATGACCACAAGTACCAATCCCGCTAATACAGGGATCAACAGCAAAATAAGGGTGAGGATAATACCGCCTTGAGCCCAAATGGACGTCCCAGTCTCCTGGGCATATGCCTGAGCTGGATACAATATAGCACTGAGCAAAAGCAACATGCCCACCCCTTTCCCATGGGTAGATTTACTTTTGAGCTGCAGTAATTTCTGTAATTGAGGACGATCCAGTCGGTCGGTATACTCCTCCAATTTATCAGCTAGCAATGATTTTCGATACTGTTTTTGAGAATCCATAATCTCATTTCGCAGTCCTATTGCTATCCAAAAAACTGCTAAGCCGGTGATTAGAATGATCGCCATTAAAATCCAAATCCAAGCTTGTAGAGAATGCATCGAAAAATCAAAGGGGCGCATTACCTGTGCGGGAAGGTTTAGGATCCCCAATACCCCCTCACCTCCCAAAACGCCTAGTACGAAATTCAAACCTATATTCATATTAAAGATATTAATACCTTTTTATCTTTTATGTAATTAAAATATATTGTGGAGATGATGGTTATTAAAATTCATCGTTTTAAAAAAGCGGTACTGGTGGCTAAGGCCTGTGTGAAAGTTCCTACCTGAGCAGTGCTGAGCATCTCAAATAAATCAGTCCTTATTTTCTTGAATTCGTGGTGGATGGGA
>Ga0182793_1002606_pt1 | contig 10219 bp, 10 predicted proteins | sample Passage237A_FD_130498 | JGI IMG/M metagenome (GOLD analysis project Ga0182793, IMG submission 130498) | Cellulose adapted compost microbial communities from Newby Island Compost Facility, Milpitas, CA, USA - Passage2 37A (version 2) (version 2) ...
CGGACTCGCCGACGTGATGGACACGGCGATCCGTGCCGGGGATGGTCGCCCGTTCATGCAACTGGCCAGTGCGGTCGAGCTGCTATCCGGGCTGCAACCGGGCCGGCTGAAAGTCGCCTTCGGCTATGCCGATTGGTGGAAGCTGCACGCGCTGCTGTTCATGCTCCGGCACCCGCGTCCCGCCTATCGCACGCGCGACGTGCGTGCGCACTTGGCAACGCTCGGACTGAAAATCAGCTCGCTCGACTTCCGCCGGTTCTGCAAACGCCACGGCATCCTGCGCGACGAGCGCGCGGGCCGTCCGCGCAAGCGGCCCATCGTCGCTGGTGTTTCAATTTGAATTATCACATTGTCTTTCGACGTTTAAACACGGCGACATCAGCGCGGTCCAAGTTGAACCATTCGCCATTCGTTCTTTTGGCCGCAAAGCGTCGGTGCCAGTAGGCTTCGATGCCGAAAGCGTCGTCGGTCCGAATCACGTGCACGGTGCTAGTCGGATCGGGCATCTGGATCGCGATCGCCTGACTACGCCGGGCCAAATCGGCGGTCGCCCCAATCTTGTAGCGGTTGCCTGATCGCAGAAGATAGACAAAGCCGCCGTCCAACGCGGTCGATTCGCTTGCCGGCGAAACGGCAGCATCGGGAGTCGCCTCAATGAAGCCTTGGCAGATGCTCACCACATCATCGAAGCCAGTTTTGGCGGTCAGGTGGGAAATGAGCTTGGCGGCGATTGCCCGCCGGTTTCCCAATTTTCTAATCGTCGTGGCATGAGGGAATCCATCGCCTCGCCGGGTTCTGAGTCGTAGCTCTCCCTCGCCAGGAATTTTGCCCAACTCTCGGGTGAATCCAGCCAGGGCATCAAGCATCTCGCTGTCACTGATGCGCGGCGTGAGTCGATTAGGCCCAAACCCCGCCTCCTTAAGCGCGTCTCCCCACTGAGCCCAGTATTTGCCATACCAAGCTGACTTCTTGATGCCGGTTGTAGTCGAGAAGCTCCCGCGACCTAATGGCTGTCCGCCGTTCTCCGCGGACGTGCGCCGAATTTCATCAAGTATTTCCTGTTTTTTCATTCTTCCGACGAGGTTGCTTTGCTTTTGGCTGGGCCGGGGTTTTCGGTGCAATTCTCTTAATTCCGTCCGTAAGCATGGCCTCGATCATTTTCGGAGTGATCTTTTCGTGGCCCGTGAAGGTCATCACCCGCTCTTCGAGGAGCGTGTCGGCGGTTTCGATACGCCGAACAACCAGCGTCACCGGATCATTGTGCCGGTCGCCTTTTTTTCTGCCTTCCGCACGAGCCTGGATGATCACGGTAACCAATCCGATGACGCTGGCCGCGAGTCCCATTGCCGCGCCGGCATAAGCAAGAATCTCCGGACCTGATTCGTGCTTGATATAGCGAAATTGGGTTTCGCCTGAGCGATGCATGGTATCGAGTTCGCGATCGATAATCTCATGGGCCGCCGGGCAGCATCCGCGGTCGTAGCAGCCGCTATCAACCCGCACTTTGATGGAGACGGGAAATTGGTCAGGCTCGCCGGCCACGCGGCCTTCGAAATCCTCCATCCGTCGTTCAAATTCATCGATCCATTCCATAAAGGGGCAAGTAGAACTGCGTCGTTAGGCGATGCAGGGCTCAACCCATTCAAGACATTCCATGGCCGGCAAGCGAGAGGATATACCGGGACGTTATTGAGACACAGGGCTCTCGCCGCCGCCGCTAGTTGATCCGCTTCCGGGGGCTGGGGGCGGCCTCGACCCCAGTAAGGCCCGCCTGCGTCCGGGGCGGGACGGGCCGTAGCAGAGCGCCGCAGGGAACGGCGCGTGGAGCTCCGGTGACACGGACGGAGCCCGCCCATCTGACCAACCAGCCCCTTCAACAGCAACCAAGCCATGGGTGCCGACCAACCAAGCTTCATTGCACAGTTCGTCGAGCGGACAGAAGATTCCAGCTCTCTTAACAATCCCGCTGTGCTTTTGCCCGGCGAAACGACCAGCAAGAGGAAACCGGTCGCACGAGAAGATATGCTTCGACTCTAGAGGCTGTCATGAACCCGCGGAAAGAAAGTTCCTGAGCATGAGGCAGACGAAGGCGACCCAATGCAGGCCGGCCAGTGAAGAGGCGAGGCGTTTATAGTCGCGGGCGAGGCGACGGAAGCGAGCGGCCCAGCCGAAGGCGCGCTCGACGACCCAGCGCCGAGGCAGCAGCACGAAGCCGTGCTTGGCCGCATCGAGCTTCACGACCTCCAGTATCAAGCCATGTGCGGCGGCTTGCTGCGCGGGTTCGCTGCCGGTGTAGCCTTGGTCCACGTAGGCGAGTTCGACGTGCTCACCGGTCACCTCCTGGACCTGCGCAGCCAGCGCGCCTACTTGCGCCCGGTCTTGCTCGTTGGCCGCGGTGACACGCAGCGCCAGCAGATGGCCCAAGGTGTCGACCACGGCGTGCACCTTGGCGCCCTTGCGTCGCTTTGCTCCGTCGTAGCCGGCGCGGGCCCCACTGGTGGGAGTCGACTGCACGGTGCGGCTGTCCACGATGACCGCCGTTGGCTGTTCGGTTCGGCCGGCTGCCACGCGCAGCACCTCCCGCAGGTCGTGCGCCAGCGCCTCGAAACATCCCGCTTTGATCCAGCGCTGCGTCTGCTGATGCACGGTGGACCACGGCGGCAGGTCGTTCGGCAACATCCGCCAGCCGCAACCGCTGCGCACCAGATACCGCAGCGCGTTGAACACCGCAACGTATAATCACGCTGCGGCGCGTCCTCCCGGATTAATGCGAGGTACGGCGCGCACAGTGCCATTCCTCGTCGCTCACATCGCTTGGGTAGCCCTTCCGCTCCTCCTCATCTTATCAGCCTCGGCAAGAGTTCATGACAATCTCTAGGCGAAAGAAGTGGATTCGAGGAGACGTTGGATTTGATTGAAAAGCTCGCGAATCGGCGTGGCGTTGATTTCAGCCGGTTGAGCAAGTTCCAACGCTTTTTGCATCACAGCCTTTTTGGTAGGAAAATCCGCGGGAACGTGATCCGTAAACCAGCCCTCTACTCGTTTGCTGAACGCGAGACGCGATCGATGCTCAACCTGCCCGGTCCATGCCGCAATCTGTTGTTCGGCATCCGCAGGAAGGGCGATGCCGGTTAGCTCCGCGAGAGCCCGCAAGTAAACGCCTGCCGGAACCAATTCCTCGAATTCCGAAGCGCCGGGAAGATGCACGATTGGAACGTCCGGATGGTGCTCCGTCATCCGTAGCTGAGAGACCCTGGCGCGTTTGTCACCATCAAGAAACAGCACGACGCGGGCGCCATGGGCCTTAGCGAACCGGCAGAGAAATTCGAATGAATCACCCATGCCGTCCATAAAAGTGGTTAGTCCGGACAGCCGCCGCAAATCCAACGGAGCAAGAATGCCACTCGGCTCCAATTTCTCGATCAGCTTCGGCAGACACCCCACTTCGGTGGCGCCTTCTGTAATCACAGTCACCGGGGCGAACAGGAGCGAGTCCGCGGGAGACATGCCCAAACTCGTGCGTAATCCGAGAAAGTTCGCGTCCGTCGGGCGCGAAAGTAGTTTCGTCGTGGCCGTAGCTCCGGCTTTGGCGCGAACCAGCACACGCACTTGTTCGCCGCGCATCGGATTTATCATTGCAGCGGAGTGCGTGGAATACACCACTTGGGTGCGGCCATCAGAGGTGATTCCGAAAAGAAATTCGCGGAGCAGGTGCTGCGCGTCGGGGTGTAAGGAATTTTCGGGCTCGTCGATCAGCACGAGCTTGTGGTGCGCACCCCGGTGGTAAGTGATCAGCTCCGCCGCCAGCGTAATCATGCGCTGGACCCCGGCTCCGCGTGTGCCGAAAGGTGTAATCCCATCGTGGCGGTCGCGCACGAGAATGCCGAGTCGGGAGCGATCGCCTTCCACCGGAAGCAGGTCGAATTTAATCATGCCGGGATACGGCAGCACCCTTTCCAAGAGCCGATTCAAGACCTCTTGCGCGTCACGGATCGCGCGGGTGAAGGCGAGTGGCTTCATGTCCGCAAGTCGGGTGAAATCGAATCGAGCCTTGAACGCGGCATCGAGCAGTGCCTGCTCGAGTTGGCCCGGCTTTTTGAGGTCGATGATGTCGTTAATCCGGCTTCCTCCGCCATTCCCGGGTTTGACTATCGCCGGTAATTTGATGCGGAGGTGCTCGCTGCCGCCGTGGTGTCGAAGCTGGGTCTGCGTGTGCGTTTTGGCCACGTCCTTGGCTAGGATACGGCGAATACGAGCGTGATCCCCCGCCGCGACCTGATGGCCGCCATTCTGAATATCGACCGCCTCGCTTAAATTAACCAGCGCCTCGACGGTGATCGATTCATCCTTCGACCACGCCTTCTGCGACTCCTGCACGTGATCGTGGTTAATGAATGCGTCGTCAGCGGCATTTTCGGTCAGGGCCAACTCAAGGGCACGGAGAAGGCTCGATTTGCCTACATCGTTCGCACCGGTGACGATGGTCACGCGTTCGTCGAGTCCTAATGTGAACGGCTCATAGAACGGACCAATCCGATGGGCCGTGATGCTCTTGATTCTCATGGGCTGAAACTGGTGGATGGTGAAGGCGCATCATTTGAGCAACAACCTCGCACGATGATTGAAGTTCGACATGCGCTGCGAGGGACCCGGCCCCGCGAAGCGCACTTCCGTGAGTTTGATCAATGCTGCGACGGGCCGCGCATCTTCATTTCAGGAGACAGCGAGCAGCGGGTTGACCTGCTTGAAAAACCGCTCGAAGCGACCGAGCGCAGCCGTGACGGGCGGCGTGTCCCGCTGTAGAAAGCCGGGGTTCTGGAGGAGCCAGTTCGCAGGAGCGTAATGCGTAAACGGAGCGAGGTCCGTCTTGGGGCGGAGATAGTCTTCCACGCGAGCAACAATCCGGCCCGAGATCGTGGGAAGAGCGGCCACCGAAATTTGCGCGGTTCCGGCGAGGCCATACATCGCGTTGACCAATTCTACATACAACTCAGTCCCGAGCAAATCTTCAATATCGGCCTCCGGCTGGCCGGCGAAATCGGCTGCGGTGAAAACGCGTCCTTTCGCCAAAATGTCAGATTTCTTTAGCCCTTCGACCTTGCCCTTCTGGCCATGCGCATAGTCGGTGAGCACCGCGATGTTCAGCTTGTTGCCGGAAAAAAGACTAATGAATGCACTCACCTTATCGACGCCTCCGGACGGACAAAGCGTCCACTGCGAATTGAGGCCCTCACGCTTGCGGCGCTGCAACTCATGGGAGGCGATCTGGAGGTAGAGAATGTCGGAAGGGCCTTCGACGAGTAGCGTGTTGGGACTGATAAAGAGGCTTTGCGCGATCTCATAGCCCAGCGCTCCTTGGAGGGGAAAGACGGTGTCCCGATCCGTCTTGAGAATGTCGAAGCCCACCTTGGTGCCCAGGAGTTCCGGGGGCTCCTCGTCCTTGCCTTCAATCAAAACGTCCTCGACGGTCCGCACGGCGGCAAGGTTGTTGGCCGGCACCATAAAAGGCGAATGGGTCGTGTAGATGACCTGATGGTTGGGCTTGAGTTGTTCGTTGATGAACCGCAGCAGATCGGCTTGTGCTCGGCCATGGAGATTCAGCCCCGGCTCATCGAGCAGGATGATAACGTTGCCGTGCTTTTTCTTGACTAGAGAAAATTGGATAAGAAACGAGAAAAACCACGTGAACCCGGCGCTGCGGTCGTCGAATTCCACCGTCACGCCGTGTAGGCGATTGTAGATACGCGTGTGGAAAACCGTGCCTTCGTTCAACGGCGGAGGATCGTCAGGCAAGGAGGGGTTCTGCGTAAACTTCACCTCAAGATGGCGATTCTGGCGCCAATACTTGAAGATTTTTGCCGTGATCGTGTTGCTGACGCCCTCGAATTTCGCAAACAGGGTCTCCGCTTTCTTGATATTGCTCAACTCGTCGAGGGTGCTGCCAGCATACTCCAAGAACATGAGAAAGATGGTGTCCGTCCGGCTGACCCGTTTGTTCTGGATGTCGCCTTTTAGCCGATTCAGCGGCACCTTTCCGCTCATCTTGTCGTAGCTGTCGAAATAGAGGATCTTCGGCATCCGCTCGGTGAGGAGGTCAATGGCAGCGAGATCGGGGTTCTGGTCGCGGAAAGATTGCAGCTTCGTCAAGAGGTTCTGCACCCGTGGTGAAGTCTGCAATTTTTGGGTCGTGATGTAGGCCGCGAGTTTTTCCAATGCCGGCTCGGCATCAAGCTGCCCTCGCTCGGTTTCATCCAATCCTGCGGCGTAATAGAGATGTTGGCGGACGGCCGTTGCATCGAGGCTCACCTCGCAGAATCCGCCGCCGTCATAACTGAGCGTATCCCAAAAGGAGGTTTGCTTCAATGCACCAACCCCGAGCACCTGTTCGAGGGCGGTGCGGTCGGTCGGCTCAATTTCCCAGTGGGTGCGCACGGCCGTTGCGCCCGGATCGTATTCATCGTAACGATTGCGGGGCCAGTCGCGCTCGCGGTCGAATTTCCGGCGCACGGCAGCGTCGGTCGAGTTGACGCGCTCCAGCGCTTTGAGCACGGATGTCTTGCCAGACTCGTTCTTGCCCACCAAGCACGTGACATCGCCCACTTGGAACTCCTGAGAGTCGTTGATACAGCGGAAATTTTTGACCTGAACGGCGATAAGTTTCATGGGCGGCGAAGCATGGATGTCAGTTGGCGGATGGATGAATTTTGCGCGCGTAAACGGGCGCGGAGTAATTGAGGGCGATTGCCAGGCGATCCACTTCCGTAGACGGATTGGCTGGAGCGGGCGAGCTGGCGGCGTGATGATATTGCCGCACTTGGCCTGCCCGTTTTACGGCAATAGGCCACGCTGGCAGAATTCGCCGGATTGCGGCGTCGCTGACGTCGGCATTGGTTGAATAGTCGCCTAAGTCATCTCCCAGCCGGCCTTTGGCGGCGGCACCGTTGGCCAGAGGTGCGGTGGTATGCTTCAGATGGAGCAGCAGCCAATACTCGAAACAGGGCGTCGATGACGCGAGGCGCACCCCCCGCTGCGCGGCGAGGGCCGAGATGTCCGGCCAGCGCTGGTGCCGCTCCGAAACATCGGTATCGAGCACCGCCCATACCTGGTCGTAGCCAGCGGGTTCATCCATCGCGAGTTGTCCTCGCGCAGCCCGCTCGCGTTGTTCACGAGCTAGCCGGGCGGCTGTTTCGATAACGTGACGAGCTTCGGAAGCATCGCCGGGCTCGACCACCACCTTGACCGCAGAGAGTCGGAGCGCTGCGCGGAGTTGCTGAAAATAGCATACTTCGGTGACGACGCCTTCCGTGACGATGAGGAAGCTGTCGCCGGCCAACGCCGCGGCGGCCGCTTCGGCTTCACGCTCTCGTCGCTCCAAGCTCAGTGCCTTGGCAGCACGCCACCAGTTTGGGTCGTAGGCAACCGGGTCACTCATTCGCGACCTCCGTGACTGCCTGCTGCGTCGCTTCGAACGACCCGAGGAGGCCGTGAGGAATAAAGGGAACAGCGCCGTAACGGCCGGCGAGATAGCCGCGCGTGAGCGATTCGCCCTGGCGTGGCTGGTAATCCATGAGCGAATACAGGTGGCTTGCACCCTCATCGTCTTTGTCGCTGAACCAGACTTGATCGCGCCGAACCAGAGTGGGTTCGAGCAGCAACGGACTATGCGTCGTCATGATGAGCTGGGCGCCGTTCGCATTATGTTGCTCGCTGGCGAACAGGCGGAGCAGTTCCCGGACGATGAGGGGGTGCATACTGGTTTCCAATTCGTCGATGCAAACCACATAGCCGCTGCGAAGGATGTCGAGCCATGGGCCGGCGACTGCGAACAGGCGATGAGTGCCCGCCGATTCGCTTTCCCACGGCAGTGGAAATGTTTTGGCGTTGGGTCCGCGATGGGAAAGCTCCGGCGTCATCCAGCGGGACCGGCGTGCCTGTTCGCGCAGAGTGTCAGGAAACAACGGCAGGACTTTTTCCAGATCGTTCGGCGACGGCTTGCGCTCGTAAACGGCCGCGTCGGTCACGCCGATATCAGCATGACGTAGAAGTTCCAGAATGCTGGAAGCTAGCGGAGTTTTTTCCGCCAGTTGCTGCATTGTGAAATTCTGCCCCAAGCCGCCGCGGCGGCTGCTGAGGTCGATGAATTTGAGGCGGTCCTTGAACCAGCGAAACACCGGTTCCAATTCGGATTTGTTGTTCGCGATGGCCTTGGAAAGGAACAATCCGTTCGGCAGCGTGTAGCTCTCCAATGCAGCATCGCGTTGGAATCCAGTTGGTCGATCCGGAGACCAGTCATAACTCTGGCTTGCGTGATCCCAATCGCGGCTGAACCAGAGCTGCTCGTGGACCTTGGGAAAAGCCCGGAGAGATTCGTGCCAAATCCGTTCGCGTGTCGCGGCGACGCGATATTCAAATCGGACGTTGTCGCTGACAAAAGTCACCGCGAACGCCGTAGGAGTGTCCGGCTCATCTGGCGCCAAGGCGTAGGGCTCGATCTGGCGGATTGGTTCTTTTGGATCGGTGATCGTGGCCGAATTCATGACCAGATCAGCTAGATTCCGTAGGGCATCGAGAACTGAGCTTTTCCCGCTCGCATTGGGGCCATACAGGATGGCTCCCTTTAGCCAGCGCGTGTTATCCAAGCTGGGAGCCGTTGACGTGAACGTGCTACCAATGAGGCTCTTGTAGCGGTTATTAGCCGATAGGCTTAACGTCTGCTGAGTCCGGAAAGACCGGAAATTGGAGAATGAAAATTGCAGGAGCACATGACAATACTGCACGTATATACAGAAAGATCAAGTTTTGAGCAGAATTTGCGCGGATAAGCCTGTTTCTTTGATCCTGACCATCTTTCCTCCACGAATGGAAGAGCAGTCGGCATAGGTCGCCCCATGTGCTGATGATGAGGTAATCCACGAACTGAATGCTGAGATAGCGGCGGTCTCACCGAACCGCTTCAAGGCGGCCCGGTCACGGGCCGTCAGCTCGACGTCGAAGCTCGGTTCACCTCGCGCCACCGCGATGTCGTTGGCGTCGGCGCGCAGCGCTACGCGAAATAAGTCTCGCGGCGAAGTCATCGCTGCCACGAGCGGTCCGGTCCGCAACAGCGTCCGAGCAATCGGGCGCCATTTCAGATTCATGCTGATGAGCCATAGGCTCTCTTCTTTCGCGCAGTCCTAGAAAGCGCCGGTCATGAATTCCACGAAGGTTCGCGGCGTGGTCAGTGGATCGCCCGCTGACAGCCGAAGTAGCGTGTAGTGGGGAGAAGTATAATACATGTTCATGACTTCCTCCTCACAGCCAGCGGTGCCGCAGCGCGAGGCCTTCGCCATAAAGTGCGTGCGATAGCCGCTCCATGACATGATGGCCGACATCGAAGCCGCATCCCTTCACGAGCAGCGCCTCGCGCGGCTTCGCGTAAGTCCCTTCAATTGCCGCGGCGATGCTCCAAGTAATCCGCAAAATCTCGCCGTGAGCGACGACGTAAAGATCAAGGTGGCGCGTCATCCCGGATGCGCCGACGTGCCGCAGTAGCGTGTAAACCGTCGTGCCGCGCGGCAGGAACTCGCGGAGTGACGTGATGGCCTCGTTGCGTTCGTGCGTTTTCATCGTCGTCTCCTCACATTGCTCTCGCTTCGGCGAAGCTATAGTAACCTTTCCCCTTGGGATCGTCCTCAATCGTGCCGATCACCACATGGTCAATCAGCGGAATATCCATGACCTCCCCGGCTCTGCGAATCCGCCTTGTGATGGCCACATCCGCCGAACTTGGACTCGGGTCCCCTGATGGGTGCTGGTGCACGCAGACAATTCCGCTGGCCGATGCCAGCACGGCGGCGCGGAAGATTTCCATGATCCCGACCAACGTGGAATTTACTGTGCCCACGCTCAGCCGTGTGCGGCAGATCGGACGGTCCTTCCGATTGAGGCACACCACATAGAAACATTCGTTCAGCGGCATGTCATCGAATGCCCCTCGCATGTATTCGACGATCTTCGCGGGCTTTTTCAGAGACTCATGGCGGCCCCTGCGAACAACGGAGTATTGGATTCTCGCTTCATAGACTTTCATGTTTTTCGCGAGATCGAACAGCGCAGTGTGCCGGCGACGTGCCGGGAGATCACTTGCTGCTCGATCTCCCAGCCGGCCAGCACGCGAGCGCAATGGTCGCGCCGCCTCGGTCGGCGCGGCCACGGTGGAGGCGAGGAACGAGCACCTACC
>Ga0182793_1002610_pt1 | contig 10214 bp, 5 predicted proteins | sample Passage237A_FD_130498 | JGI IMG/M metagenome (GOLD analysis project Ga0182793, IMG submission 130498) | Cellulose adapted compost microbial communities from Newby Island Compost Facility, Milpitas, CA, USA - Passage2 37A (version 2) (version 2) ...
CCGAGACATGGAGGTGCAATATTTGCGCGCCCGTCGCGGCCCTTAGCCAGATCAGCGCCAGCCCCGCCGCCAGGAGCCGAAGCGGCCAGAGCCACCTGGCCGCCGTCCCCCAGGGATCGACCACGAGCACGCGCGTGCCGGGAGCGTGCTCGGCCAGCCAGGCCTCTATGGTCCGCGTCACCGAGCCGATGCCTCCGCCGCGCGCTCGGCCGCCTGGCGAGACAATGACGATTGCCCGGGGCGCGTTCACGGGCGTGCCTCCCACCCCAGACGCGCGAGGGTGAGCGCGAAATGCCCGCCGCCCTCCACATACCGCGGCGCCAGCCGCCGGGGCTCCTGTGCCAGCCGATACATCCACTCGAGCCGCGCCGTTCGCAGCCAGCGCGGCGCCCGCCGGAACCGCCCGGCCCAGAAATCGAGCACCGCGCCGCCATTGATGATGAGGCACGGCCAATCGGCCAGCCGCGAGAGCCGCCCTGCCACGCGCTCCTGTCGCGGCATGCCCATTCCCAGCACCACGATTTCGGGCCGCGCCCGCTGGACCGCCTCCTCGTAGACTGCTTCGGCCTGAAACCCGTCGACCGTTGCCACGACCAGGCAGCCCAATGCCGAAGCTCGCTTTGAAGCCAGATCGAGCCAGGGCTCGCACGTTCCGAAAAGTGCCGTCTTTCGCCCGCCGGCGCTGGCCAGAAGTCGCGGGATGAAGTCGGTGCCGTTGGCGTTGTGGCCCGGATCAGTGCCGATAAGCCGCAGCGCCACCTCCATGCCCACGCCGTCGCGCAGCAGCACATCGGCGCCGCAGAGGTCACTGAGGAACCTCAGGTCGTCCCGCGCCAGGTTGAGCCCATACTGGTTGATGAACGAAACGACCCCGGGGCGGTCCCGCGACAGCAGCGCCGCAATCAGCGCCGTTTCCTCGGCCTCCGATGCGACGATCATCACCCGGTCGAGCAGCTTGCGCAATTCCTCTAGGTCGCGTGCCATCGCCCCCTCCTGGCATTGGTCCTCACCTCACGAACGGCAACCCCGTTATTGCCCGAACCAGCAGCGTCGCCCGCTCCCACCGCCCGCGCACGGCGTTCGCCGCGACGCTGCGGCCCAGGTCGGCATAGACGAAGGGTAGCGACACCCGCGAATGCCGCCAGCAGAACTTCACCCGGTTGCGCGTCAGGTAGTAGGTCGAGAGCGCCGACCCCTCGCCGTGGTCGCTGGTGCCGATCGACGCGCCGACCCGATGGCGCACGATCGCCTGCGGTGCATAGCCGAGCCTGAACCGTCCGCGGGCGCGCACCCACCAGTCCAGTTCTTCCCAATAGAGGAAATAGTCCTCGCTCATCGGCCCAACGGCTTGGAGGAACGCCCGCGACACCAGCACCGAGGCGCCGCTGACATAGCCCATTTCGCGTTCGACGGCTTCGCGCTCGATCTGCGCCTCGATCCGGCCCATGCCTCCGATGGCGCTGCCGCGTCCCTTGAGCCGGCTGAAGCTGCCGCCGCCCCGCGTCTGCACCCGACCCTCGCCATCCGCATAGATGAGCGTGGCCCCGCACAGGCCGATCCGGCCGTCTTCGGCGACCCTCCGGCGCAACCAGCCGAGTGCGTCGGGCGCTGGCTCGCAGTCGTTGTTGAGGATCCAGAACTGTGAGGATCCTTGCGCCATCGCATGGCGCAGCCCCACATTGTTGCCCCCGGCATAGCCGAGGTTTCCTCCGGTCTCGAGCAGCGTCACCTCGATCGGCTGCCTGCCGCAATCCTGGCGTTGCGCATTGAGCGATGGCAGCGACCGCGCGATCCAGCGCCGCAACCTCTCCGGCGAACCGTCGCTCGAAGCGTTGTCGCAAACGATGATGGAATAGTTGTCGGCATCGAGCCGCAGAAGGCTGTGCAGGCACCGTTCGGTGTCGGCCCAGCCGTTCCAGTTCAGCACGATGACCGCCGTCTCCAATATGGCCCCCAAGCCGTCAACAGGGGTAAAGCCTAGCGCGGTGCCGATGCCTCTGGCTCTTGTGATTTATGCCAATTGTGGCCCGGGTCGATCGGTTGTCCCCTGAGCGCGCGAGCATGCCAAGGGGGCGGAAATGCCCGAAATCTGCCTGAGTACCAAGACGTGGCGGTCCGGCGCGGCCTGGTTCAACCAGGCGTTGGCGCAGGCCATCGCCGGGGCAGGGGGCACCATCGCCTACATCCCCCCCCTGTCGCTTCCCGAGGATCGCGAGCCACACCATCCCAATCTCACCCGCATCGTCATTTCGCGCGAGCGCGTGGGGGAGGGCGGCCGGATGGCCCGTGGTCTCGCCTCGCTGCGCCGGATCGTGACGGGCACCCTCTCGACCCTCGCTCAACGCCGGCGCACCCGCACATTCCTCTTCTCCATCCCCGAGCCGCTGCTGTTCTCGCTGCCGCTCTTCGCCCTCCTGCGCCTCTCGGGTGCGCGTGTCGTCCTCATCGTCCACGATGCCGAGCCGCACCTGTGGCGGTTTCCCTCCGCACTGCGCGCGCTCGAACGCGCCGCCCTCGCCGCCAGCTATCGGTTGGCGACCGATCTCGTCTGCCTCACCGACGCCACCCGCGACGCATTGATTGCCCGCTTCGCCCTTTCAAAGGCCAAGCTCCGCGTCATCCCGCACGGCGCCTTTGCCACGCGCGCTGCGACCCCAATCCCCGGGTCTGGCCGCCTCCTCGCCTTCGGCTCCATCCGGCCCAACAAGTCCCTGCTCGAAGTCATCGGCGCCGTCATTCGCTGTCGGCGGGCCGGCCTCGAGATCACCCTCACGATAGCGGGCGAACCTCTCGACACCCGCTATTGGCAGCTCTGCCTGGCCCGCATCGCCGAAGACGCAGGCGGGTTCGACCTGCATCCCGGCTTCGTGCCCGACGATGCCCTTCCCGAACTCTTCTCGCGCGCTGATGCCCTCGTGCTCGCCTACCGCGACTTCGCCTCCCAGAGCGGGGTCGCGGTCCTCGCCGCGCTCGCGGCCCGTCCCGTCATCGCAACCGCGGCCGGCGGGATCGGCGAACTCATGGGCGAAGGCCTCGCTTGCCAGCCCATCGCCAATCCGGACGTCCAAGCCATAGCGACCGCCATTTCCGCCTTCTATGGCCAGCCGCTCCAAACCTGGCGCGATGCCGCAACAGGCGCCCGCGATCATTTCGAGCGCGCCCTCGCCTGGGGCCCGATCGGCGAGTGCTACCTGTCCCTGGCGCGCGAGGCGTCCGATGCATGAGGCGCGGCGTCTCGCAGGCATCCAGGCCCTGCGCGCCCTCGCGGCCCTCCTCGTCGTCCTCGACCATTGCCTCCTCAAGGTTATCGCCGCGGACCACTTGCCGCCCTGGGTCGCGCCCTTTGCCTACCGTGCCGGCACGGCCGGCGTGGCGCTGTTCTTCGTCATCAGCGGCTTCATCATGGCGCTCACCGCCAGCCACCCGCGAGGGCCGGGGGCAGCGCGCAGCTTCATTGCCCGCCGTCTTCTCCGCATCGCTCCGCTCTATTGGCTGGCGACCCTCATCTATGCCGCCCGCCTCGCCGCGGGCGGGGAAGCCGTCGCGCCCCTCGACCTCCTGCGCAGCGTGCTTTTCGTGCCCTATTTCGACGCCGCCCAGGCCCTGCGCCGCGTCCTCGGCGTCGGCTGGACGCTCAATTTCGAGATGTATTTCTACCTCCTCTTCGCCGTCTCCCTCCTGCTGCCCGCCCGTCTCGGCTTTGCTACCATCGCCGCTGTCCTCGCGGTCAGCGCCGCCTTCGGGACGCTGGCCACCACGCCTGACAATGCCGTCGCGACCCTGCTCACCAGCCCGATGCTTCTCTATTTCCTCGCCGGCCTGGCAATCCACGCGCTGACCGTGAAACTTCCTCGCCCCACCCTAGCCAGGCCATCGGCCATTCTGCTCGGCCTCTCGGCTCTGGCGGCCATGCTCATCCACAGCGCAACCATCCCCATCCTCGCCCCGGCTCTCGTCCTCGCCGCCACCTGGCTGCCGTCCAGCCACGTCGAGCGCCCCTTCCTCGCGCTCGGCGATGCCTCCTACAGCACCTACCTTTTCCACGGCTTTCTCCTCGGCCCGCTGGCGGCCGTCATGCTTGCCTCCGGGCCCTCGCCATGGGCAACCGTCGCCTTCCTCCTTCTCGCCATCTGCGGCTCGCAATTGTGCGGCTTGGCCGTTCACCTCGCCATCGAGCGCCCGATGCTCCGCGCTGCCCGCGCCTACCTGCCGGCGCGTGTCCCCGGGCGAACGCAGGTTTCCGTCCGCGACCAGGTGGTATAGTCCCAGCGCCGACTCGCAATAACGGACCCAGGGCCGATGGCTGAATTCGATCAACTCGACAATCCCGTCTGGAGTTCGCTCCACTCCGGCCACCGCTCCATGGCGCAGCTCAACGGCAGTGCCGCGCGCTATCCGCGCGACATCTCGCCGCTCGCCGCCCTTGCCGAACCCAGCGCCCGGGCCTTTGCCAATCTGCGTGAGCTGGTCGAAACCGGCGAGACCGTCGGGCTCGTCTCCCCGGTAGTCGCCGAGCCACCTGCCGGCTGGGAGGTCAAGCGCGCCCGCTTCATCGACCAGATGGTTTGCACCCGTGTCCTCGTCGAGGCCGACCTGCCGCTCATCGATCTGGGTGAAGAGGACGTCCCCGAAATGGTCGCGCTCGCCGCAGCTACCGAGCCCGGCCCCTTCGTCGCCGGCACGCATCGCATGGGCCGTTTTCGTGGCATAAAGTCTCCGGAAGGCAGCCTGATGGCCATGGCCGGCGAGCGCATGCACCTGCGCGGCCTCACCGAGATCAGCGCCGTGTGCACCTGGCCGCAATATCGCGGGCAGGGGCTGGCCAAGGCCCTGGTCGTCGCCGGTGCCAACCGCATCATCGCCGAAGGCGATATTCCCTTCCTTCACGTCAAGGGCGAGAACGCTGCCCGTCAGCTCTACGAGAAGATCGGCTTCCGCACCCGCCGCCAGGTGTACTTTACCGTCATGACCGCGCTTCCCGCCTGATCGGACCCGCGTCCGCATTTCCGGCATCGCCCCGGCTTTACCATGACAGCCCGAGCCAATAAGATGGTGATGGGGCAAGCACTTGAGGGTTGATATGCGGAACGTACTTCGGTCTGCCTGGGGGCTTTGCATTGCGCTTTGCCTCGTTTTGGGAACCTCCTCGGCCATGGCGGCGGATCGCAGCGTGACGCGACTGCCCGGCACCGACCTCCCCGGATTCGACTATTCGGTGATCAAGGACACGTCCGAAAAGGCGTGCCAGCAGGCCTGCGTGGATGACCGCGCCTGTCGCGCCTATACCTTCAACACCAAGGCCAAGTGGTGCTTCCTCAAGAGCGGCATGGACCAGGAGCAGGTCTTTGCCGGCGCCAATTCCGGACGCATCGACCTGGCGCCGCGCGCTGACGTGACGGCCGCCGCCCGCCTCGCCGAGCTGCCGTTCCCGGCCTCGGACTTGGTGACTTCGGCGAAGAATTTCGCCGCCGAACTCCCCAATACCGATCCGGCCCCTACCGATGTCGGCTATGCCGATCTCGTCGCCTCGGGCGATGAGGCGCTGGCACAGTCCAATCCTGATGGCGCCACCGCTTCCTACCGGCAGGCCCTGGCCATTTCGCCCAATGATCCGGCCGTCTGGCTCAAGCTCGCCCGCGCCGCCATCGCCCAGGGCGATGCGCGTCTGGCTCAGGACGACACCAGCAGCGCCTACGACGTCGGCACCACCGCCGCTTACGCGGCCCTCAACGGCTACCTGCTTTCCGACGAAGTGGCCGAGCGCGCCGAAATGCTCGGCGTGCTGGCGCGCGCGCTCGATTTCCGCCAGATGTGGAAGGAATCCATTGCCACCTACCGCGCCAGCCTCGCCCTGGTCGATGACGCCACCCTCCAGGAGCAGCTCGACCAGGTCGTCGCCCAGCACGGCTTCCGCGTCGTCTCCAACCAGGTGGATGCCGAATCGGCGACGCCCCAGATCTGCGCCGTCTTCTCCGACACGCTCCCCAATACCGATCTTTCCGGCTACGTCGTGGTTGAAGGCGCGCCCAAGGTGGCGGTCGAAACCCAGCAGAGCCAGATCTGCATCCAGGGCGTCGAGCACGGCCAGAGCTACAAGGTCAAGCTGCGCGCCGGCCTGCCTTCCGCCAACGGCGAGACCCTGCGCAAGGACGTGGAACTCTCCATGTTCGTGCCCGATCGCTCGCCCTTCGTCGGCTTCGCCAACAACGCCTATGTGCTGCCTGCCGGTCTGGGCGGCGCCCTGCCGATTTCCTCGGTCAATGCCAAGACCGCCGATGTCGCCATCTACCGGATCGGCGACCGCTCGATCGCCGTGGCGGTCCGCAACGGCGTCTTCCAGGGCACCCTTTCCACGTCCTCGGCCGATGACATCGCCAATTCCACCGGTGAAAAGACCTGGGAAGGGCAGGTGGACCTTGCCGAGGGCAAGCCCAACGTCATGACCACGACGGCAATCCCCATCGCCGATGTGCTGACCGACATCGAGCCGGGCGTCTACGTCATCACCGCCAAGGTGGCAGGCGACGATAACCAGGATTACTGGTCGAGCGTGGCCACCCAGTGGTTCATCGTCACCGATCTCGGCCTCGCCACCGTTTCGGGCGAGGATGGCGTCCATGGCTTCTTGCGTTCGCTGACCAGCGCGCAGCCGGTCGCCGGCGCCAAGGTCAAGCTCGTCGCCGTCAACAACGAGATTCTGGGCGAGACCGTCTCGGCCGCCGATGGGCGCGTCGATTTCGCGCCGGGCCTGGCGCGCGGCACCGGCGGACGCGCGCCGCAACTGCTCGTGGCCGAGACCGATGGCGGCGATTACGCTTTCCTCGATCTCACCAAGCCCGCCTTCGACCTGACGGATCGCGGCGTCGACGGGCGCCCCACGCCCGGCCCGCTCGATCTCTTCGCCACCACCGAACGCGGCGTCTATCGTCCGGGCGAAACCGTCTACCTCACCGCGCTCCTGCGCGACACGCATGCTAAGGCCGTCACCGGCCTGCCGCTCACCATGGAGCTGGAGCGCCCCGATGGTGTTGTGAGTTCGCGCACTGTGCTCAATGACAAGGGAGCCGGCGGCTATTACGCCGCGCTGGCCATGGTCAAGGAAGCCATGCGCGGCTCCTGGACCGTGCGTCTCTATGCCGATCCCAAGGCGAATGCGCTCGCCACCGTCAATTTCCTCGTCGAGGATTTCGAGCCCGAGCGTCTGGCCTTCGAGGTCAGCGCTCCGCCGGGCCCGATGGCGACCGAGGAAGTGACGCCGATCTCCGTCACCGCCAAGTACCTCTATGGCGCCACCGCGCCCGGACTCGATGTCGAGGCCGACGTCGTGCTGCGCGCCACTTCCTCGCTGGCGGGCTTCGCCGGCTACACTTTCGGGCGCGAAGACGACACCTTCGAGACCGACCGCGAGCCCCTGGGCGTCGTCGGCACCACCGATGAATCCGGCAATGCCACCGCCGAAGTCACGGTGCCGGCTTCCCAGCAGACGACGCGCCCCCTTGAGGCCCAGGTCATCCTGCGCCTGGTCGATTCCAACGGGCGCACGGTCGAGCGCAATCTCACCCGGCCGGTGCTGGCCGATACCGTGCGTATCGGCATCCGTCCCCAATTCTCCGGGAGCGACGGGCTCGGCGAAGATAGTCAGGCCGGCTTCGATATCGTCACCGTGTCACCGGAAGGCGAGGCCGTAGCGACCTCCGGCCTCAAGTGGACCCTCTCGCGCGTCGAAACCAACTACCAGTGGTACCGCGACAACGGCACCTGGAAGTGGGAAGCCGTCACCACCAACCGCAAGGTTGCCGATGGCACGCTCGATACGCCCGCCGATGGCCCGGCCTCCATCGCCGCCCAGGTCGATTACGGCCAGTACCTGCTCGAGGTGGATTCGGAGGATACGTCCTCGAGCTACTCGTTCTATGCCGGCTACTACTACGCCCAGGCCGGCTCGGACACGCCCGACACCCTCAAGGTGGCGCTGGACAAGCCCGCCTACCGGATCGGGGACACCGCCACCCTGCGGCTCGATCCGCAATTCGCCGGCACCGCCGTCATCATGGTCGTCGATGATCGCGTCATCGACATGAAGGCCGTCGAAGTGCCAGAAGGCGGCACGTCCGTGGAACTGCCCGTTACCGAGAACTGGGGGCCGGGCGCCTATGTCACGGCCATGCTCTATCGCCCGTCCGACGCCGCCGAGAAGCGGATGCCGGCGCGCGCCATCGGCCTCGCCTTTGCCGATGTCGAGCCGGGCGACATGAAGCTCCAAACCACTATCGAGGCTCCGGCCGAATCCCGTCCGCGCCAGAAGTTCACCGCCAGGGTGGCGCTCGGCAACGTCGCGGCCGGTGAAAAGGCCTATGTCGCGCTTATGGCGGTCGATCTGGGCATTCTCAACCTCACCAATTTCAAGGTGCCAGATCCCGATGGCTGGTATTTTGGCCAGCGCCAGCTCGGCATGGATATCCGTGATCTCTATGGCCAGTTGATCGATCCGACCCAGGGCATCCCCGGGGCCGTGCGTTCGGGTGGCGATGGCGCCTCCTCGCGCCTCGGCACCCCGCCGGCGACGTCGGTTCTCGTGGCCATGCATTCCGGCGTGGTCGAGGTCGGCGCCGACGGCACCGCCGAAGTCACCTTCGACATGCCCGATTTCAACGGCACCGTCCGCCTGATGGCGGTGGCATGGTCCGACAATGCCGTCGGCCATGCCTCCAGGGACGTGATCGTGCGCGACCCCGTCGTTGTCACGCTCAGCCCGCCGCGGCTGCTGCGCGTCGGCGACCAGTCGCGCCTGCTGGTCGAACTCAACAACGTCTCGGGCGAGGCCGGCACCTATAAGGTCGAACTGATCACCGGCGCCGGTCTCGGCACCGACGCGGCGCAGTCGACGTTCGATCTCGCCGTCGGCGAGCGCAAGGCGCTCAACCTCGGTCTCACGGGCACCGCGCTTGGAGACAACGACTTGCGCCTGCTCGTCACCATGCCGAACGGCGACACCCAGATTAAGGAACTCAAGCTCGGCGTCCGCGCCACCAGTGCACCCCAGACCAGCAGCCAGCTTCTGCCGCTCCCGCCGGGTGGTTCGATCACGCTCGATGACAGCCTCTTCGCCGGCATGCTCCAGCACACCGGCACCGTGACCCTGGCTATCGGCCCGGTTGCCCGTCTCGACGTGCCGGGCCTGCTCCTCCAGCTCGACCGCTACCCCTATGGTTGCTCCGAGCAGCTCTCTAGCCGCGCCCTGCCGCTCCTCTACCTCAACGAAGTGGCCCACGCGATCGGGCTGGGTTCGGATGAGGAAATCGAGCAGCGCGTGCGCGACGCCATCCGGGACCTGCTCTCCAAGCAGACCTCCAATGGCGGCTTCGGCCTCTGGGACGCCTACAGTTCCTCGGACCTGTGGCTCGATGCCTATGTCACCGACTTCCTGCTGCGCGCCAAGGCCAAGGGTTTCGATATCCCGGCCGAGGCCGTGACCATGGCGCTCGACAATCTCTCCAACCAGGTCTCCTACGCTTCCGACTTCACCAAGGGCGGCGAAGACATCGCTTACGCCCTTTACGACCTGGCCCGAGCCGGCCGCGCCGCCATGGGTGACCTGCGCTACTACATGGAAGCCCGCCTCGATGCCTTCGGCTCGCCCCTGGCCAAGGCCCAGATCGGCGCTGCCCTCGCGCTCTATGGCGACCGCCCCCGCGCCGACAAGGCGTTCGCCGCCGCCGTGGCCGACCTCAAGGGCCCCGAGGATCGCAAGCGCTACCGGTCCGACTACGGTAGCCGCCTGCGCGACGTCGCGGCCGTACTGGCGCTGGCCGCCGAATTCAAGCCGGCCAGCGTCGACATCGCCGCCCTGACTGCCCAATTGGCCGACATGCGCGACCACGTCACCTGGACCTCGACCCAGGAAGACACCTGGACGCTCGTGGCAGCCGCCAGCCTCGCCAAGGATGCGGGCAACGGCAGCGTCACCGTCGATGGCGAGGCCCTTGAAGGCTCGGTCTACCGGCGCTTCGACCAGGAGCATTTCGATACGGCCAGCGTCGAGATCGTCAACAACGCCAACCAGCCCACCGAGGCCAAGGTGACGGTTGTTGGCATCCCGGCGACGCCGCCCGCCGCCACCAGCGACGGCTTCACCATCGAGCGCACCTACTACCTGCCCGATGGCACGGAGGCCGATCTTTCCGATGTGCGCCAGAACGATCGTTTCGTGGTCG
>Ga0182793_1002611_pt1 | contig 10209 bp, 7 predicted proteins | sample Passage237A_FD_130498 | JGI IMG/M metagenome (GOLD analysis project Ga0182793, IMG submission 130498) | Cellulose adapted compost microbial communities from Newby Island Compost Facility, Milpitas, CA, USA - Passage2 37A (version 2) (version 2) ...
GGCATGGCGTCGCGAGCGTTGACCACGAGGTTCACCACCACCTGCTCGAGCTGCACCAGGTCTGCCTTCACCGGCCATACATTGGTGCCATGCTCCACGCCCAGCGTGATCTGTTCGCCGATCAGGCGCTTGAGCAGCACCGTCAGGTCATCGAGATGCCCCGGCACCTCCAGCACCTGCGGCCGCAGCGTCTGCCGCCGCGAGAAGGCGAGCAACTGGCGCGTCAGGCCCGCGGCGCGGTTGGCGCTGTTCTTGATCGACATGAGGTCGGCAAAGCTCGGATCGCCCGGCTTGTGCTTCAGGAGCAGCAGATCGGCGAAGCCGATAATGGCGGTGAGCACGTTGTTGAAGTCGTGCGCAACGCCGCCCGCGAGCTGGCCCACCGCCTGCATCTTTTGGCCCTGGGCGAACTGCGCCTCGAGCTTGCGCTGCTCGGTCATGTCAAGGGCATAGACATTCACCGCCTCGGCCGACCCGGCAACTTCCTCGGAGCCCGACACGTAGAGGCGCACTGCATGGTCGCCGCCAGTGGCGAGCGAAGCGTCGATGGGGTCGATCTCCGACTTGCCGCCAAGCGCCGCGGCCACGGCCTTGTCGAAGGCCTCGCGGCTCGGCTCGGCGATGAGTTCGACCATGGGCTTGAGGTCGATGGACTGCTCCGACCCGGTCCAGCCGAAGATGCGGCTGAACGGTGCGTTGGTGCGCAAAATCCGCCCGGCCTTGTCGAGCGTGGCGATGGCGAAGGGGGTGTCGTTGAAGAAGCGCGAGAAGCGCACCTCCGAAGCGCGCAGCGCTTCCTCCTCGCGCGCCCCCTGCCCCTGGCGACGGTCGAGCACCAGGGTGCGCGTCTCGCCCAGTTCACCATCGACGAGGCGGGCCGCCCGGTGCATCAGGCGCACCGGGAAGGTGGTACCGTTGCGGCGCACGAGGTCGATGTCGATGATCTCGGTGCGGATTTCGCCGTCCGCCCGGCCGCGCATCAAGAGGCTCGCGCCGTCGCCGCGAATGATGTCGTCGAGGCGGATCGAAGCGCTCTCGAACTCGGCGAGGTCGTAGCCGAGCCAGTCGGCAAGGGTGGAGTTGAGATACTGGATGCGGCCCGCCGCATCGGCCGAGAAGAAGCCCGCCGGCGCGTGGTCGAGATAGTCGATGGCGCGCTGCAGCTCGGCAAAGGCATTGTCCTGCCGCTCGCGGTCGCGCGTGATGTCCTCGACGCTCCACAGCACAAGCGGCTTACCGGCGCCATCCACCTCGGGCAGCGCGCGCACGCCAACGCGATACCAGAATGGCTTCGACGAGCCGCCGGCCGAGCCGCCGAGCCCGCCGATGATGCGGATATCCTCGCTGGCCGGGCGGCCGTCGCGCGCCGCGCGCGCCAGCCGGTAGATCGACTCGCTCGCCTCGGGCTCACCGGCAAACAGGCGCGGCACCGAAACGGGCACGGAATCGGTCAGCGCACCGGGGAACTCGCCATATTGCGCGTTGACGTAGCTGATCTTGCCCTCGCGGTCGGTGACCAGCGCGCCAAAGGGCAGGCTGTCGACCACGGCCCGGCTCAGCGTCCGATCGTCGCCGGTCGCACCGAAGCGGAACAACCCCGCCGCCAGCGCAAACAGCGAAAACACGCCGACCACGGCCAGAAGGCCCATGAACACTAGGATCGCATCGGGCGGAATGTGGTCGCCCAGCGTGGAAATCATCACCGCAACGAGGATAAAGAAGCCTGCGAGCGCGACCACGCGCCATATCCCCGCGCTGCTGCGCGGGCGGCTCAATAGCGGGTTCGGGTAGTTGTCCTCATCGAGTGGCAATGGTGCCATGCCTTGCGCTTGCCCCGAACATTCTCGCGACCCACGAATCGGCCGCCTCTCAGGTCTAGCAAATGGCCTCGCCGCTTGGGTAGCGCCAATGGCGTTATCCAGAAGCGCAAACGAGGCTGTGTGGCGGGATTGGGACGCGGAACGCGACGGAGGATCGTGCGATAGCCGAATGACCGCCGCGCGTCATCCCCTGCCGAAGAGCCGGGAACCACGATGACGCCCGCGCAGGTGTCCAGGTGGGTCCCGGGTGAAGCCCGGGACGACCAGTTAAGGGGCCTTGCGGCCCGGGCCTAGAGGGAAAGCGCCCCTACTCTGCCTTTGTCTCGGTCCCGTCGGCTGCGCCGGCTACGCCTTCGGCGGCCAGTTGGGCCGCGCGGCGCTTTTCGATCATCTTCACCGACCAGATGGAGAGCTCGTACAGCATGTACATCGGCAGCGAGAGGCCGATCTGGCTGATCGGATCGGGCGGAGTGATGAAGGCCGCGAACAGCAGGATGCCGACGATGGCGTAGCGCCGCCCCTTGGCCAGCGTCTTGGACGAGATGAGGTCGATCTGTGCCAGCAGCGTCAGGATCACCGGCAACTGGAAGCAGATGCCGAAAGCGAGGATCAGCGTCATGGCGAGGCCGAGATACTCGCTGACCTTCACCAGCATCTCGATATCTTCGGTCTGCATGCCGAGGAAGAAGCCCAGCGCCATGGGCAGCACGACGTAATAGACCAGCAGCCCTCCGGTGAAGAAGAACACCGGCGTAGCGATCAGGTACGGAATGAAGGCGCGGCGCTCCTTCTTGTAGAGTCCGGGCGCCACGAAGCCATAGATCTCGATGGCGAGATAGGGGAAGCCGACGAACACCGCCGCGAAGAAGGCGACGTTGAGCTGGGTGAAGAACAGCTCCTGCGGCGCCGTGTAGATCACGCGGAAGCTCTCGAACACCTTGTCTGGATGCTGCCCGACGAAGTTGTTGTAGGCGTTCCGATAGGGCTCGATCAGGTAGGTCAGGATCGGCTGCGAGAAGATGAAGAACACCACCAGCAGACCGAAGAGGACGATGAGCGAACGGACGAGGCGGCCGCGCAGCTCGATCAGGTGATCCATCAGCGGCGCTTCGCTGCCGGCAAGCTCGTCCTTGTCGGTTTCTGGAGCGGCGAGTTTGGGCTGTTCGGCCATGGTTTAGGACTTCTCGTCCGCAGCGGGTTTCTTCGCGGCGGGCTTGCGGGTGGCCGGCTTCTCCGGCGCAGCCTCGCTGGAGGCAGCGGCGGCCTTGCGGGTACGCGGCTTCTTTGGCGCGATGGCTTCGACCGGTGCAGGAGACTCGATGGGCTGCTTGGCCCCCGGCTCACCGGCGGGCGGAATGTCGGCGACCGCAACAGGTTGCGCGGGCTTCGGTGCCTTGACCTTCGGCGCACGCGGCGCGCGTGCCCGGGCCGGCTTGGCCTCGGCAGAAGCCAGAGCCGCAGCAGCGGCGTCGGCTGGCGTAGCAGCGGTCTTCGCCGCCTCGGGCGGCTTCACCGAGTCAGCGGATTCGGCCGAAACCGCCGGCTTGGGATTGGCCGGGCCGGTGAGCGGAGCGATCGCTGCCGCAGGCGTCATGCCGGCGGCCGCCTTGATTTCGTCCACCACGCTTTCGGCCTTGGGATCGGCCGGCTTGAGCACGCCGGAGGGCTTCACCTCGCCGGTTGCCGTGGTGGTGTTGAACTCCTTGCGGATGGCGTCGGCGGTGGCCTTGAGCGGCGCCGTGACGGAGTTCCGGAGATTCGCGATCTCGTTGAGACCGGTGGTCTTGTTGAGTTCACGCTGGAAGTCCGCCCCCATGCGCCGGATGGTGGCAGCAAACTTGCCTACGCGATTCATCATCACCGGCAAGTCCTTGGGACCGATGACGATAAGCGCCACGATCCCAATGACGAGCATTTCGGTCCAGCCGACGCCGAGCATGTTCTAGGTCGAGCTCCGGATAACGGAAGTGGGGCCCGATACGATCAGGCGTCCTTCTTCTCGGGCTGGGCGACCGGGTCGGCCGTAGTGGTCGACGCGGTGATGGTGGGCGCGGGCTTGGCCTCTTCGTCGCGCAGCCCCTTCTGGAAGGACTTGATGCCGGAGGCGACTTCGCCCATCAGCCCGGCGATCTTGCCGCGGCCGAACAGCAGAACGACGACGACGGCTACGATAAGGATGCCCCAAATGCCTGGCGCGTGCATGGTTAGTCTCCGACAGAATGCGTAACGCAGCTACTGGCGTTCAGAAATAGGTTCAATCGGAGGCAAACACAAGGATGTGTTCCTCACCGCGGGGTGAAAGCTGCGGGCATCACGCAGCCGTGCGTTCAACCCTCACCCTCGTCCCCCTCTTCCAGCGGGTCTTCATCGTCGCGGAGCGCACCGTCGAAGGGGAGCGGCACCTGGAAGCTGGGAGGCAGGCGCGAGGAGAGCAGACCCGAGCCTTTCAGTTCCTCGAGCCCCGGCAGATCGGTGATCGATTCGAGGCCGAAATGGTCGAGGAAGGCGTCAGTGGTACCATAGGTGACCGGGCGGCCGGGCGTGCGGCGGCGACCACGCATGCGTACCCAGCCAGTCTGCATCAACACGTCGAACGTACCGCCACCGGAGGCAACGCCGCGCACTTCCTCGATTTCGGCGCGGGTGCAGGGCTGGTGATAGGCAATGATGGCGAGCACTTCGAGCGCCGCGCGGCTGAGCTGGCGGCTTTCCGTCTCTTCGCGGCGCAGCAGGAACTGCAGGTCGTCGGCGGTGCGGAAGGCCCAGCCCTCGCCGCGGCGCACCAGGTTGACACCGCGCCCCCTGTAGCGCTCGGCCAGCTGTTCGAGCAACGCGGTCACGTCAGCCCCCTGCCCCAGATGCGGCGCGATCTGCTCGGGCGTCAGCGGTTCGGACGAGGCGAACAACACCGCTTCGAGAATGCGCAGGTTGCGCTCGGCGATTTCGGTCCGCTCGTCGCCGAGCTCGGCATCGGTGCCGAAGAACGGGCCGGCAGTGTCCGTCTGGCTCATGGCGTCTCTTTGGTTTCCTTGTGGCCCGGCCTCCGGCGCATGAAGAGCGGCCCGAAGGTCAGGGTCTGGCGCAGTTCGATCTGTCCCTGCCGAGCCAGCTCGAGGCTGCTGGCAAAGGTGGAGGCTGTGGCCGTCTTGCGCTGCTCCGGCGCCGCCAGGTACCGGTCGAGATAGGCGTCGAGCGGCACCCAGTCCATGCTGTCACCGATCAGCCGGGCGAGGATCTCGCGCGCCTCGGCCAGCGACCACACATTGCGCTCGAACAGGTGGTAGTCCTGCGGCACCGCCTTCTCGCGCTGGGTCGCATAGGCTTTGAGCAGGTCGTAGAGGGTCGCCTCCCACAGGTTGCGCCGCTCGATCCTCACCGGCTCGGGCATACCGCGGGCAAACACGTTGCGGCCGAGCCGCGGGCGATTGACCAGCTGCATCGCCGCTTCGCGCATGGCTTCCAGGCGCTTGAGGCGGAACTGCAGCAGCGCCGCCATCATCTCGCCGGTCGGCTCCTCGTCGCTGGGCGCGGCGGGCACCATCAGCCGGCTCTTGAGGTAAGCCAGCCACGCTGCCATCACGAGGTAGTCGGCAGCGATCTCGATGCGCTTCTCGCGCACAGTCTCGATGAAGCCCAGATACTGCTCGGCGAGCGCCAGCACCGAGATTCGGCTCAGGTCGACCTTCTGCCGGCGGGCCAGGTCGAGCAGGAGGTCGAGCGGCCCCTCGTAGCCGTTGACGTCGACATAGAGCACCTCGTCATCGGCGGGGCGTTGCTCGGCCAGCCATGTGTCACGGACGTCGCTCATTGCGGCGCACTTCGCGCCCTTGCGCCAAGTCCGTCAAGCGGAGGGTTTGGCCATCAACCGTTGATCGGCACACACTGCACGCCGTTCGCCTTCAGGCTGGCGCAGGTCTGCGTCGCCTCGGAGAACGAACTGGTGGGCAGCACCACGCGGTACCACACACCCTTGGCGCCCAGATCAACCTGCCGGATCTCAAGGCTGCGGCCATTGAGGATGCTGGACAGCCGGTTCTGCGTCGTGCGCAGTGACGACTGCGCATCGGCACTGGTCGGCTGCGACGAGAGCTGCACATACGAGCCACCGCGGTTCGACACGGCCGGCGTGGCCGCCGGCTGGGTAACGCCGCCGGTGAGGTCCACCGGCCCGTTGCTGGCCGCGACACGCTGGTTCGCGCCGCCATTCAGCCGCGAGCGGTCGACTGGGCGCGCCATCGGCACTGGCGGCACGATGGACGGGTCGACATTGGCAAGCGTCTGCGCAAGCGGATCGGTGGCCGGCGTGGGCGTCTCGGGTGCCGCAAGTGCGAGCGTCGTAGTGTCGACCGGCGCGTCGCTGGCCGCGGTCTCGGCGAGAAGCGGCGAAGGCTCCACCTCGGCGCCCGGAATCTCCGGCACGTTGGGTCGATCGACCGGCAGCGCGGCACTGCCCGCTACGGCGTCGTCGCCCGAAACGATGGTACCGTCCGGGCGAACCGTGACGGTGCGGACCTTGCGGTTGGCGAGTTCGCTTTCGCCGCTGCCCGTCTCGTTCGACGCAAGCGCAGCGGGCGCGCCGTCGGTGCCAACCGGTTCGGCCACGTCGGCAACGCTGGTATCGAGGCTCGCATCGCGGGGCACGATCTGCTCTGGCGTCTCGGCGGCGCTGCCATCAGTGCTGCCGAAAACCACCGAACCTTCCTGGTCCTGCTTGGGCGCTACAACCGGAGCGGGCTCCTTGGCCGGAGTGGCGTCGGCCTGCAGCACGGGCGCTTCGGTATCGGGCGCGCGGCCCATGCCAAGCACCCAGTAGAGGCCGAAACCAGCGGCGAGCAGCAGCGTACCGGCTACCGCCATGCCGACATACTGGCGCATGCCGCCCGACATGACCGGGCGCTTCTCGGCCTTTGCCTTGGTCTTGGGCCGCTTGTAGGGGCTGGCCGGCGTCTCGGCGGCCATGGTGCCGTCGAGATTGCCGACATCGGCGCCGGTCGCCGCGGCCGCGGCGAGGATGGCGGCCTCGGCCGACGTAACCTGCGGCTCGGTATCCTTGAGCGCGGCGCGGCGCGGCGCAAAACCGGTGGTGAGCGGCGGCACGACGGGAGCCGCCTTGGGCCGTTCGGGCGCCACCGCCGGCTTCTCGGGCGCAGACAGCTCGACACGGACGGCTTCGCCGATCAGGCTCTCGATCTCGTCCATCGGATCGCGCTCGGCGGGCGCGGGAGCAGCGGACGTGGGAGCGGCGGGCTTGGCGGCAACACCGAACACCGGCGCGGTATCAAAGCGATCGGGCTCGGCCGGTGCCTCGGGCACCGCCGGCTTGGGCTGCGCCTGCGCCACGGCCGGAGCCACGGGCGGCCGCACCGGATTGGTGGTGACCGAACGCTGCTGCTGCGGCTGGGCCTGAACTTGGGGCTGCGCGCTGGCAGCCGGGAAACTGCGCACGGTAGGCGCCTGTACCGGCGGACGCGCCGGCAAGGGAGCAGGCTCCTTTTCCTCGGCAGCGTCGAGCTCGGCGGCAATCAGGTCGGCGATCGGATCACCGGTAGAAGCGGCAGGCGACGGCGCGGCAGAACGCGTTGCATCGGCAGCCGCCGGTGGCTCTTCCACGGCCGGGCCGGGCGGGTTCTGGTCAAAGCCGAAATCGAAGTCGAAGCTATCGTCGGCGGGCGCGGGGTTGCCGGCGATCACCGGCTCCTCATGTGCCGCTGCCTCCGCCTCGGGTTCGGCCTCCGGCTCGTCCTCGTCGAGCTTGGCCGGTACCGCTACGGGCGGCACCACCGGCGCGGGCGCAGGCCCGAACGCCGACGCAGGCGGAACCGGGGTCGGGGCGGGCGCGACCGCCTTTGGGGCCGGCGGGGTCAGCACGGGCTCGGCCGCCACGGCGGGACGCGCCCCGACGGGCTTCGGAATCTCGCGATCCTGCCAGTTGCTCAGCGGCTCGGGTCGGATCGTCGCGGCGGGCGGCAGCGTGCCGAAATCTATGGCGGGCGCGCGATGCTCCACGGGCTTGACTTCGGCCGGCCTGGACTCGGCCGGTGAGGGATCAGCGGTGAGCTTGGGTTCGGTCAGCTTCGGCTCGGAAAGCTCCGGCGCGGGCGACTTGGGCTCGGATGCGACGCTGCCCAGCGACGGGCTTACCGGTCGCGGCGCAGCGGCCACCGGCTGGTCCATGCCAGGGATACGGATGGTGGGAGCGGGGCTGGCGGCCTGCGGCACCGCGCCGGGCGCAGGCGCGGCCGGAACGACGGGCACCGGTGACGGGGCCGCAGCGACCGGCGCATCCATGCCGGGAATGCGGATAACAGGCGCGGCAGGGCGCGGTTCAGTGGCGTCAGTCTCGGGCGTAGAGACCAGCTTGGGGCCGGGCTTGGCCTCCGGTTCGGCGCTTCCCGCGGAGCTTGCCATGAGCTTGGCAAGCTCGGCGATCAGGTCGTCGGATTTATCCTGGCCATCAGACATCTGCTGCGGTCTCGCTGTCATACAAAAGCAGCGCCCCTTGTGTATCGACCCCTTGAGTGCTCGCTTTCGGCCCCCGCCGAGCGTGCCGGCCAGCTTTCACACCAATGCGCCCGAATTATGAAAGTTCTTCGGGGGCAGAGACGCCAAGCAGACCCAGCCCGTTGACGAGCACCTGTCGGACGGCCGCGACCAGGGCGAGTCGAGCCAATGTCAGCTTTGAATCATCGGCATTAACAAAGCGTAAGGCAACATCCTGGTTACCCTTGGCCCAGAAGCCGTGGAAGGCGCTAGCCAGCTCGTAGAGGTAGAAGGCAATGCGGTGCGGCTCGTGCGCCTCGGCGGCCGAAGCGACGATGCGCGGCCACTGCGCCAGCGCCCGGATGAGCTCGAGGTCGGCGTCAGTCTTGAGGAGGCCGAGGTCGGCGCCGGTGAGCGCGCCGAAGCTCACATCGAGCCCTGGTAGCTTCTCGGCCGCCTGGCGGAACACCGAGTAGGTCCGGGCGTGCGCGTATTGCACGTAGAAGACCGGGTTGTCGCGGCTCTGCTCCTTGACCACGGCGAAGTCGAAATCCATCGCCGCGTCGTTGCGCCGGTAGAGCAGCATGAAGCGCGTGGCGTCGGCCCCCACCTCCTCCACCACGTCGGAGAGCTGCACAAGGTCGCCCGAGCGCTTGCTCATCTTGAACGGCTCGCCGTTCTTGAGCAGCCGCACCAGCTGGCAGATGCGCACATCGATATCGGCCTCGCCATGCGAGACGGCTTTCACCGCCGCCTGCAGCCGCTTCACGTAGCCCGAATGGTCGGCGCCCAGCACGTTGACCATGTGCTTGAAGCCGCGCAGGTACTTGTTGCGGTGGTAGGCAATGTCGGCGGCGAAATATGTGTACTGCCCGTTCGACTTGACCAGCGGTCGGTCGACGTCATCGCCGTAATTGGTGGCGCGGAACAGGGTCTGCTCGCGATCCTCCCAGTCCTCGGGCGTCTTGCCCTTGGGCGGCTCGAGCCGGCCCTCGTAGATCATGTCCTCCGAGCGCAGCCAGGCGAGGGTGGAGTCGATATCACCGCCCTGCCCGTGCAGCTGCCGCTCGGAGAAGAACACGTCGTGATGGACATTGAGCCGCGCGAGGTCGGCGCGGATCATGTCCATCATCGCCTTGAGCACACGATCCTTGACGATGGGCAGCGCCTCGGCCTCCGGCTTGTCAAGCAACGAGCTGCCGAACTCCTCCTTCAGCGCCTGCCCGACAGGGATCAGGTAGTCGCCGGGGTAGAAGCCGGCCGGGATCTCGATGGCCTCGCCCAGCGCCTCGCGGTAGCGCAGCATGGTCGACTTCGCCAGCGTGTCGATCTGGCTGCCGGCATCGTTGATGTAGTACTCGCGGGTAACGTCGTAGCCCGAATAGGCCATGAGCGAGGCGAGCGCGTCGCCGAACACCGCGCCACGCGTATGGCCCACATGCATCGGGCCGGTGGGGTTGGCCGAAACGTACTCGACATTCACCTTCTCGCCCTTGCCGATATCGGCACGACCAAAATCGGCCCCGAGCGTCGCGATTGAGCGCAGCACATCGTGCCAGATCGGCGTGTTGAGGCGGAAGTTGATGAAGCCCGGCCCCGCCACCTCCACGGAGGCAACATCCTTGTCGTCCTTGAACTGCTCGACGATGGCAGCCGCCACCTCGCGCGGGTTCTTGCCGAGCGGCTTGGCGACGACCATCGCGGCGTTGGTGGAAAGGTCGCCATGGCTCGCGTCTCGCGGCGGCTCGACCACGATGCGCGACAGGATATCCTCGGCCAGCGAGGGATAGAGCGCCTTGAGGGCGTCGGCGACACGGGTCTGGAAGATCGCGAAGACGTTCATGATTGAGCCTTTGGAGAAGAGCGCAGGCCCTACCTCAAAGGCGGTTTGCCGTCAAACTGAGGACCA
>Ga0182793_1002621_pt1 | contig 10177 bp, 9 predicted proteins | sample Passage237A_FD_130498 | JGI IMG/M metagenome (GOLD analysis project Ga0182793, IMG submission 130498) | Cellulose adapted compost microbial communities from Newby Island Compost Facility, Milpitas, CA, USA - Passage2 37A (version 2) (version 2) ...
TCGACAAGACCGGCACCATCACCGAGAACCGCATGGAGCTGGCGCGGCTGCATGTGCATGCCACCGGCACCACCGTGGGCCCCGAGGGCTGGGACAGTGCCGAAGCGCGGCGCGTGCTGGAGGTGGCCATGTGGGCCAGCGAGCCCGTGCCCTTCGACCCGATGGAGCGCGCCCTGCACGCGGCCTACGCCAGGCACACCGAGGTGGATCGCCGACCGCAGGCCGAGATGGTGCACGAGTATCCGCTGGGTGGTCGTCCGCCCATGATGACGCACGTGTTCGCCCTGCCCGGCGGCACCCGCGTGATCGCGTGCAAGGGTGCGCCAGAGCGCGTGCTGCGCCAGTCGCGCCTCACGGATGCGGAGCGCGCGGACCTGCTGGCGCGCGTGCAGGCGTTGGCGGGCGAAGGCCTGCGCGTGCTGGGCGTGGCCGAGGCACAGCCACCGGGCGACACCTATCCGGAAGACCAGGAGGCGCTCACCCTGGATTTCCTCGGGCTGGTGGCCTTCCACGATCCCCCGAAGGCGAACATCACCGAGGTGTTCCAGCGCTTCCACGACGCGGGCATCACCGTGAAGATCATCACCGGCGACAACGCCCTCACCACGGCGGCCATCGCGCGGCAGACCGGCTTCCGTGGCGCGGACCGGACGATGGACGGCGATGAACTGATGCAGCTGGATGATGCGGCCCTCACGGAGGCGGTGGCGCACACGCACATCTTCACCCGCATGTACCCCGAGGCCAAGTTGCGCATCATCCAGGCGCTGCAGGCCCGCGGCCAGGTGGTGGCCATGACCGGCGACGGCGTGAACGACGGTCCCGCGTTGAAGGCCGCGCACATCGGCATCGCCATGGGGAAGCGGGGAAGCGAACTGGCCAAGGAGGCCGCCTCGCTCATCCTGGTGAACGACGACCTGGCCGACATGGTCGACGCCGTGGCCATGGGCCGCAAGATCTACGGCAACCTGAAGAAGGCCATCCAGTACATCATCTCGATCCACATCCCGATCATCCTCACTGTGTCGTTGCCGCTCTTCCTGGGCTGGATCCATCCGACCATCTTCACCCCGCTGCACGTGATCTTCCTGGAGCTGATCATGGGCCCCACGTGCAGCATCGTGTACGAGAACGAGCCGCTGGAGAAGGACGGCATGCGGCGCCCGCCACGTCCGCTGGACCGCACCTTCCTCTCGTGGCGCGAACTGTCCATCAGCATCTGGCAGGGTCTGGTGATCACCCTCGGCACCCTGGGCACCTACCAACTGGCGGTGCATCAAGGCCATGGCGAGGAGCTGGTGCGCACCCTGGTGTTCTGCACGTTGATTGCGGCGAACATCGGCCTCCCCCTGGTGGACCGTTCGTTCACGGCGTCGGCCTTCCGCACCTTTCTCAACCACAACGTGCTGCTGCGGATCATGCTGCTGCTCACCGTGGCGCTCGTGGCGGCGATGATCCTCATCGGACCGCTCCGGGCGCTCTTCCACCTGGCCGTACCAACGGCGCCGCAGCTGCTCACCGCGGTGGGCATCGGTCTGGCCTCGGTGGCCTGGTTCGAGGTGTACAAGTGGGTGCAGCGGCGGAAGGGCATCGCTTCCTGAGGCCGGCCCGCCACATCGTTCGCTCGGTACCCGTGCCGTTCGCTCGATCCTTCCCCCTGCGCGCTTCAACGCGCCGGAACTTGGCGCCGCACATCACCCACGGCCATGAAGCACTTCTCCTTTCTGATCCCGTTCATCGCCCCCCTGGCCTTGTCGGCCCAGAGTTTTCTGGACCCCACCTTCGGCACGGGGGGCTATGTGACCCTGAGCGTCTCCAACATGTTCGAGCAGTTCCACGGCATCGTGGTGCAGCCCGATGGCCGGATCGTGGTGGCCGGCCACGCCGCCTTGTCGGCGAAGACGCATCCACTGGTCGCGCGGTTCACCTCGGACGGTGTGCTCGACCCCTCGTTCAGCAGCGGGGGCTGGTCGCTGGGTCCCGGCCCGGACTGGTACGATCCCGGCATGTACTACGGTGTGGCCCTGCAGCCTGATGGCAAGATCGTCTGCGTGGGAAAGGCGAAGCTGCTGCCGAACACCCCCATCCGCATCCTGGCGGTCCGCTACCTCCCCGACGGAGATCTGGACCCGGACTTCGGCGAAGGGGGCCAGGTGACGTTCCTGCCGCCGGTGGGCAACGTGTGGATGGCCTTCGATGTGGTGATCACCCCGTCGAACAAGATCCTGATCGGTGGCCGCGCCGATCTGGACCCGAGCGATCATGACGAGCTGCTGGTGATGCAGCTGCAGGAGGATGGTTCGTTCGACCCGGGGTTCGGTCAGGGCGGCTACGTGGCCTTCCATCCCGGCTCGCCGTTCACCGATTGCAGCGCGTACGACATCGCCCTGCAGAGCGACGGCCGCATCGTGCTGGCCACCAAGGGCGTGGCCGATGAGCCCGGGTACGTGCCCTTCTGGAGTGTGCGCCTGCTTCCCGATGGCACATGGGACACCAGCTACGGCGACGGCGGCCTGGTGAAGTCCCAGGAGAACGGCACCTATGTCATGAAGGTGGCCGTGGGCCCGAACGATGAAGTGCTGCTGGTCGGCTCCGATGCGGTGGTGGGCTCCTTGCAAGACCTGGTGACGCTGCAGCTCGATGCCGATGGCGCCAACGTGGTGGAGCGCTACTACGAATGCGATCCGTTCGAGTCGCTGATGGGGCAGGGGGCATGGGTGCAGTCCGATGGCAAGGCCATTGCGATGGGCGTGGCCGGTGAGGACATCTACCTGATGCGCCGACTCCCGGACGGCACCGTGGACCCGACCTTCGGGATCGACGGCATCGTGGTGGGGACCGGCCTCCGCATCAGCTACGGGGGCGACGGCCAGACCGGGGACCTGTGGGTGGAGGACAGCGGCCGCATGCTCGTCTGTGGCCGCACCGACATGCCCGGCAGTAGTGGTGGCGACGCGATCATCATGGCCTTCCTGCCCCATACGATCGGGATCCCGGAGATCGAGGCGGGCCTGCCCCTGTCCATGGCACCCAATCCGGCCTGCGACCAGGTGGACCTGCTGTCCGATCCCGCGATGATCGGTCGGTCGGCCACCTGGGAATTGGTCGACCTCACCGGTGCCCGCGTGCATGTGGCCCACATCAGCTCCCTGGCGCAGCGCACCACGATCGATCTGCCCCCCACGCTGGCCGAAGGCATCTACCTGGTGAAGTTGCGGGCCACGGGGCACCGCGACCGCACGGCACGGCTGGTGATCCAGCGGTGAGCTACCACCGGTGGAAGGGATCCCCATGCGGGTGGGCGGGGGCGCGCACCGGCATGCCCGCCTGCACCCGCAGAAAGGCCAGGACCTCATCCAGCAGCGCCCGGTAGGTCCGTTCCTGCGCCTCCATCAGCGCGGCATCGGGCACCGCGAAGCGGCCCCGGCCCGCCAGGCGCAGCAGATAGGCGCTGGTGTAGCTCTCGTGGCCGAAGGCCTCCTGGGGGTCGAGGTACCGCACGTCGCCCCGCACCCCGCGGAACATGGCGAAGGGAGGCAAGGAGTCAGTATCGGCCACCATCAGGATGGGCATTGGGTAGGCATGGGTGGTGATGGCGGCGAACACCTCGGGCCACTTCTCCTTCACCTCGGCCGTGTCGGTCTTCCATTCCATGGTGGTCTCCAGGCTGATGAAGGCGTCGACCAGGCCCGGTTCGTGCAGCTGGCACCAGCCCTCCTGCGCACCCCAGCTGTGGCCGACGAAGAACACGTTCGCGCCGTTGGCAAGACGCCGCGTGAAGCGCAGCATGGTACGGATGCCCGCGGTATCCGGCCCGTCCACGAGCGACTCGCCGTACATCGCGCCCTCCATGGGCCAGTGGAAGTTGGCCGATACGAAGAGGAAGCCGTGGGCCGCCAGGGGTTCGGCCATCCACCCGTTCTCGTCGCTGAGGCCCTGCGTGCCATGATGATAGAGGACCACCGGGGCGGCGTGATCGAGCGGCAGCGGCGCGCGGTGGGATCGGGTGCGGCCGGCGAGCAGACTGTCCTTCACCTGCCAGATGGTGAAGGGCGCATAGTCGATCGGCTCCACATCGTCGAACGGCTCGCGCAGGCAGTAGTCCACGAAGGCACTGTCCATGTGCGCCACCAGCGCGCGGTGCACGGGCTGCAGGGCCGGGGGAAGTGCGGGTTGGCGCAGTTGGTGGTAGGTGAGCGCGGGGCCCGGGGCCGGGCCATCGATCGGGAACCAGGCCTGCACGAAGAAGGGCGCGGGACCTTCGTAGCCGTGGCCGCTGTACGCCGTGGTGTGAAAAAGCAGGGTATCCGCGAAACCGACAGGGGCCTGCGCATGGACCACGGGGACCAGGCGGATGGCAAGCAGCAAAGCGGGCACCGACAAGGCACGCATCAGGGGCAAGGTAGGTCGCGGAGAAGAACGATCCACGCCGTGGATGCTCCCCTCCCATCAACCACCCGCCCCCTGCGGGCCCAGCAGGTCGTCGGCCTCGTCCAGCGGTCGGTCGCGCGTGGCAGAAGCCACCTGAGGCTTGCTGCGCTCGCCGATCTGTTGCCGCCACATGGCGAAGTACAGCCCCTTGCGCTCCAGTAGTTCGGCATGGGTGCCGGTCTCCACCACCTCCCCTTTTTCCAGTACATGGATCCGGTCAGCGTGCATGATGGTGCTGAGGCGGTGGGCGATCAGGATGGTGATCCGTTCCTGCCGGGCGCTGAGGCGGCGGATGGTGTCGGTGATCTCCTCCTCGGTGAGCGAATCGAGGGCCGAGGTAGCCTCATCGAAGATCAGCAGTCGCGGGTCGCGCACAAGGGCCCGGGCGATGGACAGCCGCTGCTTCTCGCCGCCGCTGAGCTTTACGCCACCTTCGCCGATCACCGTGTCCAAGCCCCTGCCCGAGCGTTGCAGCAGCGGTCCGCAGGCGGCCTGCTCCAACGCGGTGAGGATCTCCACGTCGGTGGCATCGGGCTTCACGAAGCGCAGGTTGTCGCGCACGGTGCCTGAGAAAAGCTGGGTGTCCTGTGTGACGAAGCCGAACTGGCGCCGCGCCTCGTTGTAGCGGATGTCGGCCACGGGCACATCGTTCAGGCTGATGGTCCCTTCCACCGGCGTGTACAGCCCCACGAGCAACTTCACCAGGGTGCTCTTGCCCGAACCCGACGGCCCCACGAAGGCGATCGTCTCGCCCCGCTCGGCGGCGAACGAGATCCCGTTGATCGCGTTGTAGCCGGCGTTGCGGTGGCGGAAGACCACGTTCTCGAAGCGCAGCCGATGCAGGGGACCGATCTTCACCGGGTCCACCGGACGGGTCTCCACGGGCCGGGCCATCAGCCGCTCGAAGCTGGAGAGCGATCCTTCCGCCTCGCGGTAGGCCAGGATGATGTTTCCCAGTTCCTGCAGCGGTCCGAAGATGTGGGCCGACATGAACTGCATGGCGATGAGTTCGCCCGTGGTGAGCACATCGCGGAAGATGAGCCACAGCAGGATGAAGAGGATGCTCTGCCGCAGCAGGTTGATGGTGGTCCCCTGCAGGAAGCTCAGCGTGCGCCCCCGCCGCACCTTCTCCATCTCGAGGTCGTACACCTGCTCGGTGAGGCCGCGCATCCGGCGCAATTCGGGATAGGTCAGTCCTAGGCTCTTCACCAGTTCGATGTTGCGCAGCGATTCGGTGATCACCCCGAAGAGCTCGGCGGTGCGGCGTACGATGCCGCGCTGGATCGTCTTGATGCGTCGGCTCATCAGTCCGGTGAGGCCACCGAGCACCACCACGCCCACCACGAACACGGGGACCAGCCACCACGACCTGGTGACGGCGTACCACACCAGGAAGGCCACGCCCACCAGCGTGGCGAACACCACATTGATGAACTGCGAGATGAAGCGCTCGCTGTCGGTGCGCACCTTTTGCAGGATGCTCAGGGTCTCGCCGCTGCGCTGGTCCAGCAGGTCCTGGTACGGCAGGCGCAGGGTCTGCTTCAGCCCGTCGTTGAACACCTGCATGCCCATGCGCTGGGTGGCCTTGCGCAGGGTGTAGTCCTGGAAGGCCCGCGCCAGCCGCGACGCCAGCGCCAGCCCCACGGCGAGGGCCAGCAGCTGCAACACGCCACGCACCATCTCGTCGCGGGCCATGCCGGGTGTGGGCGAGCCGTAGGTATCGATGATCTTCCCGAAAATGATGGGGTCGATCATGGACAAGACCTGCGCGGCGGTGGCCAGCAGCAGGCTGAGCAGCACCAGTGGCGCGTGGGGACGGAGGTAGTGGAGCAGGATATTCAAGGCGCGGCCCCCCAGGCAAGGATGGTGCCGGATGCGAAAGCCGCCAACACGACCGCCTTGGTGCTCCTGACGAACATCAATGGCGTGCACGGCCCGCCCGCTATCTTAGCCACCCACAACGAACGCCGATGACGGATGTGACCAACCTCGAAGAACTCTTCCAAGCCAAGATCGACGCCGAGCAGAAGATCGAGCCCAAGGACTGGATGCCCGACGCCTACCGGAAGAACCTGGTGCGCCAGATCAGCCAGCACGCGCACAGCGAGGTGGTGGGCATGCTGCCCGAGGGCAACTGGATCACCCGTGCACCCAGCCTGAAGCGCAAGGCCATCCTGCTGGCCAAGGTGCAGGACGAGGCGGGCCACGGCCTCTACCTCTACAGCGCCTGCGAGACCTTGGGCGTGTCGCGCGAGCAGACCATCGACGACCTGCTCAGCGGCAAGGCCAAGTACAGCAGCATCTTCAACTACCCCACCCTCACCTGGGCCGACATCGGGGCCATCGGCTGGCTGGTGGATGGAGCCGCCATCATGAACCAGGTGATGCTGTGCCGCACCAGTTACGGTCCCTACGCCCGGGCCATGGTGCGCATCTGCAAGGAGGAAAGCTTCCACCAGCGCCAGGGTTACGAGATCATGAGCGTGCTGGCCAAGGGCACGCCCGCGCAGCGGGAGATGGCGCAGGACGCCCTCAACCGGTGGTGGTGGCCCAGCCTGATGATGTTCGGTCCCAGCGATGCGAACAGCCCCCACAGCGCCCAGAGCATGAAGTGGAAGATCAAGCGCCAGAGCAACGACGAGCTGCGCCAGATCTTCATCGACCGCACCGTGCAACAGGCCGAAGTACTGGGGTTGACCATCCCCGATCCGCAGCTGAAGTGGAACGAGGAGCGCCAACACTACGATTTCGGCGCGATCGACTGGGAGGAATTCAACAACGTGATCGCCGGCAACGGCCCCTGCAACCGTGAGCGGATGGCCGCACGCCGCAAGGCCCACGCCGATGGCGCCTGGGTACGGGAGGCCGCCTTGGCCCATGCGGCGAAGAAGGCCAAGCGCAAAGCCGCCTGATCCGGTCGTCCGATCCCCAACACCTGACCTACCGTCGACCCACCGGGCCGACACGCTGATATCCCGATGAGCACCGAGAACCCGAACAACTGGCCCCTCTGGGAGGTCTTCATCCAAAGCAAGCGCGGACTGGACCACAAGCATGTGGGCAGCTTGCACGCCGCCGATGCCGCCATGGCGATCGAGAACGCGCGCGACGTCTACACCCGCCGCCAGGAGGGCAACAGCATCTGGGTGGTGAAGAGCGAGCACGTGCACGCCTCACGTCCCGAGGATGCCGAGAGCTTCTACGATCCCGCCGACGACAAGGTGTACCGCCACCCCACGTTCTACACCGTGCCCGAGGGGGCGAAATACATCTAAAGTGAATGCTGAACGGTAGCTGGTGAACGGTCCCGTTCGCCCGCCCCGCTCGCCGATCCCCCATCATGAGCACCGCACTGTTCACCTATACCCTCCGCCTCGGCGACGACCTGCTGATCCTGAGCCATCGCCTGAGCGAGTGGTGCGGCCACGGCCCCATCCTCGAGGAGGACATCGCGCTGACCAACCGGGCGCTGGACCACCTCGGCGAGGCCCGCAACCTGCTCACCTACGCCGGTCAGGTGGAAGGCCAGGGACGCAGCGAGGACGACCTGGCCTACCTGCGCATGGAGCGCCAATTCACCAACATGAAGCTGGTGGAACAGCCCAACGGCGACTACGCCCACACCATCGTGCGCAGCTTCCTCTTCGACGCGTACCACCTGCCCCTGATGCAGGCCATGACGAAGAGCAGCGACGCGCAACTCGCGGGTATCGCCGGCAAGGCCGTGAAGGAGGCCACCTACCACCTGCGCACCAGCAGCGAGTGGATGATCCGCTTCGGCGACGGCACCGAAGAGAGCCATCAACGCGCCCAAGCCGCCCTCGACGCCCTGTGGACCTTCACCGGTGAACTCTTCGAGACCGATGCCGTGACCGACGAGCTGGTGAAGGCCGGCATCGCCCCGGACATCGCCCCGATCAAGGAGGCCTGGAGCCGCACGATCGACCAAGTGCTGAGCGAAGCCACCCTGAAGCGCCCGGCCGACGGCTTCATGGCCACCGGCGGCCGCAAGGGCCTGCACACCGAGCACCTCGGCTACATCCTGGCCGAGATGCAGCATGTGACCCGGGCGTATCCGGGGGCGGAGTGGTAGGCACATCATTGCCCCGCGTGGATGGACCGCTTTGAAGTCCTCCTCTCCGGCGGTGATCGGCGCAGCATCGGGCAGAGCGACCAGGTGGTGCGCATGATCGATGGCCCGGACGCCTGTGGGGAGTTGCTCGAATTGACCGACCATCCCGACCGGCTGATCGCCATGCGAGCCTACGATGCCGTGGAGAAAGTGGCGCAGCGCCATTTGGAATGGATCCGCCCCCACAAGCGCAAGTTGCTGGCGCCCGCGAAGCCGGACATGCCCATCGAAGTGAAATGGCACCTGGCCCGGCTGTGGCCCATGATCGACCTCAGCCCCGCCGAACGTGCCCGCGTGGTGGCGCAACTGTGGACCTGGGCCGATGACCCGCGCGAGAGCCGGATCGTGCGCGCCGACGCGATCGCGGCCTTGGCGCGGCTGGATCCCTCCGCCCTGCTGCCATCGGTCATTGCCCGGTGGCAGGCCGAGCGCATACCTTCACTTCAAGCCCGCCTGCGGAAACTCGGACTGATCCCCAGGCACCCGCGACCATGAACGACCGTTCCCAGATCCTGGACCTGCTCCAACGCGTGAAGGACCCCGAGATCCCCGCGATCAGCGTGGTGGAACTGGGCGTGGTACGCGATGTGGAAGTGGAGGCCGACGGCAGTGCGGTGGTCACCATCACCCCCACCTACACGGGCTGCCCGGCCATGGACGTGATGGCCGACGACATCCGCAGGGAATTGCTCGGCGCCGGGGTGCCCGCCGTGGTGGTGAAGCAGCCCCTCTCCCCCGCCTGGACCACCGACTGGATCACCGCGGAAGGCCGCCGCAAGCTGAAGGAATACGGCATCGCACCGCCGGAAAAGACCGCCGACATCCGCGCGCTCAAAGGCGGATCGCCCGTGGTGGCCTGCCCGCAATGCGGATCAACGGACACCGTGATGCTCAGCGCCTTCGGGAGCACGGCATGCAAGGCATTGTGGAAGTGCAACGCCTGCCTGGAGCCCTTCGACCAGTTCAAATGCCTGTGAGGGCAGGGCGATCGGTCAACCGCGACCAGACCAGGCTGTCGAGGAAACGGCCGTTCCAGAAATGGTCCTCCCTGAAATGGGCCTCCTGCACGAAGCCGTGGCGGGCGAGCAAGGCATTGGAGGCCGTGTTCCCGGGGTCGGTCACAGCCTCGATGCTGTGCAAACCGAGCACCTTGAAGCCATGCTCCACCACGGCGTCCAAGGCCTCGCCGGCCAGCCCTTTGCCCCAGTGGTCGGGATGCAGCAGATAGCCCACCTCGGCGCGGAAATGCTCCTTCTTCCAGCGGTAGAAGCCGATGGTGCCGATCAGCTCGCACCGGTCCGCCAGTGCGATGCCCCAAGTGATCCCTTCGTTCTTGGCACGTACCTCTTCGAGGGAGGCGATGATCTCGGCCGCCTCGGCGATGGAGGTGGTCATCGGACGTGGGATGTGGCGCATCACCCGTTCGTCGGAACGCATCACGAATAGGGCGGGCGCGTCGTCCGCAACGATCCGGCGCAGGAGCAGTCGCTCCGTACGCAGGATGGGAAACGTGTCCGAGGGGAGCATGGGGAACCGACCTTCCATGCAATAGTACCGCAGCCCTCCGGAAGCGGCCCCAAGCGGGTGTCCCCGCGGGCGCCCCCCGCGGAGGCA
>Ga0182793_1002623_pt1 | contig 10164 bp, 9 predicted proteins | sample Passage237A_FD_130498 | JGI IMG/M metagenome (GOLD analysis project Ga0182793, IMG submission 130498) | Cellulose adapted compost microbial communities from Newby Island Compost Facility, Milpitas, CA, USA - Passage2 37A (version 2) (version 2) ...
CCGCCCGAGGCCCCGGCCCTGCGGATGATGTTGGAGGCAGCCGGCGTCGACAGGATCCCGCCCTGCCCCACGATCACCCGGCCGAAGCCGTTGGCGGCGGCCATGCGGATCGCCGTGTCGATCCCCTCGCGGTTCATGTAGCGGCCGTCGCCGCCGATCACGAGCGTGCTGCCGGCATGGTCGTCGAGGACGTCGAAGACGGACTGGATGAAGTTTTCCGGATAGTTCGGCTGCCGGAACACCGGCACCTTCTTGCGCAGGCCGGAGGTGCCCGGCCTCTGGTCCGCGTAAGGTGTGGTGGGAACGGTCCTGATCATCGGCGCCTCGCCTTGTTCGGGTCGGCCATTCGGTAGCTGGCGGCCCGGCGCACCGCAAGGGCTGGAACGGACCGGCACCGGATACAGGCCGCGGGCGATTGCCCCGTTGAACCGGCGGCCGCGATGGCATAGCCCTGCGCCAGCCGCGCGATGCGGCGGGGGAAAGCCCATGATCCTGTGCTGCGGCGAAGCGCTCATCGACATGCTGCCGCGCCGGCTTGCGACCGGCGAGACGGCCTTCGTGCCGCATGCCGGAGGCGCGGGGTTCAATACGGCGATTGCGCTCGGGCGCCTCGGCGTGCCCGTCTCCTTCTTCGGCGGCCTGTCCACCGATTTCTTCGGCGCCCGGCTCAAGGCGGAGTTTGCCGCAAGCGGCGTCGACATGAGCCATGCCCGTCTTTCCGGCCGCCCGACGACGCTCGCCTTCGTGCGGCTGCGCGACGGCCAGCCCGATTATGCCTTCCACGACGAGAACTCGGCCGGCAGGATGCTGGCGCAGGCCGACCTGCCGGCGCTCGGCGAAGAGGTCTCGGCGCTGCATTTCTCCGGCATCAGCCTGGTTCAGGAGCCTTGCGGCTCGACCTATGAAACGCTGATGCGGCGCGAGCACGGGCAGCGCGTGACGCTGCTCGATCCCAATATCCGCGCCGCCTTCGTTTCCGACCGCGACCGGCATTTGCAGCGCATGCGCCGGATGATCGCCATGGCCGACATCGTCAAGCTGTCGGAAGAGGACGTCGCCTGGTTCGGCGAGCAAGGCTCGCATGCCGGGATCGCGACGCGCTGGCTCGCGGCAGGCCCGAAGCTGGTGGTCGTCACCGCGGGGCCGCGCGGCGCGGTGGCCTATACGCGCAGCGGCGAAATCCACGTACCGGCGCCCCGGGTCGAGGTGGTGGACACGGTCGGCGCCGGCGACACATTCAATGCCGGCCTGCTTGCCTGGCTACACCGCGCCGGCAAGCTCGACAAGGCGGCCATCGCGTCTCTCCCGGCAAGCGACGTCGAGGCGGCGCTGACTTTCGCGGCGCGGGCGGCAGCGGTCACCGTGTCGCGCGCCGGCGCCAATCCGCCGAAGCTTGCGGAGCTCGGCTGAGCGCGGGCGGGACGCTACAGGCCCCGCGCCACGAAGGCGGGGTTTTCGTAGAGCCTGGCCGGATCGCTCCCGCGCGGGCCATAGGCGAGCGGCCGGCCGTCCAGCGTCTCGGTGATGCCGCCGGCGGCGCGCAGCACGGCGTCGCCGGCCGCCGTATCCCACTGCATGGTGCGGCCGAAGCGCGGGTAAAGGTCGGCCTCGCCGGCGGCCAGCAAGCCGAACTTCAGCGACGAGCCGACCGCGACGATCTCGGCCTGCTGCAGCGTGGCAATGTAGCGGTCCGTCTCCAGCACCCGGTGCGAGCGGCTGGCCACGACCGACACATGCGCGGTGCGCGGCCGCGCCGAAATGACCTGCCGCGACACGGCGCCGCCTTGCGCGTCCACCGTCACCCGCTCGGCCTGACCCGGCCTGCCGGCATAAAGGACCGATGCGGCCGGCGCGTAGACGACGCCCAGCACCGGCGCTCCCGCCCGCACCAGGCCGATATTGACCGTGAATTCAGGCCGTCCGGCGATGAATTCGCGCGTGCCGTCGAGGGGATCGACCAGGAAGAAGGTGCTGCCGGGGTCGGCAGGAAAGTTGCCGGCGGCAACCGATTCCTCGGCCACGACGGGCGTGGTCGGGCACAGTCCGCGCAGGCCGGCGAGGATCAGCCGCTCCGATTCGCGGTCGGCATGGGTCACGGGCGAATCGTCGGCCTTGCGGTCGACGGCGCAGCCTTCCGTGAAGGCGCGCATGACCAGCGGCCCGACGGACAGCGCCAGGCGTTCCAACCCCGCGAGCAGACGGATGTCGTCCATGGATTTTCCCCGCAGGCATCCCGCGCCCGCGATGGCGGACCTTAGCCGGCGCGCAGGCTTTGGCAAGGGCGCTTTCGCGCCGGTGCGCCGTTCCGTCACGGCCCCGCGTCGCGCGGGCGCGCGTGCTCCGCCGCCACGCCGCAGGATGGCGCGCGAGGTCCCCAAAAGCAGGCGGCCCGCCTCGAAAGGCGGGCCGCTGCGGCTTGCCGAAAGGACGCGGGCTTCTAGCGGCTGAGCGCCCATGCGGCCGGCAGCACGGTTGCCGCCAGCGCCGCCTTGACCAGATCGGGCAGGATGAAGGGAACGACGCCGAACTGCCACGCATTTTCCACGCCGAGCAGCACGGAAAGCCAGGCGAAGCCGAAGGCGAGGATGATGACGGTGGCCGCGAGATGCACGGGAAACAGCTTCAGCGCGCTGCGGTCCAGCCCGCGGTCGGCTGCCCAGCCGACGAGCACGGCCGCAACCACCATGCCGGCAAGATATCCGCCGGTCGGGCCCATCATGTAGGCGAGGCCGATCCCCTTCTCGGGCGTCGACTGGAAGACCGGGAAACCCATCGCGCCCTCGGCCATGTAGAGCAGCACCGTCGCCAGGCCGAGCCGCAGGCCGAACGCCCCGACGATCACCAGCACTGCCAGATTGCCGAGATACAGGTCGACAGGCCCGAGCACGATCTTGGTCTTGGCCGCCAGCGTCAACAGCAGGGTGCCGCCGAGCGCGAGGCCGAACTGCATCAGCAGCCGGGCGGTGCGGTTGTCGGGAAGAGCGCCCGAAATCAGCGGGCGAGCCGAAATTGCGGTGGCCATGTCTGTCCTCTCAGTAGGTGGAACGGGTTCCGTGGGGGATGCGGGGTTCCGGTATAGGAGCTTACGTGATAAGCGGCAATCCGCTTGACGCCATTCGCTCCGAAACTCCAGTGACCCTCGAATTCGACATGAACTTCGAACCCGCCTACGGCGAGGCAGTCCCGGTCGCGCCGGGGGTCGTGCGCGTCACGGCCGGCAATGGCGGCCCGTTCACCTTCAAGGGCACCAACAGCTATGTCGTCGGCTCCGACACGCTGGCCGTGGTCGATCCCGGCCCGGAGGACGAGCAGCACCTGGAGGCATTGCTCGCCGCGATCGGCGGGCGGCCGGTGAGCCACATCTTCGTCACCCACACCCACAGGGACCATTCGCCGCTGGCGGCGCGGCTCAAGGCCCTGACCGGCGCGCGCACGGTCGCCGAGGGGCCTCACCGCGACGCGCGGCCGCTGCGGATCGGCGAGGTCGACGCGCTCGACGCCGCCAATGACGAGGCGTTCCGTCCCGACATCGCGCTGGCCGACGATGCCGCGATCGAAGGCGACGGCTGGGCGCTGCGGGCGATCCTCACGCCGGGCCACGCCGCGAATCACGCGGCTTTCGCCCTCGACGGTACCGGCGTGACGTTCTCCGGCGATCACGTGATGGGCTGGTCGACCAGCATCGTCGCGCCGCCCGGCGGCTCGATGAGCGACTACATGGCCTCGCTCGACAAGATGCTCGAACGCGACGACCGGCTGCTGCTGCCCGGCCATGGCGGGCCGCTGGGAGCGCCCGCCCCCTTCATGCGCGGGCTCAAGGGGCACCGCAAGATGCGCGAGCGGGCCATTCTGGAGCGCATCCGGGTCGGCGACAGGACCATCCCGGAAATGGTGCTCGCGATCTATCGCGACACCGATCCGCGCCTGCACGGCGCAGCCGGCCTTTCCGTGCTCGCCCATATCGAGGATCTGGTGGCGCGCGGGCTCGTCGCGGCCGACACCGAGGTCGCCATCGACGGCGCCTTCCGGCCGGCCTGACGGCAACGCGCCGCGGCCTGCCCCCTATTGCAGCGTCGGCGTGATCGCCGCCTGGATCACGCCGTCCAGCGTATCGAGGAAGCGCAGGACCTTGGCTGCGTTGTCGCCGAGGTCGTGCCGGCCGTAGCGGGAGGCCGAGCGGACGTCGACATAGGACGTCTCGCCCTCGTCGACGATGCGGACGGCCACGTCAGAGACGAGCCCGACCACGCGCGACGGCGCCACCAGCTCGACCGTCGTGCCGCGCCCGTCGGCGGACGGGCGCGGCGGCCCCAAGGCGCGCCAGCCGAGCTCGTCCGCGGTCGCAGCGGCCATCTCCTGCATGCGGTCGAGGGGAAGGGCGTAGCGGCGCCCGGTGACGGCCGGATAGGCTTCGGCTTGCATGCCGGGCCGGGGTTCGGTCCAGTCGCGCAGCGGGTTCATCCCGGCCGAGCGCAGCCCAGGCGCAACGGCGAAAACGGGCGGGTTGGCCGTATCGGTCGAGATGTCGGCCAGTTGCGGCAGCGTCGCCGCGCGCCAGGCGCCGAAACCGAACGGCAGCAGGACGGCGACCGCGATCAGCGTCGCGCGGACCGAAGCGCGGCCGCCCTTGTCGCCGCGCTGCCACAGGCGCGCGAAGCCGACCGCCGCCAGCAGCAGCGCCAGCACCGCCAGCCCCGCCACGATCGCCAGCAGCCACAGGAACGGGATCGTCGGAACCGGGCCGAAACGGTGGCCGAGCGTCGAGGTGACCAGCAGCACGGCGGAGAAGATCGCCACCCGCCGCGCCCACACGGCGGATGCCGACAGACGCCGCTCGATCACGACCGGCGCGATCACGCGTGCCCTCCGCCCTGCCTCGCCGCGGACGGGATCACGCCGTGGGAAGCCTGTAGTCTTTGAACGTCTCGCGCAGCGCGGTCTTCTGGATCTTGCCCGTCGCCGTGTGGGGGATCTCGGCGACCAGCACGACATCGTCGGGGAGCCACCATTTGGCGATCTTGCCTTCCATGAAGCCGATCAGATCGTCCTTGCTGGGCGACTTGCCGGCCCTCGGCACCACGATCAGCAGCGGGCGCTCGTCCCATTTAGGATGCGCGATCCCGATGGCCGCGGCCTCCGCCACGTCGGGATGCCCGACCGCCAGGTTCTCCAGGGCGATGGTCGAGATCCACTCGCCCCCGGACTTGATGACGTCCTTGGCGCGGTCGGTGATCTCCATATAGCCGTTCTCGTCGATATGGGCGACGTCGCCCGTATCGAACCATCCGTCGGCGTCGAACTGCTCGGTGCCGGCTCCGCCATAATAGCCGGAGGCCACCGCAGGCCCGCGCACCTTCAGGCGCCCGAACGTCTTGCCGTCCCAAGGCAATTCGCGGTTGTCGTCGTCGGTCACCTTCATCTCGACGCCGAACGGCGTGTAGCCCTGCTTTTCCTGCACATCGAGCTTGGCATCGCCCGTCAGGCCCGCCGTCTCCGGCTTCATCGTCCCCAGCGTGCCGAGCGGGCTCATCTCCGTCATGCCCCAGGCATGGATCACCTCGACGCCGTAATCGTCCTGGAACTTTTCCGTCATCGCGCGCGGGCAGGCGGAGCCGCCGATCACCACCTTCTTCAGGTGCGGCAGCTTGTTGCCCGTCTCCTCCAGATATTGCAGCAGCATCAGCCAGACCGTCGGCACGGCCGCGGTGAAGCTCACCTTCTCCGTGTCGAGCAGCTCGTAGATCGAGGCGCCGTCCAGCCTGGCGCCGGGCATCACCAGCTTGGCGCCGATCATCGGCGAGCTCTGGGCCAGCCCCCAGGCGTTGGCGTGGAACATCGGCACGACGGGCAGCACCACGTCGCGCGAGGAGATGCCCATCGCGTCCGGCAGCGCGGCGATCATCGCATGCAGCACGTTGGAGCGATGCGAATAGAGAACGCCCTTCGGGTCGCCGGTCGTGCCGGACGTATAGCACATGCCGGCGGCGGCATGCTCGTCCATCTCGCGCCAGCGGAAATCGCCGTCCGCGTCGGCCAGCCATTCCTCGAAGGCGACCGCGTTCGGCAACGCCGTCTGCGGCATGTGCGCGGCATCGGTCAGCACGATCACCTGCCGCAGCGACGGCACCTTGGCCGCGATCTTCTCGACGATCGGCACGAATGTCAGGTCGACGAACAGCGCCCTGTCCTCGGCATGGTTCATGATCCAGGCGATCTGGTCGGGAAACAGACGCGGGTTGAGCGTATGGTAGACGCCGCCCATGCCCATGATGCCGTACCAGCTTTCCAGATGCCGGCCCGTGTTCCAGGCCATCGTCGCGATCCGCTCGCCGGAACGATAGCCCTCGCGTTCGAGCTTCTGCGCGATCCTCAGGGCGCGGTGGCGGATGTCGGCATAGGTCGTGCGGACGACCGGACCTTCCACCGAGCGCGAGACGACCTCCCGACGACCATGCTGCAAAGCCGCGTGATCCAGCAGCTTGTGACAGACAAGCGGCCATTCCTGCATCAGTCCGAGCATGGGAGATCCTCCTGTGTGTTTTGGCGCAGTTTGTGCCCCTGGGGTCGTGTGTTGTCCAGTGGATTCAAGCCGTTGATCGGAACCATCGCCGCATTTCGGCCATTGTGGTGCCGAAGCCTCCCGCAGCGGGGTGGCGCAGACAGCGAGGCCGACATGGACGCGCCCACCGAAAGCCTGCCCGAACTCGCCCCGGCGCACTCGCTGGAGACGATCGAGCTGGAGCTCGCCCTGCAGTCCCAGGATACCGTGCAGAACGGTTTCGAAGGCGCGGTCCGCCAGGCGCTGGCCAGGACGGGGGGCGTGCTTCTCTTCCACATGCGCATGGAAGACGATGCCGGCGCGCCGCGCTGGACCGCCGCGGTGGCGATGGGGAACGGCGAGGACCGGCAGTTCTTCATCGTCTCGATCCCCGCCGACGGCGCGGTGCGCATCGAGCCCCTTGCCCAGTCGGACGAGCCGCTTGCGCGGATCGCGCCCGCCTTCGCCGATGTGATGGAGCGGCTCCACGAGACCGCCTGAGAGACGGCTGCCGGAAACCGCCTTCGGCGCTTGCGCGCTCGACAAGCCGCGGCGCGTCCTCTAATAGGCGCGCCAGCCGCGGCGTGCGTCCTGCGGCACGGCCGCAACACCAGCACAGCGCAAGCAGCCCACCGGATGAAGTCCAAGACAGATCGGAACCTGACGGGCCCCGCGGGCCCGAAGCGCATTCTCGTCACCGGAGCGTCAGGCTGCGTCGGGCAGTATCTCGTCGAAGAATTGCTCGCCGAGACGCCGCATCGGCTGGTGCTGGTCGTGCGCACCCCCGGCAAGCTGCCGGCCGAAGTGGCGAGTTCGCCGCGCGTCGAGGTGATCGAGGCCGACGTCGCCGATATCGAGGCGTATCGCGGCAGGCTCGGGCACATCGATCTGGCGTTTCTGGTCGCGGCCTGCTGGGGCGGCCCCGAAGCCTATCGCGTCAATGTCGACGCCAATCTCGCGCTCACGCGCCATCTTGCGGACAATGGCGGGGAGCGAGTGCTTTATTTCGCCACCGGCAGCGTGATCGACGCCGACGGCCGGATGTTGCCGGCCGCGCACGAGCTGGGCTCGGACTATATCCGCTCCAAATACCAGCTCGTGGAAGAGATCGAGAAGCTGCGCGAGCGCATCGCCATCGTCGGCCTGTTTCCGACGCTGATCCTGGGCGGCGGCGACGGCAAGCCGAAGTCGCATTTCGCGAACCTGCTGCACGAGGCGCGGCCATGGGCATGGCTGGCGCGCTTCCTGCGCGCCGACGCCAGGTTCCACTTCGTCCATGCGAAGGACATCGCCCGCGTCGCGCGCCATCTGGCCGATGCCCCGCTCGACGGCCTGCCCGAGCCGCGCCGGCTGGTGCTGGGCAACCCGGCCATCACCGTCAACGCCTTCCTGGCGCAGTTCGTCGGCTATCTCGGCATGCGCATGCCGTTCGGCATCCCCCTCAAGGACTGGCTTGCCGAGGGCGTGATCAAGCTGTTCCGCATCGAGCTGTCGCCCTGGGACCGCTATTGCATGCAGCACCGCGACCTGTCCTACGCGCGCGTCTACGGGCCGGCGGATTTCGGCCTGCCGGTCCATTGTCCGGACGTCGCGACCGCGCTGAATAGCATCGGGATTTCCGTCAAGCGCTGATCTGCCCAGCGGCTTTCGGAGGCGTCGACAGCACGATGCCCATTGCGATGGCAACCAGGCCGCTCATCGGCGACATGTTGAAGACAACGAAGGCGACCATCAGGACGGGGAGGGTCGCCACCAGCGCCACGCCAGCACGGCGGTGCACCTCGCCGGCGGCACCTCGCATCAGCATGAGAGCGACGATGAAATAGCACAGCAGGAACACCAGCCCGAAGGCTCCAAACGCCACCATATGGACGATGTAATCGTTGTGGACGATATAGCGATAGAAGTCCGGGTTCGGACTATTAAAGTAAGGGCCGATGGCAACTCTCGTCTCTGCCAGCCCGTGGCCGATGATCGGCTTGTCAAGAAAAGCCCGCCAGCCGGCAAGGTTCTGCTGCATGCGAACACCGAACGAACCGTCGGGAATGACTTCGCCCCGATCGAGAAAGACGGTCAGGCTATGCGCGAATTCGATCATGCGCGACCACATCAGATAATAGGCTACCAGCCCGAAGGGGACGATGCTCAATGCCGTCCCGATCAGGAGAGTACGCCACCGACGGCTTTGGATGGCCCAGATGATGCCGACTACTAGGAAGCCGACAATAACGCAGATGATGACGATCTTCGTCTTCGCATAAAGTAGGACCGCCAAGCTAAAGACCAACAGGATAAGAAGCGGGATCGACTCGCGCCGGCGTTCCAACGCACTCGAAAACGTGAATAGCATCCAGACCACGAGCACATAGCCATAAGACAGTGCATCCATATCGAGCCCGCCAGGGCGAGGATGTGCCGACAGGATGGCTATCACAACGGAAATGGCAGCACCCAGTGCAAGCGTGGCCCAGATCGTTCGATCCAGAGCGTCAGGGCTGAGGCCAATCTTCCGGAGCGCGAAGGCATATGGCGCGACCGCTATCAGCGGCAGATAATTGAAGGCGGTCTCTGCCAAGCTAAACAGACTTCCTCCATTGATCAGCTCGACAATCAAGATCAATAGATAGAGAGCGAGAAGCTTGTAAAAGACTGCCTTGAGATCCTCGGGGAAATCGCGGTCGCGAAGGAACACCGCCACTCCGAAGAGCGAAACTAGTGCCAATGAAATGGTAGCGCCGAACGAAAGAAGCGACAGAGGGATGCCTGCGAGCGCGATGAGGCGCGCGAGCTCCCGGCCAGGAATACATTCATCTTTCACAACGTAACTCCCCCGGTGAAGCCTCGTAACGCAACTGCCTCACGATATATCTTATACATATTCCGATGGAATTGTTCCAAGCTGAGATATTGTGCATGGCGAGCCTTGCCAGCCCGGCCCATATAGAACCGTAACGCCGCATCCTCGGTCAGGGTCGCGATCGCACCGGCCAGCGCGTAAATGTCGCCTGGCGCTACGAGAAGTCCTGTCTCGCCATCAACTACCTGCTCGGGCAATCCCCCAACCCGGCTCGCCACCACCGGCAGGCCAGTGGCCATCGCCTCGGTCACGCCGAGGCCGAAGGCTTCCGCGCGCGACGGCTGGGCGTAGATGTCGAGGCAGGCGAGGAAGTCGCCGACCTCGCGCACATATCCGGCGAAGCGCACCTGCTGCGCTGCGCCGAGGCTGTCGGCGAGCCGGCGCAGGCGCGCTTCCTGGCCGCCGGCGCCCGCGATCAGCAGGCGCAGGCGCGGCAGCTTCCCTTGCAGCGAGGCCACGGCGCGAATCAGCAGGTCGACGCCCTTCTCCGGCTCGAGCCGGGCCAGGACGCCGACGACGATGTCGCGCCCCCGCTCGACGCCCAGCCGCCGCGCCATCTCCGCGGCGCCCTCGGGCGTGGTCGCCGGCGCGGCCACACCACCGCCGGCCAGGCGCAACTTGGATGGATCAGCGCCGGCCCGCAGGAAGCGCCGGCGGTCGTCCTCGGAAACCACGCAGACAAGGTCGGCCCAGCGATTGACAATGCGCGCGGTCAGCCAGAATTTGAGCGTGGCGGCACCGACGATGCCGTGAGCCGTGAAGATGCGCG
>Ga0182793_1002625_pt1 | contig 10159 bp, 10 predicted proteins | sample Passage237A_FD_130498 | JGI IMG/M metagenome (GOLD analysis project Ga0182793, IMG submission 130498) | Cellulose adapted compost microbial communities from Newby Island Compost Facility, Milpitas, CA, USA - Passage2 37A (version 2) (version 2) ...
CTCATTGCACGTATCACCTGGACGCATAAGCTTTCACCTGATACAATAAATCTGGAAGCCAAGGATATTAAGGAAATTCAGGTTTTTAAGATTGAGCTTAAAGTCAAACAGGAGATACAGCCTGTACTTGATATAATTGATAAATCAATCCCGTACAATATCATTTTTGTGGTTGAGCATGATACCATGATTTACATATCTACCTCATCCAAGCACCCACATCCAATAAATGAAGACAATGCAGTTATAGACTGGACATTCAAAACTGACTGGTTCTTGCCGTCTGAAAATAAATACACCCTTCAACTCAAAAAGAGCATTGATGCTATCTACCATGATTTTTGCATTCAGCTATCAGGTCAATCTACAATGGCCAATAAGCCCTTGCAGGATTTAATTTTCTTCAAAAAAAATGTGGATGCGTTAGAGAAAGAAATAGCAAGACTTAAATCAGGAATTGCAGGCTGTAAGCAGTTCAACAATAAAGTTGATCTGAACTTGAAACTAAAAGCAAAGGAAAATGAACTGAAATCACTTTTATCTAAAAGCTAACAGTTATTGAAGGAGCCAAGAAGCTTCTGATCATTGAGGAGGCGCAGCAGCATGGGCTTGCTGAGACGTTTCGCAACGCCAATGGAGCAACTGTGCATGGACATCAAGTATGTGTACGTAGCCGACGAAGAAAAACGACCTGCTGCTAACGGTGCTACATTTTTTCTGATAGATGAAGACCGTTTTATAGCAGGAAAATATTCCAGTGGGCAAGCTTTGCCGGAAGCCTTAGGAAAATGATTTTTCGGTTCTTCTTTTGCTTGCTTTGTTTTAGTTTCAGGGGGGGGTGCTGTGGAAGCATAACAAACCTTTTAGCGCTCAGTACTTATCTTTTCGTCCGAATCTGAGTCTGCCTCGTCGAATCTTTTCTCTTTCTGCAGCGCTGTTCCGTTTCCGGAAACAAACCAATACAGATCGCGCAGGTCCATAAGGTTGTTCATCTCCATTTTTCAAAACACCTGTTCTTGTATGTACTGATTGATGTAGGTGCTAATCCCGTTAGTGCTGATATCTCTTTATTTTTCTTGCCCTGAAATAACAAAAGCATGATCTCCATTTCCCTTGAGGATAATTTATTGAACGCATGTCTTTTTTGTACTGTCCACAGGTTATCCGTTTGAGATTTGCCATAGGTATTCTTCCAGCGAGGTCTTATCTGCAATTGTTCAATAGCCTGAAAAAGTACTTGCAGATCATCTTTCTTAAAAACGAAGGCATCAGCGCCAGCAGCCAGCACATGCGGCTTGAAACCAGCTTTGAGTTGGGTGTATACCACTATCCCGAGGTTCGGGTAGATGAAAGAAACTGCAGGTTTCGAATACCGCTCATTGCGATATCAAAAACCAGGATGTCGGTCTTTTCGGTAGCGAGCATATTCAGGATCTGTTCAGCGACACGAGTCTCTGCCAGGCTTATAAAACTGAATTGTTCTTTTAGATAGGTTCTTAATCCCCAGATAACTGCTTCATGATCGTCTGCAATAAGTATTTTCATAGCAGTATTCGGCCAAATTATGGTATCGTTGAGCCGTGTGAAATAGCTATCATTAGTGTCTTACCATCTGTTCCGACAATCTGCTTGTGTTTCCTCTTCTATCAGCTTTCTTAGTTAACACGCCTGAATAAATTGCCATTGAGATTTTATGCATCCTTCAACAAGCTCTCTACATTTGCATCCATGAACGTTCACCGGTTCTCAGAAGACCAGAGAAGGCAATGGGTTAAGGAAAAGGTTGCGCGACTAAAGACAGTAAAGCAGATTTGCCGGGAAGCTTCCATATCACGCGCCACTCTGTACAACTGGATAGACGAATTTAAAGACATTAGTGCCCGTAACTCGCGGTCGGACGTGCCTGCCGATACGCAGAAAGGAACTTTTAAAGGATCACGTCCTGAGCTGATACAAAAGACCTCTCCGGAAACTGCAGAGCGTTATCGCATGCTCGTCAATGCACTTGCAGGTATTGATGAAGACAAAGCGATCTCAAAGAAGCTGGTAGCAGCTCTCATTAAGCGATATACACTCACAGTAGCACAGGCATGTGCAGTGGTAGGGATTGACGAAGCGCTTTACGGATACAAGCCGCGAAAGCCTGAGGTAGAGGACTACATCGTTTACGAAGCATTGATTAAGCTGCTGGAACAGGATCGTACCCGCGATTTTGAAACCTTGTACGAACTGCTGCTGAAACAGTATCCCGACTGGACTCGCAAGCAGATAAAACGTGTGTACCGTGATGGCATGGTGTATCTGGAGCGGAAGCGGTCGAATGTACGCTGGGAAAAGCTGGGAAAAGCGAAGACACAGAGGGATACCACTGCAATACCGGTCGATCCGGTAACATCCGCACCCGCCTCACGCATTCAAAAATTAGGAGGCACCTGGAATCTTGCTCTGCTGGAGTATACCAGTACTCTCAATGGTACACCTACTTCCTGGTGGATGCTTTGTATTGTAGAGGAAGAGTTCGGTTTAAAACTCAACGCAATGGTTGGCTTTGGAGAAATTTCGACCGACGATCTATTGGGATTTCTCGACAAAGCTGCAATAGAAAATGGTGTGCCGCGTAAGTTGAAGGTGCCGGGAAAACCGGCGCTTAGTGTACGTGAACTTACACGCTGGGTATGGCAGCATAAAATGGCGCTACATACATTTTCGTTAAACAAAGCAGAGAATTTGGAAGCTATGGCGATCGCAGAGCAGAAGGTGCTGGACGAACTCAATATTGAAAGTGTCCGCACGAAAGATGCACTCCTGAATGCCGTGGAAGATTGGATTGATAAACCATAGCAGCGATTTCGCCAGTCAACTTGAAACCTAAACTATACCATGGAATATACAAAGCAGGAGAAATTGTCTGGGCCGACCTCCTAATGCAGATGAACTGAAAAATTTTTATGAGCAGGTAGCAGGGTGGAATCGGCTCCGCTGTCTATGGGCGACTACGACGATTACCTGATCCAGACAAAGGATGGAAAAGTTGTCGCGGGTTGTTTGCCATGCCAGAGGCAGCAATGTCAATATCCCGTCGCAATGGCTGCTGTATGTAGCAGTGGAAGATGTGGCAGCCGGCGCTGCAAATTGCGAACGGCTGGGTGGAAAAATACTGGATGGTATCAGAAAGATGAATGGCAAGGATTTCTGCGTAATTCGTGATCCGGCTCGTGCGGTGCTCGCACTTATTGGTTTGTAAGTACGAATACGATCATTTTTTCCTGCCTGCTTTTCTAAAGTCTTTGAAGCTCTGAGTTTTTTTAGTCCGGGTTTTTTCCGCGTCGAGCGTTCCCAAATATTCTTCGGGCGTAATTTCTTTATCGGAGTTTTCTTTTTTCAACGCTGGTTTAGGTGAACGTGGCAAGGCAGATGCTTCTTCGGTTTTGCTGCTGTCGGCAATCATTCTGTTGATCATCGTCATTTCTTCTGCAGTAAGGTAGCGCCAATGTCCTGCCGGAAGTTTTCCGAGATGTACATTCATGATGCGTACCCTCAATAGTTTTTTGACCTTGTATTCCAGCGTGTCGCACATGCGGCGTATCTGACGGTTCATACCCTGCGTGAGTGTGATGCGGAACACATACTTATTCTCCTGCACCACTTTACAGGGTTTTGTTTTCCCTCCGGTGATCCGCACTCCTTCACTCATTTTCCTTACAAAATCGGGAGTGATCGGCTTGTCTACTGTTACAATGTACTCCTTCTCGTGATTGTTTCCGGCTCTGAGAATCTTATTAACGATGTTCCCGTCGTTGGTCAGAAATATCAAACCCTCGGATTCCTTATCGAGCCTTCCGATCGGAAAGATCCGCTGTTTGTAACGAATATAATCGATGATATTGGTCTTGTCTTTTGTATCGGTAGTGCTGGTAATTCCTTTCGGTTTATGAAATGCTATGTAGATCGTCTTTGTTTTCTTCTTGATAGGTTCTCCATCGATTTCCACTACATCTCCATCATAGACCCGGTTGCCTGCTACAGCAGGTTCGTTGTTGACCGTTACCCGTCCCTGCGCAATATAATCATCTGCTTCGCGCCGACTGCAAAAACCGGTGTCACTGATGTATTTATTCAGACTGATGGAGTCGTCGTGTACCTGACGGGATACTTTCTTCCTCATGGTTTATCTAGTTTTCAAAGTTAGGGTTTGATGAAGTAAGCCTTCAGATATTTCATCTCAATCCTTCCCTTGTTTGCTCTTACCAAAAAATAATCCTTAAAAGTGTTGTCTTCGGGAATCCGAAAACCGATAATGTATTCGTTCGGAGCATTTTTCTTCAAGACCGGAATTAGCGGGTGTTCGGACGCTGGCATTGTGATCCTCGTGGAAGCTTCGTTGTACCCATACTGCACCAACACTTCGTAAACTCCTTGTCTGCTTTGCGATGTCGCTACTACTTCTATGGAATAATACAATTCATTGAGTGCATCGGGAATGCGCATACTATCAGAAGCGACAACGGTATTGGGAGCAGGAATATTGAAGTTTGTTGTTGGGATATCCTTTGTTTGATTTGGTTGAGGGTCGGAACAGGATAGAACAGCTAACAAGAGTAAGGGCAGGCAGCGAATCATAAGGCTGCAAAAGTAAAGGGAGAAAGCTGTAGTAGTAAACAACTTTATCCCTTTCCCACGCTAATACTATATAATTACGGCTTCTGTGCCGTGGCTTTTCTTTTCTGTTCTGCGTCGTGCTATAATATCATCATATTTTTTTGTTGGCTCTGTAAGCCGGCTTACCATGATCTTGTAATCTCCCGCTTCGGTGATCATAGAAAATGCGTTGACAATGTTTACCAGTTGTTTCCAGCTTTCTTCTGCTTCAGGACGGATGTCGGTTACAGAACCCTCAGGTCTGTCTGCGCTTCCGCCGTGCGGGTCAGATAGAGTGAATTACACTCTTCATTGTTGGTTTTCAGTATAGTTAGCCAGTTAGCTACACCCGGTATGGTGTTAGCTGCATTCTTCAGTGCGTTGTCTTCTTCAGTCTCCTTTATCAAAGCTCTTATCTTGGCGGTTTGCTCCGGATAAGGCAGTGTATTTAAGTCCTCGTATTTTGAGATCACGTCGGTGAGCAGTCTTGCCGCTGTGGCATGGCATCGTCGCTGTGGTAGGTAAAATACCCGCATACGCCTCTGATGCCGGTTATATCATTGTCTCTCAGCAAATCTGTCTCCTCTATTTTCAAAGTAGCTTGCGATTTTCTGTCTATACCCAGTCGCTCATCCATTTTTATGCGAATGCTTTCAATCGCTTGTCTGCGGTTATTAATAGCGTCATAGCCGGCCGTGCCCTGCTTATTGGCTTCCTGTACAAGCGTGTTAGTATCGAATATCTATATTTTAAACTTTAACTTTAAAAAAATACCTTAGATGTTGTCGTGCTAGAGGTGTAAGTTCGATATTGAAGGTTGAACAAGTGATACCGGCAGAAGGTCGGTTACTAAGTTTTTGATCATTTAAACCACAATAAGTTCTTTATGAAACATATTCTTACGCTCATTCTTATTCTCATTGCCGAAAGCTTCAGCGCAGATACAACACCCCACTTTATTGTCTATGCAGGGACTAAATGGCAATGATTATGATCAAATCCATACAAGGTCCCTAAAAACTAACGACAGTGGTTTTATTGTAACTATAGGAACCCAATCCTCTACAGGCAACCTAAACGTGAGTTGCACCTCTACGGCAAGGCGCGGAATATTTAACAAGTATAGCGCCGACGGTACAGTGCTGGAATGGCAAAAGTGTATATCAGGGAATCAGGATAGTTCCTATGGATATATGTTTCCTTTACAGGATGGAAATTTTGTATTAGGTGGGGCTACCGGCGTAACCATCGGGAGAGATTATTTGCTTAAAAAAATAGATAACAGTGAAAACATTATCTGGAGAAAAAAATACGGTGGTAGCGGCGGAGAACTTCTCCGTGACATGATTCAAACTTCAGACGGTGGTTACGTTATGCTCGGCATCAGTAACTCAAATGACGGAGATGTAGGATTTCACTACGGCGGACAGTTTAACAGCGACATATGGGTGTTAAAGCTTGACAGCAATGGCACCAAAGAGTGGAGCACGGTGCTTGGCGGTACAAGTGATGAGGAAGCCTACTCTGTTCTTCCGCGTGCTGCCGGTGGATATTATGTATTAGGAGGTAGCGGCTCTGGTGATTTTGATTGTTCAGGCAATCATGGGCAGTGGGATGTATTTCTTGCAAGGCTGGATGATACAGGCGGTAAGGTATGGACAAAGTGTTTTGGCGGCAGCAACTATGACGGTTCCGAAAAGGGATGGTTGACAGAAGATGGCAAAGGTGGTGTATATTTTACGAGTGATGTCAACTCGAACGATGGCGACGTATCAGGATATTTGGGTAACGGAGACTTCTGGGTAGTAAATGTTGATAGTAATGGGGGTATTGTCTGGAATAAATGCTACGGTGGCGCTAATTACGAAAGCCCCAAAACCATTTGTAGGGCAACCGACGGAAGCCTGTGGATAGCAGGGTTCTCCAAGTCAAACGGCTCAACCGACGGTCATGTGTATGCGGCATACGGCAAAGAAGATGCTTTTGTAGTACATATAGACAGTATGGGTAATTTTCTCAGCTCACGGGTGTTGGGAACTCCTGAGCGCGATGAGGTGGCTGTATTGCATCCGCTTCCGGGCGGACTGATATTCGTGGGCGGTACGTATGATGATTCCGGCTCGGTAGCCGGCTCTCTGCCGGCAAGCTGGTACGGGCTTTCGGATGTATTCCTGGCACGCTTTGCGCCGTGGACAACGAGCGTGAACACGCCTGAGCCATCGCTCGAGGTAAATCTATTTCCCAATCCTGCCAGCGACATTATCCATATCCATACAAAAGAAAACAACCTAAGCCTGAAGGTTATTGATATAACAGGGAAAGTAGTTTACACTAATGAACAAACAACGGGCAATATAAAAATAGCGGTGGGAAACTGGAGCAAAGGTCAATATTATTTGCAGGCAAGAGATAAAAACGGCAGAAGGTCTGTTACCAGGTTTTTGATCATTTAACTATAATAAATTCTTTATGAAACATATTCTTACGCTCATTCTTATTCTGATTGCCGAAAGCTTATCAGCGCAGATACAACACCCCACTTTAATATCCATGCTGGGCATTGGGGGAGAAGCAGGTGACTATCTATACTCAAGACCAATTAAGACTTACGATGGCGGTTTTATTATTCCAATTCAAACGCGGTCCAGCACCGGAAATCTTAATACAGGATGTACCTCTACCGATTTTAGATATTTGTTTAACAAGTATAATTCAGACGGTACTATTCTCGAGTGGCAAAAATGTATTCCCTATAACAACGACAGCGGATTTAGGTATATGTTTTCCAACTCAAATGATACGTTTACAATAGGCGGCGCTCTCTATAGTTCTTCAACAGCCCAGGATTTTTTGCTTCAAAAGAGGGACAATGTAGGTAGCATAGTTTGGACAAAAGTTTACGGTGGAGTGGCAAGCGAGTTACTCCGGGATATGACACAAACTCCTGATGGCGGCTATGTTATGTTAGGCATTAGCAACTCTAATGACGGGGATGTGGGTTTTCATTACGGCGGTCAATTGATAACTAATGACCAGATGAATTTTTATTTGAGCTATATCCCCGGGTATATTGCCAATAACCTTTTCGGCAAGGATTTTTATGACTTTAGTATTAATCACATGGCAGCATTAAATGGGGCAGATGCTCCTGGCTTACAATATGACAACCCTTATTCATCACCTGCATTTAAGTCTATGCATTGGTATTATATCACTTCGGGTGATTATTTAGGGCCTAATCCGGGCTCGGTGCTTGCTTTATTCAATTTGTAAAAAAGACTGTAAAATAGTTAAATGAATTGAAGAGGGCTGTCTTAAAAGTTGAGACAGCCTCTTAGTTTTTAAATCCTAATTTTATTTTATGCTAAAGCAAATTGTATGCGTGGTGATGGCTTTTTTTTCCATTGCTACTGGTTATACGCAACAGAACCTTTTAACAAATCTTGCTGTACCCAACAAGGTATATACAGGCGAGATTCATGAAAACGGGAGCAGCTATTATATACCTTCTTTCATTACCAAAGATTCTTTATTTTATCCTTCTGTGCCATATTTGAAAGCATGGATGTATTCCCTGCATAAATATGATATTGCCACCAACAACCTGATTGCTTCAACAGTCATTTACGGCGACACACTTCAGGCGGATAGTATTATAGAAACTTTGGGTAGGTTCGAAGTAGACAAAGACAAAATTCATATTTTATTCAATAAGCGAATACAATCTAATCCTGGACAACCAACATTACAAACTTCCATATTTGCTTTGTATTATAAACAGTTAGACACTAACCTCGCTACGATTATTCCAGAAAAAAGAATTTTTTTGAAGAACGCGAATTGGCCTTATGGGGTTGCCTTGCAAAATATTTGTGTAGGAAAGGATATCATAGTTGCCTATTACGGTACAGATACCACGCTCACAGGCAGCCAAATATCTGGCTATGTGAGGTTAGATCTTGCAGGGAATGTTATAGAGGAGGATATCTTAGGAGAGGTACACACAAATAGCTCTTTTAGTCATTTAGTAGCAGAAGTACATAATTTTCCGTTGAATAGGTATTTAATATCGGGACTCAATCTATTCCCGATGATAAATGATGTCAACATGTTTTATATCGCAGATTCGAACATGAAGATGATAGATACCTTTCTCCTAAAACCAAGAAGAGTATATAACACACCTGACAATGATGGTTACTTTCATCGTTATCCAAATCTTGTAGTATTGCCTACCGGCTCTATTATAGGAGGAGCGCCATACTATCATTTTCCAGCAGGCAATATGCATACAGCGCTTTTTAAATGTCTGCCAGCAAACAGATACAGCATTAATAAGTTAGTTACCTTTAAAAATGTAGATGCAACGGATGCTTCACATTCGTCCCAACCTTCAATCCATAATCTTGCTTACAACAAAATAGATAACTGCATTTATTATGCAAATACCACGCACAGCACGCTTCAATGCATTACCAGTGACAACTATGTACAGGTAATATGCGCAGATACGAACCTGAATGTAAAATGGAAGAAGTACATTAAAGTTGGTCCCAATCAATGTGCTGCCACCCATTACACAACGAGCTGCGATATGCGACCGGGTGTATTGGTAGCAGGAGGAACTTATAATACTACAGATCCGCAAAATCAAAATCTGTACAAAAGCTTTATTTACCATCTGGATAGCGCCATAGTTGCAAATATTAATGATTTGCATCAATCGGATATTACAGATCGGATAATATTATCACCTAATCCGGCAAAAGACGAGATTAGCATTAAAGACATTGAAGGCGGACTTTATGAGATAATACTTTACGATTTCAATGGCAGAAAAATAATTGAACGCAAGGTTCGAGATACAAGACAAACAAACATCAACATCGAAGCTTTATTGCCAGGTTATTATCTTCTTCGCGTTTATACAAACGATGGCGAAGTATCTGCCAAAAAATTTCTAAAAGAATAAACTACCTTTTCCACAACAAACTCCCATCGCCATAACTAAGAAATCGAAAATCGTTTTTCATTGCATAGTCATACACTTTCCGCCAGTCATTCCCCTCGCTGGCGCACGCGTCCTCGCGTGTGCCTCAATACAATAAATTTACTTCTACCAAGCCTCAATTTCCAGCATAATCTACATTGCTCGAATACTTCCAATGTTCCGGCTGAACTGATCCGGTTGATGTCTTTTATCGCGAAACATTAAGTGTACATGGCTTGGCATAATGCACCAGCAAAATACTTCCAAGGCCTTATTCTTCACATAATAATTCAAGGTTTCACAAAAGACACCGAAGTAAGCATCACGCACAAACACATCTATCCAATATACCGTAGCATACAAAGTATAAGCCTTCTTTATTGTGAAACTTGTATTTCCTGCTCATAAATCTGTAGAAGTTAAAACTTAATCTGACAATTGATATTTATTATTAATTTTCCAAACCGATTAAGTTTTATGATGACAACAACGCAGAAATTAATTCAGCCCAAGTTAGGTTTATTGAAGTTA
>Ga0182793_1002626_pt1 | contig 10158 bp, 9 predicted proteins | sample Passage237A_FD_130498 | JGI IMG/M metagenome (GOLD analysis project Ga0182793, IMG submission 130498) | Cellulose adapted compost microbial communities from Newby Island Compost Facility, Milpitas, CA, USA - Passage2 37A (version 2) (version 2) ...
CACGAAGGCGTACTGGATGGCGTTGGTGTCCTGGAACTCGTCGATCAGCAGGTCGCGGAAGCGCGTGCGGTAGTGCATCAGCAGCGCCGGGTTGTCGCGCAGCAGCTCGTGCGCGCGCAGCAGCAGTTCGGCGAAGTCGACCAGGCCGGCGCGGTCGCAGCGCTCCTGGTACAGCTCGTAGGCGCGGCGCAGGGCGTCGGTCCAGGGGTCGTCGCCGGGCTGGATGTGGTGCGGGCGCCGGCCCTCGTCCTTCTGCGCGTTGATCCACCAGGCGATCTGCCGCGGCGGGAACCGGCCCTCCTCCAGCTCCAGCTGCTGGGCCACGCGCTTGACCAGGCGCAGCTGGTCCTCGCTGTCGAGCACCTGGAAGGTCTCCGGCAGCCGCGCCTCGTTCCAGTGCAGGCGCAGCAGGCGGTGGGCCAGGCCGTGGAAGGTGCCGATCCACATGCCGCGCGCGCCGTGGCGCAGCTGCGCGTCGGCGCGCGCGCGCATCTCGCCGGCGGCCTTGTTGGTGAAGGTGACCGCGAGGACCCCGTGCGCGGGCACGCCCTGGACCTCGTTGAGCCAGGCGATGCGGTGGGTCAGGACGCGGGTCTTGCCGGAGCCGGCGCCGGCCAGCACCAGGTAGTGGCCGGGCGGGGCCGAGACGGCCTCGCGCTGCGCGGCGTTGAGGCCGTCGAGAAGGTGGGAGACATCCATGACGCCATTCTACCGGCGCCGGCGCTCACGGCCCGAGAACGCCGCCCGCCGTCGCGCTTCCCCCGTGCGCCGGGACGGGCGTGCCGCCGCGCCGGGGCCGCGGGCGCGGCGAGCCGTCGCCCGCGCAGGGCTCAGTGCCCGGCGTGTTCCCGCCGGGCGCCGACGTTGGCCATCAGCTTGTCGGTCCAGGCGATGCCGATGGCCGAGAGGATGAACACCACGTGGATGATGGTCTGCCACAGCACGCCGTCGGTGGTCAGCGCGCTGCAGCGCGAGGCGCCGACGTTGGAGGCGGCGGTGGCGACCAGCTCCGGCGGGCAGAAGGGCAGGCCGTTCAGCGTGCCGGCCGCGATGAACGTCTTCAGCAGGTGGATGGAGGAGATGCCGATGATGGCCATCGCCAGCTTCACCTTCAGCACCGAGGCGTTCACGTGGCTGAGCCACTCCGGCTGGTCCGGGTGACCCTCCAGGCGCAGGCGCGAGACGAAGGTCTCGTAGCCGCCGACGATCACCATCACCAGCAGGTTGGAGATCATCACCACGTCGATCAGGCCCAGCACGATCAGCATGATCTGCTGCTCGCCCATCTCCGGCGCCTCGTGGATCAGGTGCCACAGTTCCTTGCCGAACAGGAACACGTACACGCACTGGGCCACGATCAGGCCCAGGTACAGCGGCAGCTGCAGCCAGCGCGAGGCGAAGATCAGGGTGGACAGGGGCGTCAGGCGGGGCGCGTTGTTCGCCATGGGATGCTGCGTTGCGTGGGGGACGCCGCAGGGTAGCGGCCGCGGCCATGGCTGCCAAGGGCGCGCCGCTTAGACTCGGCTTCCCGCCCCCGCAGGAGACCGCCATGATCGACCTGTACTACTGGCCCACCCCCAACGGCCACAAGATCACCCTGTTCCTGGAAGAGGCCGGCCTGGCCTACGCCATCAAGCCGGTGAACATCGGGCAGGGCGACCAGTTCAAGCCCGAGTTCCTGGCCTTCTCGCCCAACAACAAGATGCCGGCCATCGTCGACCACGCCCCTGCCGACGGCGGCGCCCCGGTCAGCGTGTTCGAGTCCGGCGCCATCCTGCTGTACCTGGCCGGCAAGACCGGCCGCTTCCACGGCACCGACCTCCGCGGGAAGGTGGAGGTGGAGCAGTGGCTGATGTGGCAGATGGCCGGCCTGGGCCCGATGACCGGCCAGTACGGCCACTTCGCCGTGTACGCGCCGGAGCGGATCGACTACGCCGTCGACCGCTACGACCGCGAGGTGCAGCGCCTGCTGGGCGTGCTCGACCGCCGGCTGGCCGGCCGCGCCTTCATCGCCGGCGACGCGTACACCATCGCCGACATGGCCGCCTACCCGTGGATCAACCCGTACGCCAAGGCCCCCTTCGACCTGGAGCCGTACCCGGAGCTGCGGCGCTGGCACGCCAGCATCGCCGCGCGGCCGGCCACCCAGCGCGCCTATGCGCTGACCGCGCAGGTGAACCCGGAGGCGGGCAAGCCACTCACCGAGGAACAGCGCAGGCACCTGTTCGGCCGCTGAGCCGGCCGCGGCGGCTCAGCCCGGCGTGGGCGCCCGGGTCGAGACCCAGGCGTGGATCAGCCCCGCCTGGAAGAACGGCACCGGGCGCTCGAAGCCGCCGGCCCGCAGGATCGCCTCCACCTGCGCCGGCGGCAGCACGCCCACGTCCTCGGCATAGGCCCGGCGCATGCGCTCCAGCGCCTCCGGCGCGACGTCCGCGCTGGCCATCATCCGCATCCACGCCTCCAGCAGCACGGCGTACTCGGGCGAGGACGTGTCCGCGGCCAGGTCCGAGCTGGCCAGGCGCCCGCCCGGCACCAGCCGGCGAGCGATGCCGCGGAAGAAGTCCGCCCGCGCCGCGGTGTCGAGGATGAACTGCGAGACCAGGAAGCAGGTCGCCGCATCGTGCGCCGGACCGGCCGGCAGCGTGTCCAGGTAGCCTGCATGGAACCGGCAGCGATCGAGGAAGCCCGCCTTCTCCGCCCGGTGCCGGCAGACCTCCAGCATCCGCTCGGACGGATCGACCGCGGTGAAGCGCCAGCCGGGGAAGCGCCCTGCCAGATGCGCCATCTCCATGCCGGTGCCCACGCCCACGCACAGCACCCGCGCCTCGTCTGGCAGGCCGGCGAGCACCGGCTCCAGCAGGAAGTGCAGGCACTGGCGGATCGGCGCGGTCTTCTCCCACTGCCGGTCGTAGCCGGCCGCCTGCTGGTCGAACAAAGCCTTGATGGCATCGGGTTGCATGGACGCTCCTGGCAGGGGTGTCCTTTCAGGATGCCCGAGCTGTCAAGTGGCCTGCGCCGCGCGAGCGCCCGTCGTCCCGTCCAGGGCTGATTCCGCGGATTTCCGATGCGGCATGCGCCTGGATGACCTGTCAGCCGTCATACCCGTTCGCCATGGACAACACCGGAACGAGGATCGCCAGAAGGCGCGTGCCGCCAACGACCAGCGTGTTTGGCCTGAGTGAACGATCAGGGTGCAGCCGCATGGCTCGCCCTCCACGTCGCCACCGCCTCATCGATGCCCGGCCATCTGTCGAAGTCTTGAAGCCTACGGGCGTGATACACAGCGGGGCGAAGGGCCACATCCCTGGCGAGAAGCTGCAGGTACGGACGCCCTTGCTGTGCGTAGCAGGATTGCTCAGGCGCGGAGAGCGGGAAGTCGATGCTGTACAGGGCGACGCCACCGCACAGCACGGCAAGGATGAGCATCCCATCATGCTCAAGAAGCATCCAAGACCAAGCTTCCTCGTCGAGAACCTTCATGCGCAGCCCGGCGCCTGGGTCAAGCCGACCCGCGAAGCGGTTTCGGCTTGAATGAACTGCCAGAGGTGACCGGCCGGCAGGTCACACCACTTCCCCGTCTCGACCCACTCTGGCGCCACATGAACCGCATACCCAGCCACCTAAGAGCGCTTGGCGCAGGTTGGCAGGTAGACGGAATTTGGGCAGCGGCGCTGAGCATCTTGGACAGGATTTCCGTGCGGAAAGTGCAATGACCAGAGCCGCAATTCCGCCCCCGATGAGCCCACTGACGAGTCCTGGGATGATGTAAGGGTCCATCGTTCTTCCGCGAGATCCAACGTCTGAATTGAGCCGACCCGCGAAGCCGGTCGGCTTGGGCGAATCGCCAGGCCACGCGCCGACGGCGCCTACTCCGAGCACTGGTTGACCGCATTCTAGATAGCGGAAGCTGTCATTGCGTAGCCTGCAACGTGCCAGCAGCCACCACCAATGTTGTCTCCGCAACGATGTGCCGTACATGCCTCGACGACGGCGACCTCATGCGCTTCAAGCAGTCTAGCTCCGCATTGCTTGGCGGGCTCCGGGAGAGCGTTGTAGCTAGCCGGGATGCCGCTGAAAGCGGGGACGCTGCCTTCTGCTACATACCGCGGGTCCTTAGCTAGCGCGGCCTGCATGGCAACGTTACAACGCCCACGCTCTTCGAGCGCCCCTCGGACTCTCTGGCATCCTGCTGGGCTTGGGCTGCCTGACGCCGATAGTCGGCAGAGCACTGCCTATCGGTCTCCTCGCAGAGGCGAATCGACAGAAGCTTGTTGATAGAGCGTCCCTCCGGGCCAGAGACACTTCCAAAAACTGCCCGCACTTCGTCTCCCGATTTAACTTTCCCGAGAGAGTCAAGCGCAGCTTTCTCTGCGACGAAGCCTATATAGACGGTGCCCGATGCGACATCAAGGGCGATCCGATCAGCCTCAACGTCGATCACCGTCCCGGTGTAGACCCGCGCTGGCTCCGCGGCGGCGACCTGAAGGGCGGTCAGGAGCAAAGTCAGAGTGGCGGTAGTCTTCATGCGGGGCCTACGCCTGAACCAAGCCGTCCCGCGAAGCGGGCTTGAATGAATTGTTAGGCCCCGTGCGACTCACTGGCGGAAATCGCCAGCAACACCTGAGGCTTGGGAAAAAGCAGCGGACCTGATGCTCCGCTGGAGGAAGTCCAACTCCGCACTTATCAGTGGATCACTTTCTTGTCCCGCCAGAACCGTGTGACGAAACATGGCAAGCCGGACCGAATGCGGCGGAACAGGAACCGCTATGGACCAAGAATGGAGATGCAGATTTTCGCCATGCTCGGATGCCTCCGTGACCTCGTAACGCATGGGAAAGCCATTGGGAAGTAGCTCGTAACTCCCTGCAGGGAACACAGACAAAGCCATCTTTTCAGCAGGCTCATCTTTGGACTCAAAAGAGAGGACATTGAGGCGAAGCGTTCCCGAATCAGAGCGATCCTCAAAAAACGTGGCGCCACCAGATGACTCGTACTCCTCTCGCCAGGATTCCGGGACGGAGAATGTCACGATCCCGCCACGATAGGAAATTTTCTTGGCCTTTGTCATATCAGCGGCGGATGCGGGAAGTGCGAGTAGCGTGACGAATCCGATTATTAGGTAGGCGATTCGATTAAGGATGGTCCGGGGCCTAACGCCGGAGTTAAGCCGCGCCGCGAAGTGGCGTCGGCTTGAATGGATTGTTAGCTGCGTGCCGGGTTGATGGCAAACAGCAGCTGCGAAACCTCACTGTGCAGGAACGCTTTGTCCTTGATGCCAAGGGACTTGCGAATGTCCATGCAAAACCGGGTGAAGGTCAGAATCTCTTGCTCTGTCCCCAAGGTTGCGCCGGCTGCCCAGAAAGTGGCTAGACGCCGGACGACGTGCTCCTCCCCGAAGATGCAGATGCGGGCTTTAGCGTGAGTGAGCCGAGCCAACTGCTCAATCTCTTTTTGCTTGCTACCCATGCGTTGCGCGGCAACGACCAGTGACACCGCCTCAAGGAAATCAATGTAAGCGGAATTGCGTGCCTCAAGGAGATGCGTCTCATGGTGAGATCGTCGGCTGAGACGATGCTGGAGCAGCGCGCCAGCCAGTACGCCAAGCATGGACAGCAATGCTGTTATCGCAGTCGCCACGTTGTCCCCAGCAGCTAACGCCTGAGTAAGCCGGGCCGCGAAGCGGCGTCGGCTTGAATGAATCGTTAGGTGTCATGAACGGACAACTCGGAAAACAGTTTTTGAGTGCGCTGATCGTACGCCGTGTAATCGCGGGCTCGCCTAGCTACTCGAACTGCTTGGGCCGCCTTCACAAAGATGAGCATAGCTGTAAGTAGCGTGACCCCCTGTGCGCCTACGCGGCCGACAGCACCAAAGAAGCCCTCCCAGCCGCCGATCTCTCCAAAGACAGCAAATATTGCGCCGTAGATGGAGCCGAACCCTCCATAGAAGGCAATCCAGAGAAGCGCGTCCAAGTAGTGGTGCGTGAGCTTTGCTGGGTCCTCGTGAAGCGCAGCAATCTCAGCATGCTCTTTGCGGAGGGCATCTAGCTGCTTCTTTCGTTCTTTCGATCTTTCCGCCGCTTTGCGCTCGCGTCCCTTGGAAAGCCATCGGTCCAGCCACCGTTCCAAGCGAGGCGTGACGATGTTTGCGACGATAGCTAACGGGATTGCCAGCGCGACGGTGACCCACGAATCAATGCTCATCGATACCTCCCCATGGCATCTAACGCCAGAGTTAAGCCGACCCGTAGCGGGACGGCGACTAGGCGCTAGCGTAGCGGAAAAGCGCCCAGGCGGTGGCCCGATACGGGTTCGGCTTGAACGACTTGTTAGGCCTCACCGCGGCGACGTAGAAGAATGCGCTCGATTGCCACATAACAGATACCGAAAGCAAGCATTGGAAATATGCCGTACTGGTACAGCCATGCTTGACGTTGGGATACGTAGCGCGTCACCCCTTTGAGCGATACCGCTATGGGACTATCTGGAGTAGGGAGCGGCTCTCCGTTAAGCACATGGTGCTGTTGCTGCATGAGCCACATGGCAAGAAGAGAAAAGCAGCATAGCCAGAATGCCCGCAGCACTTTGACGCAGGTCTGATCTGGCTTGAGTCAGGCATGCCAGACAATGAGAGATGACAGAGCAATAAAGATATTGAGCCCAATCAGCCGGGGATGCAGCAAGAGAGTGATGAACTCCGTCATGAGGCCTAACGCCTGAATTAAGCCGAGCCGCGAAGCGGCTTCGGCTTGAATGAATTGTTAGGCGCGTAACAGTGGCGGCCGCACACTAGAGTTGCACCGACACTTGCCAAGTGGATGATTTTGCACGAGCCAGGATCTCGGTTACAGACGTGAGAAGAACTTCTCCCGTGACCTTGTTATACAACGCCACTCTATGACGCTCTTTGAGTTGGTCCGCGGCGGAAATCTCACTCTCGGTTAGCGCAAAGAAGAACCCGTTGAAACCAGGCTTTACCCGTGATTGGTTGGCGCTCTTGATCTCGATGAAGCACATTAGAGGCAGAGCGGCCGTCACTTGCGAGGAGTTGAGGAAATCCAGTTGGTACGCGGGAGGAAGAGCAATTGCATCAAAGCTTGATGACTTTATTGATATGCCGGAGGCATCCAGCGACGCGAGTAGGACTTGCAAAGCCTTACCCTTTGGCCGAGGAATCCAATTGGCCATTTCAGCCAAGACTGACGCCTCGCCGGCAGCCCCGTTCTGGTTTGCGAAACGAGCCAAGTGGGCGCGTTTGGCTTTTATGATTTCCACAAGCGACATCATTGTTTGATACGCGCCTAACTAGTGTTATCCCGCAATCGGCGGCATAACACGGAGTATGCACCAGCGGACAGGCGGGCCAAACCGCCGGCAACCGGGTGGAGCAAGCACCCACAGCCGCTGACTGCCATCCGGACGCTCCCGGGGGTCTCGCTGTCGCGCGACGGGGACGGGGACGGGGCGTTTTGGCCGATGCTTTTGGGGCGCGAGCGCCGCTGCTCCGGGCATCCTGGCGCGGCTTGCCGCTACCGGACCGTGCTTCCCGGCACCGGCGCCCCGCAGCCGCAAGCGCGTGCTCCACTGAAACGCGGGGGAAAGATCGCGGGTGCGACCCGCGGCAGGCCGGGCCCGCCCCCTACAATGCACCGCATGATGTCCCACCGGATGCCCGCATGCGCCTTGCCCTGTTTCCGCCGCTCCTGCTCGCCTTCGCCGTGACCCTGCCCCCCGCTCCTGCGCACGCCGCTTCCGGCGAGAAGCTCACCCTCGAGGCCATCACCGGCAGCGCGCCGCTGTCCGGGCCGACGCTGATGAAGCCGCAGGTGGCGCCGGACGGCAGCCGCGTGACCTTCCTGCGCGGCAAGGACAGCGACCGCAACCGCCTGGACCTGTGGGAATACGACGTGGCCAGCGGCCAGACCCGCCTGCTGGTCGACTCGTCGGTGGTGCTGCCGGGCACCGAGGTGCTCAGCGACGAGGAGAAGGCGCGCCGCGAGCGCCAGCGCATCGCCGCGTACTCGGGCATCGTCGACTACCAGTGGGCGCCGGACGGCAGGACGCTGCTGTTCCCGCTCGGCGGCGAGCTGTACCTGTACGACCTGGGCAAGGCCGGCGGCGCGGCGGTGCGCAAGCTCACCGCCGGCGGCGGCTTCGCCACCGACCCGAAGATCTCCCCCCGCGGCGGCTACGTCAGCTTCGTGCGCGGGCGCGACCTGTGGGCGATCGAGCTGGCCGGCGGCCGCGAGATCCGCCTGACCGCCGACGGCAGCGACACCATCGGCAACGGCGTGGCCGAGTTCGTCGCCGACGAGGAGATGGACCGGCACACCGGCTACTGGTGGGCGCCGGACGACAGCGCCATCGCCTTCGCCCGCATCGACGAATCGCCCGTGCCGCTGCGCCAGCGCTACGAGGTTTACCCGGACCGCACCGAAGTGGTGGAGCAGCGCTATCCCGCCGCGGGCGAGCCCAACGTGCACGTGCGGCTGGGCGTGATCGCCCCGCGCCAGGGGGCGCGGCCGCAGTGGATCGACCTGGGCCCGGAGCAGGACATCTATCTGGCCCGGGTGGACTGGCGCGACCCGCGCCGCCTCACCTTCCAGCGCCAGTCGCGCGACCAGCAGACGCTGGAACTGGTCGAGGCCGACCTTGGCAGCGGCCGCCAGCGCGTGCTGCTCACCGAGACCTCGCCGACCTGGGTACCGCTGCACCACCAGCTGCGCTTCCTGCGCGACGGGCGCTTCGTGTGGGGCTCCGAGCGCAGTGGCTTCCAGCACCTGTACCTGGCCTCGGAGGACGGCGCCACGCTGACGCCGCTGACCGGCGGCGAGTGGATGGTCGACGAGCTGCTGGCGGTGGACGAGGCCGCCGGCTGGGTGTGGTTCACCGGCACCCGCGAATCGCCGCTGGAGAAGCACGTCTACCGCGTGCCGCTGGCCGGCGGCGAGGTGGAGAAGCTCTCGCGCGAGCCCGGCGTGCACGCGGCCAGCTTCGCCCGCAACGCCAGCGTGTACGTGGACCACTGGTCCAGCGACACGATGCCGCCGCAGGTCGCGCTGCACCGCAACGACGGCACCCGCCTGGCGACGCTGCTGCGCAACGATCCGGCCGACCCGGCGCACCCGTATGCCCGCTACCGCGCGGCGCACCGGCCGGTGGAGTTCGGCACCCTCGTCGCGGCCGACGGCGCCACGCCGCTGCACTACAGCCTGATCCGCCCGCCCGGCTTCGACCCGGCCAGCAAGTACCCGGTGGTGGTGTACGTGTACGGCGGCCCGGCCGCGCAGACCGTGACCCGCGCCTGGCCCTCGCGCAGCGATGCGCTGTTCAACCAGTACCTGGCCCAGCAGGGCTACGTGGTGTTCTCGCTGGACAACCGCGGCACCCCGCGCCGCGGCCGCGACTTCGGCGGCGCGCTGTACGGCCGCCAGGGCACGGTGGAGGTGGACGACCAGCTGCGCGGCGTGGAGTGGCTGAAGTCGCAGCCGTGGGTGGACCCGGCGCGCATCGGCGTGCATGGCTGGTCCAACGGGGGCTACATGACGCTGATGCTGCTGGCGCGCACCCGTGCCTACGCCTGCGGCGCGGCCGGCGCGCCGGTCAGCGACTGGGCGCTGTACGACACCCATTACACCGAGCGCTACATGGGCCTGCCGGCCGCCAACCCGGACGGCTACCGCGCCGCGCGGGTGCTGGAGCACGTGGACGGCCTGGTGGGCGCGGGCGCGCCGAAACTGCTGCTGGTGCACGGCATGGCCGACGACAACGTGCTGTTCGGCAACAGCACCGCGGTGATGAGCGCGCTGCAGCAGCGCGGCCAGCCGTTCGAGCTGATGGCCTACCCCGGCGCCAAGCACGGCCTGTCCGGCGCCGACGCGCTGCACCGCTACCGCCTGGCCGAGGACTTCTTCGACCGCTGCCTGCGTCCCGGCGGCTGAGCTGCCGGGCCGGGCGGTCGCGGCCGCCCTGCGCGGGCGGGCCGCGCACGATGCGGGGCGACGCCCCGCCGGCGCCGCGCCTACGGGACGGACGACGCCGGCGACGGCGCGGGCACGGACCCGGGCGGCACCCAGATGGCGATGCCGGCCGCCCGCTTCTGGGTGGTGGGGATGCCCACGCTCAGGCCGCCGCCGCCGTGGCGGCCGTAGCTGCCGGC
>Ga0182793_1002627_pt1 | contig 10146 bp, 9 predicted proteins | sample Passage237A_FD_130498 | JGI IMG/M metagenome (GOLD analysis project Ga0182793, IMG submission 130498) | Cellulose adapted compost microbial communities from Newby Island Compost Facility, Milpitas, CA, USA - Passage2 37A (version 2) (version 2) ...
CCCCCCCCCGCAGCCCCCGCCACCCGCCACTCCCCGGTGGCGGGAGGTGGGTCGTTGGCCCTGCGGATCTATGGACGCCGGCGCAGCCCAACAGAGGGTCGGCGGCAGGCTCCCCTAGACGGCCGCGGGAGAGGGGCAGGGGGTGAGGGCGCCCGCGGAGACGGGGCGGGGGGTGAGGGCTCCCTACCCCAACTCTGCCGCGGCCATCTCGGCCACGCTCAGGACCACCTCCGGCGTGGCGCCGCCGTCTTCCATCATCCAGGTGGCGGACAGGCCCGCCCAGACCAGCACCCACCGGAGCAGTCGCGTCCGGTCCAGGCCCGACTCCTCCGCCACGAGGTTCGCCCGGCGCGCCAGGCGGCCCGGGGCCGTCGCGGTCTCCCGGTCCGGGTTGCAGAACAGGTTCGCGTAGTCGAACGCCCGCTCGCCGTACAGCCGCTTCGGGTCGATCGCCAGCCACCCGCGCTCCGGCCCGAAGTCCAGCACATTGCCGTGGTGGATGTCGCCGTGCAGGGGGACCTCGTCTCGCGGCGTTGCCAGCAGCGCCCTCGCTTCCATGGCGCACCGGGCCAGGATACCGCCGTGCGCCGCGGCGGCGGGCCACAGGTCGCGGAACCACCGGGTCAGGGGGATCAGGTCGGGCAGGGGGCGGCCGCGGGGCGCGTGCAGGCGCTGCACGGCCCGGCAAAGCAGGCGGGTCGCCTCGTCGTCCTCCCCGCCGCGCGCCATCGATGCCAGGGAGCGGGTCCCCGTGGCGCGTTCCAGCAGGAGCGCGCCGCTCTCAGGGTCGTGCGCCAGCACGCGCGCCGCCCCCTCACCATCCCACCAGACCATAAGGCCCGCGCCGAACTTCTCCTCCGGCTCCACCGGGATCTTCAGCATGGCGGGTGCGCCCCCGTTTCCCGGACAGCGCACGGGCAGGAGCCGACTGCTGTGGGTGACGAGGGGCGCGCCGTCCGGCGTCAGCCCCCAGGAAATCAGGTAATCGTCGAACATGCCCCATCGTATCCGACACAAAAAATAGTTTGTGTAATATGGACGCGATATCCCCGTTTCTACTCTGCGTACGACGGTGTACACAGGACAAATACTGATCACATCTGGTTCAACGGGCGGCGGCGCCGCCTGGGAAGGAAAGTGGATCTTACTCATGGTGACAATGCCGAATCTGACGGGACGACTTCAGCAGCGCCGCAACGCCCGCGCGGGTTTCACGCTCATCGAACTTCTCGTGGTGATCGCGATCATCGCGATACTTATCGGGCTTCTGCTGCCCGCGGTCCAGAAGGTACGTGAGGCCGCGAACCGCAGCTCCGCCGCGGCAAGCCTCCACAAGATCGCCGCAGCGCAGTCGATCTATGTCCAGGCGTGGGGCGCCTACGCCCCGTCGCTGGCCGCGCTGGAGCGTGGGGCACAGCTCGACCCGGACATCGCCGACGGCGCCGAGGATGGCTACTTCTTCGGCATCCAGCAGGCGAGCGGCCGCAGCTTCCTGGCGCTGGCCACGCCCGCGGCGCCCGGCAAGACCGGCTCCGAGAACCTGAGCATCGACCCGACCGGTCGCCTGGCCGCGTGCGCCGTGCCGGGGGCTGAGGGCGCCCGCTCGGCGATGCTCGGCAAGGTCCGCGCCGAAGGCGCCACCCTGATCGGCCGACTCATGGAGGACGAGGGCATCTGGTACGCCGCCCGGGAGTTCGTCACCGACCGCGGGCAGGTCAGAAAAGTCTTCAGCATGACCGACCGGAACGGCGACGGGAGCGTGACACCGGCCGAGATCCTCGCCCTCGGGCAGGGCGACTACCGGACGGGCGTGCCTGCGCATCCCGCGCTGCGCGAGTTCACCGCGTTCGTGAAGCGAGAGATGGCGCTGGGCGTTGCCGACGAGGATCTGGAGAGGAACGGCGTCTCGCTGCCTGCGGTCCAGGCCGAGCACGGCCCGCTCCTGCTGACCTATGCGGGGCTGCGGGAGATGACCCGCGGGATGGTCTGGGAGCCCGGCACCGAAGCGACGCTGCTCGCCCGTCTGGACGCCGCCGAGCAGGCCGAGGCGCGGGGCAATCCCCGGTCCAAGGAGTATGCCCTGGAAAGCTACCGCAGCCTGCTGCAAAGCCGCGCGGGCCGCGCCCTGACCGAGGCCGACGCACACACCCTGGCGTCACTCTCGAAGGCGATGTAGCCCTGCTCGTACCATAACGCCCGCCCCCCTGCGTCATCGGATGCAGGGGGGGCGGGTATTTTGCTTACGGTGCCAGCACCGGGCGCAGTGGCCCGTTCGGGGCCAGAAACTCTCGCAGTCGTGTGAGGGGGATCTTGACGACGTACGGCCCTTCCGCGTACGCCCCCACAGCGTATGGGCTGAACAGCCAGGTGATTGCCGTGGGCGTCACCACAAAGTTATCCAGCGCCTTCTCTCCGATCTCGTCGGACTTCAGGGGCTCCGCGCCGCGCGACTTTTTCTGGGCGTTCAGCGCGGGCAGGAGAACTTGCGTGACCAGGGATTGTGCCGAGCGGTCGCTCTTCAGCAAATCCTTGAGGGTGAGACGCTTCACCCGGCCGCCCACGCGCCCGAAGGTGTGGGGCAGGAACACCGCGTTCGGATGCGCCCCCCCGGTGAAGAAGCTGTGGGTGAAGTACCCGCTGACCAGGTCCGGGTGCGCCAGACCCACGATTGGATCCAACTCGAACAGGTACTCCCCGACCGGCTTATCCTTGCCCTTCCAGTCCTCTCGTGCCTGCTCCAGGAATTCGTCCAGCAGCTTCCGCGCCTGGCTCCGGAACGCCGCGCCGGCCGCCCGCGCCACGGGGGAGGTCCCGCCGAACACCGGGTAGCGCGCTTCCGCCTCCCAGGTATTCGGCCGGACATCTTTCAGCGTTGCGTAGCGCACCGGCACGCGCATTGCCGCGGACGCGGGCGCCGCCTGGGGCGCCCGGGCCTGTGCGCCAGGCAGCGGTAGCGCGCCGCCCAGTCCCCCCGTAAGGAGAAATGCCGCCGCCGCTGCCAGAGCGGGAAGGGGACGCCGCCACACGCCAGCGACCCCCTACGCTTCCGTTATGCCGGGGCGCGTGCCCGGCGACTCGATCGGCGCTCCCGGCGCCTGACCCTTCAGGACGTCCCGTATCTCCATCAGGAGTTTCTCTTCGTTGCTCGGCTCCGGGGCCGCCGCCGGCGCGTCCGCCTGCTGGCGCCGCAGCGAGTTGATCCCCTTCACCAGCAGGAACATCGCGAAGGCCACGAGCAGGAAGTAAATCACCTGGTTGATGAAGTTCCCGAACGCGATAACCGGGGCGCCCGCCGCGCGGGCCGCAGCCAGACTGTCGAACGACCGGCCGTCCAGCACCAGGAACTGGTCTTTGAAGTCGAGCGCCTTGCCGCCGCCGAAGCCGCTGGTGATGCGCCCGATGATCGGCATAAACAGGTCATCCACCAGCGACGTGGTGATCTTGCCGAACGCCGCCCCGACGATGACACCCACCGCTAGGTCCACAACGTTACCCCGGGCGGCGAATTCCTTGAACTCGGAAAGGAAACTCATTGCTGTCGCTCCTCCTGAAACATGCAGTCATCAATCCGACGGGTATGCGCACTGCTCGTTCCGGGAAAATTATGACAGGTTTTGCATCCGAAGTAGGCGCCCTCCCCGACAATGCTACTCAGGACAGTTGGGATGCCAGGGGGTGCGCGCGGGGTTGCCGGGGGTGGGGGGGATAGGGTACCTGCGCATGAGGTCCACGCCGGAGTAGGGCAGGCCGCACGGGTCTTTGGTGAGCGCGCCCCGGCTCATCCACTTCGCGTGGCCGTCGAAGAACACGCAGTTCGCGCCGCCCTGGTGACGATCCAGCGCCATGACCGGCAGGTTCTGCGGCGGCGTTGCGCTCTTGTCGTAGTAGTTCTTCGGCGGCTCGAACCAGGAGTCGTCGAAGACGCCGTGCTTTTCGGTGACCACAATGATACTGGCGGGCGTGTCTACCTGCGCCAGTGCCAGGCTCTCCGCGGCGCGGTTGGCGACATAGGAGCGCGGCTTGCCGTCGGCGCCGTTCGGCGTGCGCAGGTCGTCGGAGGGGCACACGAGCAGGTCGGGGACGTTACTGGTGTACGGAATAATCTGGTTCCACCAGCGGTTCGCGGCGTTCGCGCCGAGCGGGGTGGTCGGGTCTACCCGGGAGGGATCGACAGCGTGTCCGAAGAAGAACAGGGTCTCGTCGTAGTCGCTCGTGTACATGTCCAGCGCGATTCCGAGCTGGCGCATATTCGAAAGACAGGAAACGGAGCGAGCCTTCTCCCGAGCCTGAGCGAAGACAGGGAACAGGATCGCAGCCAGGATGGAGATGATGGCGATCACTACGAGCAGCTCAATGAGCGTAAAGGCGGAGCGGTTGCGCATGTCAGGACCTCCGTTCGGCAGGCACAGAAACAGAGCATTCGGCAGATACCAATTCAGGACCAGCAGCAGCCAGTCCAGTGGGGGGCAAGAGGGCTGCGACCCGGTCACCTCTCCTTCCGGGCGGCGGCGAGCAGGAACGGTGGCCGGTCGCGCTCACACTCCCACTCCGGCCGCGCCGCGACCTGCTCCGGGGTCGGCCCCCACTCCTCCAGGCGCCGCAGGGCGAACCCGGACTCCCTCAGCAGGTTGACGTAGGTGGCGATGGTCCGGTGCTGCTTCAGGACACCCGGGCCGAGCCAGTCAGTGATGCGCGGCCCCTCGTCCAGATAGCCCGAGACGGGCCACGCGCGGCGCCCGTCGGCATCCCTGACCCACTCCTGCCGGACGGGCGCGGAGTAGAGGGGATGCTCTACCGAGAAGACCAGATGCCCGCCCGAGACGAGCGCATCGCACACACGCTCCAGCAGCGCGCCGAGGTCGGCGACGTAGTGCAGCGCCAGGGAACTGTACGCCAGGTCGAACACCTCTTGCTCGAACGCCGCGGTCTCCAGATCCGCGCGGACGTACGTCACCGCCGGCCCCGCGTCCCCGGTCAATTCTGCGGCGCGCGCCAGCATCCTTTCCGAGACGTCCACCCCGAGGACGCGGGCAGCGCCGCTCTCCCGCGCCCACCGGCAGAACCATCCGTAGCCACAGCCCAGGTCCAGCACCCTCAGGCCGCGCAGGTCCGGCGGGAGCAGCGCGCGCAGGGCGGGCCACTCCGGCGCCCCCGCCAGACCGCTCACGGAGCGCTCCAGGCGGGCGTACTCGGCGAAGAACGCCGGGTCATCGTACCGGTTCTGCGCGGCCATCAGCTCAGAGCGGCAGGGACTGCGTTTGTCCGCTGTCCGCCGCGCGCAGGCCGGCCTCCAGAATCTCCTGGCCGATCAGTGCGACCTCCGGGGCGCAGACCCCCTCCACGGCGGCGCCGGTTTCCAGGCAGTGGATCAGGTACTCCGGGCCTGAGCGGCGCGGCGCCTCGGTGGGCGGCGGCGTTATCTCTTCCGGGGTGGAACTGCCGGGCTTAAAGAGCAGCACCTTGCCGCCGGAGAGGGAGATTGCCCCTTCGGAGCCGTAGGCGACCGGGTTCGCCGTCGCGTAGCTGGTAGGCTGCACCCAGGACGCCTCGGCGACACCGAAGGCGTGCGGGTACTGCATGGCGATGATCGCGGCGTCGTCCGGGAGCGGGTAGTCCTTCGCCAGGACGCCGCGCAGGCCGGTCACCTTCTCGGGCCGGCCCAGGAAGCGGGCGCACATGGCCGCGCCGTAGCAGCAGTAGTCCATCAGAGCGCCCGCGCCGTTCTTCTCAGCGTCGTAGAGCCAGCCCCAGAAGTAGGGGGAGCAGCCCAACTCCTTCGGGCCGTTGTGCGCGGAGCGGTACTTGAAGTAGCGCACCGTCCCGATGTCCCCCGCGAGGATACGCCGCTCCATCTCCTGAAAGGCGGCGCCCCAGGCGGTGGGCCAGTTCACCACCAGAAGGGTGCCGGCGGCGGCGGCAGCGTCCGCCATCCGCTTTGCCTGGGCGTAGGTCGCCGCCATAGGCTTTTCCACCAGCACATGGATGCCGCGAGCGGCGCACGCCTCGGTCACCTCGGCATGCACGCTGTTTTCGGAGGCGCACTGAACCACATCGAGAGAATCGCCCTCGGCGTCCAGCATCGCCTGCCACGAGTCGTAGAGGCGGACGCCCTCGCCCGCTGTCGCCGCCACCTTCTCCCGCAGCGGCGCGTTCACGTCGCCCGCCGCCACCACCTCAACATTCGGGAGGGCCGCCCAGTGACGCAACTCCCCCCAGACATGGTCGTGGACCAGCGAAGCGATGGCCACGCGATAGGTCTTCATGAAAACTCCTGAGAATCCGTCGTTCGGGTGCAGGTTCCGCCCGGGCGGGGCGGTTTCCTGCCTTCCGATGGGGCGCTGCCCTGTGGTTTCGTGTCAAGAATAGCCGGCCGGGGACCGATAACGTAAGCGGTCGGACAGGACGGGGACGCAGAGTTCTTACCTCAGAACTCCCCGGATTTCGGGCACAACACCAGATATTGACGGATCACACGATGCGGCGGGAGGCGGCAGCAGGCAACATGGCACAGCAGCAGCGCACCGGGCTGAAGCTCATCAAGGACAACCCCTCTCTCTGGAACAAGGTCACGGGCGCCCTCCGCGCCAGTGCCTGGGTGCGGTCAGGGAATCCGCCTATCGGGGCGGACAAGGCGCACGTTTATGCCGCGGCGCTGGCGGGCGGTACGGTCATGGGAGACACCCGCCGCCGCATCGCGCTCGCCCTGCTCTGGTGTGACGCCGACGCGGGGCAGTACGCGGACACGCGTATCGACTGGTACCGGGAAGCGTTCTCGGCGTTTCCTGATGACGAGCGCTGCGCCTTCTTCATGGCCGTGCTCGCCGTGCTGGACCGCGTGCCCGAACCCGACCTGGTAGACGACATCTTCGCCTCTGTCCTGCACCCCGATTGGCAGGATTCCCCCCTGTGGCGCGAGACCGGACTGCGCCGGGACGAGATCGCCCGGGGCCTTGCGCTGCGCTACGTCGCCCAGTCCGACATTCGGTCGCCGGAGCGCCTGGCGTTCGTGGAGTCGGTGTTCGACGGCCTGCCCGAGGGCAACCGCGACCGCCTGGAGATGGCGCGCTACCTCTGCCGGGCGTACCGCGCGGCGGGGCGGACCGATGAGAAAGCGTTGCGGGCGTACGCAGTCCTCTTCAATGAGGATGGCGGGAGCAACGAGGAGAACGACGCGCACCTCGCCGCTCTCTACCTCCAGCAGGAGCGGTACGATGCCGGCGCCTGCGCCGTCTTCGGACGCATGGTGCAGCATGCGCTGGGGGCGGGGCGCGAGGACGAGGCGGCGTACTGGACGGTGCGTCAGGCGCACGCCTTCATCGAGATAGGGCGGTTCGATGAGGGGGTCCTTGATGTGCTTCGGAACGCAGCCAGGGCCACCGAGAGCGGCGATGCGACCGGCTTGCTGTACGAGGGGGCGTACCTGTATGCGGTTGGCCGGAGGCGGATGGGGGCTTTGGAAGAGGACGCCGCCTTCCTGGCCCGACTGGAACAGGCAGTGCGCCAGCGCGCGGATGAGTTCTCTGCGCTCTTCTCGCAGCGGCGCTGGGACTGGGGCGTGGTCGTCCGCTCGCTCGCCATCGCCTGGGGGCATCAAGGCCGCATTGATGAAGAAGCGTGCGCGCTCTACAACCGCGCCACCGAACTCTGCCCGGAGGACAGGACCCTGTGGGCGCTGCGCTCACGCGCTCTGGCGGAGACTCGGGACACGAGCGAAGAGGCGGTGCGCGTGTACGAGCGGGCGCGAGCGACCGGTCAGGCGAACGACGCCGTGCTGCTCGCCCTGGCGCGCGCCTACGCGGCGGAGGATCCCGCGCAGCAGAGCGAAGACCGCCGCCGCGAGGCCGTCGCGCTGTGGGAGGACCTGTATCGCCAGGGCATTGCCGAGCCGGAAATGACCGAGCGCCTCGCGCTGGCGTACACCCGGGACGATCGGGTGAACGATGTCGCCCTGTCCCTCTGGGAAAAGGCGGTGGAGGCCGAACCAAAGAACGGTCTGCTGCGCCTGCGCCTGGGGCGCGAGTGGAAACTGCGGGGCGAGATCGAAACCGCCGCCCGGTGGTACCGCGAGGCGGCCCGCCTCCTTCCGCGCGACTTCGAGGCGCAGTATGAGGCGGGACTGCTCCTCAAGGAGCACTACAGCGATTATGCGGGCGCGGCGCGCTTGCTGGTCAAGGCGGTAAAACTGCCCGGCGGCACGGACCACCTGGGGGCTCATTATGCCCTGGGTGAAACACTGGTTTTTCTGGAGAAGCGCTCCGACGCGAAGGCGATCTTCCAGAGGATCATTGATGTCATCGACCGTGAGCACATGCCCACTCTCCTGCATCTGGCGAAGCTGAACCTCCAGTACGAGGCGGAGGGGGTGCGGACCGCGGAGGAGTTGTACCAGAAGGCGCGCGAACTGGACCCCGACCACCCCGAGACCTACCGGAAGATGGCGGACCTGTACCACGAGCGCGGTCAATTCGAGGAGGAGCAAGCGGCTCTGGAGAAGTATCTGAGCCTATCCGATCCCGACCCTCAGAAGTACCGGCAGCTCGCTGACCTCTACATTCGGCGCGGAGATTTCATCCGCGCAGAGGGGGCTCTGCGGCAAATCATCGCTCTGGGGCAGGGAGATAAGCGGCTATACACGCTCCTCGGAGAGGTCATCACGCAGGCGCAGAGCCAGCAGGCCCAGCAAGACGCGGTCGACCGAGAGCGGCCGACACGGGGGCGGTCGCGCGCCGGCTCTCCTTCGGTCTCCCCCGCGCCGGCGACCGAAGACGCAAACGAGGCGGAGTCAGTCTTCCTGGGGGCGGGCGGCGCGGCGCTGGCGGCGTCCTCTCCGGTGGCGCCCGTTCGGCCTCGCGCTGCCTCTCCCTCCCGTCGCCGCATTCCCGGAAGCGGGACCGGAAGGGCATAAGAACCCCGTATGGGGGCTATGGTTTCACCAAGCGATATCCGACTATACCCGTGGACGCGCAGCAGGCATGATTCCTGCACCGGGGGGGCGGGTAGGGAGTTTCAACCCGGGAGTGCCCGGGAAGAATGATGTGCGGTCTGTCGGACCCGTGTGCCACGCGCCGGGGACACGGCAGCCGCTTTTACCTGAAGAAGCACCATCTCCCCCTGGGTTAGGACGACGACGTTCGGCCGGGAAACGTCGAAATCGTTCCTGCATGCGCAGCAACGGAAGGAGAGGCAATGGCCTGGATGGATGAGCCGCGTCGTGAACCGTTCGCCGAATCGGCAGCGGTCACCGCGGACGGAGACGTCGCGCTAATCACACGCCGTTTGAACAGTAACGCTTCCGGAAGCGTCCTGGACCGCTCGGCAGCGGGAGGCACCGGTGGCAAGGCCGATTTTGAAAAGCGCTCCGACTTTGTCGCGGATCACCTCGTCGCAGGGGCGGCGTCGCTGCGGCTTCCGGAATTCCTCACCCGCGCCGACCGCCGCGTTCCGGGCGTTGCCTACCTCATTTTCAAGCGTGTGCTGGATGTCGTAGTGGCCAGTAGCCTTCTGGTACTGCTGTTCCCCCTCCTCCTGCTTGTCGGGCTCGCGATCGTGTTGGAAGACCGTGGGCCGATGCTGTATTATCAAACCCGGGTCGGCAAGAACGGGAAGGAGTTCCGGTTCTACAAGTTCCGGAGCATGGTGCGCAACGCGGACGCGCTGAAGGGGCAGCTGGCCAGTCTCAACGAGTCGGACGGTCCGGCCTTTAAGATGAGGAACGATCCGCGCATCACGCGGGTGGGCCGGTTCCTGCGCCGCTCCTCGGTAGACGAACTCCCGCAGTTGCTGAATGTCCTGCGCGGAGAGATGAGCCTGGTGGGGCCGCGGCCGCACCTGCCGCGCGAGGTGGCCCAGTACACAGAGCGCCAGAAGGGACGCCTGGCGGTACAGCCGGGCCTGCTGTGTCTGCGTGAGGTCCTGGGGCGCTCGAACGTGTCGTTCGAGCAGTGGGTCGAGTGGGACCTGCTCTATATCGAGCACCGGAGCCTGCGGACCGACCTGTGGATTCTGGGACGCACGGTGCCCGCTGTACTGAAGGCGGATGGAGCGTACTGATAGTTTTGAGGCGGGGGGGGGGGCGGTTTGCATAGTGGGCGCCCGGAGGCCCCGAGGAAAAAACTTAAGGGGCCCGACACAAAAAAAAATCCCGCC
>Ga0182793_1002634_pt1 | contig 10130 bp, 5 predicted proteins | sample Passage237A_FD_130498 | JGI IMG/M metagenome (GOLD analysis project Ga0182793, IMG submission 130498) | Cellulose adapted compost microbial communities from Newby Island Compost Facility, Milpitas, CA, USA - Passage2 37A (version 2) (version 2) ...
CCCCCCCCCCCCCGCCGCTTTCGGCCAGTTCGCGTTTGATGGCGATGTCGCGCAGGCGCAGCGAGGCGACAAAACCCTGCAGGGACGGCTGGCCTCCTTGTTCGTGGGAAAGCGCCAGGTCGAGGAATTCGGCAAAGACGTCGTCTACCTCGCCGCCGAAGCGGCGGTGGAAGAGGCGCAGTCCGCCTTCGGCGTAGAGAATGCGCGAATAGAACTCGAAAGGGCGGTCGAAGTCGGCTCGCCCGCGCCAGCGGTGGAGCATGCCATAGGCCGCGCGCGCCTGTTCGAGCGGGGAGGCCTCTAGCGCCGCCCAGAGCGTACCCTCACGCTCGTGGGCGATGGCGTAGAGGGCGTCTTCCGAAATCTCGAAGAGCGGAGAGCGCAGAAGTGCGGCCAGTTGCAGGTCGTCGGCCGGGTTGAGCACGACGTCGCCCAGCGCCAGCAGGTCGAGCACGGCGATATGGGTGGTGACTGCCAGGCGGTCGGCGCCGGGCGTGGGCAGTCCCCGCTGCACCAGGGCGCGGATGATCTCGCGGAAGAGCGCGTTGCGCGACTGCACGAGGATGAGCACGTCGTCCGCGGTCACCGTCCGCCCGCGCGTGCCCAGCGGCCGCCCGTTGTCGATCCAGCCGCGGATCTCGCGCGCCATGCGCTCGGCGACCTGGCGGGCGGCATCCTGCTCGACGCGCGGGGGCACTTCGAGCGCCCATTCGGAAGCGTCGGTCTTGTCCTCGGGCGGCGCGACGGGGGGCCAGAGCGTGACGCGCCCGCCCAGGTCGGGCCGGGCGGTATCGTGGTGCGGCTCGCCCTCGGGGGCCAGCACGGCGCGACGGATGTCATCGCGCGCGAAGACCTTGTCCACCGCGAGGAGAATATTGCGCAGCGTGCGGAAACTGGTCTGGAGCGGTACGCGCTCGAAGCTCTTGCCGGCCTCGCGCGCCTTGCGTTCGTAGCGGCGCCCGGTTTCCCCGAAAAGCAGCGGGTTGGCGCCCTGGAAGGAATAGATCGACTGCTTCTCGTCGCCCACCGCAAAGACCGTGCGCGGCCGCTCGACTGCGCCCTCGCCAGCAAAGAACTCGTCGGTGATGGCCTCGATCACCTGCCACTGGTCGGCATTGGTGTCCTGGCTTTCGTCCACCAGCATGTGGGTGATGCCGGCGTCGAGCTTGTAGCGCACCCAGGCGGCCTGTTCGCGGTCGCGGAAAAGCGTACCCAGCCGCTCGATCAGGTCGTCGAAATCGAGCAGCGAGCGCGCCCGCTTGTCGGCCTCGTAACGGTCGGAAATGGCTCCGAGCACGTCGAGCAGGGCTTCGGAGCGCTCGATGAGCAGCGCGTGGGTGAGCCTGGCGTTGAGCGCCTCGATGCGCTCGGCCTCGGCCAGCAGCCGCGCCGCCAGATCGGGCGCCTTCTTCTTGATATCGGCCTTGGGAAAGCGCTGCGACACCAGACCTTTGTCGGTGAGATAAAGGCCGATGAGATGGTTAGCCGAAACGTTGGCGAGGTCGGTACGGGCGAGCTCGTCCTCGAACGCCCTTCCGCCCTTGGGCGGGGTGATCGAGAAAACGCGCTGGACGTCGTCAGGGCCGATCAACTGTCCATCGACGATGCGGGCGCGGATCGTCTCGCTGCCCACCCCGTCGAAGCGCGTGAGCTCGCGCAGGCGCGCCTTGGCCAGTGGCCGGTCGGCGAGCACCCGGCGCAGCTTGCGCCCGTCCGCCAGCGCCACCTCGATGGCCTCCCCGATGGCGTGGTCGGTCATCAGCTCGAAAAGCGTCGCCACCGCCCCGGCGATCTCGGGGTGGCCCTTGAGCCCATCCGAGAGCACGCTTTCGCGCGCCGCCAGCACCATCTGCAATCGCTCCTCGTCCTCGACCACCGCGAAGTCGAAGGGGACGCCGGCTTCGAGCGGAAAGCGGTGCAGCACGCTTTCGCAGAAGGCGTGGATGGTGACGATCTTGAGCCCGCCCGGCGTTTCGAGCGCATGGGCGAAAAGCGTGCGCGCCCGCTCCAGCCGCTCGGGGGTCACCGGCCCCCTCTCGAGTTCGCTCAGTTCGGTGCGCAGCTTGCCTTCTTCCGCCACCGCCCAGCTGGCCAGCCGGTCCGAAACGCGCGCGCGCATCTCGGCGGCCGCCGCCTTGGTATAGGTGAGGCAGAGAATGCTCTCCGGGGATACCCCCGAAAGCAGCAGGCGCAGCACGCGCTGGGTGAGCACATAGGTCTTGCCCGACCCGGCATTGGCCGCCACCCAGATCGAGGCGGCGGGGTCCGCCGCCAGTCGCTGGCGGTCGAGCGTGAGGGTCGAAACCTTGACCTGCCGGCTCATTCCTCGTCCCCCTCGAGCAGCGTCCATTCCTCGTTGCGCGCCAGATGGTCATAGGCGCCGCGATAGCGCCGCGTCACGTCGGGGCGGATGCGGGCCGCCATCGGCAGGGTGTCCTTGAGCAGCACTTCGGTGACGTGGCGCTGCAATCGCCGCCCTACCTCGTCGGCCGCGCCCATGAGCGAGAAGCCCTGGCCCGGCTTGAAGTCGGTCGGCTTGAAGGCTTCGGGGCCGGCGGCGATCTTCATATAGATGAGCGCGCTGCTTTCGCGCGGCTCCATGCCCTCGAAGGCCCCGTCCCGCGCCATCGCCGCTTCGAGCAGCAGTTGGGGCGCGTCGAAATTCCTCATGTCCGCCGGTGTCGGCACCGACCCGGTCTTGAAATCGATGATCTCGAGCGTGCCGTCCTTGAGCACGTCCAGCCGGTCGGCAATGCCCACAAGGCGGAAGTTGTCGAGTAGCGGGAACACCCACTCGCCCTCGACCTCGGCATGGCGCGAGGCGATGCGCCCGTCGCGGTCGCGCTCGAAGGCGAGGAAGTCGCGCGCCGCGTGTTCGAAACGGCGCAGCCAGATGTCGCGGCGCTCGGCCACCGCCTCGAGCCCGGCGAAGGCTTCCCGCGCCATGGCGTTGAGCGTCGCGAGCGCTCCGGCGCCGTGGATGTCGTGACCTTCGATGATGAAGCGGGCGAAGACCTCGTGGATCATGGTGCCGCGCTCGCGCACGCCCACTTCCTCGCCCAGCGGGTCGAGGCGGCGCAGGCCCAGCACATGCTTGGCATAGATGTCGTAGGGCGAGCGGAAGAGGGTTTCGATTTCCGTCACCGAAAGCCGGCGCGGCCGTGCCGCGGCAGGCGGGCGGGGCATGGGACGGAGCGCGCCGCGCGGGCTCACCACCGTATCGAGCGAGCGCGCCGCTTCCAGCCACACCTGGCCCTTCTCGCGCAGCGCCTTTGCATCCTCGCCGATAAAGGCTTCGAGCCTCTGGAGCAGGCGCGAGGGCAAGGCCGGGCTCGTCCCCATGCGCTGCGCATAGGCCACGATTACTTCGCCATTGCCGAGCGCCATCTCGAAATCGTGGGCGGCCAGCCCCTGCTTGCGCTCGGGGGGTTCGAGGCCCGCCGCCAGGCGCATGCCGCGGCTCAACCACGGGCCGGGATCGGCAGTTTCCGGCCAGATGTCCTCGTTGACGCCGGCCAGGATGAGGAGATCCGGGCTTTGCAGGCGCGCTTCGAGCTGCCCCCAGATGGAGATGTCGTCGCGCCGGGGCTGGGCATTGCGCACTTCGAAGCCGGCCATGAGCTTATAGAGCACCTGGTCGAGCCCGGTTGCCGGCAGCAGGGGCCCCTCGCCCTCGCGTCCGCCGAGTTCCTCGGCCCAAGCTTCCAGTTCGCTGCGCCCCGGCATGGGCCCGGGCGCGGCGACGCGGGAAAAGGCCTCGGCCAGCGTGCGCGCCAGGAGCGCGGCCGAAAAGCGCGTACCGCTTTCGAGCAGGGCGCAGACCGGGGCGATGGCCGTCTCGAGGGCATCGAGGAGCGGGGCCAGCCGCTCCTCCTCGCGCCGCTCGGCGACGAGCGCCCGGATGCCGGCGAGCCCCGGACCCGGACGCCGGCCGCGCAGCACCCGCGTTTCGAGAGTGTCGGCGAGGCGGGCCACCTGGGCGCGCTCGAGCCCCAGCACTGTGGCGCGGCTGCGCAGCAGCGCCACCAGGTCCACGGGTGCAAAGCCGTTGGCGGCAAGGCTGAGGATCTGGCGCACCAGCCGCCCGGCGGGCGCGTGGAAGAGCGGGGAGCCGGCGGCGTCGTCCACTTCGAGCTCGAAGCGCAGCAACTCGGCCGCGATGCGGCGCGCCAGGTTACGGTCGGGCGAGACAATGCCCACGCTCTTGCGTTCCATCAGGGCGTCGCGCGCCGCCAAGGCAATGGCGCGCGCTTCCTCGTCGGCGGTCCGCGCCGCCAGGATCGTAATGCCTTTGACCGCCTCGGCCATGCGCGGCAGCAGTGCGGCGCGGGTCTGCGCCCAGCGGGCGGTGCCGTTGGCCAGCGCCAGGGATTGCCGGATGACCTCGGCCCGCGCGCCTGGCCGCCCGAGTTCGATCACCGTCGATGGCGGCGTTCCGAGGCGGCGCAGCAGCTGCGCCAGCCCGTATTGCGGATGGCCGTGCGGAGCCTCCTCGGTCCTGAGCAGGGCATCGTAGTCGAGGTCTGGATCGAGGCCGGGCAGCACCAGCGCCCCGCGCGGCAGCCGGCTCAAGGCGCCCAGCAGGTGCGCGGTGGCCGGTATCGAGCCGGTGGAGCCGGCGGCGATCACCGGGCGGTTTCCGAAGACGAGGGGCGCCGTCGCCGCCTGGCGCTCGAGCCGCAGATTGCGGATGGCGCTGGCGTCGGCCTTGCCGCGCCCTTCCAGGATCTCCGGCCAGGCTTGGAGCGCGATGTTGAGAAAGCCGAGCACGCGCTGCCAGTTCTCGGCCAGTTCGTCGGGCGCCAGCGCCTTGAGGGCCGAGACCGGCACCTGCTCGGTATTGAGATCGTCCACCACCTGCCCCAGGCTATCGGCAAGCGCCAGGATTTCGGCGGCGTTAGGCGGGGTGGAGAGCGTCTGGGCACCCTGCTCGGTCCCGGACCAGGCGTCGATGAGGCGGGCGAGGATCAGGCGGCGTTCGAGGCGCGAAACAGGCTGGGGAAGCGGATCGGCCTCGATCGGGGGCAGGAACGGCTCCTCTTCGGGCGCTTCCCCGCCGAAGGTGCGGATGTCGGGCATCAAGCCATGGCCGCGCTCGGCAAAGGCCCGGGCGAGCGCAAGCTGGGCGCGCCGCGTCGGCAGCACGATGGTGATATCTGAAAGCCAGAAGGGGTTGTCCTCGCCACGCGGCCAGTCGCCCAGCAGGGTGCCATCGAGAATGCGTTCGGCCAGGGTCGGCAGAAACGGCGTGTCAGGGGCGATGGAATAGACTTTCGGCTGGCTCATGCCGAAGCCAGCAGATGGTCGGCTTCGGCCAGTCCCTGGACGTCTCCGACATGGAACCAGGGCGCATCGAGAACTACCCCATAGAGGTGGTTGCGCTCGAGGCTACGGTCGAAAAGCGCCGCCAGCGAGAACGCGCCTTCGGGTGCCCCCTCGAAGACCGAGCGCGCCACCAGAGCGACCCCGCCATAAATCACCGGCTGGCCGCGATCGAGGGTGACGTGCGCATCGGGCGCCAGGCAGAAATCGTGGCTGCGGCGGAACCCATGGGCGCGCCGGGGCTGCACGCAGAGCAGCACCATCTCGGGTCGCTTCTCGGCGAAAAGGTCGATCATCCGCCCGATCGGCGCGTCCGAGCCCTCGGGCCAGAAGGCATCGGTATTCATGATGACGATAGGGTCGGTGGCCAGCAAAGGGAGGGCTTGCCGTACGCCGCCGCCGGTGTTGAGAAGCTCGGGCTCGTTCGACACGGTCAGCCCGCGCTCGTGGGCGGCGGCCTCGATCTGGGGCGCCAGGTGGTGGGCGTTGATCACGAACCGGTCGAGGTCCTCGTCGCGCGCATTGGCAATGACCCGGTCGAGCAGCCTCTGTCCAGCCACTTCGATCAGCGGCTTGGGCGTGGCTTCGGTGAGCGGGAGCATGCGTTTGCCGTAGCCTGCGGCAAGCAGCATCACATCGGGTTTGAGTCGGGTCATGGCCGGATTTGACCGTGCCCGGAGGGGGAAGTCCAGCGGAGTTCGGCAGGCACGATCAGCCGTTCGGTTTCTCGAGGCTCCGCTCGTCGCCGAAGGTGACGGATGCCTCGCGCCCCTCGCCCGAGGGCGGGACGGAAAGCTCGACGCGCACGCTCGCCTCTGCCTCGATTTCGGGCGAGCGCTCCGCCCATTCGACGATGACGATGGCGTCCGGATCGTCGAGCAGCCCGAGTTCGCTCACGTCGCCCGCCGCCGCCAGCCGGTAGAGATCGGCATGGATGACCGAAAGGCCCTTGCCCTCATAAGGTTGGACCAGGGCGAAGCTCGGGGAGGGCACGTCCATGCGCTCGTCGCCCATCAACGTGCGGATGATGGATCGGGCCAGCGCGGTCTTGCCGGCTCCAAGATCGCCCTCGAGCACCACGAGGTCACCGCGGCGCAACAACGCGGCGAGCGCCGCTCCCAGTTGCGCCGTCGCTGCATCGTCGGGCAGGAACACCATGGCCTATTCGGCGGCGCCGGCAAGCGCGGTGGCGTCGCGAGGCAGGTTGACCACGACGCGATTGCCGCGCGGTTCGCGCTTTTCCATGGTGATGGTGCCGCCATGGAGATTGACGAAGGTGCGCACGATGGCGAGGCCAAGCCCGGCGCCGCGCTGGCGTCCCGAGCTGTGCACGGGGTCGAGCATGGCCGCCTTCATTTCCTCGGTCATGGGCGCCCCGTCGTCTTCGACGATGAAGAGCAGGCGCTCGCCGCGTTCCTGGACCAGGAGGCGGATTTCCCCGCCTGGTTCGGAGAACCGTGCCGCGTTCGAAAGCAGGTTATAGAGCACCTGCACGAGGCGGGTGGCGTCCGCCTTGATCGGCGCGATGCCCTCGGGCACCTCCACCGCCAGCTTGAGCTGGCGCTCGCCGTTGATCTCGGGGAAGGTCGCCGCGAGCCCGGCCCGCGCCTTTTCGACCAAGGTCTGGATGTCCACCGCATCGAGCCGCAGTTCGGCGATGCCGGCATCGACGGTGGCGAGGTCGAGGATGTTGTCGATGAGCACGCCCAAGGTCACGCTCGAAGCGCGGATATAATCGGTATAGGCGCGCTGCTTGTCGTTGAGCGGGCCCATGTCCTGGGACGAGAGCAGGTCGGCAAAGCCGATGATGTTGGTTAGCGGGGAGCGCAGCTCGTAAGAGACGTTCTGGACGAACGCATCCTTGAGCCGGTCGGCGGTCACCAGGGCGTCGTTGCGCTCCTTGAGCACGCGGCTGTAATTGGCGCTGTCGGTGACGTCCATGAAGGTCATCATGGTCTGCCCGTCGGGCAGGCGCGTCACGGCATAATCGATAAGGCAACCGTCGGCGCGCGCGATGCGCCCCGTGGTGTCGGCGCGCATGGGGTTGAGGTCGATGATGCGGCGCTTGAGGTCGCGCCAGATCGAGACGCCGTCCTCGGGCATGACCTTGCCGCAGGCCTCGGCGATCTGGTCGATATGGGGATTGCTCCCCAGCTCGTTCATCGGCAGCTTCCAGAGCTTGGAAAGCTGCGGGTTAGAGAGCGTCAGGCGGCCGTTGGTGCCGAACACCGCCACGCCTTCCGAGAGGGCGTTGAGGGTTTCGCGCTGAACGCTGGAGAGCGACTTGTTGAGGCTTTCGAGCCGCAGCCGCGCGGTGATGTCGTCAAAGACATAGATGACGCCGCCTTTGGGGCCGGCCGGGGCGGCGATGACCTGGATGGTGCGCCCGTCCGGCAGGTGCCAGGGTTCACGCTCGGTCGGCTCGGTGAGCTGATAGGAGGTCAGGTGCTTGGCGCGCCATTTGTGATAGTCGGGCTCGTTGGGCAGCATGCCCTCGGTTCGCAGGCGGTCGAGGATCGAGCGCTCGTCCATGCCCAGCTTGAGCCATTTGGGATTGAGGTTGAAAAGCTCGGCATAGGCACCGTTGAACTGCACCAGCTCGCGCGCCGCGTTGAAGATGGCGATGGGCGTGGAGAGCACTTCCATGACGGCGCTGAGCTGGCTGACGCCGGGCTCGAAGCCTTCGCCCAGTGCCGGGGCGACCGCCGGCTTATGCGGCTCGAAATAGCCGGCGCGACCGCCGGTGAGCGGGAACTCCACCAGTTCGTAGCCGCCGCCCGCCGTCGGAAACGAGACGGTGCGCGATTGCGGCTTGTCCCCCAGCCCGACGCTATCGAGCAGTTCGGGGATATCCCCGTCGCCGACGGGCTTGCCGAGCGTGCGGGCGAGCTGGAGATAGGCCGGGTTGGCATAGGCCAGCTTGTTGCTGGCGTCGCGCACGAAGGCCGGGCACGGCATGAGCGCGAAGATGGCGCGGGCGCTCGAGATGTCGGCGCGCAACGTCTTGTCGTCGAGGGCGGCGGCGGTCTGGCGCTGCAGGAGCGTCGGGCGCAGCCGCACGGCAACGGCCCCGCCCAAAACCCAGCCGGTGGCCCGCAACTGGCGGCCGTCCGAGCTGGTGACGCCCATGTCGAACCCCTGCCCATCGACCCGCAGGGCCTCGAGGACTTTGGCGAGCGTCGCCGCCTCTTCGGGGGGCAGCCAGGAATGGAGGTTGAGAACGGTTTCAGCGCGACGACCGGGCGGCAGCACGGCGGCGGCCTGGCCGAGGAACTTGGGCTCGGACGCGGCTTCGCTCCAGAGCACGGTGAGTTCGCGCGTGCCGGCGAGCAGGGCCTCGTATTCGTCGACCAGCGCGCGCAGGCCCGAAATCTGTTCGGAGGTGCGGCTCTGGTTGAGCCGGTTGTCGCGCTTGGTGTTGCGCAGGGCCACCATGGCCATGAGCGCGAAGGCTCCGGCGCCGATGGCGACGGCCAGCGGCAGCGCGCCGACAAGGGCGCTGGCCGTATAGGCGTTGCCGGCCTGGGCGAGGGCTGGCGTGGCGGCGAAGATTGCTATGGGGGCAGCCACTAGGAGCGGCGCTGCTCTCAATGCGAATCCCCGACGTTTCCGGAAATCTTCCGGCACCATGCCCTACCTCTTAAAAGAACGCTTTGCTGATCGCTCCAGGACCGCAACAACCCTGGAGAACGCCTGCTACTGCCCAACGCGCCAATGATGCGCGTTTCCGGCGGCCGTGACCCATGACCACCGAATCACTTCACAATACCGGGGTGGGGAATCGGGAAAAAGAGTCTGTGTGACAAGAGTTTTGCTAATCGGGGCTTGCCAGGGGCGCGAAGCAGTCAGAGCCGGGCGAGCGTCAGCGGATCGAACCGCCCGTTGCAAAAGGCATTGATGGCCGTTTCGAACACCGGATGCTCGGGCGAGGCCACCGCGAACAAAGTCATGGATGAACAAAATTTGAGGGCATCGATCTCCCCGAAGATGTCTTCGGCGCGCTTGCCCAGGTGGCGATTGACCATATTGGTGCATTCGATCAGGCGCGGCCCGAGGACAGGATGGAGAATGTAGTCGCCGGCCTGGTCGAGCGAGGCGATGCCGAATTTCTGGGCCATGACGGAGGTGCCCAGCCCGGCAAGCTGAGGGAATATGAACCACATCCAGTGCGTGCGCTTGTGGCCGGCGCGAAGCTCGGCCCGCACGGTCTCGTAGACTGGCTCCTGCGCGACGACGAAATGCTCGAGCATGCGCGCCATCCTCCTGGCTCGCCGCCAGAGTGCCTGATTGGCGGGACGTTGTCACCGCCCCGCCGGGGCCGCCCTACCCCTCCAGTTCCTCGCGCAGGATTTCGAGTTCGAGCCACTGCTCCTCGGCCGCGGCACGCTCCGCATCGGCCTTGCCGAGCGCGGCGCTCTTCTTTTCGAACTCCTCCGGGGACTTGGCGTAGAGCCCCGGATCGGCCAGCGCTTCCTGGAGCCTGGCGATCTCGTTTTCGAGTTTCTTGATCTGCGCCGGCAGGGTTTCGAGCGCGTGCTTTTCCTTGAAGGAAAGCTTGCGCTTGGCAGCCGGGGCAGCGGCAGGAACTTGCTGGGCAGGCTTCGGCTTGGCGGGCGCCGCCTTGGCTTCGGGCTTGCGCACCCCATAGCCGCGCTGGGCGACCATGTCCGAGTAGCCGCCGGCATATTCGTTCCACTCGCCATTGCCTTCGGCCACGATCACCGAGGTCGAGACGCGGTCGAGGAAGTCACGGTCGTGGCTGACCACGACCACGGTGCCGGGATAGTCGGCGAGCAATTCCTGGAGCA
>Ga0182793_1002642_pt1 | contig 10114 bp, 11 predicted proteins | sample Passage237A_FD_130498 | JGI IMG/M metagenome (GOLD analysis project Ga0182793, IMG submission 130498) | Cellulose adapted compost microbial communities from Newby Island Compost Facility, Milpitas, CA, USA - Passage2 37A (version 2) (version 2) ...
TAAACGTTTGCAGGCTTTTTGTTTTTTACAGCATCTTGATTCATTCAATTATTCGCATAAAAACAGTGAGTAATTCAGTGAGTCAATTCCCCGCATACCTTTACTCACTGGAAACGTTGTAACGAATTGTAAGATTAGATTCCGATTCAAAGCCACGTAAAATATATTTCAAGCATCCAAACTTCATGATCGGCGGATATGCTTATTGACTGGATGTGTGCCCGACACGATAGGGTATCGGTCGGGACCTCGTTCGGAGCTTGTTCGGGACTCCTTGCCAACTCCATCTGGACTGAATGCCACCTCGTAGCCGTACACCGGCTACAAGGTCCGACTGAGTTCGCAGGAAGGTGGCATCAAGCTCCGAAGCAGGTCCCAAGCAGGCCCTAGCAATATATGAAACTCTTCCCCCGGTCGAATATACCTTTTTGCCGATAGGTCCCCGATACTTTCCCGATAAAACACCCCGTGCACGGGGTTTCATCGACGCATACCGGACGCACATACGACGATCGCAGGAAAAAAGCACGGAGGAAGCACGGGAGAAGGTAAACGAAAAGACACCGCCGAAGGCAAAACGCTGAAAGCCAAACTTGAACCGAAAACGATCATTGGAAACTGTTATATATGAAGATCGTTGCAACGGAATGAAAAAAGTTTTGGAAAAAGTACTTTTGACGTAATAATTTGGCTGCCATGGACACCTTGATCGAAATCGGACATCTACTCCTCACCCTATCATCGGTCTCTTTCGCCATCTCATTGGGTGGAATTGTATACCAACATATCGTGGAATTTCCAAACTGGAGCGATGATATGCCAACTTCACTGGTTGACTATAGGCAGTTCTTCAAACGTTCAGACTTCGGCGACTTCTTTAAAATTTTTATGCCCATTTCGTTGGTTTGCCTACTTATTGCCATATTTCTGCTTTGGAACAAACCGACAGAAGCTAATGGGTGGACCCTAAGCGCAATGGCCGGGCTTTTCTTAACCGCCGCCTTCACCAACTTTTATTTTGTACCCAAACATGAAAAACTTTTTATAAACGACATAACCGAATCTGACTCGGCTGAACTCGCGGTTCTGGCCACGCAGTGGAGGAAAGCGAATCTGATACGAATCGCGGTGATGACCCTTACGTTGGTCAGCTACCTAAAGGCATGTTATATGACGCACCCCTGAATCTGTGTGAAAGTGAAAAAAATTTGCGCAGTCAAATAACTGCACATATATTTGCAGTCAAATAGCTGCACAATGGAATTGCGAAGAGATGTATTCCAGGCAATAGCCGATCCTACCCGAAGGGCCATCATTACATTGGTCGCGCTTCAGGCGATGACGCCAAGCGCGATTGCCGGCAACTTTTCGTCTTCCCGGCAAACCATCTCCAAACATATCAAAATCCTCACCGAATGTGAGATTCTTCGCCAGCAACAGAATGGTCGGGAAATTTACTATCAGCTAAACCCCGAAAGATTAAAAGTGATTGCCGAATTTGTTGAACCCTTTCGAAAATTATGGGACGACCGTTTTAACAAACTGGAAGCGGTGATGAAAAACTACCACACCTAAGAGTAAGATGGAACAGAAAACCAAAATACACGCCGAAGAGGGCAAGCAGGAATTATGGATTACGCGCGAATTTGACTTGCCGGTATCTCTGCTCTACAAAGCGCATACAACGCCGGAAATTGTAGAACAGTGGATGGGAACCAAGGTATTGAAGCTGGAAGCTGAAAAGCACGGTAGTTGGCACTATGAAACGAGTGATGCCAGCGGCAATGTCGTGTTCCACTCAAATGGGGTATTCCACGATATTGTGCCTAATAAAAAGATCACGCGCACATTCGAAATGGACAATACACCGTTTGCCGCACAGCTTGAATTCATGGAATTTGAAAACCTCACGCCCGAGACCAGTAAGCTCTCCATACACATCGTGTTCCGGTCCGTTACCGATAGAGATCAGCTATTAAAAATGCCTTTCGCTTATGGGATCAACATGGCCCACAGCCGGCTTGAGGAAATTGTCAAACGCTCACAATAACCAACCGTTACTATGAAAAAACGCAAAATCATCTATTGGATTGCCACTGTATGGCTTTCCCTGGGCATGGTGTCCACCGGAATCGTTCAATTAGCCCGTTTAGATGAGGAAGTGCAAAGCATGACCCACTTGGGATATCCTGCTTATTTACTCACTTGGCTCGGTGTCTGCAAGATACTTGGCGTCACAGCGGTTCTTATTCCAAAGTTTCCCCGGATTAAAGAATGGGCATACGCCGGCTTCTTTTTTGCCATGTCGGGCGCTATCTATTCCCACCTCATCGTTGGCGATGGCTTCGTCGAAATTTTCGGACCGGCATTATTGATTGTCCTCACAATTCTGTCGTGGCATTTTCGCCCTGAAGGAAGGAAGTTAGCCGCAATCGATTCAGAAATAAACTCCGTTTCAAATGACCAACTCTAAAAAAGAACTCTCGCCCGAGCAGTGCCAGGCACTGGTCGACGTATTAAAAAAGCGCTTTGAAAAAAATCCAGACCGCCATCAAGGACTTAACTGGGGCGACGTAGAGACGAAGCTGAAAGGCAGTCCGGCCAAGTTATGGTCGCTCGACGAAATGGAACTGACCGGCGGCGAACCGGACGTGGTTGGCTTTGATAAAAAAACGGGAGAATATATTTTCGTCGACTGTTCTCCGGAAAGTCCCAAAGGCCGCCGCAGCCTTTGTTACGACCGGGAAGCATGGGAGTCCAGAAAAGAGCACAAGCCTCAAAGCAGTGCCCTGGAAATGGCCGCTGAGATGGGTGTGGAGGTCCTGACCGAAGAACAATACATTTCGCTCCAACAACTCGGGAAGTTTGACACAAAAACGTCCAGCTGGTTGATTACGCCTCCGGATGTAAGATCATTAGGAGGTGCTATCTTTGGCGACTACCGGTTCGGCCGCGTGTTTATCTACCATAACGGGGCCGAGTCGTATTATGCAGCAAGGGGCTTCCGGGCCTGTCTGAAGGTTTAAGAAGTTCACTTCACATGACCGGTTTTCAACTAAAAAGAATCTATGAGCCTGCGGAGGCCACAGACGGATACCGGATTTTAATCGATCGTCTTTGGCCCCGCGGCATTGCCAGAAACGCCGCCCGGTTGGATGAATGGAATAAGGACATCGCACCGTCTACCGGGTTACGAAAACAATTTAGCCATCGGCGCGAGTACTTTGATACTTTTGCAGCACACTACCGGGAAGAACTACTGGCAAAGCTCCCGGAATTGGCAAGACTGCGGGATCTGGCCAAACGGCAAAGAGTAACCCTGCTTTACGCCGCAAAAGATGAGCAAATGAACCATGCGATCGTGCTGAAAGACGTGTTGGAAGGCTAACCCGCTATCCGTAGCGGATGAATGCGCCTCTGCCTTCACATATTTCCCAATCCTCCTTATATTAGCGGCACTATCCAAGTACATCGTAACCATGAAAAACATCATCTATATCCCCCTTGTCGCGCTCCTCCCATGGAGCTGCGGTGAGCGGAAGCAATTGCCTGCCAACGAAATGGATCCGGCGAAGGCAGCTGAATTGGCGCAGACCATTGAGTCGCAGATCAACGTGCAACTGGACTCGGGACTGTCTCTGAAGCTGTGGGCCAATGATTCGCTGGTCATTTCTCCTATCGCTATTGACATCGATGATCAGGGACGATTATATTACACAACCACCGATCGGCAGAAGAACTCGGAATTTGACATCCGGGGCCACCGCGACTGGGAAATACCCTCGATAGGGTTACAGACGGTGGAAGACCGGCGGCAATTTCTCCGTGCTGAACTTTCTCCGGAGAACAGCGACCGCAATACCTGGTTGGCGGACCTGAATGGAGACGGTTCTCACGACTGGCGTGACCTTACCATAGAGCGCGAGAAAGTATACCGCGTGGAAGACCGCTCGGGAGACGGGATAGCCGACCGGTCCCAGCTGGTGGTGGACGATTTTCATGAAGAGGTGACGGACGTCGCCGGGGGGGTGTTTGCTGATGGCAACGACCTGTATGTGACGGTCGCTCCTGACCTGTGGAAGCTGATCGATAAAAACGGTGACGGTATACCGGACGATAAAAAGTCGCTCTCGCACGGCTACGGCGTCCACGTGGGATTTTCGGGGCATGGTATGTCAGGCATCAAAATGGGACCTGATGGGCGCCTTTATTGGCAAATCGGCGATATCGGCTTTAACGGCACCGGTCCCGACGGAAAAAAATGGGAGTTTCCGAACTGCGGTGTGATCGCGCGGGCCAACCCCGATGGCAGTGACTTTGAAATTTTTGCTCACGGCCTGCGCAACACACATCAATTTGTATTTGATGAGTATGGAAACATCATCAGTGAGGATAATGACGGGGACCACCCCGGTGAAAAAGAACGACTGGTTTACATCGTCAACGGGTCCGACGCAGGATGGCGCAGCAACTGGCAGTATGGCAAATACCGCGACCCGGATAACAACGGCTATAAGGTATGGATGGACGAAAAAATGCACCTGCCCCGCTTCGAGGGACAGGCGGCTTACATCACTCCCTGCATCAGCAATTTCGTAAGCGGCCCCACCGGACTGGTCTATAATCCAGGCACCGCGCTCGGCCCCGACTATAAAAATACTTTCCTGATCTCAGAATTTGTAGGCAGCCCCTCCAACTCAGGTATCCACCGCTTTAAACTGGCACCCAAAGGGGCCTCATTCGAACTAACTGAGCACAAAAAGATTTTGGGTGGCGTGCTGGCTACCGGACTTGATTTCGGCCCTGATGGGTCGCTCTACGTAGCCGACTGGATAGATGGCTGGGATACGCACACATACGGACGCATCTGGAAAATGGATGTAACAAACGATCATTGGGCCACTATACGCAATGAGGTGAAGAGCCTACTCGCTTCCGACTTTGCGAAAAAAGAGGTTACCGACCTCAGCAACCTTCTCCGCCATGGTGATATGCGCATACGGCAAAAGGCTCAGTTCGCGTTGGTAAAAAGGGGCGAACGGGGATACGAGGTATTCCAGCATACGCTGGCGCAGAAGGATCATCAACTGGCGCGCATTCACGCCATTTGGGGGATCAGCCAGCTGGCCCGCAAGGACCTTTCACGTGCGTCATCCCTCGTGCCGTTGCTCAAGGATCCGGATCCCGAAATCCGGGCCCAGGCGGCGAAATGGCTGGGAGACATCCGCTATGCCGGGGCGGGAAGCGAATTGGTACACCTGCTGCAGGATACCAACAGCCGTGCACGTTTCTTTGCAGCTGAGGCGTTGGGACGGATCGGATATGAGCCCGCCATTTCACCCATCATCGCCATGCTGGAAGCAAATGACGATGAAGATGCGTACTTGCGCCATGCCGGCACGCTCGCCTTGGCCCGGATCGGCAAACCGGAACCTGTCATGGCCCTTGCCCGTCATCCCTCACGGGCGCTGCGCATCGCCGCTGTAGTTGCCCTTCGGCGTATGGAGAATCCGGGCGTGGCTTCCTTCCTGAATGACGCTGACGAATTCGTGGTGACGGAAGCAGCCCGCGCCATCAATGACGACCGTTCCATTCCGAAGGCGCTACCCAGCCTCGCCGGGATATTGGATTCGACACCGTTTACCAACGAAGCGCTGATCCGCCGGGCCATCAACGCCAACCTACGGGTCGGCCGACCCGACAACCTGAAACGTCTGATCGAGTACGCCCAGGAAACCACTCGTCCGACGGCAATGCGTACCGAGGCGATGGATGCGATCAGCACATGGGCACGACCTTCGGTGGTCGACCGTGTGGATGGCCGCTATCGCGGTGCCGTGCAAAGAGATGTCGAACTGCCGAAAAAATTGGCTGGTAACTTCTTTATTGACCAGCTATCCGATAGGGAGGTAGAAGTGCGCCTCAGTGCTGCCAAGGCCATTGGCAAACTCAATATCACCGAGGCGGCCTCCCCCCTCGGTACGGTCCAAAGTCGAGATCCGCATGCGCCCGTGCGCATCGAATGCCTGAAAGCACTCGTAGCTCTTAACGTGCCGCAGCAAGAACAGGCTATCAAGTCGGCCCTGGCAGACCGCGACAAGTCCGTACGCGTGGCCGGATTGGACCTATTGGAGCGCATGTCCATTCCCAAGCCCGTCATGATAGACCTACTGAATGACGTAATCGCTAAACGGACGACCGAGGAAAAGCAGGCCGCTATTCTGACGTTGGGAAAACTGCCGCTGGAAAATGTTCAGCAAACATTCGACACCCTACTAGACCGCTTGGAAAAAGGCCAATTGAACAAAGAGCTCCTTCTGGAATTGGGAGAAGCTATTGACAGCACGGGCTCCGACGCACTGAAAAACCGCTTTGCCACTATCCGTAGGGATCTTTCACCCGATGAACTGCTGGCCTCTTACGCGACCAGTCTACAGGGTGGGGATGTAAGTCGAGGCCGGCGTGTTTTCTTCCAACATCAACAGGCTCAATGCATGAAATGCCATGCGTATGACGACCGTGGCGGAAATGCGGGACCCCGACTGAACGGCGTAGCCAACCGCCTGTCACGCGAGCAGTTGCTGGAAGCGTTGATCGACCCCAGTCGCCGCATTGCGCCGGGCTTCGGCGTGGTTGTACTTGAACTTACCGACGGGCGTACCGTTTCGGGCATCTATCAAGGTGAAGATCAGCGAGGGGTCAAGATACAGAAAGGACAGGGTTCCGATGAGCTTATCCCCAATAACCGGATCCAGAAAAAAACGTTTTCACCATCGAGCATGCTCGACATGAAAACGATTCTTTCCAAACGTGAAATCCGGGATGTCGTCAGCTTCTTGGCAACGCTGACGCACGATGAGTAACCGGCGAAGCGCTAAAGCTTCGCTGCAGCTGCCCGGTCAACCAACCAGTTGATCTGGTGGTCGTCCGTAGGGAGCAATTGAGCCGGATAAAGTTCCGTATTTCGTTCACCCTTCAGCACCTCGTAGAGGGCATCCGCTTTGCCGGCGCCGAAAGTGATAACAGCAATTTTTTTGGCCCGATTGATCAGTGGCACGGTTAAGGTAATGCGATACATGTCCTGCTCGGGGAGGTAGTAGGCCGCCACCCATTTATCCCGCTCGTTCAGCACGTCGGTATGCGGAAACCACGAAGCCGTGTGGCCATCGCCGCCCATACCCAGAAGGATCAGATCGAAGCTTCCTTCCGGACGCAGGTGCTGGCGCAGCTGCGCCTCGTACGTCTGTGCCTGTTCGTCAGGCATGACGCCGTCGGCCCACATTGCGAAAACCTGCGAAGGAGGCACGGGAACATGTGACAGCAGCGTCTCGAAAGACATCCGGGCATTGCTACGCTCGTCGTCGAGCGGAACCCAACGCTCGTCGCCCCAAAAAACGTACACCTTGTCCCACTGCACCTGATCACGGTAAGCCGGCGATGCCAACAAACGATATAAGGCGACGGGAGATGATCCTCCGGTAAGCGCGACCGTGAAACGGTCCCGCTCGGCGATAGCCGCACGGGCATTTTGTACAAACAGTTCTGCAGCCGCTGTATTTAGTTGCTGCAAGTCATCAAATCGTTTTACCATTTCTTTGCTCACAACCATTAGGTATGCATATTCAACGCCCAGATATGTCCTTGCCGTGCAATCAGGGCCTCGGCGCTTTCGGGGCCCCAGGTTCCCGCGGCATAATTGGGAAAATCCAACGAATCCCGGCTTTCCCAGGTTTCCAGTATCGGCGTGATGACGTCCCATGCTTCTTCTACCTGATCCGATCTCATATACAGGGTGGTATCGCCCCGCATGGCGTCCAACAACAACGTTTCATATGCTTCGGGCGTCTGTGTCGAACAGGTGTCGTAGTTGAATACCATCTCTGCCGGATTGAGACTCATCTCCAGTCCCTGCTTCTTGGCAGTAAACCGCAAACGGATATCCATGGTGGGCTGAATATTGATGGTCAGCCGGTTAGGCATCAGATTACCTGCCTGAGATGCCGAAAAAGTGGAATGGGGTACCGGGCGGAATTGAATGGTAATGGAAGAGGTTTTTTCCTGCATCCGCTTTCCGGTACGCAGGTAAAAAGGAACTCCCTGCCAGCGCCAGTTATCGATGTACAGCTGTACTGCCGCATAGGTCTCCACATTGGACGTAGGGTCGACGCCGGCTTCCTCGCGGTAGCCCGGAACTTTCTTTCCGTTGATCCAGCCCGGTCCGTACTGACCCCGCACGGCATATTTATGGACCTCTTCATGCCGAAGCCTCCGGATCGCACGCATTACGTCCACCTTACGGTTACGGATTTCTTCCGCCTGAAAGGAAATAGGCGGCTCCATGGCGATCATACACAGTACCTGCAAAAGGTGGTTTTGGATCATGTCGCGCAAAGCGCCGGAATTCTCAAAATAACTGCCGCGGTCCTCGACACCTACCTGCTCGGCAACGGTAATCTGTATATAGTCGATATAGTTGCGATTCCACAACGGTTCAAACAGCGCATTGGCAAACCGGAACGCCAGGATATTCTGGACGGTCTCCTTTCCGAGGTAATGGTCTATACGGTAGATCTGCTCTTCCTGAAACGTGCGTCCTAACAATTGGTTGAGTGCAACGGCTGTTTGTTTGTTGTAGCCGAATGGCTTTTCCACCACAATCCGGTCCGATGCCGGCACGCTGGCCAGTTTATGCTTGCTGATGTTGAGCGTAGCGGCTTCGATGAACTGCGGTGCAATGGAGAGGTAAAACAAACGGTTCGCGCGTGTTCCCCATTCTTTATCCAAGGCGTCCAATTTTGCCGCCAGCCCCTTATAAGCCGCTTCGTCATTGATGTTTGACTCAAAATACGAGATGGCCGGCCTGAATTTTTCCCACTGTGCATCTTCGGGTTTCCCCTTCCGGGAGAACTCCACCAAGCCTTCGTATAGATGTCCCCGGTAGTTATCGTCATCCAACTTAGTACGGCCAAGGCCGATGATGGCAAATTTTTCAGGCATCCACCCGTCAATATAAAGATTATAAAAGGCTGGAATAAGCTTCCGTTTGGTGAGATCTCCCGTTCCACCGAAAATAACAATAATAGTGGGAGATAGCTTTTTGTTTGATTTCATGGGTTTAAAACATGTTCTTCATTAACGTTTTTCCAACGCGATTACTTTTTGCAGGCGGCGTTCAAACCGCTCACCTCCGTCGTAGGTAGCTTTCAGGAAGGTTTCCACGATTTCCCGAATCAGCATAGGCCCGATGACACGCCCTCCCACACAAAGCAGGTTCATATCGTCATGCTCTACGCCCTGGTGGGCGGAATAGGTATCGGTAATCAATGCGGCGCGCACTCCGTGAATCTTGTTGGCCGCGATGGATACCCCTACCCCACTGCCGCATACGGCGATGCCGCGATCTACTTCCTTGCGAGCAATCGCTTCAGCCAGCGGGACTACAATATCGGGATAGTCATCCGCGGGATCCAACTCAAACGCACCGAAGTCTCGAACGTCATAGCCCGCTTCGGCAAGCTGTTGGAGCAGTTTTCGTTTATGGTCAAAGCCGGCGTGGTCGGCCGCAATACCTATTTTCATCTATCAATTCGTTCTCTTACAGCAGGTAACCTGCATACGCAGCCATTCCATCGGTTGCGTCGTAAAACAGCCGATGAAGATAGCCAAAAAAACTATTTATAGATGCAATTTATCGTCAAAAATTAAATCCGTTGTGAATGGCGGGGGGCCCGCCGGTCGACACAAGCCTATTTTTCGGGTCCTTCCATTGTCCAGGATTTGGTCCTTTCTGCGGATTCTTCGCGCACCGCTTTACGCGGTCCGGGCGTATCGCTGGTGCTTTATCGCCCAAATCGTTCCAGATATAGCTCGTACTGACGCTACATATTCATCATCATGGGTTCCCAGCGGCGGCATCATATTCGTGTAAGTGTTACCGTGACAACTCAATTCGCGAGGGACGCATGTCGCTATATGATCGGTCGCCGCGGATCCACGCGCCCGCCTGTCCGGCCAACCACAGGTAATGATCGGTCGGAAGGTCATTTTCTATGCCGACGAACTGAAGGCCGTCGGCGCCATTAAGCGGTGTATCTTTTTCATTGACCGTTTTGAA
>Ga0182793_1002643_pt1 | contig 10114 bp, 10 predicted proteins | sample Passage237A_FD_130498 | JGI IMG/M metagenome (GOLD analysis project Ga0182793, IMG submission 130498) | Cellulose adapted compost microbial communities from Newby Island Compost Facility, Milpitas, CA, USA - Passage2 37A (version 2) (version 2) ...
CCTTGTGGGAAAGGGACAGGGGCGGGGGTAAGCCCCACCCTCGAACAAGGGGCCGACTATGTCCTCTGACCGTCCCACCATCACCCCCGCCACCTTCGCGGCCTGGTCGACCCTGGCCCAGCGCGAGCTTCGCGAAACGCCCATAGCCTCCCTCGACCGCGACTACGGCGACCTCCCCATCCGCCCGGCCTACTTCCCGGAAGACGTCCCCGCCTGGGCCCCTGCCGCCATGCCCGGCGCCGCCCCCTACACCCGTGGCGTCCGCGCCACCATGTACGCCAATCGCCCGTGGACCATCCGCCAATATGCCGGCTTCTCGACGGCGCGGGAGTCCAACGCCTTCTACCGCCAGGCTCTCGAAAAGGGCCAGAAGGGCCTCTCGGTCGCCTTCGATCTCGCCACCCATCGTGGCTACGATTCCGATCATCCCCGCGTCGTCGGTGATGTCGGCAAGGCGGGTGTCGCCATCGATTCCGTCGAGGACATGAAACTCCTTTTCGACGGCATCCCGCTCGACCAGATGTCGGTCTCCATGACCATGAACGGCGCGGTCATCCCCGTACTCGCCATGTTCATCGTCGCCGCCGAGGAGCAGGGCGTGAAGCCCGATCAGCTCGACGGCACCATCCAGAACGACATCCTCAAGGAGTTCATGGTCCGCAACACTTACATCTACCCGCCCGAGCCCTCGATGCGGATCGTGGGCGACATCATCGCCTATACCTCGGCGCACATGCCGAAATTCAACTCGATCTCGATCTCGGGCTATCACATGCACGAGGCCGGGGCGACGGCGGTACAGGAACTGGCCTATACGCTCGCCGACGGCATGGATTACGTCCGCGCCGCCATGGCCCGTGGCCTCGATATTGATGCCTTCGCGGGGCGCCTCAGCTTCTTTTTCGGCATCGGCATGAACTTCTTCCTCGAAGTCGCCAAGCTCCGCGCTGCCCGCACGCTCTGGTCGCACATCATGACCGATTTCGGCGCCAGGGACCCGCGCTCGAAAATGCTGCGCACCCATTGCCAGACGTCGGGCGTCAGCCTCACCGAGCAGGATCCGCACAACAACATCGTGCGCACCACCATCGAGGCCCTCGCCGCCGTGCTCGGCGGCACGCAATCGCTCCATACCAACTCGTTCGACGAGGCCATCGCGCTCCCAACCGAGTTCTCCTCGCGCATCGCGCGAAACACCCAGCTCATCCTCCAGCATGAAAGCCGCGTCACCGACGTGGTCGATCCGCTGGGCGGCTCCTACTACATCGAAGCGCTCACCGCCGATCTCGTCTCACATGCCGGCGCCCTCATCGCCGACATCGAGGAAGAGGGCGGCATGACCCATGCCGTGCAGCGCGGTGGCCCCAAGCTTGAAATAGAGAAAGCCGCCGCCCTGCGGCAGGCCCGCGTCGATCGCGGCGAGGACGTTATCGTCGGCGTCAACCGCTTCCGGGTGGAAGACGAGGCGCCGGGGGAGGTTCGCGAGATCGACAATCGCAAGGTTCGCGAAGAGCAGATCGCCCGCCTTGCCGAACTGCGGCGCACGCGCGACGAAGCGCGCACGCAATCCGCACTTGCAGGCCTGCGCGAATATGCTGCCAAGGACGAGGGCAATCTCCTCTCCGCCGCCATTGAGGCGGCGCGCGCCCGCGCGACCCTCGGCGAGATCTCGCGGGCGCTCGAAGACGTTTTCGGTCGCCATCAGGCGGTTACCCGAGTGATTTCAGGCGTCTATGCCGATGGCTATGGCGGCGATCCTGAATACGGGGCGATGCAGGCACGTGTCGCTGCCTTCAAGGCTGCCAACAATCGCGCTCCGTCCATCTTCATCGCCAAGATGGGGCAGGATGGTCATGACCGCGGCGCAAAAGTTATCGCCACGGCGTTTGCCGATCTGGGTTTTGAGGTGCACCTCGGCTCGCTCTTTGAAACCGCGCCCGAGGTTGCCGACCACGTGGCAAGCCTCAAGGTCGATGCGGTCGGCGTCTCCTCGTTGGCCGCCGGTCACAAGACGCTGGTGCCGGAGCTGATTGCCGAACTCTCCTCGCGCGGCCTCGGGGACGTCACCGTCATTGTCGGCGGCGTCATCCCGGAACAGGATTACGCGTTCCTGCGCCAAGCCGGCGTCGCCGAGATTTTCGGACCCGGCACGAACGTATTGGAGGCCGCCAATTCCGTGCTGGACCAGATCGCGGGGAGGTTGACCAACCGATGAGCGACCGGCGTTTGCGGCCCACCCCCACCCTCAATCCCTCCCCACAAGGGGGAGGGAGGCGCTGGGGCAAGATCGAGCCAGCAGGTCTCCCTCTCCCTTGTGGGGAGGGGATAGGGGTGGGGGTGGGCCAAAGCCCTCGCGCTCGCGTCTCCACCCCCCTCCCAACCTCCCCCGCAAGGGGGGAGGTGTTTCGATCCAGTTGCTTGAGCGTTGAGCGTTCTACATCCACGGTAAGCACCTCCCCCCTTGCGGGGGAGGCTGGGAGGGGGGGGAGCCACCACCCCACGTCCCCATGATCGGCCGCCTCAACCACGTTGCCATCGCCGTTCCCGATCTTGAAAAGGCAACCGCGCGGTATCACGTCACTCTGGGTGCGGAGGTTTCCGAACCTCAGGCGCTGCCCGATCATGGAGTGACCGTCGTGTTCGTCCAGCTCGACAATACCAAGATCGAACTGCTTCATCCGCTTGGCGAAAACTCGCCCATTGCCGCGTTCCTGGCGCGGCATCCGGACGGTGGTATCCATCACCTGTGCTTCGAGGTCAGTGATCTTGCCGACGCGGCTGCCAAGCTTGTCGCCACGGGCGCCCGCGTGCTCGGGGATGGCAAACCCCGGATCGGGGCGCATGGCCTGCCCGTGCTCTTCCTCCATCCCAAGGATTTCGACGGCAGCCTCATCGAACTCGAAGAGGTCAAGCCCGAGATGCAGCCGGCATGAGCCCGTTCGGCGATCTCGGTACCGGCGCGCTGATGGCAGCCATCGAGGCCAATGGCGCCAAGTTCCTGCTGGAACTGGGCCGCGCCGGGGGCGGGGAGGAGCGGCATGACGAGCTCGATTGGGTCATCGGCGGCTCGCCCATCGACTATCACAACGCCATTTATGCGGCCAGCCTGACCAAGGCGAATGCCGATGCGGCAATCGCGTCTTCGCTTGAAGCCCTCAAGCGCCGCAATGTTCCGGGGGCCTGGCACGTGGGACCTTCCATGCGCCCGGCCGACCTCGAAAAGCGGCTCGACCGCGCCGGCTTCACCTATGCGGGCGACGACTACGGCATGGCGGCCGATCTCTCGGTCGTGCCGGAGGCGGTCCGGGTCCCCAACGGCTTTTCCGTCAGGCGGATCAGTACACGGGCCGAGCTGGATTCCTGGGTGCATCTGCTCGGCGGTGGGTTCGGGGAGGGGCAGGTCGAGGCGCGCTGGGTCGGCGACATGTATGCCCGCATCGGCCTCGATCATCCCGAATGGCACCATTTCCTGGGCACGCTCGACGGCGAACCCGTCGCCACTGCAACCATGCTTTATGGCGCTGGCGTTGCCGGGCTCTATTTCGTCTATACCGCGCCCGATTACCGCCGCCGCGGCATCGGCGCCGCCATGACGGTGGTGCCACTCAAGCAGGCGAGCGATGATGGTCTCAAGGCCGCCGTTCTCGGCGCGTCGACCATGGGGCGGCCGGTCTACGAGCGCCTGGGCTTTCGCGAATATTGCCGCATCGGCATCTTCGAGTGGTGGCCTGGTTAGCTATGCCGCCCTGGCGCCGAAGAGTTCTTCCGCCAGCGCTATGAAGGTATTGCCCCGTTCCTCGAAATTCTTGAACTGGTTGTAGCTGGGCGCCCCGGGCGAGAGGATCACGGCGTCAAAGCGGCTGCGACGGCTGGCCAGGGCCTGCATGGCCGTTTCGAGGTTTTCCGCTTCCAGAACTTCGATCTGGGGCGCAGCCGCATAGGTTGCCGTAGCCAGCCTGTCCCCGGTTACGGGCAGGCAGACCAGCACGGTCACGCCGCGTGGCGCGAGCAGGGTGGCCAGTTCCGTGTAGTCCTGGTTGCGCTCGTGCCCGCCTGCGATGAGGGCGATACGCATGCCGGGAAAGGCCGCGAGCGCCGCCTTGGTGGCCTCGGGCGTGGTCGAGATCGAGTCGTTGACGAAGAGCAGGCCGCCGAAATGGTGCTCCTCGAGCCGGTGGGGAAGCGGCTTGAAGGCGGCAATGCCCTTGAGCACGCCTTCCAGCGTCGCCCCGCCCGCCAGGGCGATCTGCGTCGCCAGCCTGGCGTTGTCGAGATTGTGCGCACCCTTGAGCCGCGAGGTGCTCACTGCGTCTACCACCGCCTGGTCGACCACGCGGTCGAGCGGGGCGATCAGGCGCTTGGGGTCGCGCAGGGCCTCGAGCACCAGCTTGTTGTCCTTGGCGCCCACGCCCAGGGCCACCGGGAAGTCCCGGTCGCGGTCGATGAGATTGAGCTTGTCGGCATAGTAGTGCTCGACATCCCGGTGCCAGTCCGTGTGCTCGGGCGAAAGATTGGTGATGGCGGCGATGTCGGGTGTAAACGCCATGTCCGCCGTCTGGTAGGACGAGAGCTCGAAGACCACGGTCCTGTACTTGTCGGCGACATCGAGCGGCGCCACGCCCACATTGCCGCCCAGGCCCGCATCGACGCCCGAATTGACCAGCATCAGCCAGGCGAGCGTCGCAGTGGTCGATTTGCCCTTGGTCCCCGAAATGGCGATGACCTTGACCTCGTCGCGATACTGCTCGCCCCAGAGGTTGAGGTTGGAGGTCACCGCGATGCCCGCTTCACGCGCGATGGCAAAGACCGGCCGGTAACGCGAAACGCCCGGGCTCTTGACGATCGTTCCGAACTTCCTGGCGGCGATGGCGTCGGGCAGGTCGGCTGGCGCCAGCACCTCCACGTCCTCGATGTCCACCTCGCCGCTGTCCACGGTCACGAAGACCTTGGTGTCCGGCGAATGGGTGCGGATGAACTCGCGCGTCGAACGGGCTTCACGGCCCGCTCCATAGAGCAACACAGGCGCATCAAAGTGCATGGGGCGAAATCCTCGCGGCAAGACTTTGGGGTATGTGATGGACGCTACTGTCGGCCATCAGCTCGGCCAAAGCAAACTCAAGTTGGGATTGTCCGTACTGCGCCAGCAGGTCGGGCTTGAGGCGCTGGACGATGGGCTCGTCCGCCCATTCGGGGCGCTTGGTCAGTTCATAGAGGCAGGCCGCCGCTTCCAGGATCTCGCCCACGCATTCCCAGGGTTTCTGGCCGGCGAGCCCGGTGAGCTCGCGGAAGGAATGCTCGTGCTCGGGCTGGGCCAGGAGGTCCTGGCCGAAAATGCCGGTCAGGCGCTCCTTGCTCATCACCGGCGCAAAGATCAGGAAGACGAAATGGCATTTCGGGCACTCACCGCACCAGAGCGGTCCCTCGTGCCCGGCGAGCCGGAAGTTGCGGTTGCAGCTCGAGAACACGTGGTCGTATTTCGTCTCGCGCGCAAAAAGCGTGGCGATCTTGGCTTCCGAATAAGGCCGCAGGATCGAGAAATACTGGAGCGAGCCGCCCGTGGCATTGGCCAGTACGCTGCCGATGATCGATTCGAACGCGATCGACTTGGAATACTGGTGGTTGGCCTCGCGCCCGTCGAAGGCGACATTGCCTTCGCTGGCCGAACGCTCGTTGGAAAGCACGATGCGGTCATAGTCGAAGAGGATCGCGCAGAGCGCGGCGATCATCGAGTTGATGGCCGTCGAGGGCACATGCCCGTTGTAAAAGCCCGGTTCCTTGGAGAGCCGGATCATCTCCTTGTCGAGTGTGCGCGTCACATAGATCGGCGGAATGCCGATCTCGCTGACCGATGAGAGGATCGGCCCCTTGGGGTTGACCGCGAAGGGCGTGAAATCCACTTCAGCGGCCTGCAGCAGTTCGACGCTCACCAGCGAGTCCTTGCCGCCTCCGATGGGCACCAGGGCGCGGTCGCGCAGCTTGAAGACTTCGGGCCGATGGTTGTCGGCGGGCGCCACCAGGTTCAGCTTGCCGAAGCGGCGCAGGTTGTTGCGCGCGTAGAACTCGCCCAGCCCGTTCTCGTAGACGTCGATGACGAACTCGCGCTCCTCCTCGGTCAGCGCAATGTCCGGCGCGGCGATCTGGAGCGGGGCGAGCAGCTTGAAGTAGCTGACGCCCAGCACGATTGCCGCAAGATTGAGAAGCTTCTCGAAGGTGGGGCTTTCGGCAGCGCGGGGATCTGCGCCCTTGGGTAGTTCGAGCGTTTCGCAGAAGCGGCGATCGTCCAGGCCATAATCGAAACGAGCGATACCGGTCGCGATGTCGAAGGCCGGCTTGTCGATGAGAAAGGTCGTTACGGACATGGAGCCTTGCGCGTGAATCGAACCCCCTAGAGATAGGTGGTCCTGAGGCGTTTGGAAACTGGCGCGTCCAATATATGCCTTGACAGGAATATGCGTCTTGCGGAATATGATGGCATGTCTCTGTTCACAGCCATTTCCGATCCGGTTCGCCGCGACATCCTGGGCCTCCTGCTGGCAGGCGAGCAATCGGCGGGTACGCTGGTTGAAGCGCTCGGGCTGCCTCAGCCCAATGTGTCCAAACACCTCAAGGCCCTGCACGAGGCGGGCCTGGTTCAGGTGCGGGCCGATGGTCCGCGCCGCCTCTACAGCATCGATCCGCTTCCGCTTGAGGAACTGGACAACTGGCTGCAGCCGTACCGCGCCTTCTGGGCGGGCAAGCTGGATGCGCTGGACGAACATTTGAAGAGGAGCGACTGACATGGCGGTCAATGACGAGCTTGGCACCTTCTCCCGGCGACAGGACCGCATCGATGTCCGTTTCGAACGCTTCTATGCGCGTCCGATCGAAACCGTCTGGAGCGCACTGACGCAGCCGGAGAGGCTGGCCGACTGGATGGGCGCAGCCATCGTGGAGCCGCGCGTGGGCGGGCGGTTCGAACTCATGGTGGATGGGTCGCACCCGATGACCGGCGTCGTCCGGCAATGGGATCCGCCCTATGTGCTCGAATTCGGGTGGTCAAATACCCACGCGCCACAATCTGTTGTGCGCTACGAACTGCAGACGAAAGGCGAGGGGACCTGGCTGGTCTTCACCCATCAGGGAATACCCTATGCCAGCAGCGCCCTCATGCTGCCCGGCTGGCACGACTTCTTCGAGCATTTGGGGGCGATGCTGGCCGACGCTGCCACACCGGTCGATCAGAATGGATGGCGGAAGCGGCAGGCGATCTACATCGAACACTATGACCTGAGGGGCGTCCGGCTGAAGCCCTAGCCCTCCCACTGACACACATCGACGCTGACCGGCTGGACGCGCCACTTGCACGCGTCGGCACCGGCACGCCCATGCCTTTTTCAACCAAGGAGAGTGACTATGAATGAAGAAAACTACACCACCGAATACGTCGTGCCGCAGGCGCCGCAGGCCGTGTTCGAAGCCATAAACAACGTGCGTGGTTGGTGGTCCGAGAATGTGAGTGGCGAGACCGATCGCGTCGGTTCGACATTCCTCTACGGCTACCGCGACGTCCACCGCGCCGAGATCCGCATCACCGATCTCGTGCCGGGCAAGCGCGTCGCCTGGCACATCGTCCGCAACAACTTCAGCTTCACCGTGGACAAGTCCGAGTGGACGGGCACTGACATCGTCTTTGACCTCGAACCTGTGGCCGAGGGCACGCGCCTGCGCTTCACCCACATTGGTCTCGTGCCCGAATACGAGTGCTTCGAAGTCTGCTCGAACGGGTGGGGCACCTATGTCGGGGGAAGCCTCAGGGCCCTCATCACCACGGGCAAGGGCAATCCCAACGAGGGCGAACCGCGCAACGAAAGCGAAGAACGGCTCTCAGCCTGATCTGGCGGCCGGCCCCGCAAGGGCCGGCCTGCCACCCGTGCTTAACTGGAGGCGAGCTGTTATCGCTCTTCAGTAGATCCGCATCTGCAGGCGCATCACGATTTCGCTGCCGAGGCGCTGGAAGCCATATTCGCGCATCGTGCAGGACCAGCCATTGCCGGACTTTTCGATGCGGAAGAGGTTGTAGCGCGCCGGGTCGTCATGGGTGCCACCCTGCGCGGCGCCGGCCGCCGCCACGCCGATCACGGGCACATCCATGCTCGGCCCGGGAATGGAGTGGATGGTGGATTTGTGGGTGTGGCCGTGTAGGATCACCTCGGCGCCATGTTCGGCGACCACGTCGCGAAAAAGCTGCGCGCCCCATAGGCCCAGCCGGTAGTTGCGGTCTTCCGCATTGGGCGGGTGGTGGATCATCACCACGCGGAAATAGCCGGCCTCGCCCAGCACATCCAGGCATCGCGCCAGCCGCTGCGCCTGGGCCTGTTCGAAACGTCCGGCGGCGAAGAAGGGCGGGGTGCTGATGGCGCTCGAACAGGCGATCACCGCCACGTCGCCCACGCGGCGCACATAGGGGAAGGGCGCCTGGGTCACCGTTTCACCGGCAATGTAGCCGTTCCAGCGCTCGATGGCCTTTTCGAGCGTGCCCGGCACATAGGCGTCGTGATTGCCGGGGCACACGCACACTTCCTCGGGCGTCCCCACGGTTTCGAGCCAGCGGGCGGCATTGTCGATCTCGGCGTCGAGGGCCAGGTTCGTCAGGTCGCCGGTGACGGCGACGATGTCGGGTTCCTGGCTGCGCATGTGGCGGATGAGGCTGGCCAGGCCATCGCCATCCAAAGTCCTGTTCCGCTTCAGCTTCCAGTTGAGAAAGCCGGTAATGCGCTTGGAAAGGAGGTCCCGGGGGCGGACAGGCGGCAGGGGTGCCAGGTGGATGTCCGAGATATGGGCCAGATTTGTCATCGCGCGCCTAATGCCACGCGGGAGGAGCCAAGAAAACGTCTATTTTGCCATGGCCGCATTTCTGCCGTCGCACTCGTCCTGCTATTGAGGGAATCGAACCGGAGATCGCGCATGCTACTCACTCGCTGGCAACGCCTCAGATCGCGTGTATTTCTCTTCGCCGTCGGGCTCAAGCGGCGCATCACGTTCGGCGTGCGGGTGATGCTGATCGACGGCGATAAAATCTTCTTGATACGTCATACCTATATGCCCGGCTGGCAATTGCCGGGCGGCGGGGTCGAGCCGGGTGAAACCGCCGAGGAAAGTGCGGCGCGCGAGGTGTTCGAGGAAGGTGGGCTCAGGGTCACCGGGCCGATGGAACTGTTCGGCATCTACCACAATGTGAGCAGCGTCACCAATCGCGACCATGTGGCGCTCTATCTCTGCCGGGATTTCGAGCAGGCGGTGGAATTTCGCAAGAGCTTCGAGATTGCCGAGGCCGGGTGGTTTGCCCTCGATGCGTTGCCCGAAGAATTGTCGCCGGCGACCACGCGACGGGTGGCAGAAGTGTTCGGCGGGGAACCGCGTAGCGTCGTCTGGGGTGTCGTCTAGGAATTTCAGGGAGTTATGCCTCCCCGGTTGACCCGGGGAGGCGAGAGCGTCAGTGGCCGGCCACGGCGCCTTCGGGCATGTCCTCGGCCTCGGGCTTGCGCACGAAGAAGGCCGCCACGATGGCGAACATCGAGATCACGGCGCCCCAGATGAAGGCGGTATGAATGCCTTCCGCGGTGGCGGCGACCTGATCGACGCCACTTGCGGCCAGGCGTCCGGCCGTCATCGACATCACGGCCACGAAGAGGGCCGTGCCGGCGGCGCCGGCCAGTTGCTGGGCCGTTCCGATCACCGCGCTGCCATGTGAATAGAGATGGCGCGGCAGCGAGCCGAGGCTGGCGGTGAAGAGCGGCGTGAACATCAGGGCCAGGCCAATGCTCAGCGTCACATGCGCCGCCAGCAGCCAGTACTGGGACGTATGCTGGCCGAGCAGGGTCATGCCCCAGAGCACGGCGCTCACCAGGATCGAGCCGGGAATGATCAGGGGCCCGGGGCCGAACCGGTCATAGAGACGGCCGACGAAGGGGGCGATGAGCCCCATGATGAGACCGCCCGGCAGCAGCAGCAGGCCGGTCTGCAGGGCGTCGAGCCCCAGCACGTTCTGGATGTAGATCGGCAGGAGAATGATGGTGCCGAAAAGCGCCATCATGCTGATGGCCATCATCGCCACCGAGACGGTGAACACGCGCGA
>Ga0182793_1002645_pt1 | contig 10113 bp, 9 predicted proteins | sample Passage237A_FD_130498 | JGI IMG/M metagenome (GOLD analysis project Ga0182793, IMG submission 130498) | Cellulose adapted compost microbial communities from Newby Island Compost Facility, Milpitas, CA, USA - Passage2 37A (version 2) (version 2) ...
CCAGCGCTCGTCGCGGCACCTCGAAGGAGGTGATCTCCGGGGGCTCGCCGCCGTCGAGGCCCCCGACCATGATCCGCTGCTCGCCCGGGCTCTCCTCCTGGCTCCAGGCGGCCAGGAGGTCGCCCTCCGGGGTCATCGCGGTGCTCATCTCGTTCGCCTCGCCGGCCAGCTCGACCGGCCCGCCGAAGGTCGCGGCGCCCGCCGGGCGGCTGCGCACGGCGAAGCGGCCCGGGGACCCGGTGCTGCTGATCACGTGCTCGGCGCCGTCGGGGGCGACCACGAGCCCCCGGAGCCGCTCCTCGGGGCCGAGGCCGACCGGCACCGGCGCCCCGATCGGGTCGCCGGGCGGCTTGACCAGCATCGAGACGTCCGTCGGCGGGGAGAGCCCCCCGTCCGCCGCGACCAGGATGTGGAGGTTGCCGGCCCGATCGCTCCCCATGCCGCCGGTCAGGTCCCAGCCGAGGTCGGTCGAGGCGGAGGCCGTCCAGGGCGGGTCCAGCAAGCGCAGCCGAGCGGCGCTGGCGCCGGCCGAGTACCCCTGGATCAGGGCGGCGACCGTGCCGTTCGGCAGCACCTCCAGGCCGACGAGGGCGAGGTCGTCGGCGAGGGGGACGGAGTCCGTCACGGAGTTGGCCCCGGTCAGGTCGTCCGGCGAACGGATGATCACCCTCAGGCCCCTCGTCGTGCCCGGCGGCGGCGGGGAGACGGTGGCCTGCTCGTAGGTGGCGGCGACGGCCATCGTGCCGTCGGGCCCGAAGGCGATCCTCGGTTGGATGAAGGGGTCGTAGACCCTCGGCATCGGGTAGCTGCCGATCCCCGGATGCCCGATCCCGTCCCGGCGGCCGTAGCCGAACTGGTCCGGCGGGACGCCGCTGCCGGGCGTGGAGCAGGCGATGCCGAGCACGCCGAGCGGTGAGTAGGCGATGCTCGTGAAGCGGCCGCAGCCGGGGATCGATCGCGCTGCTCCGAACCGGTCCGTCCCGGCTCGACGCTCCGCTCCCACGGCGGACGCGCCGGTTGTCGCGATGCCGAAGAGGGCGTAGGCGCCGCCGTCCGGGGCGAAGGCGATCCGCAGCTCCTCGGCGTTGCCGTCGAGGCCGATCTCGTCGAAGCTCCCGAACTCGCCCCCGCTCTGGCGCAGGCGCAGGCCGGTGCTGGGCGCCGGCGCGCCCGCCCGGTTCAGCTTGTAGCTGACGATCTGGTCGCCGTTGGGCGCGGCCCAGGCGCGCGGGTGGGTGACCGCGGTGCCGCGGTCCAGCTCGATCGGCGCCACCGGCCCCGGGGCGGCCCCGGCGGGCGCGCCCAGCATCGACAGCGCACCCAGCGCCGTGCCGAGCATCGCCCTCCAATGTCGCCGCACCCGCTCCCTCGTTCGTGGCCACACGCCACGAGCCTAGCCGGCCCGAAGGAGCGGATCAAGCCGTCAGGAGGCGACGGCGGCCGGGATCAGCTCCCGCTCCTCCAGGTAGGCGATCAGGCGGGCGGCGGACTCCTCCGGCTCCTCGGTCTCGGTCTTGAGGGCGATCTCCGGGTTGAGCGGGGGCTCGTAGGGGTCGGAGACGCCGGTGAACTCCTTGATCTCGCCGGCGAAGGCCTTGGCGTAGAGGCCCTTGACGTCGCGCTCGGCGCAGGCGTCGACCGAGGCCTCGATGTAGACCTCGATGAACCGGTCGCCCATCAGCTCGCGGGCCTCGTCGCGGATCTCGCGGTAGGGGGAGATCGCGGCGGTGATCACCGGGGTGCCGTTGCGGGAGAGCAGGTCGGCGACGAAGGCGATCCGGCGGATGTTGGTGTCCCGGTCCTCCTTCGAGAAGCCGAGGCCCTTCGAGAGGTTCTCGCGGACGACGTCGCCGTCCAGGATCTCCAGCCGGGAGCCCCGGGCCTGGAGCTCCTTGGCGACGATCTCGGAGATGGTGGTCTTGCCGGCGCCGGACAGCCCGGTGAACCATAGAGTGAAGCCCTTGTCGGCCATGTTCAGTTGTCCTCCTTGTAAGAGTCGATCAGGATGGCGGCGACCTCGGGCCGGGAGAACTCGGGCGGCGGGACCTCGCCGTTGCCGAGCATCTCGCGGACCTTGGTCCCGGAAAGGAAGAGGTGGGACTCGGCGTCGTGGGGGCAGGTCTTGCCCGAGGCCATGCCCTCGCACTCGTGGCACCAGAAGGTGTGCTCGAACTTCAGCGGCTCGATGCCCAGCTCCTGGGTGTCGATGTCGTCGAAGATCTTCTGGGCGTCGTAGGTGCCGTAGTAGTCGCCGACGCCGGCGTGGTCGCGGCCGACGATGAAGTGGGTGCAGCCGTAGTTGCGGCGCACGATCGCGTGCAGGACCGCCTCGCGCGGGCCCGCGTAGTGCATCTTCGAGGGGTTGACCCCGAGGATGACCCGGTCGTTCGGGTAGTAGTCCTCCATCAGGATCTCGTAGCACTTCATCCGCACGTCGGCCGGGATGTCGCCGGCCTTGGTCTTGCCGATCAGCGGGTGGATGAAGAGGCCGTCGCAGGTCTCCAGCGCCGCCTTGGTCAGGTACTCGTGCGCCCGGTGGATCGGGTTGCGGGTCTGGAAGGCGACGATCTTCTTCCAGCCGCGCTCGGCGAAGGCCGCCTTCGACTCGGCCGGGGTCAGGTACCGGCGGGTGAAGGCCTCCTCGTGGTCGGGCAGCGCCTCGACCTCGATCGGGCCGGCGATGCAGCGGGAGCCCTCCTCGTGGATGGCGGCGACGCCCGGGTGGTCCCGGTCCTCGGTGCCGTAGACCGAGGCGGCCTCCCGGTTCACGTCCCGCTCGAAGATCTCCTCGACCGTGATCGTGCCCAGCGGCTTGCCCTCGTCCGAGCTCAGCGCGATCACGTCGCCGACCTCGGCCGGGTGGTCGGTGGCCAGGGTGATCGGGATCGGCCAGTACTCCCCGCCGGCGGTCCGCATGTCGGCGCAGACGCTCTCCCAGTCGGCCGATCCCTGGAACCCGGTCAGCGGCGCGAACCCGCCGTTGCCGATCATCTCGAAATCGGCGGTCTGGCGTTCAGAAAGCTGCAGGCTGGATTGAGTCATGTTCACGCTCGTCTGGATCGGGGGTATGTTGACTGACTAGGTGGGGAATACCTGGTCAGGGTAGCCACATTTGGGCGTTCTTGCGGTCGGGGTGCGGCCCTCGCCGCGCCGGGCGGGCCCGGTCAGGCGGTCAGTTGATTCCGCATTCCGTCTTCCCGGAGCCCGACCAGCGGCCGTCGCGGGAGGACTGCCCGGGATGCACCGGCCGGGTGCAGTGGGTGCACCCGATCGAGGGGTAGCCCTGGTCGTGCAGAGGGTTGTACGGAATGTCGTGCTCATACAGGTGGGTCCAGACCTGCCGCTCGGTCCAGTCGGCGAGCGGGTTGATCTTCCACAGGTTGAACCGGGGGTCCCAGAGCAGCTTGGGTGCGTTGGCCCTGGTGGCGGAGTCCTCACGCCGGATCCCGGAGACCCAACAGTCTACGGTCGAGAGCGCCCGGCGCATCGGGTCGACCTTGCGCAGGCCGCAGCAGGCATCCGGGTCGGTCTGCCAGAGCCGGTCGCCGTACCGCTCGGCCTGCTCCTCCAGCGAGATCCCGTGCCACCGCTCGAACTCGACCCCGAAGTGCTCGGCCAGCCGGTCGCGGGTCTCGTAGGTCTCGTCGAAGAGCAGGTCGGTGTCGAGGTAGAAGAACCGGGCGTTCGGGTTGATCGAGGTCGCCAGGTGCATCACGACCGAGCTCGTCTTCTGGAAGGAGCAGGCGATGTACAGCTCCTCGCCGAACTGCTCGAAGGCCCAGGCCAGCACCTCGGAGGCCGAGAGCGGCTCGAGCTCGGCGGCGACCGCCTCGGCGTCGAAGCGGGCGCGGGCCGCTTCCAGCTCTTCCGGGGTCGGGCTCAATGTCGAAGTCGTCGGTTCCATGATCTCGGGGCGGCCTCGATCGGGCTAGGCCGCGTACCCACCTTCACCCCGCTCGACCCCGTGCCGGTCCGAGCGGTCCCAGCCGATGAACCCCTTCATGGTCTCAGGGCGGGGCCCGTAAGGCAACGTGAGCTCCGTCACTCCCCGTCCGGGGGCGGTGCTGCTGTTCGCTTCTGGCGGGGCCGGGAGGGGCTCCATGATCGCTCCTGAGATCTTCCTGTCGGTGGTCCGGCGTTCGGTGGAGAGGGGCCGGCATGAGGCCTTCTCCACCGTTCGAGGGAGCGATCCTAGCAAAAAGGATGAAATCGGACCGGATTTCAGGGATTAATCCCGGGGATCGGCTTCGGATCCCGTCTCGAGCGGGCTCCCGGAGGTTGGTCGAGGGGCCGTGGGCGAGCCTCGCGGCCAGGCCGACGGCCCCCTCGGCTCAGGTGACGTCCTTGCCCTCGATCAGGAAGGCGACCCGGACGTGGGCGCGGTACTCGTCGAGGTGCTCGCCGCGGATGCCGGTCGAGACGATGTCGACCGCGCGGATGTTGCGCAGCGAGTCCTGGGCCTGCTTCAACGCCTGCTGCGCGGCGTCGTCGGTTGAAACCCGCGAGCTGCCGACCAGCTCGATGATCTTGACTACTGCCATCTTTCCTCCTCCGGGTGCGGGTGGTTGTGCCCCGATCGTATTCCCTCCCCGGAGGGCCGGCCGGGATCGGCCCGGGCCGGCAGCGGTTTCCCCGCCGGCCGGAGAGCCTCGGCCCTCTAGGCGCCGAAGGGGTCGGCCGGGCCGAAGGCGGCCTTGGCGGACACCCCGTCGACCAGGGCCGCCCGGAGCCAGGGGTCCATCCCGGCCGGCGCGGCCGGCGGGGCGACCGCGGTGTCGGACTGGAACCGCTGGACGGCCGCGGCGATCGCCGCGGCCTCCTCCGGCGTGGCGGTCTGGGTCAGCTTGATCTCGGGGGCGGGCATGGCTTCGGGCTCAGAGCGGGATGTTGCCGTGCTTGCGCTTGGGCTGGGCGACCCGCTTGGTCTGCAGGGTGCGCAGCGCCCGGATCAGCTTCGGCCGGGTCTGGCGCGGCTCGATCACGTCGTCGATGTAGCCCCGCTCGGCGGCCGAGTACGGGTTGGCGAAGTGGGCCTTGTAGTCGTCGATCAGGGTCGCCCGGCGCTCCTCCGGGGTCGGCGACTTGGCGATGTCGTTGCGGTAGACGATGTTGACCGCGCCCTCGGCGCCCATGACCGCGATCTCGGCGGTCGGCCAGGCGAAGTTGAAGTCGGCCAGCATGTGCTTGGAGGCCATCACGTCGTAGGCGCCGCCGTAGGCCTTGCGGGTGACCACGGTCAGCTTCGGCACGGTCGCCTCGGTGTAGGCGTAGAGCAGCTTGGCGCCGTGGCGGATGATCCCGTTCCACTCCTGGTCGGTGCCGGGCATGAAGCCGGGCACGTCGGTGAAGGTGATGATCGGGATGTTGAAGGCGTCGCAGGTGCGGACGAAGCGGGCCGCCTTCTCCGAGGACTCGATGTCGAGCACGCCGGCCTTGAAGGAGGGCTGGTTGCCGACCACGCCGACCGGGTGGCCGTCGAGGCGGGAGAAGCCGCAGATGATGTTCTTGGCGAAGTGCTCGTGGACCTCGAAGAACTCCTCGTCGTCGACGATCTTGGCGACGACCTGCCGCATGTCGTAGGGCTTGTTGGGGTCGTCCGGGACGAAGGTGTCGAGCTCCGGGTCCTCGCGCTCCGGGTCGTCGGCCGGGGGGAAGTGGGGCGGCTGCTCGAGGTTGTTGAGCGGCAGGAAGCTCAGCAGGTAGCGCACGTCCTCGAGGCAGCTCTCCTCGTCGTCGGCGGCGAAGTGGGCCACGCCGGACTTGGAGTTGTGGGTCATGGCGCCGCCCAGCTCCTCAAACTCGACCTCCTCGCCGGTGACCGTCTTGATCACCTCGGGGCCGGTGATGAACATGTGCGAGGTCTCCTTGACCATGAAGATGAAGTCGGTCATCGCCGGCGAGTAGACGGCGCCGCCGGCGCAGGGGCCCATGATCACCGAGATCTGCGGGATCACGCCGGAGCTCTGGACGTTGCGGGCGAAGACGTTGCCGTAGGCGCCCAGGGAGACCACGCCCTCCTGGATGCGGGCGCCGCCCGAGTCGTTGAGGCCGATCACCGGGGCGCCGACCTTGGCGGCCAGGTCCATCACCTTGCACATCTTCTCCGCCATGACCTCGCCCAGCGAGCCGCCGAAGACCGTGAAGTCCTGGGAGAAGACGAAGACCTTGCGGCCGTCGATCGTGCCGTGGCCGGTGACCACCGCGTCGCCCCAGGGGCGGCGCTTGTCCATGTCGAAGTCGGTGGTGCGGTGCCGGACGAAGGTGTCCAGCTCCTCGAAGCTGCCGGGGTCGAGCAGCTTCTCGATCCGCTCGCGGGCGGTCAGCTTGCCCTTGGCGTGGTGCTTCGCCACGGCCTCCTCGGAGGCCGAGTTGATCGCCTGGTCGCGCAGGTCGCGCAGGTACTCAAGCTTCTCTTCGTGGGTTTCGGGGTTCTTCTCACGCATGGGCGGCCAAGTCTATGGGCCGAAACGGGATCGACGCCTCGCGGGCGGGGCGTCGGCCCGCGCCACGCGCGGGAGGGGCTCAGCGCCGCCGGGGCTTCTTCTTCGGCTTGACCTTGACGGTCATGCCGTTCGACCAGCCGTGGGAGGAGGCGGTGATCCGCGCCTTGCCGCGGGCCCGCCGCTTCACCTTGACCGTCACGGTCGCGGTCGCCCAGCTCGCGGCCGGCACCTCGAGCCGGATCCGCTTGCGCACCTTGACCCGCCGGTTGGAGGACTTGAGCCGGACCACCGTGCCGGGGGCGGCGACGTTGCCCGAGTTGTGGACCCGGACCTTGATCCGGAGCTTCTTGCCCGCCTTGACCCGCCGCTTCTTGGGCTTCACCCGGACCCCGTCGATCTCGGTGAAGGTGGGCGGCGGGCAGAGCCGGGGGTCGGTCTCGCAGGTCGGCTCCGGCTCCGGCTGGGGCGTCGGCTCGACGATCCCGGAGGCGAGCCACATGCCGCCGTCCCCGTGGATGATCGGGTTGAGGTCGTCGCAGGCGCCGCCGTTCTCGGAGACCGCGTCCGGCAGGTCGCTCCAGGAGGTGGTCAGGGCGCCGTTCCCGCCGAGGCCGTCGGCGTAGGCGGCCCCGGTGAACGGGGCCTGGTTGGCGGTGGAGAAGGAGACCGGGACGTCGTCGATCCGGCAGCGGGCGAACAGGCCGAGCGGCGGCACCGCCACGTCGTCCAGCGAGTCCGGCAGGGGGAAGGTGTCGCCCTGGCCGGTGACCACGATCACGTCGACCGTCCCGTCCAGGTCGACCCGGCCGGTCTCGGCGTCGTAGGTGCCGGTCAGGCCGGGCTCGTTCAGCCGGATCGTGAAGGGGACCATCAGGCCGGGCTCGATCGGGTGCATCAGGTGCATGTACGGGAACTGGGTCCCGGGGTTGGCCGCCTGGCTGAAGGTGAGCTGATCGCCGGTCAGGTCGCCGTTCAGCTGGATGTCGGTGCGCTGCGGCAGGGGCAGGTCCTCGGAGGGGAACTCGCTGGTCGCCGGCAGGATCTCCACGTCCTGGAACAGGGCGCTGATGCTCACCCGCCCGTGGTCGAAGGTCATGCTCACCGGGGCCGCCCCCGCCGGGGCGGCCGCCGCCAGCCAGAGCGCCGCCGCCACGGCCGTGAACGCCACCGCTGCTCTCACTCGTCTCATTCCCTGTCCCTGACCTTTCTCTCCGGACCGTCACTCGTCGACGGCCCCTGAGCAGACGGTTTCCCGGATCCGCGCTTCCCCAAACAGGCCGGGAGGCGCGTGGCTGCACGAAAAAGGGCGGCCCGAGGGCCGCCCTTTCCCGCACAAAGGAGAAGTGACTACTTCCGCTTCTTCTTGGCCTTCTTGACGGTGAGGACCGACTTGCCGGTCTTGCCGTCAGCCTTGGCCGTGATCTTGGCCTTGCCCTTGGCCTTCTTGGTCACGTTGACGGTGACCTTCTTGGCGGCGGTCTTGCCGGCGCCGACCTTGATCTTGACCTTCTTGGCGACCTTGACCTTCTTGTTGCTCGACTTGAGCTTCACGGTCACGGTCTTGGCGGTGCCGCCCTTGTTGGTCACCTTGACGGTGAGCTTGAGCTTCTTGCCCGCCTTCACGGCCTTCTTCTTCGGCGCGATGGCGACCTTGGTGATCTTGGCCGGGTTCACGATCGGGGTGCAGTCCGGCTCGTTGGTGCCGGTCGTGCCCTCGGGGCACGGGATCGGCTGGCAGTCCGGCCAGGTGCCCTGCTCGAACTCGCCGCAGGTGGGCGGCGCGTCCGGGGTGGCGATGCCGTGCGAGAACCAGATGCTGCCCACGTCGTGGATGATCGAGTTCACGGTCGAGCAGTCGCCGCCGTTGACCTCGACACCGTTGGGCAGGTCCTCCCAGGTGGCGGCGATCGAGCCGTTGCCGGTCAGGCCGCTGGTGAACGCGTTGCCCGGGGTGATCGTGTTCGGCTCGGTCGAGAACGTGACGCTCGGGACCTGGATCGAGCAGACCTCGGCCCCCTCGCTGTTGGCACCGGTGATCACGTTGATCGCCAGGGCGCCGCTCAGCTCGAGCTTGCCGGTGGCCGCGTCGAAGGTGCCGTTCAGGCCGGCCGGGACCGCGGTCTGGATCGGCACGGTCTGGGACGGGTTGGTCGGGTTCGGGACGCCGAAGATCGGCATCTTGAAGTCGGCCGCGCCGACCGTGGCGGTGGTGCCGGTCACGTCGACGTCGATGGTGCCGTTCGGCGAGGTGTTCGGCATGACCGGGTCCAGCGGACCGGGAACTTCGGCCGGGATGATCGTCTTGTTCGTGAACAGGACGCCCAGGTTCAGCTTGCCGTTGTCGACGACGATCTGGCTCGTCTCAGCCTTGGCGGCGCCCGCGAAGGCGAACACGCCGGCCGCTACGACCAACGCCGCCAGGGCGAAGATCTTCGCCCGGCCAAACCCCGAAGCGAGGCTTGTTGATGAAGCGTTCATCAGGTCTCCTTGTGAGTGGTTCATTTTCTCCTCCCCCCGCTGAACCAGATGGACCACGCCGGAGACCTTCCGGCCGACGTCCTTCTCTCCCGCAGGTTCGGAGGCGCGAGCTTATCACTACGAAGCTCAATGTTATTGGGGGAAACACCCCCGTCCAAGGAAAGTTGCGCGGCGCCCTACGGCGGCGTTTCTCGGGTCACTCGGCCAGCCTCTCGATCGCCTCCATGGTCGAGTCGTCGAAGGTCTCGTCCCAGGTCACCGGCCACTCGATCGCGGCGCCGGCCACCCGGCCCTCGACGTCGCCGGTCCGGCGCTCCGCCTGGGCCAGGCCCGCGGCGATCGCCTCGACCCGGGCCTCGGCCGGGATCAGATTCTCGGAGATCGCCGCCAGCGCGGCCGGGCTCTTCTCGGCGAAGGTGGCGGTGACCACGGACATGCCGGCGCTCGCCATCTCGATCGGGGCCGGCCCCAGGCCGGGGGCGTAGCGCAGCGCCACGCCGACGTCGAACTGGCGCAGCAGCCCGGCCCGCTGCTCGTCCGCGATCGCCGGCACCAGCCGCATCCGGGCCCGCGAGCGCGGCAGCACGATCGCGCTGCCCTCGCCGCCGGGGCGCGCGATCCCGGCCAGGTCCCAGTCCCGGAAGTGGCCGTTCAGCACCGCCAGGTCGAGCGCCATCACCGCCAGCTCGTGCAGGTTGCCGGAGCCGTCGCCCTCCGGGCGGGACGGGATCAGGAGCCGGCGCCGGTCGTTGCCGGCCAGCGCCCCCGCGGCGGGCGGCGTGACCCGCATGATCGGCTCCCGGCGGGTGACCGCGCTGTGCAGGCCGAGCTTGGGGCCGGCCGCGAAGACCCCGAGCCGCTGCTCGGCGAAGTAGGACTGGAGCAGCTCGTCGAGGAAGATCGCGCTGTGGTCGAGCTCGTAGCTGCGGTCGGCGAGCGCGGCGGCGCTGCCCATCGGGAACTCGAACGGCTGGTACTCGCGGATCAGGTAGGCGAAGCGGCTGCGCCGCAGGTGGCGGCAGAGCTCGTCGGCGATCAGGGCGGTGGCCCAGTCGGTCGCGATCACCCGGTCCTCCGGGTTCAGCCGCAGCTCGCGCTCCCGGCCGGTGGCGTCGAAGACCTCGAGCTTGAGCACGGCGTCGCCGATGCCGTGGTGGTCGGCGAGCCGCTGCCGCCAGCCGCGGGAGAGGCC
>Ga0182793_1002649_pt1 | contig 10104 bp, 6 predicted proteins | sample Passage237A_FD_130498 | JGI IMG/M metagenome (GOLD analysis project Ga0182793, IMG submission 130498) | Cellulose adapted compost microbial communities from Newby Island Compost Facility, Milpitas, CA, USA - Passage2 37A (version 2) (version 2) ...
TATGGTGCGGTTGACCAAGTCACGGCAATCATAGAACACCTCCAGGCTGACCCCTTCCGGCATCGATGGGCTCAACTCTTCGAGGCGGCGTACCACGCGCTCCGATACCTGCTGACTGTTTTCCCCCTTCAGCATCATGACTACACCGACGACGGCTTCCCCTTCACCATCACGTGTGGCCGCACCGTGCCGAATTTGTGAACCAAGGCCCACCGTGGCAACGGAACCTATGAAAATCGGAGTACCATTTTCTGCGGAAACTACGATGTTTTCGATGTCCTGCAGCGTTTCGATCATCGCGATACCGCGAATGATCCGTTGCTCGCCGCCTTGATGCAGATAGCCGCCGCCTACGTTGAGGTTATTCTCCCGTAGAGCATCTACTACCTGCTGCAGGGTGACCCCATAACTGACGAGCTTGGCCGGATCGACCAGCACCTCATACTGCTTTGCTTCCCCACCATAGGAGTTCACTTCAATGACTCCAGGGACGGTGCGCAGATGTGGCTTTATGTACCAATCGAGTGTCGTTCGAAGATCCATCAGGCTGATGCTGTCTTTCTTTTCCGGGGCGACGCGCAAAGCGAACTGCACGATCTCGCCCAAGCCTGTGCTTACGGGAGCCAACTCCGGCACGACTCCATCAGGAAGTTGCTGCTGCGCTTCGAGAAGACGCTCGAGTACCAACTGGCGGGCCTGATAGATATCCACGTGGTCTTCGAAAACAACGGTGACCTGGGACAAGCCAAATTGCGAAATGGAGCGAATCGTTTGGCGATGCGGCAGGTTGCTTAAGGCCAGCTCGATGGGCAAGGTGACATACTGCTCGATGGCCAAGGGATCATAGGCAGGAGCGACGGCGTTGATCTGCACCTGATTGGTGGTCATATCCGGGACTGCGTCCATGGGCAGGTTGAGGGCCTGCTGGATACCAAGAATGGCCAGGAGGAGCGCAAGGGCTACAACGAGGAGGCGGTTGCGCACACTCCAGCAGATAACGGCATCAATCATGGCTATGCTCCGAGTGCAGTTCGCTGGCGAGCATGACGGACTTCACCTGAAATGCGCCGGCGACAACGATTTCGTCGTTCTCATCCGCGCCGGATACCAATTCCACTAGAGGTCCACTGCCCCTGGTAGCAACTTCACGCATCTCAAAACGATCTGCCGCCACGCGGCGGAAGATTACCTGCTTTCCCTCTACCTGCTGAATAGCAGAGGAGGGCAGCAGCAGAACTCCGGTATTCCTGCTCGGAAGGGATACCTGGGCGTACATTTCGAGTTTCAGCAATCCATTCGGATTGGGAAGCAAACAGCGCACGGTGGCGGTGCGGGTGTGAGGATCGAGAATGTGCTTCACGGATTCTACTTTTCCGTTGAAGACTTCTCCAGGGAAGGCATCCGTCGTTACCTGCACCGGCTGCCCGACGTGGAAGCGGCTGAGATCTTTCTCATAGACCTGCGCATCGGCATAAACTTCCGTGAGATCGGCTACGGAGAAAATGACGCTGCTGGGATCTGCGATTTCTCCGACAGCCGCTTCGCTTTGAATAATCACTCCGGAGAAGGGAGCGGAGATATCAGAATGGAGTACATTACCGCTCCAACTGTCCCCAAATCGACTCAAGCGCGTTTCCAAGCCACGCACCACACTACGGATGGCCTTCTCCGCTTCTTCCATTGCCTTGGCCTCGGCAACTGCTGACTCCATCATTCGCGCGGGGATGGCTCCGACTTCGAAGAGGGTTCGAGCGCGCTCGGCCTGCTTTTCCGCGAGGGTACGCTGCACCTCGGTCTTGGCCGCCTCTGCGCGCGCGGCCTCCAGCTGGGCGATTACCTCACCTGCCTCAATGTTGTCGTAGACCGCCAGACGCTGATCTCGCGTTACACGGTCGCCGATGTTTGCCAAGACCTGTACCAGACGGCCGCGTGCGATCGGACGGATATGAGCTACTTTCTGATCGACCGGCTTCACAGTAGCGACGAAGCGATCCGTCGGATCCAGTGAACCTCGTTCCAACTTCTTCGCGACAACACCCGCACGCCTTTGCGCATCCGCGTTAATTTCGACGGTGCGTTTGCTCTCTTCGTACCCGTGATCATGGTCGTGATCGTGCCCATGCTCTTCATCGTGCGAGTGATTGGAGCTTTCGGATGTCCGAGTGGAGGTACTCCCGCAGGAAATCGAAATGAGGATGGTAGCGGCAAGAGCAAGGGTTGCCCAGAAATTCTTCTTTGTCATTGCAGTTCTCCCGCGTAGGCGTACTCCAGCAAGGCATAGGCTTGCATCGTGCGTAGTTGCAGATCGACCGCTTCCATTCGCAGGCTGTATAGGCGTCGTTGTTCCGTGAGCACATCCAGCATCTGCAGGTGCCCAAGCTGATAGGCCTGCTGCAAGATGTTGAGATTACTTTCGGATTGGGTAAGCACTTGCTCGGACAGGATCCTGTATGCTTCCCGAGAGCTTTGATATTGATTCCAGGCCGCCTCCACTTGCAATGGAATCGAAAGCTCCATGGCCTTAACTCGGTGCTGCGCGCGGGTTTGGCGGGCGACGGCGGATTCGAGATTTCCCTGATTGCGGGAAGAAGTAAAGAGAGGAACTTCCAGCCCCACGCTCAAGAGATCGTCGCGATCGCGCAGCGTCATCAAGCTGCCATTGACTGGATGGACACCACGCTGATCGTCAAAGCGAGAATAGACGCGGCTGTATCCCGCGTTGAGAGTCCAATCGGGTTTGCCTTCGGCCTTGGCCAGGGAGACTCCAGCCTCGGCCTGACGCTGGGCGATCACTACCGCGCGCAGGTCGGGCCGCATACCGAGAGCGGTACGCTGCATATCCGCAAGTGTTGAGGGAAGATCCAACGCGGCAGGAGACTCAGCCGCTGGTAACTGTCGCGGGTCCTCGTAGGCGGCCAGCACTGCCAAGTCGAGCCGCGCTTGTTCCAGTGCACCCGTAATACGAGCCCGTTCGGCGCGGCTTCGAGCGAGCTCCACCCGAAGGAGGTCGCGCTCCAGGACTGCAGCGTCGCCTTGCTCGACTCGCTTGGTCATCAAGTCCAGCGAATTGTGCCAGCTCTGGATGACCTCGTCGATGATGCGGAGCCTGGCTGTTTCAGCGGCATATTCCGCGTAACGCAGACGAAGCTGGTAGCGGAGGTCCCGCACCGCCTCATCGAAGGCAGCCTGACGCAGAGCCAGTTCCTCGGTAGCAACAGCAATGCGGCCTCTGCGTTTACCGGAGGCTTCCAGAGTCTTGCTGATGCTGGCGCCGAACTGCTCCTCGCCAATGGTGCCCAGTGCCCGTCCCGTTGTACCGGTTATCCCCAGTTGGGTTGGGGGTCTGAGGCCGGCCTGCCGGAGCGTTCCGCGCGCTTCCTGGATTTCCTGCCGAATGGCGAGAATTTGCTGATTGTGCCTCATGGCGTGTTCCTTGAGTGCAAACCAAGATGTCGTTTGCGCGGAGCAAAGCCAGGGCAATAAGAGAAGGCACGGCAACAGGCGGTGCCATGCCACGATCTGCATGCATCTTTGCGTAGACACACTACCCCCCCTGCGACTGAAGTTTCAGATCAGTGTGGGGCTATGCTTTGGGAGGATGATAAACGGGAAGCGGCGGGCGTTCAATGCCGCGAGGTGCGTCGATACGGTCAGTCGGCACAACCAATAGGCCGGATAGCAGTAGGGGCGTTGTTGCGGGGAGCACGTGCGCCCCGGAGCAGAAGCAATCGTGACAGGGAGCGTGTTGTGCGTCCGTTCCGCCCTGGTCATGATGTCCGGCTTCCTGGGTATCCGTCATTTCGCACATCAGCATTTCGCCGCTCGAAAAGAGCAGGACGAATATCGCGATGATGCGAAGAGCGGATAACATGCTTGCCTGCACGGAGTATACCACTGCGCTACTTGGACTTCGGACTATTCCGGTGCAGCAGGCGCTGCGTAAGGCTGTCGTGCTCCGTGGAGAACTGCTCCAGCGCTCCACGTATGTAAGGGCGGAATTCCTGAATCCAGTAGTGGAGAAAGCCGGTGGAGTGAATTGCCCGCAAGGTCTCCGAATAGTGATTCAGAATAGGCATCGCAAAAACGTGTCCCGCCTTCTCCGCAGCAAGCCGCGCAGAACGCCCAAGCCAACGCAGGTTTTCCGGGATCTGACTGACAGCGGAAAAAGCCAGGAGTGACGACAACTGAAATACGGTGCGGTTCTGCTGTTTAGCTTCTTCCGCGAGTTCCCGCCAACGCTCCATCACTTGTTCCGGCTTGGGAATGTTCTCCTCCGGAATGTGGGTGAATTCGCGACGGATCTGACGTAGTTCTTCACGCAGAGTGGCCACATCCAAGGGCGGGGTGTTGAAGGTTTCCGCCAGACGTCCGGAGCCACGCTCCAGCCGGGTAAGCAGGGTATCGACATCGTCGATTCCCTCTGTGCTCTCAATAAGCCCGTCTTTGTGTAAGGCGTCGGCAATTTCCCGGATGAGCAGTTTACCAGCGCCGGTGAGGTCCGCTATGGCTGCGAAGATCCACACGGGGGATGCCCGGAAGGTGAGCAGACCGATAGCCTCAATCCCGTTGCCAGCGGTGCGCCGGAGGAGGAAGTCTTCCCCCAAGCGGCCATCAACCGGGAATACACCCTTTACCTGCCCGACATCCTCGATAAGGAAACGGAGCGTGAGATCCACCATGCTGCGGTACAACTGGGTGCGACGGATGCTTGCGGGCAAGGTGGTCTCGCCCACCTCGCGCACAATGCCCGCGCCAAGTGCTGTCGCAGAACGCACCACACGCTCTGGCAGAGACACAATGTAGTCCGCCAGCTCACCCCGGGACATCCGCCATGGGATAGGCAGAGGAACTGGCAGGGTCGTTTCCAGTTTCCGTTCGATCGCTTCGCGAAGCTTCATCGTGGAATTAGCGCCTATAATCCTGTCCGTAGTTTAGCGCGAGGACCTGGGAGCAGCGTATGCGGGACTCAACAACAACCGCAGAATGCGCCGGAATGCAGTGCGTTATGCTCTGTTGCATGCGAATTCTCGCTGCTCTGTGTGCGCTTTACTTTCTTTGCTCTCCCGGCCACGCCTGGCTAGAGCCGCTTCCTTACGACCGCGGTTCGGCAGCGCTGGTTCAACAACTGCGGAAGCTGGAAACAAGAGCGCGTGTGCTCTACATTGTGGCGCATCCAGACGATGAGGACGGGGCGACGATCGCCAAGCTGAGTCGCGGCATGGGCGCAGAAGTCGTACTGCTCTCTCTGACGAGGGGGGAATCCGGCGCCAATCTGGTGACGGGAGACGCCCTTGACAAGCTCGGGCTACTGCGCACGATCGAACTGCGGCGAGGCGCAATGTACTACGGGGCGAGACTGCGGTTTACCCGCGCGGTGGACTACGGATACTCCAAAAGCATCGCGGAATGCTGGAGCAAGTGGGATGAGGACGAAGTCATCCGTGATGTCGTCCGCATCATTCGCGAAGAGCGACCGCATGTGGTGATCGCGCGATGGCAAGGAACCGAACGGGATGGCCATGGCAATCATACAGCGGCGGGAATCGTTTCTCCCAAGGCCTACGAAGCGGCGGCAGACCCTGAGAAGTATCCTGAACAACTTCGTCTGGGACTTCGCACCTGGAAGGCGCTAAAGCATTATTCGAATAATCGAGGGCCTTTCGATGTGTGGACCCATCAATCTCAGACGGGTATCTACGATCCAATGCTCGGCCAGAGCTATGCGCAGATTGGTCGAGAGGGCCTAAGACAGCAGCGTTCCCAAAGCATCGGAACCGTGATTATGGGGCCGGGAGCTCTGGATTCCTACTATCTCCGCACCGACCCTCCCTCACAGGAAGGAGAGCGGGAAGCCAGCTTCTTTGATGGAATTGATGTTTCCTTGAAGGCATACCCATCTTTGCGGAGTGTTGTTCGCAAGGCGGTGCAGGACTTTGATGGCCGAAATCCAGAAAGAATTGCACCGACGTTGGCGGACGCATTGCGGGAAGTGCGACGGTTGCGAGCAGACGGAGACCATCGTGATCTGGTGATCAAGGAACGACAGATCGAGGAAGCGCTTCAGCTGTCGCTGGGGCTGGAGGCGGAAGCGCTTGTGCAGCCAGCCGATATGCCGGAAGGCCGAATGCCTCTGTTTGTTCCATCAGTTACCTTCGCGGTAGCGACGCCGGGGCAGCGATTCTCCGTAGCCGTCGACCTGCATCGTCGCCTTGGTGGAAACGTGCGATTGGGCGACATCCAACTGGAAGCGCCCGACGGCTGGAAGGTAGAACGGGGTGGCGAGGGAAGGTTTACGGTTACTGTTCCTACGGATGCCCGATATACGCACGCGTTCTGGCGGAGGGATTCTGTGCATGAAACTTTCTATCGCTACGACAGTGAAAAAGTGTTTGGGCAGCCCTTGCCGGAAGCCTCTCTGCACGCGGTTGTGTCGTACGAATTCCAGGGCGTGCAGGCGAAAATTCGCCAGCCGGTTTTGGTGAGTAGGGTAGACGAAAAGGGACTGCAATACCGCCAGGCGCTGAGTGTTGGCCCGGCACTTTCAGTGCGCCCGGAAACGGAAGCGGGCTATCTGCCGGCAAGCAAAGGGCAATATGCGCTGAAAATAGAGTTGCGAAACGTCGGACACGAGGCCATCTCTGGCGAGGTTCGACTGGAACTCCCTGAGGGATGGAAGAGTGAACCGGAGACGCGTGCTTTCGCCATGGAGAAAGAAGGAGAAGCGATTCGCGCCAGCTTCCAGGTAGTCCCCCCAAAGGACATTCGGGAAGGACGGTTTATCGTATCCGCAGTGGCCACGGCAGCAGGAAGGGAATACCGCGATACGTTCCAGCCAATCACCCAACCCGGCTACGAGGTAGTGTATTACCGAAGGCCCGCAACGCATGAGATTGCTCTGGTTCACGCAGAGGTGAGTTCCAACCTGCGAGTAGGTTATGTGATGGGCACGGGTGATACCGTGCCCATCAGCATTGAACAACTAGGCGCGACGGCGGACCTTTTCGATAGCTCCACGCTGGCTTCCGGAGACCTCAGTCGCTATCACACGATTGTTCTGGGGATCCGTGCTTACGCTGTACGAAGCGATTTGCTCACTTACAATTCGCGGCTGTTGGAGTATGTAAGAAATGGGGGCGTGCTGGTGGTGCAATACAACACACCGGAATACGACAAGAATTACGGTCCCTATCCGTACAAGATGGGGAGACGGCCGGAAGAGGTAAGCGAAGAAGATTCACCCGTGAATATCCTGGCGCCGGATGCGGTGGTGTTTCAAGTTCCCAATCGCATTACGGCTGCGGACTTCGAGGGCTGGGTGGAACAGAGAGGGTCCAAACATCTGGCGAGTTGGGCACCTGAATACCGACCGCTGGTGGAAATGCATGACCGCGGGCAGGAACAGCAACGCGGTATCTGGCTAGAAGCCCGCTACGGGAAGGGATTGTACATTTACTGCTCCCTCGCATGGTACCGGCAATTACCATTTGCGGTGCCTGGAGCAGCACGAATTTTTGCCAACCTGATCAGCCTTGGTGCGCCGAACTCTCCATGGCGCCAATAGAAAGAGCCCGCAACGCTGGCGTGCGCGCGGGCTCTTCTCGCAAGGTCTTGACTCGTGGCCTATCCGTTAAGCGTCCAGCCGGCGCGATATTCACGCGCCAGGAGTTCGTTCGCTTCGGGCACATTCGTCACGCGGCCTTCAACAGGGTCGTATTCCAAGCGTTTCCCGACGAAGTGGGCCACCAGGCCGAGCATCATCTGTTCGATCATGGAACCGGCGTAATCGAAATCGCAATGCGTCTTGGTGCTAGTTCCGTGGGTGACGTTGTTGTACTTCCCCTTGCACGCGTCGATCCATTCCTGCTGGAAGGGATCCACACGTCCGGGAACAGGACGGCCCGCCTTCCGCGCTGCCAGAATGGCATTAACGACGTCGTTCTCCATACCCAGCGCTGGAGGCAAACCGCTATCCATCAAGTGGACTTCGGGAAATCCGGTTTCCGTTGGTGTGGCGTTGGGAAATGCCTTCAGGCCGGGAGGAAGCTGCCGACTGGGCGGGGGACCACTACGTCTGGGCGGGGCAGCGGTCGTCTGGGTAGGATTCCCGACTCCCGCAACCAGTGGCAATAAGTCTTCCTTAGTACGGCGTCGATAGTAGGTGAAATCGCCGTCATCGTTGGCAGGGAGGATAACGCGCGAGGTGAAATCCGCAAAAATGGATCCCTTGGTGCCCTCAAAGATTGCACCATTGCCCACTCTGGACAGATCAATATAGCCGCGTGGATTCTCGGGCTTCAGGCCACCCTGATACCACACAAGCTCCACAGGACCGCGCCAGGAGTTCTTAGGATGGAAGAAGCTGACCTTCAGCTTCACCGGACAGATATCCGGATTGACCTTGTCGCTCAGTTCCTGATCAACCTCAATCGCGGTGGGGGCCCCTGCATCGACGGCATTCCATACGAGGTCCATGGTGTGGGCACCCATGTCCCCCATCTGCCCCACGCCGAAATCACGATACATATTCCAGAAAAGGCAATTTAGGCCGCTGGAACCACCGAAATATTGCGGGCTGTAGCCGTGGTGGGGTGAGGGGCCAACCCATTGTTCGAAATCGAGGCCTTTCGGTGGATCGCTCTCCGGCTTGGGGTAGCCGGGCCGCGGGAGCTGCCGCGCATCCCAGCTATGGACACGTTTGAGTTCGCCAATGGCGCCATCGAGAATCAGTTCGCGAATGCGTTCGAAGTTGGGATAGGCATGGCGCTGGGTGCCGTGTTGCGTGGCCACCTTTGCCCGATTCTTCAGGTAGTTGGCCCGCACGACCCGTGCCTCCTGGACGCTGATACCCAAAGGCTTTTCGCAGAACACATGCATGCCACGGTTCAGGGCCCAGTTGGCGATAAAGGCGTGGTGGTGATCGGCGGTACAGATGACCACAGCCTCCACATCCTTCTGATCCATCAACCGGCGCCAATCCGTGTACGTCTTGGCCTTCGGGAAAATCGCCAAGGCCTGCTGATTGCGAGGCTCGTAGACATCGCAAAGCGCCACAACATTTTCATTCAGAAGACTCTGATAGTGCGCTGTGCCGCGCCCCCAGACGCCAATGAGGGCAACATTCAATTTGTTGCTTGGCGCGTTCTGACCTCGAAGGAATCCGCTTGGAAGAATGGTAAAGGCGGCTGCTGTTTGAAGAACCTGCCGACGGTGCATGCACTGACCTCCGCCGAGAATCCTATCGCAAACAAAGGCCACTCGCCATCCCTGGGGAGATGCCAGCGTTAGGCATCCGACTCGGTCAACAACATGTCGGCAACGGCGTCTATCGTCTGTGGAGAATTGCCCTCAAATCGGTTGTTCACGAAAAGGAAGGCAGGTCCACGTTGCTGTTCCCCTTTGTGCGCCAGCTGAGCGAGTGCTTCCCGGGCCTCCGGGTAGGGCTGCTGGACATGTGTATAGGGTTGAAAGAGTTTGACCGCCTGCTCAAATGCGCGTCCGGGACGAAGCAGGGCACGAGCGACGACAAAGTCCGCGGTGTACGCGGCTTCCAGGCCCACCTGCACCTCCAGCGAAGGCATCCGTGACCACGACGTAAACACGTGGGCCACGTGATTCTCGCGCAGGCATTGGAAATAGGCATCGCAAAGATATTCCGCGTTTCTTACTTCCACCGCGTAGCGAAATCCGAGCGGAAGTGCTCCTAGAAAATGGTCCAAGTCTTCCACGAATGCTTCCGGCGCCGGGTAGAGCGACTTTGCCATGCTGCCGAACTCCAGCATGACGATTCCCACCTGACGCTGGTATGGAGCCAGCAGTTCGAGAAAGGCGCTTTCCATCAGGTTGGCGTCCAGGAAATGATCGTTCGGCGAACCTCCCCGTGTTCCGTAGCGCGGATGCGAGGGCCACTGCCGGACAGTGATCATCTCTGGCGCCTTCAGACCGAACAACAATTTCGGTGCCGTTTGGAAGAGCTGCGTCCACTGCTCCGGGGTGGGGAAGTTGTAGAACGAAAAATCTCCGCCTACAGCGGGAAAGACTTCGGCGTATTCTTCAAGGCAGGCGCTCTCAAACTTCTTGCGCGACCCACCACCCCGGGTGAGGTAA
>Ga0182793_1002650_pt1 | contig 10103 bp, 9 predicted proteins | sample Passage237A_FD_130498 | JGI IMG/M metagenome (GOLD analysis project Ga0182793, IMG submission 130498) | Cellulose adapted compost microbial communities from Newby Island Compost Facility, Milpitas, CA, USA - Passage2 37A (version 2) (version 2) ...
ACTTGGCTTGGACGGGTTAGCACGTTCGCCAGCTCTTTCCCCTCACGGGGTGGTAGCTCAGCTGGTTAGAGCGTCTGCCTGTCACGCAGAAGGTCGCGGGTTCGAGTCCCGTCCATCCCGCCAAATTTGAAATTGCCCGTTCCCCTCGGAACGGGTTTTTTCATAGGTAAATTCGAGGGAAGGCGGGCTTTCAGGATTTCTCACAATCGCCCCCGTTTTCTCATGATTTTCCAGAAAACGTGCCACCGCCGAGCCATCGCCAATCATGAAAATCACTGGGCCATTCCGAGATCCGCAAAAAAAGAAAAACGGGTATCCGAAGACATGGTATCTTCGCGTAAAGCTACCTCGAACGAACGAGCAAGGCGCGCCGGACTTGGACGCAAAGGGTCGGCCTCGGTTCAGGCGTGAACGCCCCTACTACCATACCCGCGAAGCGGCAGAGGCCGACATTCCCCGGCTACGTGCCCAGCATGGTGTTGGAGGCGTGGGAAAGGGGGGCATGCTCACTCGAGCGCAGGTGGAGGACTACGAACGCGCAAGGGCCGAGGCGCCGGAAGCGACAATGCACGAGCTAGCCAAATTCTGGCGCTTGCACCACCCTAGGCAGAAGGCGGCGAAAATACGTGAACTCGCGCCTAAGTTCCTGGAGTGGGTGAAGTCGAGACTCGGGGAGGAACGCCATTACAGCGATCTCAAATCCCGCATCGGCCCGGTATCGGATCGCTCCACCGGACAGCCTCGAGACACGCCTTTCCTCGCTAAATTTGGCGATCGGTTGCCGGTGACTGTCACTCGGGAGGAGTTTCTCGAATGGTTGCTCGGCCTGGGCAAAGAAGGGCGAACGATCCTCAATCAAAAGCGTGCCGTCATCAACTTCTTCAACTGGCTCGCGACGGAAGCGAAGGTTCTCGAGACCAACCAACTCGCCGGCATCAAAAAGCGTCAGCTACCGAAAGCACTGGCGAAAGAGATCGAGTTTCTCTCGCTGCCCGATGCCGATCGCTACCTCCGCACACTCGAGCACTACGATCCGGAAATCATCGCACATGAGGTCATTCAACTTATGGCCGGGGTGCGTGCTGACGATGAGATGGCAGACTTTGACGGTAAATGGGTTTTGCCTTCCACGCGCGAGATCGTGATTCCGGCGAACGTCGCCAAGATGGAGCGGCGCGAAGTCATCAACAGTCTCGAGCCGAACTTCTGGGAATGGTGGAAAGCTTACGGCCGTGACGGGATTCTCCGCGTTCCGTATTACGAGCAACGGTGGAAGCGTATCCGCGTTCTCATGACGGTTCACGATCTTGGACGCGCCGACGAGCTCGCGCGCCTACCGATCAAATCGCTTCTCGCGCGGCCGGAGGCGAAAGCCGCGTTGCAGACCTGGCCTTGGAACGCGCGCCGGCGAACGTTCTGCACTTACAAGGTTGCGAAGGATCAAAGCGCCGGCCCGGCCGCGCTCATCCTCCGTCACAAAGGCGAAGCGGAAACGCTGCACAATTCTTACCGCGGCCTCGGCGTCACCCAAGAGCAGGGAGTCACCTATTTCTCTTGGCTACCGAATCCCGTTAGCAGGCCAATTTATCCAACGCGGCCCGCGCGCGGCATCATCAAACTTCAACTCGAGAAACGCACGGCGAGCGCGACGGCGCCGGCAGCCGTGGCGTAAAGGAACGAGCACGTCGCCACCGTTTGAGCGTGTTTGTATCGCTATCTTTGGAGTTGCTCGATCAATCCCGTCTCTTCCGCCTCTTCCGCCTCGATGCGCTCGAGGCTCGTTCCGCCCCATCCCTTCACGGCCGCAGCGCTCCAATCGTTCGCAGCATGGAAGGCGCGCGCGAATCCCTCCGGCGTGTCGCTCCGGGCGGCCTTGCCGCCCTCGCCATTCGTGCCGCCCAGGCGTTGAAGCCATGAGCCTTGCGCGCAAACGCGGATCGGTTCGCGGCGCGAGATCGTCGGCACGTTGAAGTGTCCCCAGAGGCACGTGCGTTTGGTGTAGCGGTTGGACCGCTTCACGAGATCGATCTCGGCGGCCGTGAACTTCCGGCCGAGCTCAAACCATGAGAGCATCTCCTCGAGCGTGGAGATCTCGGCCGCCGTGAGCTCGCGCCCGAGCTCGCCGGCGAAGTCGCACGGATCGAAGCGAAACGTCGCCGGCCCGATCTCGGCGACAACCTTCGGCAAGCGGCCGACGGGGTTCTCGAGAACCCAAAAATCCGGCTTGTAGAATTCCACGCAACGCAGCGTTTGCCGGACGAGGTGAGCGGCCGCGGCCGTGCGGCCGTCGCTGTCCTTGATTCTCCAATACTGCGCGCCGGCGTTGGTGAAGTGCGTGCAATCCGGCGCCGCAATGATGGCGTCAACCCATTCGATCCCGAGAACCTCGATGAGATACTCGACGGAGAACTTCGCGATGTCGTGAAGCTCTGGATCGTGCTTCGCATCGATCATTATCACGTCATGCCCGGCGGCAGCGAAGGGCGCGGTCCATTGGCCGGAGTAGTCGAAAAGGGAGAGGATCGTTTTCGGTTCCATGTCGGCGGGATACTCGAGCTTTGAGCCGCGGCCGCTTGTGCCTGGGCGACGGCGAGCGCCTTGCCGCACTCGCCGTAACATGCAACGGGATCTCTAGTTCCTTCCCGGCGCCTCCGGGAAATCAGGAGATCGCGACGGAGAAGGAGCGCCTGGCGGGAGAGGACGGAAACGCTGGCGATCAGCCCAAGCCTCCCGAAACCGTCCAAAATCCTCGTCCGAGAGAAAGCTTAAAGCCAGCCGTAGACCTGCCCGGAGCTCTTCCTCGCGCCACATCTGCATTGCGGCGCTAGGCAATGCCGGATCATTCGATATTTTCACACAAACCTCCAAAAAAAGCGGGCACACCTACTCGCGCGGGTAGAAATTGGGGACGTTGATCCCCTCCGCACATTCGGTGTGCCCACAATTCGTTGGTCAACGTTCTTAGGCTTTCTACGGCCATGGGACGAGCATGGCGAATCCCAGCATCCCGCCAAGACATCTTTGGAGTAATGGAAAAGCCGGAGCTAAATCCAAAAGGTGCACGACGGTTAACCGCTCGGCTCGTCCCACCACCGGTCGTTGGCGGGAGGCGGATCGCTCTCGTTAACAAAATCCGAAGCCATCTTGCTAGATTCCTTCCACTCGCGTTCATACACTGCGTCCGCCTGACGACGAACCTCCGCATCCTCCATTCCGGAATTCGCCTGAATAGCCATGAGGATAGCTCGGTTGGTCTGGGCTGTTGCGAGGACCACCGCCATCATCTGCATCGTGCGCATCTGGAGGTTCCGGAGCTTTACGATTTCGTTATGAATCTCATCGAGGTTTTCGTTATACATGATCAACGAGACGCTCTCCCGCTCAAATCTCCACACCTAACTCGCCACGGTATTCCCTCCCAATCCGGACAACCCGAGTTACCACTCGCGGATCTGACAGCGCGTTCGCGATCACGTCTTTGTCTCGATGATCAACGAACATCACGCGCGTTTGTTTGCCGGCAAACATGCCGCCGGCGCTCGAGCTCGCCGGCTTGCGCACCGGGCCGGCGCCGAGGAGCGAAAGCGGATCCGCCGAGAAGTTGAGCGCATCGAGCCGATCGTGACCAATCGCCGCGGCCGCGCGCGCGTTGACGACGTGCTCGCCATTCGAGAGCCGGGCAAAGATCGCATCATCGCGCGGGCCGCCTGGGCCGATGACGCGGCCGCCATCGGCGAAGCCGGCCATCGTTTGCATCATCGTCGCCACCTTCGCGCCCATGATGCTGATCGGCGCTTGCGCCGCGGCCGCCCCCATCGTCGCGATCGTGGCGAGCGTCGCCGGCGCGGCCCATACGGCGCTTTGCGCCATCGCGATGGGCATGCTCGCGGCGAGCGCGGCCGCGGCCGCCGTCTTCTGAAAGATCAAATCTTTGATGAACATGATCGCACGTTGCGCGATCCATTCGGTAAACATCCGCGTAATGCTCGCCGTGATGGCTCCCATGATCGGGCCGCCGATCGCGCCCAGGCGTTGCGACCAATACTCCGTATCGCCGATGAGAAGTTGCAGTTGATGCGACGCGGCCGCCATGCCGGCGCGGATCCCATCGCCGAACGTGCGGCCGATGTTCTCGCTCACCGTGCCGAACTCGTTTTGCAGGCTCGTGAGCTCGGCGTGAATGTTCTCGCCGATGCCTTTGAGCTCCCGGCTTCGGCCGATCTCGAGATCGTTGCCCGTCTGCCGATCGCGGAGGCCGCGGATCTGTCCGGAGAGTTGGCCCTTATCAACGCCGGGTTGCTCGGAGAGCCGGCGGAGATTGTGAATCGTGCGCTCGATGAGCGCGTTCTCGCGTTCGAGCGATTCGATCCGCGCCTTCGCCTTCTCGCGATCGGTGAGGAACGGACTCGATTCCATCGCGGCGCGGCGCACGCCGAGCGCGCGAAGCGCGTCGTTCGACTTCTCGAGCATCGTCTCAACGTCGCGATTCATCTCGCGCGTGAGCCGCGCCGTCGCGGCCGCGGCCTCATCAGCGGTCAACTTCCCCATCCGTTGCAACGCGGCGATTTGCTCGAGTTGCCGGCGATACGGAAGCGAGGCGTCGCCGAGCTCGCGGAACTTCTCAACGAGCCCATCGAGATCCTTTTCCTTCTGCTCCATCGTGCCCCGCACGTCTTTGATGATCGCGGCCGTGAGCGCGCCGGAGCGCTTCTCAATCTTCTCCTGCGTTTCCTTGCTGCTCTTATCGATCCGCTCGAGCGTGGCCGTGAGCGTGGCGGCCGCCATCTTCGACTCGTTCTCTTGCTGACGAAGCGCGGCCGCCACGCTCTCCGGCGTGAACGCGCGGCCGTGCATCGGATCCTCGGCGATCGCCGGGCGGCCGGCGGCAAAGTGATTGCCCGACGGATCGAAGAAACCGCGCATCGCCCCCAGGAGCGCAGGTTTTCCGAGATTGCGCGCGCGCTCCGCGGCCGCCCCGGCGGATTGGATATTCGCCGACACGAACCAAAGGGGATTGAATCCGCCAGTTCCAGCCAACGGCCCGCCAACCGGGCCGCTGGATGAAATCACGTTCGAGAACGTGCGGGCAGTTTCGCGCGGCTTATCACTGAACTCGTTCGCCAAGGATAGCGTGTCTGCGATACCCGATGCGCCGAGTAGCTTCAATCGAAGCCCGATGCGATCGATGAAGTTGGAAGCCCGATCAAGGTCATCGAGTTGCTTCGGAGAAAGAGTCATTCCCTTCTGCAACCGCTCCCAATTCTCGAGGCCTTCGTTGCCCAGGCGCCGGAGACTCTCGAGCACTTTCGGCGCGGCCTTCGTGCCGAGGAGATCGAGCGCGGCGTTGAACGCCTCATCTTTGTTCGTCGCCGTCTCGAGACGGCGGCCGATGATCTCGAGTTGCTCCTCCGGCCGGAGTTGTTGCAGGCCGGCCGCATCGAGCCGGAGCGCCTCGAGCCGTTTGTTGATCGAAGACTTCGGATCTTCGCGCGCCTCTTGGAGATTCCGCTTAAGCGTCAAAAGCGCCTGATTGAGCGTCTCGACTTTGACGCTATCGGCCGCCATCTGCCCCTCGAGAACTTGCAATGCCTTCGTGGAGATCCCGGATTGCGCGGCGATGCTTTTGATCTCACCTGCGAGCGCGCCGGCACCTTTAATCGCCACCACCGGCGCAGAGGCCGCGACCGCGTAGAGCAAGCCCCTTAACCGGCCAAGATGCCCAAGAACAGTCTCCGCACCGTCAATCTTCGACTTCAGGGCGAGGAGGATATCAACGCGGGCTTGAGTGCTCATCACTACTATCCCGCGAGGGAACTGCGTTGAATTATATAAACTTTTCGCGCACTCGGGAGCGTATTGCTCCCGCCGCAACTTACTCCGCTACTGTTGTGGTATAAAATGTCGCGCGATTTTTTTTGCGAGCAAAGTCGGCAGCCCGCGGAGATCGTTTGAATATCCGTTTTGCCAACTCGGCCGTATGGTAACTATCGGATACTAAATTAACCTCGTGTGTTAACCAGCGCAGGGGTTAACCTATAAACCGAAACGTCGTATTCCGCGACGATCAGGCCTCTCGCGGAACCTCTCCGTGTCAGAACCGCCGAAAAGGACCCGCCCGAACGCGCCGGAAGGCGCCGACTCGCGCCGGCCTGCAATGCCAGGCTCCAAAAAATGGGAGCAAGATTTTCGCCGATGTTTTCTGCGCATCGAATGACTTGCTAGCGTGCCTGGGCAAGCCGCGCCGCGAACGTACGAGGCTTACGTCATCGTCACACTCCCGCACACGCGGTCCAGTCGCCATTCATGGAGCGCATGATATCGTCAGCGCTCTCGAGGTGGGAACGAAACTCATCCGGTGTGATTCGCAACCGATTCGAGACGTCATCGATGCTTAATCCGTGAAAGACCTCCGGCGTAAGTCGGAAACAGAATGCGCACGTGCGATGATATGCTCGGAGGGTGTCGGAACGATCGTCCGCACGCCGCGGCACACTTATCGGCGGTCGGGTGACAGCACCGACGGTAACATAGAAAACCGCTGTCATATCTTTAGTTGTTGGTTATACGACTTATTACACTTCAGGTGACAGCATGACAGTAAATCGGAAGGAAAGTTAGTTATACGCATATGCGTGCGCATGCGTAAAAAGTCCTGAAATGCTGTCGCGCTGTCACTCGGCCGTTCTCTCATTGGCCAAATCGCGCCTTGGCCGGTGGGCACGTGGTGTCATTTGCTGTCACTGCTGTCACTCTATCGCCCAGGCGATCGCTTGCCCTATTGATAGCGAGGGAGGGAACTCAGTCGCAAAGGTGAGCGGAACTGCGGAGCGTCCAGACTCGCGCTCCAAGAACTCCCTTGTAGGTTGTTCTCGTTTGATCGCAGATGGCTGGGCCGAAATGAGAGCGAACGTCCTCTAGTCGCTGGCCCAGCCAACTTGGCTCGGGAATCGCCCTTTTTTCGTCCTGTGTAAGTTTAGAGGCGTCGCACTTCAGGAGATCTCTGAGCTCTCGAGCAGTCCCTCGCCACGTGTCGCGAGAGATCCAACCGGCGGGCCTCGTGTTATCACCCGGATCATAGGCGTTGAACACGACGTGCGCACTCTCGATCAATTGCCAGATTCGGACGTGAGGGGAGAACTGCTGAAGGCGCTCGAGGATTTGCGGATGCTGCCAGTGACGCACGCTAAATCGGCCACCTGACACCTCTGACGGCATTTTATACTCATACAACAACCAATGAAGGTAGGCCGGCAGCTCGGCCCGCCACTTCGCGCGCAACGCCGCCTTCTCCGCGTCTGTGCGTGTCGGCATCGGCATAGGCCAGCACGCCTCCTCCGGAGGCGTATCCATTGTGATGGGACGGGCCGGCGCCGGTCGGCGATAGCCCTTCAACATAAGAAGCTTATCTTTGATATCGCCGTCGATGGGCGGCATCACCATGAGGCGACTGGCCTCGAGGTTGACGAGAACCACAAGGCGGCGAAGCACCTCGAAGGTAAGCCCATCGCGGTGCATCCCGCGCATTTTTCCTTCGTCGTTAGCCACGATCTTTTTGATCTGGGCGCCGAACTTTAACCGGGCCGCGATGCTCGTATCCGCGTTCTCATCGTCGACGAGTTGGAGCACGGCCGAATAGGTGTCCTTGTTGAAGTTGTCCCGACCGATCATGAAATCGTAAGGCTTCGCGACACGATCGCCCAAGCACCAACGAAGGATCATCGCGAGGCGCGACTTCCCGGAATCGGCTTCTCCTGCAACGCACAGTGCCAGCCCAGGTGAAATGCGGCTTTCCATATAGCACTCCATTAGCTGGCGATGCCACGCCCAGAACCGATCCCGTTGATCGATCTTGACCGCTGGCTTAGCCGAATCGAATGAAGGCTCCTCGCCGACGAAAAGCCCGTCAAAATATGCCCGCAGTGTCGGCCATTCTCCGGGCCGTGGCTCAACGATAGTCGGTGAGCGCGGCACGAGCACACGTTGGCCGCTAATTGTTTGAAAGCCCGCCCTGTATCCTGCGAGTTCGCCAGCGTAGTCGACGCGGCGATCAGTCTCGACCTTCGATATTACTTCATCGCATTGCGAGATAAGTTGGCCGGGAATCGGTTTGTCGCGAAGGCCGCGCTCTTTTTTCAGATGCCGCCGCATGCCCGACTCGCCCAAACTGACCCACTCTCCGTAGGTGTTCTTTAGCCAGAACGTTCCGCCTCCAGAGGAAGAAGCGGAGAAGTAATACTCATCGAGATCAACACTCCTGCTCTCAAAGTCGCGGTCTGGGTTTGTGGACGCATCCACGTGCATATTGGTAGTGCTCATTTGACCATCCGTTGAAGCGATCGGCCGTCCTATGGTTCAGGACGGCCGATAATAAGAGTGAGGCCCGCCCCAAAGATCTGCTTCGAGGATCATCACTCCTCGAATACCCATGAACGCAGATTCAGAGCGGGCCGATTGGCGCTGACGAGGCACCAAAGTTATTCGGCCGATCGCAAACCGCGCGCCAAGTCGGCGGGCGAACGGATGGGGCCTAACGTGAGTCCGGGTTCTTCCTGAGTAGCTTGGAGGCTCGAGGTAAGCCGCGCTTTCGTGGCAGCGAGACGACCGAGCAAGGGCTCTGAGGATAATCCAAACGGGGAAACGTCGATTGCTTCGATCCGTTGAATGAAAGCTTCGAACTGCGCGAGCTCGCGCTCATACGCAGCGCGAATCGTCGGGAGAATTGCGACAACCTCGCGGACCATCGCATAACGAGCTTCGTCGCATACGATCTCCGCGTTCGTGTCTAGTTGGGAGAGTTCAGCGACGCACCCCGCAACCTTTGACGGGCACTCACGCATACGGAGACGAATCTCATGTTTCTTACGCTCCCTGCCGTGATGGGAGTATTCAGCACGGACGGCCTGCCATCGCTCATAAGCCTCCTGGGCGGACGCGATCGCCTTCGATTCTTCAGGCGTGAGGCATGGCTTCGGAATCGATGCGCTCAGTTTTGCGAAGTCCTCGAGCACCTGACACGACGCGGCCGCCGGCGAAGTCGGAGACGAGATCGGAATTGCGCTTTCGGCGGCCGGTGAGCGCGGAGCGCTGGCGACCGGATTCACCTCCGGCGTGCGCGCTTGTTTGGATGTGCTTCGCGCTAAGCCGCGCGGAACTTGGACGAGAGTGGCGATCGTTTCGGAAGCCACTTCTTGGGAGATCGAATCTATTTCAGGGCTGGATTTATTCATGTTGGGAAAAGTCCTTGGACGTTGCCGCGGTCACGCTGTCAGCCAGTTCACGGATGCGGGAGTGCGATTGGCAGAGCGCAGGAAACTGCGATTCCAGTTCTCGTAGGCCCTCCCGTGCGCGATCGATTCTCCCGGCTAGATCCAGAAGGCTCGCTTCCGTTTCGGCAGCTTTCGCGGTCAGGACGGCTGCCCATAGCTCGCCCAAAGAGATCCGTCCTTCAGTCTCGGCGAAAATGGCGAACGCCGTTTCCCGCAGCGAACCGCCCGGAAAGGCTTCTGAAATCTCCCTGAGTTGCACACGCGGATCGTTTTTCATGTGCGCGACGTGGAGGGCTGGGCGGAATCATCCGCGTGGATGCCTGGGCGAGCTCGCGTCTCCACCAAGCGACGTATGTCGGAAACGCGATAGAGTTTCTTTTGCGTGAAGCCGGGGATCGCTGCCAGCCGGCCCGTCTTCTCCAAGCGTCGAATCGTGCAAGGCCGAACTCCCAAGGCTTGGCTGGCCTCAATCGTGGTGTATGCGAGCCGTTCGACAGGACGCGCAACCGCTGCAAGTAATCCGGGATTTTCGCTCATATTGTGTGGAATTTTCTTCATACTTGCCCCGCGAGGGCACCGTGTTGCGCCCGGCGCTATGTTTGCCGGCGAACACGTCAGAAAATTCCGAAAGCGGCCCACCGTTGAGCCACCGCAACATGAGGAATCAAACCGGCTTCATAGGTAAAATCTGAGGTTTAACCGCAAACCTGATGCGGGTTCGAGTCCCGTCCATCCCGCCAATTTGGCCTCCGGAACTACGTTCGGAGGTTTTTTTGTGTATCCACGTTTCGAAGTCGTTCGGGGACTCGACCCCGCGACCTGCAGCCCTGCGGGCTG
>Ga0182793_1002655_pt1 | contig 10091 bp, 7 predicted proteins | sample Passage237A_FD_130498 | JGI IMG/M metagenome (GOLD analysis project Ga0182793, IMG submission 130498) | Cellulose adapted compost microbial communities from Newby Island Compost Facility, Milpitas, CA, USA - Passage2 37A (version 2) (version 2) ...
ATCTGTGCGGCACGTGCCGGCGTCATGGGCTGCAGACCTGCGGTCTCGCCCGGAGCGACAGTGATCGACTGCGTAATCATGACCACCAGACCGGAGGGGCCCAGATCAGCCGGAGAACCGATCGTCGGAGAACCATCGGCAAAACCGACTACATAGCCGCCGCCGATTTTGGCTGCCGGGTGGGATTCACCCCAAGCCAGCTGACCGCCCTGCCGCAACGGCGCGTTGGTGATACCGGAGATCAGATCTGCCAGCAGCAGGTGCGTCCAGAACATCTGGGTTTCACCTGCTTCACCAATCGCACCGCCGTCGAGAGCCGTCGTCACCTGCGGAGCCCAGTTTGCCGCCCAGTTATCAATACCGACGATACCGTTACCGCCGCCGTTAGTAGAGGTATGCTGGCAAGCCGCTACCGTACAGCCCGGTACGCGCTCATCGGCCGCAACCATATCGCCCGGAATGGCGGCATAGCTGTCGCGGAAGGTCGTCACTGCCGCTTCATAAGATTTTACCTGGCTGATGGTGGCCGTGACGCGGGCGTTTTCCATCAGTTCCTGGCCCTTCAGAATACCGCCGATCAGCAGACCGATAATGGTCATCACGATCGCCAATTCGACGAGCGTAAAGCCCTTTTGCGTGTCGATTCGTTTCATTCTATTCGCTCCCCTTAAATGTTAAGCGCGTTAAATAATGTTACAGCTGGAAAGCCCCTTACATTCGGCCCCAAAACCTGAATATATAACGCTTTCGCGAAATATACTCGTAGTCAAAGGCTAGTTTGGGAACCTCTCATTGATATTTCAACAAAAAAGTTAATGCTTTCTTTATTTTACGTCATATTCTTGCTCAACGTGACAATTTAAGCAGTACAATTTCACATATGTTTTTGTTTTCTCTTTCTTTTGGGCGTACGCGCGTACAGACTTAACATTGTCAAGTTGAGGAAATGTGACTTCTCATTTTGGACAAAAGAAAAAGAAATACGAAGTGATGAACGGCGCTTCTTCTCAAAATATCGCGAAAACGACTCGCGACTGCTCAAATCGTCTGCAAAATCCTAGATTCTGCGTTTATCCGCCAGATGCGCCGCGCGGTAGGAGGACGGCGTCTCTCCCGTCAGCTCGCGGAACACGCGGTTGAAGGACGCCAGGGAATTAAAGCCGGATTCCGAAGCCACGACCTGAATGGGGATATGATCTTCGTGCAAAAGGGTCTTGGCATCTTCGATGCGGAATTCGTTGAGCAGCTTGGGCAGGCTGCAACCAAAAGCCGCATTGACAACCTTGGAGACCGTGCTTTCGGAGACCCCCGTTTCCCGCGCCAGCTCCTTGCGGCTGAAACTGTGTTCCTGATAGACCTTATCGACCTCCAGCAAATGCCGTATTTTTTCCGCCAGCTGTTTTTCCTCTGCCGAGAGGGAAGCAAGGCTGCTGCGCCCCGCATTGTTCAACTGCACGGGCGGCGGATACACGCGGAACAAAGATGTCGAGGCCAGATAAATAAAGGCGATACCGAGCGTGACCAGCAATGCCTCCGCCTCGCGCACCGCCAGCGCATCGCCCGCGCGCAGCAGGTTGATAAACAGCGCCAGCGTGTTTGTGGACAGCAGCATCATCACCAGCCAGTATCTTTCACGCCCCGATTTATGCCGCCACAGGCTGGCGAAAATATCGGTACGCAGCCACAGCGCCAGCACACACAGCGCGCCCGCCATCGCGCCGCACAGATACAGCGCGTCGAAAAAACCGCTGCAATATATCCAGCGGGTATCGCATGTACCGTCGATGCGCGTCATGCCGCCCGCCATCGCCGCCGCCAGCGGCACGGCCAGCAGCACCAGAAAATGCAGCTTGTGCGGCAGTTCCGTCATGCGCACGACCTGCAAGACCAGCAAATAGCAAAGCGGCGGCCCCATGGCCCAGCAGATCCAGATGCCCAGCCGCAGCACGGGCACAAGATCCTGCAACCGCATGGCGAATTGCAGGGCAAAGGCCGCCGTCAAAAAAACAAAATACAAAATGGGAATAAACGCCTGCCGCCAGTGCCGCGCGCGAAACACGATATAGACCAGAATAAGCACGCCCTGTGCAAAGCCGGTGATCGCCAGCCATTCAAGCAGGCTGAAAGTGGTGGCATAGTTCAGCATATCGCTAAATCCCTTCCCGCGGACCAGCATAGCACGGCGGGGGCGTTTTTAAAAATACGCCGCTTAATCCGGCTGGGGCGGGGGCAAGGTGGGCTTGCGCTTGGAATAATCGTTCTGCACGCTCATGCGGCGCAGGTTCATGATCTGTTGCACTTCCTGCGCGGGCACGCCCAGTTGCTCGATCAGATAGGCCTGCATGAAATTCACTTCATTGGGATGCAAGTCATCGGCGGTGAGCAGGATTTCCTCGACAATCTTACGGGAACTTTCCTTTTCCCCCTGCTCGCTCAGGACAAAGGCGGGCATTTGCCGCGCCCAGATCGGCAAGGTATCGCCGTCCGGATCCATTTTGGACAGTTTGTAGGCATATTCCAGCGCCCGGTCGAGATCGTTCATCCGGTGCCGCGCCAGAAAAATCGCCTGCACCAGCCAGCGCCATTTGTTGCCGACGGGAATTTGCCCCACATGCGCCAGATATTCGACGACGATACGCAAATCGTCCACAACCGGTGTCGCGCCGAAATAATAGGCGGCCATCATCGGCACGTGGTTGGAGGCGGGATCAAGCCCGTGCAACAGCCAGAACCATTTGCCAAGCTTGTTGTAATCGTAATCCTTGACCGCGACCACATTGCCGCCCGTATTGCCGAGGTTCTGCAAGGTAATGGCGCCGATGCGGAAAGAAAACTGCGCATCGCCCAGCGTCATCATGGCCGCGCCGTTCCTGGTGGGCACGGGCGGCACGCCGGCCCATTTTGCCTGCATCTGGTGCGTGCCGAGCCAGACCAGCACGGTCAGCGAAAAAGCGGCTGCCAGAAAAACATTCACCCGAAACCGCAGCGCCGCGCCGGTCATTAAAATTCCCGCCGGATGAAATCAAAGGCTGCCGCCACCAGCAACAGGGCGGTAAAAACAAGCCCCTGCACCAGAATAAATCCGTTCACGCCCAGCATCTCGACCATGCGCAGGGCATAGGCCGAAGCCTTGCCCACCATGGCAATGCTGTCCGCGCCGTCCACGCCATAGACCAGCCAGGAAGTCTGGCCCATCATATCCAGACGCGGAATGATGATGGCGATCAGCTCCATCAGGTTGTTCAGCATGTTCAGCACCATGGTTTCCGCGGGCAGCGCGGCAATGCCGAGCAACATGCCGATCAGGCGGCACAACACGTAAAAGCCGAGCGCCGCCAGCGCCGATCCTGCCGCACTGGACAGCACCATGGAAAAGAACAGGGCCACCATCGTCATCAGCACGCATTCAACGGCGATACTGAAACTCCAGACGACCCATCCGCCGGGATTGGGGCGGCCGAGGAAATAGACCGAAGCGGCAATAGCCACCGCGACGAGCAGCGCCAGAATGACAAAGGCGAAGGCATGGCTGAACAAAAACGTCATGCGCGAAATGGGGCGCGACAGCAGGAATTCGACTTCCTTCGTCTCGAAACAGCGGCGCATGTAAAAACAGCAGAAAAGCACAAGGCCGATCACGCCCAGAAAGCGCAACCCCCCCGCGCCGAAAACCAGCGCGAAACTTTCCTGTTCCGTCAGCCCCGATCCGCCGAGGAAAACGGAAACGCCCGCGCCCATGGCAATCATGAGCACGAGCGTCATCATCAGTTTATCGCGAAAGGCTGCCGTGAGGACGAACCGGACAAGCGGTGCAGAAATCATTACCGGCTCCCGTATGTCTTACATGCGTACCGGACGGCGATCCTGGCCGAAGGTGTTGTAAAGCTTGCGGTCTACATCATGCACGTTGGAGTTCGGCACGATCACGGCGCGCATGAAGATCACAAGCTCGGATTTGCGCACGTTATCCTGATGGCTGGAGAAAGCCTTGCCGATGAACGGAATTTCGGACAACACCGGCACGCCCTGGATCTCGACCGAATTGCTGTCGCGCATCAGGCCGCCCATGACCATCGTCTGGCCGGACTGCATGCGCAGGACAGAATCAATCTCCTGCACGGATACCTGCGGGATCTGGTTCGGCGGCGCATCTGCGGGGTTCAACCCGTTGAAGGCCAGCGACAGCGGAATGGTCGGATCCGACACGAAGCTTTCAATGTTCGATACGGAAGGACGCACCGTCAGCAGGATCTCGCCCGTATCGGGGTTTGCCGTCGGCACAACCGACATCAACACGCCTTCGGGAATACCCTTTTGCTCGCTGTCGATGGTGATCTGCGCGGGCAAGTCCACGGTGGCCTGCGTGATTTGCACGTCAAAGTCGAAATAGACGTTGTTCTTTGCCACGTTCACAATCGCGGGCTGGTTGTTCAAAACCGTCACGCGCGGGCTGGACAGCGCACGCACCGTACCGAAACGGCTGATCGCCTGTACGGCAACGTTCACGTCGGAGCCGGGCTGCAGCACGCCGGAGAACGTCCCCGAGGGCGTCGGCGTAATGGACGGCATGGGGAAGCTGGCGTTGAAGACGGACAGGCCCGTCAGGTTCAGGGAACCCCAGTCGATACCGGTGGCGAATTCATCGGCCAGATCAACCTGCAGCACGCGCGCCTCGATCAGGATCTGCGTGGTCGCGCGGCGGCGGAATTCGTCCAGATATTTCTTGACCAGTTTGTGCTGGCGGTCGGAGGCGAAAACCGTGACCATGCCCGATTGCTTGGTGATCGCAAAGGTCGCAGGCGCATTGGGCACCAGCGGTTCCGCGGGCGGCGTGGAAATGTTCAGCGTCGGGGAACGGCTCGGCGGCAGCGGCGCCACGCGCGGATCACCCGGCAGCGGCGGCGGTACGGAAGCCGGATCGTTCGGATCATAAGGCTGCGGCTGGGACAGCGGGTTTACGGGACGCGCCACGGGGTCTGCTGCGGTCGCCAAAGACACATAGGTATCGGAAGCCGTCAGGATCTGGTCGAGACCGTCGGAAAGCTCGGCCCACAAATCGCCGGCAAGGCTGGAGGAAACGGAGGAGCTGGAACCGCCGCCGCCGCCGCCATCCGACGTATCGCCGGCAGCGGAGCTGAGCGAGATTGCCGTGCTGATGGAGCCGCTGCTTTTACGCGTGGAGCCGATATAGTCCACCATATAGGTTTTGACGTAGGGGCGATCGAGTTCGACGCGCAGGACTTCGTTTTCGTATTTGTAACGCAGGCCGGACATTTCGCAGATGCGGTCGATGACCTGGTCGAAGGGTTTTTCACGCGCGGTGAAAATAATGGAACCGCGAATTTGCGGATCGAGTTCGATATCCACATCCGCCTGATGCGCGAGTTCAAACATCAGGTCGCGCAAGGAAACCGTCTGGTTCACGGAAACCGTCACCAACGGCGATGGCAGTTTCAGTTCCGGCGGCGTGGCCACAACGGGCTGGAAATCCGGAATGGAGGATTCTTCCTGCGCCGGCAAATAACCGGGCGCAAAGGCATCGCGGTAGGATTGCTGGTCAAGTTCCGCCGCACGGTCGTAATCCTTGAACTGGTTCTTGGCCAGCTGGCAGCTGCTGAGGAAAGCCACAAAACCTGCCGCCATCACGGCACGGGCGAAAGGATGGCGGGTGCGAAAGAAAGATTGAGCCATTACAATGAAATCCGGTGCAAAGAAGTTGTTAATGGAAACGCAAGGGCGCGCAAGGCGCCGCAACGCCTGAGCTGCGGCCCAAGACATTGTTACAGAGAGAGTTTGGACGTGTCAATGTTCCCCATGTCCTTGGAACCACTGATCTTGTATTGCTGGATTTTCATTTTCATATCCGTTTGGATATCCGCCTCGTCGATAGCCGTTTTTTCCGAAATAACGCCATCGGCAAAGAGCTGGAAAAGCGACTGGTCGAAGGACACCATCCCCGTTGCCTTGCCGTTTACCAGAACTTCCTTGATCTTGGTTGTCTCCCCTTTCAGGATCAGCTCGCGGATCAGGGCCTCGTTCAGCAAAATCTCCAGCGCCACGACCATCCCCCCGTCCAGCGCGCGGACAAGACGCTGCGCGATAATGGCGCGCAGGTTCATGGAAAGGGCGATGCGCACCTGATGCTGGCGCTCTTCGGGGAAGAGGTTGATGATGCGTTCGATCGCCTGCGAGGCGTTATTGGTGTGGATGGTCGCAAGGCAAAGGTGCCCCGTTTCCGCGGCAGCCAGCGTTTGCTCCATCACCTCCGCATCACGCACCTCGCCCACCAGAATCACGTCCGGCTTCTGGCGCAGCGCGTTCTTGAGCGCGACGTTATAGGATGTCGTATCGATACCGACCTCGCGCTGGGTGATAATGCCCTTGGCATGTTCGTGGTAATATTCGATCGGATCTTCGATGGTGATGATATGCCCGCCTGCCGTGCGGTTGCGGTAATCGACCATGGAGGCGAGCGTCGTCGATTTACCCGAGGACGTCACGCCCGAGACCATGATCAGCCCGCGTTTTTCCAGCGCGAGTTTTTCAAGGATTTTCGGCAGGCGCAGCTGCTCGAAACTCGGGATCTTGCTGGTGATGCGGCGGATCACCATCCCCGTATGCTGGCGCTGGCGCATGACGTTGACGCGGAAGCGGCCTTCCTTGCCCATGTCGAAGGCAAGGTTCAGTTCCATGTTGGAATCAAATTCACGCCGCTGACGGCTGGTCAAAACCTCGTTCAGCATGGCCTGCACGTCTTCTTCTTGCAAGACCTGCTCGCCCATCGGCAAAAGATCGTCCTTGATGCGCAAGGTGGGGGCGACGCCGACCGTCAGGTAAAGGTCGCTCGCCTCTTTCTTGATCATCTCGTTCAGATATGCGTAGATCGCAACGCCGCTCAAAAGGAATAACCTCCGTCATCTTCGCCGCCTTCGGCGGGGGCTGCCGGTTGCTGCGGCTGGGGCGCCACCGGCGGCGGCGCTTTTTTCATGCCGCCCAGCAACGGGCTTTTCTTGGGTTGCGGCGGCGGCACGGCCTGTTGCGCGCCGCTGCCTGTAACGCTGTTTGCCTGTTCGTCCGTATCCTCCGCACCGCTCTTGAGCGCATCATGCGCCGTTTGTTCGGTGATCAGGCCGCTGACCACAAGGTCGTTCACGGAATCTTCCATCGTCTGCATCCCGTAGCGCGAACCGGTCTGGATCATGGAATAGATCTGCGCCAGCTGGTTTTCACGGATCAGGTTGCGCACGGCGTTCGTGCCCACCATGATCTCATGCGCGGCAACGCGGCCGCCGCCCACGCGGGGCAACAGGGTCTGGGCGATAATGCCCTGAATGGAACTCGACAACATCGCGCGGACCATTTCCTTTTCCGCGGCGGGGAACACGTCGATGATACGGTCGATGGTTTTGGATGCGGTGTTGGAGTGCAGGGTACCGAACACAAGGTGGCCCGTTTCCGCCGCCGTCAGTGCAAGGGAGATCGTTTCATGGTCGCGCATCTCCCCCACCAGAATGATGTCCGGGTCTTCACGCAGCGCGGATTTAAGCGCGCGGGCGAAGCTTCGGGTATCGTTCCCCACCTCGCGGTGGTTGACCAGCGCCTTTTTCGACGGGTGGAAAAATTCCACCGGATCCTCCACCGTCAGGATATGCGCGGCATAGTTTTCGTTGATGTGGTTGATCATGGAGGCGAGCGTCGTGGACTTACCCGAACCGGTCGGCCCCGTGACCAGCACAAGGCCTTTTTCCAGCTCGGCCAGACGGCGCATCACGGGTGGCAGGTCAAGCTGCTCCATGGTCGGAATTTTGGTCGGAATCACGCGCAAAACGGCGGCGGAACCGGCGCGGTTCGTAAAGGCGTTCACACGGAAACGGGCATCGGCGCCGAGAGAAATGGCAAAGTCGTGCTCCAGCTCCCGCTCGTAAATGGCGCGCTGTTCCTCGGTCATGATCGAGAACAGCATGGCGCGGATCTGGTCGCTGGTCAGCGGGTCTGTTTTAATGCGCTGCAATTCGCCGTCGATACGCACGATCGGCTGGTTGTTGCCGCTCAAGTGAAGGTCGGAGCCCTTGTTGTCGAGCGTGAATTTGAGAAGTTCGGTAATTTCCACGTGATGTGTCCCCCTCTGCGCAGCACCTCAGTTATTGCGGATAACCCCCTGAGAAAAATCCTGATTCCGCATATTCAAGATTAAAGGCAGAAACTGAAAAAAGGGTAAATAATTTTTTCATCTTTTCGTCACGCACACCGCGCCGCCGCTTGCCGTTTCGCCTATATGGTAACGAAATAGGGCGTCCAGCGGCATAACACAGCGACAAAGGCCAGCACCAGCGCGGGGCCGAAGGGAAAAACCTTTTCACCCGTCCATTTTCGCCAGAAAAGCGCCAAAAACACCCCGAAACCGCCCGAAAAAAACATAAACCATGCCGCCATCGTCGCATCCAGCCCGAGCCAGATACCCGCGGCGGCAAAGAACTTTACATCGCCAAGACCGAGGGCTTCCTTGTTCATCACCCATAAAAACACCTGCCGCAGCCCCAGCGAAAAAAAGCCGTAAAGCGCCGCGCCGCCGAGCGCTTCCAACCCCTTTTCCGTCAGGAATTGCGGCGGGTTGAAGGACGCCAGCGCGGCGACAAGCACCGCCAGCCCCCCCAGAAGCGCAACAGCAAGGTTCAGCTTGTCCGGGATGATCTGATGCGCGAAATCGATGCCGATAATCGCCGCCAGCACGGCAGAGAGCGCAAACAGGCAAAGCCCCAGCACCGTAAAGCCGTACATGAAATAAAACGCCAGACAAAAGACCAGGGTCAGCAATTCCACCAGCGGATAACGCCAGCCGACAAAACCGCCGCAATAACGGCAGCGTCCCTTCAGGCATATCCATGACAGCAGCGGCACCAAATCCCGCACGCCCAGATCGTGGCCGCACTGCGGGCAGGCAGAGCGTTTTTTGGAGATCAGGGAAATGCCGCGCGGCAGGCGATAGACCATCGCCGTTGCGAAACTGCCCAGGCAAAGCCCCAGAAAAACCGTCAGCGCGAAAAAAAATGCTTCCGGCACCTCTGCCGGCATGTCCGGCGTCATGGGCGTTTATCGCATCGTCGCCAGACGGCGGCGGATGGCCTCCAGCGGCAACGGTTCGGTCAAACGGCCTTCGGCGTGCAGCTGGAGAATGCGGCGGTACATGGTGGATGCCATGTTTTCCTGCCCCAGACGGTCATAAAGCACGGCCTTGTTGTAATAGACATAGGCATTGCCGGGCGACAGGGCTTCGGCCATCTCCAGATACTGCAAGGCCGCGTCATAGTTTTTCAGGCTTGCATGGGCCGTGCCCAGCTGCGCGACGATATCCGCGTTATAGGGATAAACGGTGCGCAGCTCTTCCAGCTTTTCCACCGCCAGCGCGGGGTTGGAAGCCTTCAGGATGCCCAGCATGTTCGTCAGCGCTTCCAGATTTTTCGGATTGGCGGACAAAACGACTTCATAGGCGGCAAGCGCCTCATCCGTGCGGCCGACCTGTTGCAGCGCCAGCGCGCGGCCCATCATCACACGCTCGTCACGCGGATAATCTGCCGCCAGCGCATCGAAAAGCTCCACGGCGGCGCCGAAACGGCTTTCCATCAGCGCCTGACGCGCGACTTTCAGGCGGGTATCCAATTCACCCGCCGCATGGTCTTTGCGCACGACGATATATGTATCGGGCAAGCGGCGCACGATGGCCGGTTCGCCCAGAATTTCCGTGGCCGTCTTGCCTTTGGCCGCGGGATCGGAAGCCGTGGCAGGCGCAGGCGCGCTCAACTGGTCCAGCATGGCGGCGTTTTCAACAATGGCCTTTTCCGCTTCGGACGGCGCCGATGCCGGTGCCGGTGTTGCCGCATTGGCCGTTTCCGTCATCGCGGGCGGTACGGCATCCGCGCCCGTGGCGGCAACGACATCGGACATATCAGGCATCGGCAGATCGGCCACAGGCTCGCCTGCGGTACGCGCCGCCATTTCGGCGAAGCCGGGAGCCGCTTCCGCAGGCGCAGCTTCCGTGGCCGGCGCATTCGGGGGGGCAGGCGCGTGCCGCGCCAACGGTTTGGCGGGGGCGG
>Ga0182793_1002657_pt1 | contig 10086 bp, 14 predicted proteins | sample Passage237A_FD_130498 | JGI IMG/M metagenome (GOLD analysis project Ga0182793, IMG submission 130498) | Cellulose adapted compost microbial communities from Newby Island Compost Facility, Milpitas, CA, USA - Passage2 37A (version 2) (version 2) ...
AAAATACAAATACCCACCCGAGGGTCAGGAAGAGGCCGTCGTCCTCGTGCTCCAGCAGGCCGAAACTTTGGCTGATGAGTGGAGCAAGGATTGATTCGGACCGGCGCCGCGTCCTCCGCCCTCCTCCCCCCATATCCTCAACTAACCTACCCATGAGCGACCTTGTTTCCCGCATTCAACGCGATCTCCGGACGTTATCGCGGGTGGCGAAGGTGCGTGGATAAACGCATTCGAGTTTGAGGGTGCTCCAGGCCGATTCCTTGGCGGCATTATCGTAGCAGTTGCCGCGGCGGCTCATGCTGGGGATCGCGCCTATCGCGTGAAGCTTCTGGCGGTACGCCTCGCTGGCATACTGGCAGCCGCGGTCGGTGTGGATGATCAACCCGGCTGGTGCTGCTTTTCAAAAAACGTCGCCACAATCCACTCAACGCCCAGCTCATCTTCACCACCCACAACACCGACATCCTCGACGATTCCATCCTCCGCCTTTCCGAGATTGCCCTCGTCCGCAAGACCGTCGCCAACGGCACCCTCGTGCGCCGCTTGGCGGACCTGAAAGACGACGGCGAAGACATCCGCTACGTCACCAACTTCCGCAAACAATATCTCGCCGGCTTCTACTCCGGCGTGCCGCATCCGGCGCTTTGATTCCCCTCAATGCCCGTCACGCGTCACCTCATCGTTTGCGAAGGAGAGTCCGAGTGGACCTACCTCCAGCGCTTGCAATGCTCCCCCGCTCGCGTCCGACAAGTGTGCTGGACCGTGGGCGTTTCCGGCATCTTGATTCACCGGCCATGTCGAAACGCCAAAGGGATTATCCGCCGAGCGTTCTCAAAGGAACGTAACTTCCGCGATCTTCGCTTTGAGTGGAGCGAAAAGAAACAGCGGTTTCGGCAGGTGTTCGATGCCTTCTGCCACAGGTGGAACCTTTATGGAATGGAGAAAGACAGGCCTCTGATCATGAAGATCACGGTAAACCCAACCCCGCACGGCACCATGATCTTCATCCCACGATGCTGGAGCTTCGACGGACGCCGAGACTTGGCGTGGAAGGAGATTTCCCTACTGCACAAGGCCCACGGAGCAGCGCGGCAAGGACCCAAGTTAAGCGCAGCGCGGCAACAAAAGCAGCGAGAAAAAGAGGCGGCAAAATACTGGGTGGCGGTTGCGCAATCCCTTCAACTCCGTGGTGATCGGCGCGAGGAATTCGTACTGAAGAAGCTGGGAAAGGACCCACGGACAGACCGGAGTTATCTGCGGCGGCTGAAGAACTTAAATTAGGCGGTTGGTTAGGTTAGCCTGGCTGAATGAGCTCTGCATCCATTTGTGCGAACGATGACCGCCCCGTTCCCGATAAAAGCGCTCACTCGCCCGCCCTGCCCTGGGTGGTCAGGAAAGACGCGCGACCGGTTGGGCATCCCCCGGAGCCCCCGCCGGGCCGTTAAAAACCGCCCGGCTCCGCGATAGATCGATCACGATGTGATGGGGAATTTCCGCGCCCGGATCACACCCTGGATTCAAGCACCAGGTCCGTCCCACTTTCGAAACCCAGCTGACCCGATCGTGAACGTGTCCCGACAGCACCAGCCGGGGGCCGGCGCCGCTGCGGCACAGTTCGCCGAGCGCAAAATCACCGAAATCGCCCCCGCCCCGGGCGAGGCTCACCGGCGAAAGATCCGGCGGCGCGTGCATCAACCAGATTTCATCCGGACCAGCCGCTGGCGGCACGGCGCCCATCCAGGGAAAAACGCGGAAACGATACCCTTCGATTTCAAAGATGTCTCCATCCAGCCAAAGCAGGGGCCGCCTCAGGTCCTGCATCCACTTCGCATCCGCCAAACGGTCGTCGTAAGCGGCGAAATGGTCATGATTACCCGAACAAATCGCCACCGGCACCGTGATTTGGCGGATGCGGGCAACCACCCGTTCGATTTGACCCGCCGGAAGGCGATAAGGGTTCAGGTCGAGCAGGTCGCCGGACAAACATACCAGATCGTAGCCCGGACTCTGCTCGACGATCCAGCGACAGGCGGCGTCCGAGGCATGAAGATCGGTGCAGTGAAGGATACGCATGAATGATAATTTTCCGCTCCGCGGGGCGCCTGGTGCTTAGAAAAAACGGATGCCGGCCGCACGCAACAGCCATCGCCCGGCCGCGTAGATCGTCCGGCCGAGCAGATAGCCAAGTGCCACCCGGGAAACTGAACCGGGGAAGGAGTTTCGAGGCGACCGGCTCATCGTCACTGAGTAGAGAATCGCCGGTCTATGGCGTCGGCATTTTCCTCGGCCCGGCGCACGATTCGCTTGGCGAGGTAGGCAACGCCTTTGTCATCATCGTCCTGCTCGCGCCAGACCGGCAGGTTCAAAAAAGAAACCAGGCGCGGCTGATCCCACCATTGGTCCCCCAGGTTTCTCAAGATTCGCCCAACCCCGGGAGCCACTGCCAGCGTGCGGGAATGGACCCAAAGCGGTGCGACGCCATCGGTAAATGCCACCAAGCCGGTGACTCCTCGCATGGAGAATATTCTGGCCACCATCCTGGACGCCGATCCTTCGCGAGGACTGACAAAATGGGTCTCGTTCGCGAATTCACCACGGCCGGGCGGCAGGGCCAGCGTCACCTCCCGGCGGCGCTCGAGCGCAAGACAACTATCGCCCACTTGAATGATCCCGGCGTAGCGGCTTCCCACGACCGCAACCGCCAAAGTGAATTCCAACGCGTCCGCGGTTAATGCGTGTATTCGCGCCAGGTCCTCCTGTCGTTTCACCAACGCCTGATACAGAGTTTCGGCAAACTGCTGCCAGCGTGCTGCCCGCACCTCGGCGGGAAAATTGCCCGTGTCGAGACACGGAGCCAGGATCGCCTCGCATTGGTCCACTGTGGCGGCGACGCAATCCGGCGCGGCGCGAGCGCCGATTTCGCTATGGTCTGAACTGCCGCGGCCATCCGCCACGAGCACGACAGGCCTCGGCGCCAACCGGGCATAAGCGGCATCCTGACCGGCGTGGGCGTCCATTTGGTGGCGGCGACTGGCAGTCGCCACCGATCCGCAGGTCCATCGTCGCCACGCACATCGTTGGGTTACGTCGGCTGTCATGATTTATTCAGTTGGCGACCACGGAGCCAAGCGAGGCCGGCAATCCGACCGGTTGCCGGCTCGAAGTCGCGCTGCGGCTCTCCGCCTTGAGGCTGGCAGACAGCCAGCGGAAAAACGGCGCGAATTCCAGTGTGCCGATTCGCCGCGGTTCGATCGTGCTGCATGCCGCCAGCGCGGGAAGATCAGCATGAGCGCCCAATGCGATGCACAGCACCGTCCACCCGTTGGCCGAAAGTTCCTTCAGTTCTGCTGCGGCTTGCTGCCAGTCGTCAGTCGGGTGTCCGTCCGACATGAGGATGACCCACGGCCGGTAGTTCGGAATCGCGTGCTGCCGGTAGAGCTGGACCTGCTCTTTGATGGTTTGAATGGCCGCACGGATCGCCGCCCCGAGGGGCGTATCCCCCTCCGCCACCAATTGCCCGGGCGCATCCGTTGGAGCGACCATTTTCTGGGAAAACGGCACGGCTTGCACCACCCGCCCACCGAACGTGAAGACCGACGGACTGACCCGCAGCGAGGCCAGAGGGTCACGGGCGATTTCTTTATAAAACATACGAACGGCTTGCTGCAGTTCGGTGATCGCCGCCCCTTGCATGCTGCCACTCGTGTCCAGCACAAGGGCAACCGGGCAGCGCGCCTGGGGGTTGTCGGCAAACAACTCAATATTATCGTCCACGACAATGGTCGCTGAGTGATTCATAATAGGAATGATTAGTTACTGGGGAGAATCTGGTAATATTCGCGAAGGGCGGACACCCATTCGCCAAACGATGGGCGCGCGTTGATGTCCATACTGTGCCCCTGAATCACGGTTCGCTTTATCAAGGCGGCGATCCGGGGAGAGAGTGCTCGGTAACGCGAATAGATAGGGTCTGAGGTGGCGGCGGTTGCCACGCCCTTGGGCCCGACAAAGAAGCGCCCGCGAAGAATATTTTCCTCCGGCGACCCGCCCCCCTTGACCTGATAGGCGTGCGCGCCGCGACAGAGTATGCTGAAGAAAAACAGCGCGGCGGAGAACCTGAACTGCGACGGCCCGAGGCTGCGCTGACGTGCGGGTTTCGCCAATACTTCGGGGGAGGAAAACTCCGGCGTATAAACGCGGGAGGGGAAAATTTCGCCTCCCGCCCGCAGTTGAAACGAATCGCAGTCAATGCAGCAGGTTTCCGCGTCCGCGGGCCGGGTGAGAAAATTACCCAGATTAAAATCTCCGATGTAGACATCCCTGGCCTCAAGCAACCGGCAGACGGATGCCAGATCGTGGACTACGCGGCACACATGTCTCTGCGTCCACAGCGGCAGATCTCGCTTCATCATGATTTCTGCGCTCAGCGGCACCAATGTCACGCCTTCCACCCGTCGCATGGCATAGCCGACAATCCTTCCTTTGCCGTTGAAAACCGCCGCCTGCGGCCACGCGAGAAGGCGGTGCTGACGAAGCTCAGTGTCCGCGGCCAGCATCGCCCGCACCTTGCGCTCGCGTGCTCGCTCATCCTCCGCGGGCGCCGGATGGTAGACCTTGATGAGCGTCCTCCCATCTGAGCAGGCCGTGAAGACTCTGCCTTCTGCGCCTTCAGCGATCATCCGGCCGGGCAGAATACGCGCCCCGACGGCATCGAATAGTTGTGGGGATGACCTGGTCATGACCGCTCAGCTTTCGATTTTGGTGCCAGAAACAATAGATAGTCCCGGACACGCCTTTCTGGCGCGGCGCCCCCGCCGGTGCCGCAGCACCAGCAACCGGCTCAGCAGCGTCTCGAGGACGCGGAAGCCGCCACTGCGAAAATCGATATCCTCATCGGTGATGGCGTATCCCACCTCCCGCGCCAGCGACGCAATGCCGGAGGTCTTCAAGAGACCGCTGATTTCGTCGAGGCCGGGATAGCCAAGGATCAGAAGGTCGGCGCTGAACCGCGCCAGAAGTTCCGGGCTGATCAGCCGGGAGCGCCGGATATCCGCGGCTGTGACTGCCGGGGAGACGATTCCCGGCGTATTCGAGAAACCAATACGCGGTGTGGCCGCTCGCGCGAAAACTTCCTGCCAGGTCCCGGACCCGACGATATACAGACAACTGCGCACCTTGTTCTCCAGGAAGGCGCAGGTGATGGCAGGATCTTTGGCGCGCGGCCGGTCCTCGAGCGCGAGATACGAATGGATCGGAAAAACGCCATCCAGAGCACTCCACAAATCTGAGAAGATCGACGCTCCCCACTCATTGCCCGGTATCATCCCGACACCGTCACCCGTAAACTTGTCCAATTCGTCGATGTGCCAAAGCACCCGTTCGTGCAGCACCAGAAGATCGAGAATCTGAAACAGGGATGCTCTCACGCGCGATGCACCCTGCGGCGCCAGATCACCCCGCTGCGTTCTCCGATAATGGGCTCCCAGAATTTCGGCACACTTGGCGACCAGCATCGACTTGCCCGAGCCGGTGGGAGCGCACAGCAGCGGAAACAAACGAGGCCGAATGGAACCCGATGGCCTGTCTCTTTGGCTGAAGACGAGTTCACCCGACTCCACGCAATGTTCGATCACCGCCCGCTGCTGCCGGGTAAGCACAGGCGCGCTGTTCTCCCGCCGTGCCCTCGCAACGCCTAAAGGTCCGGTCCCCTTGGAAACTGGTTCTGAATGTATCATGGTCGCAAAATAGATAGCGACCGGAGAATTCCACGTCCGCGGCGATCCCGTGCAGCCAGGCCAATCCCTGACTTTTCCAGCATCCCTGAAAACAACAGACAGCCTGACAAAGTACTATGGACACACCAGATGACGCGCAAGGTTTGCGAGAGAACTATTAAGTCTGGAGTCCGCCCAGCGCGGGGGTGTCCACCTTCATCGCAGGGAAAGCACTCACGATATATTGCCGCTCCCGGCACCTCAGCTTTTATGGAAAGTATTTTATATAAAATTGCAGCCGGTTGTAGGAGCGTATCTGCGCCAGCCAACGTCAGTTCACGGCCGCGCCAGGGCGGGCTTCCGGGGAGCAAACGCGGCCCCCGTGTGGTGTCCGGCAGCCCGCCGGACACGGCTCGGTCCGGCCGCTGTTCACTTCAAACCACGCTCAATCGGATGATGACGAACAACGCGCCGGGACGGCGCGTTCCACCCGTTCGCTAGGCGCTCGCGGCTACACCCGGGCAGGGGCTTTTATTCATCAGTGTCCGTCGCGCGCATCAGTGGTTAAAAACGGATCGAAAGTGCCTGGTCGGCGAAGGGATCTCGGCGTAAAGCCGCCCCCGTAATTGGCCACAGTTTTATTTTAACCGCTTTGGGTCGTGCGATTGCATGGCCGGTTTCCAACGCGGATCGGGCAAGAGTCAGGCCCGCGAGTTTTCGACCAGAGCGCACCCGCAGGGAGAGACGCGGACTCACCAGCCTGCATCCAGCGGACTCCGCACGCCGATCCCCGGCTTCTTCATCACATGCAGATAAATCTGCGTCGTCTCCACGCTCTGGTGGCCGAGCAGTTCCTGCACCGTGCGGATATCTGTCCCACTTTCCAATAAATGCGTCGCGAAACTATGCCTGAGCACATGCGGCGTCACCCGCTTGGTAATCCCGGCGCTGGCTGCGGCGCGGCGGATCGCGTTTTGAAAAGTTCCCTCCAGCACATGGTGCCGCCGTTTCAGCCCTGAAGCCGGATCGCGCGCCAACTCGCGCGACGGGAAAAGCCACTGCCAGGTCCACGTCTCACCAGCGCGGCTGAATTTTCGTCCGAGCCCTTCCGGCAGCCACACGCCGGTCACCTGCTCCGCACGGTCCTTTTCGAAAAGTTGTTTCAGCCTGCTCACATGCTCCTCCATACGTGCTCGCAACCGCTCCGGCATCACGGTCACCCGGTCCTTGTTTCCCTTGCCGGCAAAAACTTTCAACTGACCGCGCTCCATATCCAGATGATGGATTCGCAGGCGCAACAGCTCCATCAGCCGCAACCCGGCCCCATACATCAACTCCGCCATAAGCTGCGTCGTTCCCGATAGTTTTTCGAAAAGCCGCCGGCACTCCTCCCTCGTCAGCACTGTCGGCACCGTCTGCCGCGTGCGCGCCCGCTTGAAGTCAAATTGCCCCAGATCGCGCTTGAGCCCCTCTTGCAGGAAAAACACCAGCGCATTGAGCGCCTGCTTCTGCGTCGACGGACTCGCACGCACCTCAATCGCCAGCCGCGATAGAAACCGGGCCACATCATCACCCGTCGCCGCATACGGCGATTTGTCCACAAGCTGCCCGGCGAAACGAGCCGCCCACATCCGGTAAGTCTGCTCCGTCCGCCATAAAAGGCCCTTCCTGCGAAGCGCACCGATCAAGTCTCTCTCCCAATCGGCCCCACCCAAATCCTCCACCGCCAGCTTGGTCGGATCCATCGAACGCCGCATCGGTGACGGCTGACGCGCGGCCTGCGCCGCAGCGGCGCGGAAAAACCAACGAAGTGCCTCGCGCAGTCCCTCCAGCCGGCAATTGGCTTGTTTTTCGCACCGCTCGATATACTGCTTCGCCAAGACAACAGTCGCGGGAGAATAAGAAGTCTTACAATGTCGCAAAAATCCACTGATCGCCGCCGTGTACGCAGCCCTCTCGGACGCGCGCACGACCCGGCCCAGTGCTTCCTCCCAATCTGGAAACGACACAGCCGCGCCATCGCGCCAAATTTTCCCGCCTGGCAACCCCATACTCGAAGTTGAGCTCTGCCAAGTGACCGCACGCAATCCTGTTTTTTGTTAAAAATCCCCCAGCATCCTCTCCCGATTAAACTTACGATGACATCGCTACCCCACCCCTCCCCCTCCCAGTCCCGAAACCTCAACCCCGGCAAAGCTCAACTGAGTTGATGCCAATAACACTGATCGGCGGAAGAAAGATGAATCCCACCTTACGATTTCTCGCGTCCGTCGTCCTCATTGCCGCCCTTATCTGGGCCGCCCGTTGGCTCGACCGGAAGTGGCGCGCGAAGCATCCAGAAGAGAAGCCGTTCGCGTGGGGGTATTTTCAGGCACTTTGCTTCTTCCCCGCCGGACTTCTGTGGTTTGCGATGCCCTTTTACTATGGCACGCTCTCTTGGTCCCTCGCCATTGCCATCGTGGTTTATGGCGGCCTCGGATCATTTGCCGGGTATACGCTCATCAAAGAGAAGAAGCGTTGGGCGTGGTGGTTCGTCGTGATCGCCCAGTTGAATTTCCTCACCTGGATCATCGATTTCTATTACGGCAGCAATCGCTGGAAGGAGTTTCGATGAGAAAGAAGAAGGCCGATCCAGCCGGCACAGACAACGACCGGGCTGCGCCCGGTCGTGTCTGACCTCAATCGTTGGGCAAAAGACAATGAAGCGTTGGCTTCACACTGAGTTCCAGGACACATTTCCTGTCGCGTGCATCATGAAGCACCGCCTCCCGCGTCTTTGGATGCGAGTGCATTCATTGCCAAATTCTAAGCGCTATCCGGAAAGCGACGAGGAGCGTGACATCATCTTCTCGCGATACGCGCTATTCGGAACGGCGCTGCTCGGCGTGAAGACGCCGTGCTACATTGTCCGCTCGCAGTTTCATGATGCAGAGCTCGACGCAAAGGCGCGAGGATCGCTCGATTGGGAGCCGCTTCCGGCTGTCCGGGAATCCGAAGATGAAGAGCCAGATGGTGGTGTTTGGCATTCGTGGTGCGCAGAAGTTGTCTGGCAGCCAGATAGATTCCGCGGACTGCTGCTCGACGTTGCAGAAGAGCAAGATTCCGGCGTTTCCTTCGTTGCGAAGTCGTCTGGTAATATGTTCGCACCCTATGACGGAGGTTCGGATGGTTTCAGTTTCGACTTAGCTTTGCTCAAGCGATTGAAGCACGAGTTTGAACCATGGCTTTCCCCGCGCGACGACGGTTTATGAAAAAAGAGCCCAACCAGTCGATACAGCCAACGCCGGGAATGCGCTCCTTTTCGATTTTGAAGTCGCCAGCCCGGCGCGGCTGACCAGTGATCGTTCGGCAGAATAATGAGGCTCATTCTTTTTATATCTGTATTGGCTTTCCTCGTTGGCTGCGCAGCGCTCGAGCCCTTTTCGCGAGACCCCGCTACTGCGAAGGACGAGATTGTCGCGCTCATTCCGGAGGGCACACCGCTGGAAGAAGCAAAAGCGCGTATGGAGGCTAAGGGTCTGAAGTGTCAGGTGCGCGATGATCTAGACCCAGCACGCACTGTCTACCTCTATGGATCTACCGACAGACTGGCTATGCCAATGGTTCGACGTGGTTGGCTCGTGCGGTGGGAGGTGAGAGAAGGTCGGGTATATGCACCCTATGTTGGGGTCGACCTAACAGGCCCATGAAGAAAGCCGAACCAGTCGATACAGCGCAACGCCTCGACGGGGTCCGTTTCAATTTCGAGTCGCCAGCTCGGCGTGGCTGACCAGTAATCGTTGGGCAAACAATGAGACCACTTCTGGTAGTTATGATCGCGATGACGGCGCTTGTGTGTCGCGCAGGTGATTCGAACTTACAGGCCTTTTTAGAGCAGCGCGGCAATCCTCTCGCCGTCGTGAGTGGATTTAAGAAGGAAGAAAAGAAGCTCCGCACTGTCTCGTTGTTCGGCATGAATCAGAGCGCGCTCGGTGCTCTCAAGGAGTCAAAGGAGCGCGTGCTCGTCTACAGCTCAGATCCCAGATTTGACCGAGCCATCGGATATCATTTTCAGGACTTGGCGGATCCTGCGGCACATGTCGGCTGGACCATGTTCGCGACCATGGGATCGGGGACGACATTGGAGCTAATTCGATTTTCCGCAGAGGGCCGTCTGGTAGATCAGACAAGGCTGGTAGTTGATGTCGCCTATCTCGAAGAAGGTACCGAGGGGAATTTGGTCCGGATGAAACCAGAGAAGAAAGAGCCCAACCAGTAAGGATGAGAAGGCGTCGACAGGCCGTGCAACGCTCGTGAGCGGAGCCGGTCGAAAGGCGCCTTATGACCTCGAACAATAAAACACCCACGACAGGACTTACGATCGGTTTGGATT
>Ga0182793_1002669_pt1 | contig 10060 bp, 9 predicted proteins | sample Passage237A_FD_130498 | JGI IMG/M metagenome (GOLD analysis project Ga0182793, IMG submission 130498) | Cellulose adapted compost microbial communities from Newby Island Compost Facility, Milpitas, CA, USA - Passage2 37A (version 2) (version 2) ...
CCCCCGCAAAGATCCCCAAAAAAAAACCCTCCGCCCCCTCCCTGAAAACCGCCCCCCCGCCCCTTTTCCCCGGGCCCCCGTTCCATCCCCTCCTCTTGGGTCCGCCCGAGCCTTGCCTCCACCCACCTTCTCACTCGAACCCACCCGCGGCGCGCGCCGCGGCGCGCGCCGCGCCCCTCTCCCCGTCCCCACTCCCCCGCCCCAACCCGGCCCTTTCGGAGCCCCCCCCCCCCCCCGGGGCCCCCCCCCCCCCCCCCCCGCCCCCCCCCCGGGCGGGGCGGGGCGCGGGGGGGGGCCGGCCCGCCACGACGACGACCATCTCCCCGCGCGGCTCGGTGCGCGCCCATGCGGCGAGCTCTGCGAGCGAGCCTCGTCGCGTCTCCTCGTGCGTCTTGGTGATCTCGCGCGAGACCGAGGCCTGACGCTCCGGGCCGAACGCCTCCGCCATGTCGGCGAGCGTCTCGGCGAGGCGATGCGGGGCCTCGAAGAAGACCATCGTGCGCGGCTCTCCCGTGAGCGCGGCGAGCGCCGAGCGCCGCTCGCCGGCCTTGCGCGACAGGAATCCCTCGAAGCAGAAGCGGTCGGTGGGCAGCCCGGACAGGGCCAGCGCGGCGAGCACCGCGCTCGGCCCCGGCAGGACCTCGACGGCGACGTCGGCCGCGACGGCCTCGCGCACCACGCGCAGTCCCGGGTCGGAGACTGTGGGCATCCCGGCATCGGACACGACCACGACGGTCGCGCCGGAGCGCGCGCTCTCGACGAGGGCGCGGGCCGACTGGGCCTCGTTGTGGTCATGCACCGCGACGACCTTGCCCGCCACCTCGATGCCGGCGCGGCGCGCGAGGTCCCGCAGCGCGCGAGTGTCCTCCGCGGCCACCACGTCGGCGGTCGCGAGCGCCTCCCACAGGCGTGCCGAGCCGTCGCGCACATTCCCGATGGGCGTCGCGGCGAGCACGATGCGTCCGGCCATGTCTCCAGCGTGGCACAGCCTCGTCGCCGCGGGCCGTGTCACCGCCAGGGCCAGCGCGGTCGCGCAGATTAGGCTCGGTCCGTGATCGAGCGCGTGTGGCGGTGGCGGGCGGCCCTCATGGTCGCCCTCGTCGGCACCGTCGCCGCCGTCCTGCGCTTCGCCGCGCTGCAGTACCCGCCCGTGCTGGTCTTCGACGAGGTCTACTACGCGCGCGGCGCCTATTCGCTGCTCGCGCTCGGCTACGAGGGCGACTGGGGCAAGGACGAGGGCACCTTCGCCGAGGGCGACTACTCCCGTCTGAGCACGCAGGGCGACTACGTGGTGCACCCCATGGTGGGCAAGCTCCTCATCGCGCTGGGCATGAAGGTCGCAGGCGTCACGCCGTTCGGCTGGCGCTGTGCGGCGGCGGTGTTCGGCACGCTGACCGTGATCGTCGTGGCGCTCCTGGCGCGCTCGATGCTGCGCTCCACGCTGTGGGGCGGCTTCGCGGGACTGCTCCTCGCGGTGGACGGTCAGGCCATCGTGCTGTCGCGCACCGCGCTGCTCGACGTCTTCCTCGGCTTCTTCGTCACGCTCGGGCTCGCGCTGCTGTGGCTCGACCGCATGCGGCTGAGACGCCGCCTCGCCGCCGCGCCCGATGTCGGGGAGGCCTCTCGCGCCCCGCGCATCGGCCCGCGGTGGTGGCGGTGGGCGGCGCTCGTGGCGTTCGGCCTGGCGGCCGGGACCAAGTGGTCGGGCCTGTACTTCGCAGCGGCCTTCCTCGTGATGTCGGTGGCATGGGAGGCGATCGACCGCCGCGCCGCCGGGCGCAGGCACTGGCTGCGGGAGACGGCGCTGCGCTCGGCCGTGCCCGGAGCCGTGGCCTCGGCGGTCGTCATCCCCGCCGTCTACCTCGCCACATGGGCCAACTGGTTCCTCACGGACGGCTCGTACTACCGCACCTGGGCGGCGACGCACCCGGAGAAGCGGATCGCCTGGATGCCCGAGGCGCTGCAGTCGCTCGTCGAATACCACCGGGCGATGCTCTCGTTCCACAGCTCGCTCACGTCCGAGCACCCGTATGAGTCTCATCCGAACAGCTGGCTCGTCCAGTTCCGTCCCACGGCGTTCCACTTCCAGGACGTCGTGACGGACTGCGGCGCCGAGCGCTGCGTGAGCGCCATCACCGCGCTGGGCAACGTCGCGATCTGGTGGGCCGGCGTCGCGGCCCTGTGCTGGGCGGTGTGGCGGCTCGTGATCAAGCGCGACCCCATGGGCCTGTGGATGTCCGTGGGCGTGCTCGCCGGCTGGCTCCCGTGGGTGCCGTTCGCGCATCGGCCGATCTTCGCGTTCTACTCGGTCGCGTTCGCGCCGTTCGTCGTGCTGCTCGTGGCGTGGGCGGCGGCGCGCCTGGCCCAGCCGCCCGGGCTCGGCGGCCGCTTCGACCGCCAGGGCGTCAGGACGGTCGGCTGGTACGTCGTCATCGTGCTCGTCGTCGCGGCCTTCTTCCTGCCGCTGTGGACCGGCGTGCCCACGCCGTACGACTACTGGCGCATTCACATGTGGCTCTACTCGTGGGGCTGAACCCGCCTTAGCATCGACGTGATCCCTGGAAACGGGCCGCCCGCAGGACCGGCTGCGGGTCAAGTTCGGATGACGGCGCGTCGATAGTGCTCGTGACGCAGACGCTCGGGAAGGATCGCGATGTCACAGCCGGCCACGGTGCTCGTGCTCAGCCCGAGCCTGGGCGACGACTTCTTCGCCTCCGTCCTGGGCGGCGTCACGCGCGAGGTGGTCGCCCAAGACGGCCGCGTCATCGTCGTCGAGACGCTGCAGGAGTACAACCCGCGCGACGAGGTGGGCGCCCCCGGCGCGTACTCGAGCCGCATCGGCTGGGGCCAGTCCGATGCCGTCGTGTCGGTGACGACCGCCGCCGACGTCCCGCACCTGCAGGCGGCGCGCGCCTCCGGCAAGCCCGTCGTCCTCGTCTCCAGCACGCAGATGGACGGGTTCGAGGCGCCCGTCGCGCGGCCCGACAACTTCGACGGCACTCGTGGCGCCGTGGAACACCTGATCGAGCACGGCCACACCCGCATCGGCTTCGTGGGCAACCTCGCTCAGCGGGACATCGCCGACCGCTACGAGTCGTACCGGGAGACCCTCCTGCTTCACGGGCTGCCCGACGAACCGAGCCTGCTGTTCTCCGCGCCCGACAACGGCGAGGGCGGCGGCGCGGCCGCGGCCCACGCGATCCTCCAGACGGCGGCCCGCCCCACCGCGCTCATGGTCGCGACCGACCGCAACGCGCTCGGCCTCATCGCCGAGCTGCAGGCGGCAGGCCTGTCCATCCCCGACGACATGGCCGTGGTGGGCTTCGACGCGATCCCCACCGGCTCGTACACGACGCCGCCGCTGACGAGCGTCGACCCGCGCTTCACCGAGGTGGGCGCGCTCGCCGGCCGCCTCGCGGTCCGGGCCGCGGCGGGGGAGGACGCCGCCCCGGCCACCGTGACGCCCGATGAGGCCGTGCTCCACGTCCGCGAGTCGTGCGGCTGCGACTTCGCCGCCCGGCGCACCGTGCCGCTCGGCGAGCGCGCGGCCGAGCGCGCCACCGCCTCCTCGGCCCTGTCGCGGCTCGAGGAGGCGCTCCTGGCCGAGCAGCACACCGGCCACGCCCCCACCGATGCGGCGACGCGGGAGGTGTCGGCGGCCCTCGCCCACGAGGCGGTCGGCATCCTCGCGAAGGGCGATGCCGCGACGACGCGCGAGATCGACGACTTCGCCAACCGGCTCGTGACGCACGTGGACCGTCCGCGCGGAGTGCGCCACTTCGCCGTGGCGCTCACCGAGTACGCCCGCGCCCTCGCCGACGAGGAGGGCCGCGAGTTCCACGGGATCAGCCCGGCCTTCGCGATCGCCCTGTGGCGGGCGCAGTCGGGCGCGTTCCTGCGTCAGCGCATCGCCACGGAGATCGCGATCGCGGAGCAGTACGGCGTCGACGCCGGCCTGCTCGACACGAGCGGCGTGGACCCGCGATCCCTCGCGTGGTTCGCCGGCACCCACGTGAAGTCGGCCGTGCTGGGACTGTGGGAGGACGACGACCCGGCATCGGAGCGGCTCCGGATCGTCGGCTCCTACGATCCGCGCGGCGTGCTCGCCGACCTGCAGCGCGGGCCCGTGGACATCGCCGAGTTTCCCCCGCGCGAGCTCGTGGCCACGGCATCGGCCCCCGAGCGGGAGATCTGCGTCGTGGTTCCCGTGCGCACACGCGACCGCGACTGGGGCCTGCTCGCCATGGTCGCGCCGCTGGGCCCCTCGACCGCGCGCGAGACCTACCAGCACTGGGCGGCGCTCCTGTGCGCCGCGCTCGAGTCGCAGCGACGCGAAGCCGAGGTGCGCCGCAGCGCCCTCTACGACGCGCTCACCGACCTTCCCAACCGCACGCTCTTCGTCGCCCAGCTCGACAAGGCGATCGCGCGCTGGAAGCGCGACGGCACCCCGTTCGCGGTCCTCTTCCTCGACCTGGACGGCTTCAAGCTCATCAACGACTCTCTGGGCCACCAGATGGGCGACCGGGTGCTGCGGCAGGTGGGCCGGCAGCTCCAGAGCGTCCTGCGGGAGATGGACACGGCGGCGAGGTTCGGCGGCGACGAGTTCGTCATCCTCCTGACGGACACCGATGCGGACAGCGCCCATGTCGCCGCGCTGCGCGTCCAGGAGGCTCTGAGCGTGGTCAACGAGTTCGACGGGCACGAGATCGTCACGCGCGCGAGCATCGGCATCGCGTCGAGCGAGATCGGCTACTCCTCCGCCGAGGAGGTGCTGCGCGACGCCGACGCCGCGATGTATCGCGCCAAGTCCGCCGAGCCCGGCACCATCGCCTACTTCGACGCGGACATGCACCACCACGCCGTGCGCCGGGCCGACCTCGCGCGCGAGGTGCTGCGGGGCCTGCAGGAGGGGCACTTCGAGGTCCACTACCAGCCGATCGTCAACCTCGTCACGGGCAGGACCGACCGCTTCGAGGCGCTGCTGCGCTGGAACCACCCCGAGCGCGGCTTCATCGAGCCGCGCGAGTTCCTCGGCGAGCTCGCGGACACCTCGCTCATCGTGCAGCTGGGCCACTGGGTCATCAACGAGGTGTGCGCCCAGCTCGAGCGGTGGAAGCCGCATCGGACGAACGTCAGCGTCAACATCTCCGACAAGGAGTTCTGGAGCCAGGACCTGCTGTCGTTCGTGCTTGCGGCGCTCGACCGCCATGGCCTCCCGCCGGACTCCCTCACGCTGGAGATCACCGAGGCGGTGCTCATGCGGCGACCGGAGATGGCGCTGCGGATCATGGAGAAGCTCCACGCGGCCGGCCTGCGCCTGCACATCGACGACTTCGGCACGGGCTTCTCCTCGCTCGAGACGCTCCACCGCTTCCCCGTGGAGGCCTTCAAGATCGACCGCACGTTCATCCAGTCGCTGACCGATGCGGAGAACACCGCGGAGCTCATCTCCTCCCTGGTCCAGCTGGGCAACGCGCTCGGCATCGCGGTCGTGGCGGAGGGCGTGGAGACGGGCGAGCAGCTGCTGTTCCTCCAGCAGCTCGGATGCGCGGCGGGCCAGGGCTATCTGTTCATGCCGGCGGTGTCCGCCGAAAGCGCGACGGAATTGCTCGAGGAATCCCTGGCAGACGGCTCGTCGGAATCCGCCAATTGACGCACTTTCGCCAATGACGCGATAAACGCAATAATGGGCGCGTGCCCAAGATCAGCGCGCCCACCGTCGCGGAGCACCGTGTGCTCCAGCGCAACTCCATCGTGGCCGCCGCCAAGGCGATCCTCGCGGAGCAGGGCGTCGCGTCGATCACGCCGCGCAGCGTCGGGCAGCGCGCCGGGCTGGCGCGCTCGAGCTTCTACGAGTACTTCCCGTCGCGCGACGACCTCCTCGCCGCCGTCGCCCTGGAGGCCTTCGAGAAGTGGGCCGACGCGCTGTGGGCGGCCATGGAGCCGCACAGCGACCCCACGGAGAAGCTGCGCGCGTACGTCCGCGCCACCATGCGCATGACCAAGGACGAGGACCACTGCCTCGCCATGCCGCTGCTCCAGGCGGACCTCTCGCCGCGCAGCCGCGAGGCCCTGGTGCAGATGCACGACGTGCTCGCGCGCCCGCTGCGGGCGCTCCTGGAGGAGCTCAAGGTCGACCGCATCGAGGAGTCGATGCTCCTGGTGCAGGGCGTCCTCGCGGCGGGCATGCGCATGGCCGCCCAGGGCAAGGATGCCGATGATGTGGCGGAGATCACACTCCGACTTCTCGAGCAGGGTATTGCGCGGTAAGCGAACGGCGCCGTGAGCGCTATCGCTCTCATGACATACTGGAAACCTCTTGCCGACATAGTGTCGGTGCTCATTCCCTGACCCAAAGACTTCCGATGTTCCTCGCCCTGCGCGAACTGACGTTCGCTCGCGGTGTGGCAGGAGGCGCCCGGCGTCGCTGCCGCCGAGCCCATGGGCGTGAGCATCGTCCACGGCACCACCGACGACGACACCCAGATCGACCTCACGCTCTTCGGCATCGTCCCGGACGGCTTCCTCGCGCCGCCGCTGTCGAGCGGCGAGCAGCTCGCCGACTCCGGCTGGGACGGCGCCGCGGCGACGTGGGCGCTCTTGGCCTCGGCCGGCCTCATCTCCGCAGGGGCGTGGCTCACGGCGGCCTCCCGCTCGAGGGCGGCGATCCGGCGCTAGCGCTGCGTCGTGACCGCACTCCCTCGATGTGCGGAGCGCGCGAGGCACTTCAAGACTTGCCTGCATGACGTGTGCTCCGCTCGCGATCGGCGCCGTAGCCGTGCTCGTGCTCGCCGGGTGCACGGGCGGGTCCATGCCGGCCGAGGCCCTCGCCGCGACATCAGCGCCCACGGGTGCTCCCGAGGCGACGGCGTTCGCGCCGGAGGACGCCGCGGAGGTCGAGTGCATCGATGTCGCGTCTCGCGCCGCGCAGGCGCACGGGGAGCGCACGTTCGTGGACGCGGGCGGTGCGACCTCCACCGTCGTCGAGGCGCACGCCGTCGCGGGCGGCCGCGTCGTGACCGCCGCGATCGACCGCGCGGATCTCGTGGGCTACGGCACCGTCGCGTTCTTGTCGCAGTGCGGCGACGGCGAGGCGACGCTGCTGGGCGGGTACGTGCCCGAGGACGGCGGGATGCTGCTGCTCTTCACCACGGAGGCGGGTTCCGCCGCAGGCGACGTGCCGCCCGTCGCACCGTGAGGCGGCCGATGCCCGAAGCTTGGCCCCGTGACGGCGCGCCGATGGTGGAGCTGAGGGGATTCGAACCCCTGACCTTCTCATTGCGAACGAGACGCGCTACCAACTGCGCCACAGCCCCATGCCCTCCGGCTCGGAAGCCGTCGGAGCGGGATACAGCGTATCACCGGAGCGCGCCGCGCACGTAACTGCGCACGCGCTCCGGCGACCGCATCGGCCTCCACGAGCCTCGGGGAGGGTCTCGCCGGCCGCCTCCCCTCCCAGCCTCGTTACTGCGCCTCGCGCTGGGCCACGCGCACGAGCGAGACGAGCACCTCGTCGGCCACGCCGCGAGCCCGAGCCTCGGCCACGAGGGACGCGACCTTGACGTGCAGCTCGCCCAGCTCGCCCGCGTGCGCGGAAATCACCGCGCCGCGACCGGGCCGCATGTCCACGAGGCCCTCGTCGCGCAGCTCCTGGTACGCGTGGAGCACGGTGTGGAGGTTGACGTCGAGCTCCTCGGCCACGGTGCGCGCCGGCGGCAGCCGCTCGCCCACCTTGAGCGCACCCCGCGCGACGTCCGCGCGGATCGAGGCGGCGATCTGCGCGAACAGCGGCTCGGTCGAGGAGGCGTCGATGCGCAGCAGCATCACGCCCTCCCCTCGTCCGCGCCCGACGTCGTGGCGGCCCGCTGTGCGAGCGCAGTCAGCAGCCCGGCGCCGGTCGCGGCGTCGTCGACCGTCACCGCGATGTCGCGGCCGGACGTGCGGCTCACCCAGATCGCCTCGCCGTCGCGCAGGACGACGCCTTCCGCGCCGGGCCGCAGACGCCAGCCCCAGCCGCCGAAGTCGGCGATGCCGTTCACCTGCGCGACGCGCGCGCTCTCGACGTCGTGGAGCGCCACGACCTTGCGGGGCCATCCCAGCACACCGCGGACGGTCAGGCCCGCCTCGCTCACGGTCACCGTGACGGTGGTGAACGTCAGGGCCGCCAGGCCGATCACCACGCCGACCGCGATCCCCAGCCAGCCGGCCGCGGGCTCGGACGGGAGCACGGCCACGCCGATGCCGCCCACGAGGATGGCGGCTGCCACGAGCAGCACCATGAACCAGCCGGTCATCGACTGCGTCCGGGCCCACATGGCCTTCTCGCCGTCGCCGAGCGCGATGGCCGTTCCGGCCGTGGTCTCCTCGCGCACGGTGTCCTGCTTGGGCTGCACGAACCAGGCCGCAAGACCCGCGACGACGGAGGCCGCATACGAGGACCAGATGACGGGCGCGATGCTCGGGGCATCGGCGGCGGCGTCGAGGCCGCGCTGGATGGCGAGCGAGCCGACGAACAGCACGCCGAGCAGCACCGCGAGCGCGAGCGCCGTCGCGCCGAGCAGGCGCGTCACAGGGCCTCGGCGCCCGCGGCGGAGCACCGGCAGCGCGGTGGCGGCGAGCAGCGCCGGCAGGCCGAGCATGAGGAGCGGGCCCACCACGAGCATGAGCCCGACGGGGCCGGTGCCGTCGACCTCGCCGCCGGGACCCCAGTGGGTCGCGATCGGGTCGGGCAGCGCTCCGCGCCACGCGAGGGCGAGCACCAGGCTCACCACCGTGATGATCGCCGGCAGGATGAGGCCGACGACGGTGAAGGTGCGCACGACGCGCCCCTGGTCGATCGGGGTGGGGGTCATGGGGACTCGCCTCCTTGTCTCCGGTTGTTATAGAGCAACTATAACAGCAAGCAGGAGGTTTGGGTACGCGCCTCCGCGTCGGAGGCGTCGCCCAGCGAGACTGCGCCGAGGAGCGGCAAGGGTGACGCCCAGCGAGACCGCGACCGTGAGCGGCCCGGAAAGCGCTCGGCGCCGCCTGCCCTGAGGCAAGCGGCGCCGAGCGGGAGGCCGTCGCGGCTCAGGAGGCCGCGAGGATGTCCACCACGAAGACCAGGGTCGCGCCGCCCGGGATGGACCCCGTGCCGGCGTCGCCGTAGCCCAGGTCGGACGGGACGACGAGCAGCACCTGGCTGCCGACCGCCTGCCCGGCGAGTCCCTGGACCCAGCCGTCGATGAGGGCGCCGTCCGCGAGGCGGAAGGTCGCGGGGGCGCCGCGGTCCCACGAGGAGTCGAACTGCTCGCCGTCCCACAGCCAGCCTGTGTAGTGGACGGTCACCGAGTCGCCGACCTCGACCAGATCGCCCTCGCCCTGGATGACAGGCTGGGCCACGAGCTCGGCCGACTCGGTCGCGCCCTCGAAGCTCACGCTGGGCTTGCCGCTGCCGTCACGGGTCACGACGGGAAGGCCCGCGATGGGCTCGACCTCCTCGCCGGCGGCACGCTCGAGCACCTCGGTGCCGGAGGTCACGGTCACCGCGAGGAACAGCGAGTCGCCCGACTGGAAGTCGGGGAAGGCGTAGATGAGCTCGGCTCCCACGTGCTTGCCGGCGAGGATGTCGTACAGCACGGTGTCCATCGTGTCGGGGCCGTAGGTGATGGTCTCGCCGGCGCCCACCTCGTAGGTCGAGTAGAGAACCTCTCCGGTGGATCCCTGGTACGCCTGGTAGTCGACCGTGATGAGCATGCCCTCCTCGATCGCGGCGCCCGAGCCGTCGGTGAGGAAGCGCGCCGCGGTGCCGGACACCTGAGCGGGCACGTCGAACGCGAGGGCAGGCAGTCCGTTGTCGTCGATGTGCCACGTCATCGACTCGAGCAGCTCGGCGTCGGAGGGGCTGGTCACGCCGGGGCCCGTCACGGTGGGCTCAGAGTCGGACGGGGCGCACGCGCTCAGCGCGAGCGATGCGGCCGCGACGAGCGCGACGGCGGCGATACGGGTCTTCACAGGGTCTCTCCTTGGCTTTCGTGGCGCCTCAGTCTCCCACAGGACTCCGCACGCCCGGCACGGCTGC
>Ga0182793_1002672_pt1 | contig 10054 bp, 9 predicted proteins | sample Passage237A_FD_130498 | JGI IMG/M metagenome (GOLD analysis project Ga0182793, IMG submission 130498) | Cellulose adapted compost microbial communities from Newby Island Compost Facility, Milpitas, CA, USA - Passage2 37A (version 2) (version 2) ...
GGCGCGCGAGAACTTCGGCTGCGGCTCCTCGCGCGAGCACGCGCCGTGGGCGCTGGACGAGTATGGCTTCCGCGCGATCATCGCGCCCAGCTTCGCCGACATCTTCTACAACAACAGCTTCAAGAACGGCCTGCTGCCGATCGTGCTGTCCGACGCCGAGGTCGACGAGCTGTTCCGCCAGTGCGAAGCCAGCGAGGGCTACCCCCTGACCGTGGACCTGGCGGCGCAGACGGTCACCCGCCCCGATGGCGTGCAGCACCGCTTCGAGGTGGACGCCTTCCGCAAGCACTGCCTGCTCAACGGCCTGGACGACATCGGCCTGACCCTGCAGGAGAAGGACGCGATCGCCGCCTTCGAGGCACGCCACCGCGCCGCCCAGCCCTGGCTGTTCGGCGCCGCCTGATCCAGGATGCGGCGCGGCTTGCCCGCGCCGCGCTCCCGCGGCCGTGGGCGGTCACCTGACCGCCGGCAGCAGCTTGCCGGTCAGCAGGCGGAAGGTCAGTCGCGGCGCGTCGGGCTTGCCGTAGTTGGTCGTGGTGACGACCACGACCAGGCGCTGCGCGGGGAACACCCGCACCGTGTTGCCGCCGGTGCCGTTCATCGCGAACGAATCGAACGTGCGGCCCTCGCTGGTGTCGTGGTGCAGCCACCACAGGTAGCCGTAGTCGATGCCGTCCTCGATGCGCGCATGCGGCCGGGTGGATTCGGCCACCCATGCCGCCGGCACCAGCTGGCGGCCGTTCCATTCGCCGCCGCGGCGGTACAGCTCGCCCAGCGCGAGCAGGTCGCGGCTGCGCAGGGCAAGGCCGCCGCCGGCCTGGGCCAGGCCCAGCGGCGAGAACTGCCAGGCCGGCGCCTCGATGCCCAGCGGGTCGAACAGCCTGGCGCGGGCATAGTCCTGCAGGGGGGCGGCCGACGGCGGCCTGGATCGCGGCGCCGAGCGTGGTCACGCCGGCGGTGCAGTAGCGGAAGCTGCGTCCGTATGGCGAGTCTTCCGGCCGCTCCATCCACGCCGGGAAGCCCTGGATCGGCAGGTCCAGGTAGAACCCGACCCAGTCCTCGACCAGGTACATGCGTTCCTCGTTGCCGCGCGACCACTGGTTCCAGTCGTCGCACTCCAGCAGCGAGGACATGGTCATCAGGTCGACCGCGGTGATCGCGTCCTTGCGTGGATCCGGATTGGCCGGAGGCGGGCGCCGCAGCAGCGGCAGCACCGGCGCGTCGGCCCGCATCCGGCCCTCGGCCTGGGCGATGCCGGCCAACATGCCGGCGACGGTCTTGGTCGCCGAGCGCGCGTCGCGGCGCGCCTCCGCGCCACCCTCGTCGAAATAGCGCTCGTAGACCAGCACGCCGTCGCGGGCGACCAGCACGCTGGTGACCTGGCCGAACTCGCTGGCCGCGATGGCACGTTCCATCCCGGCCAGCGCGGCCGGATCGATGCCGTGGTCCGCGGCGGGTTCCAGCCGCCAGGCCGGCGGCTTCGCCGGCACGGTGGCGGGAAGCAGGAGGAGCAGGAGCGTGGCGAGCAAGGGCAGGCGCATGGCAGGTCTCCGGCGGCAAGGGTGCCGGGAGCCTGGCACGCGCCCCGCGCGCGCAGCAGGGGCGATGCGACGAAGCGGCGGAAACGCCGACGGAAGCCGGCAAGGGCGGCGCCAGGCATGGGCCCTGGTGGCCGCCACGCCGCGCCGCGCTGGCGCGATGCGGCGTGCAGACCTTCCGCGGCGGGGCGGCGCCCGCGCCGCGGGCGCCTCAGTACACGCCCTGCGCCAGCATCGCGTCGGCCACCTTCACGAAGCCGCTGATGTTGGCGCCGTCCACGTAGTTGACCGTGCCGTCCTTGCGCTTGCCGTGGCGCACGCAGTTGCCGTGGATGTCCTTCATGATCGCGTGCAGGCGCTCGTCCACCTCGGCGTGGTGCCAGGACAGGCGCAGCGCGTTCTGGCTCATCTCCAGGCCCGAGGTGGCCACGCCGCCGGCGTTTGAGGCCTTGCCCGGCGCGTACAGGGTGCCGGACTCCAGGAACACGTCCACCGCCTCCAGGGTCGAGGGCATGTTCGCGCCCTCGGCCACGCAGATGACGCCGTTCTTCACCAGGGTGCGCGCGTCCTCGCCGTCCAGCTCGTTCTGGGTGGCGCAGGGCAGGGCGATCTCGGCCGGGATGTGCCAGGGGCGCTTGCCGGGCAGGTATTCGAAGCGCCGGTCCCCGTCCAGTTCCGCCAGGCGGCCACGGCGCACGTTCTTCAGTTCCATCACCGCCTCGATCGCCTCCATGTCGAAGCCGTCGCGCGCGTAGAGCGTGCCGCCGGAATCGCTGAAGGTCAGCACCTTGCCGCCCAGGTCGGTGGCCTTCACCGCCGCGTACTGGGCGACGTTGCCCGAGCCGGAGACCAGCACCCGCGCGCCCTGGGTCTCGCGGTGGGCGTGGTGCAGCATCTGCTCGACGAAGTAGACGGTGCCGTAGCCGGTGGCCTCCGGGCGCATCAGGCTGCCGCCGTAGGCCAGGCCCTTGCCGGTGAACACGCAGCCGGCCTGGTTGGACAGCTTCTTCATCATGCCGGCCATGTAGCCGACCTCGCGCGCGCCAACGCCGATGTCGCCGGCCGGCACGTCGGTGTCCGGGCCCAGGTGCCGGTAGAGCTCCAGCATCAGCGCCTGGCAGAAGCGCATCACCTCGCCGTCGCTCTTGCCCTTGGGGTCGAAGTCCGAGCCGCCCTTGCCGCCGCCCATGGGCAGGGTGGTGAGCGCGTTCTTGAAGGTCTGCTCGAAGGCCAGGAACTTCAGGATCGACAGGTTCACCGTGGGATGGAAGCGCATGCCGCCCTTGTACGGGCCGATCGCCGAACTGTGCTGCACGCGCCAGGCACGGTTGACCTGCACCTGGCCCCGGTCGTCGACCCAGGACACGCGGAACTGGATCACCCGCTCCGGCTCGACCAGCCGTTCCAGCAGGCCGTCGCGCGCGTACTGCGGGTTGCGCTCGAGGAACGGCCACAGGCTGGCGGTGACTTCCTTGACCGCCTGCAGGAATTCCGGCTGGCCCGGATCGCGGCGCTGTACCCGCTCGAGGAACTCTTCCCTGGAACCTGGCATGGCTTGTCTCCTTTGCCTGGGGCGGCTGCTCAGCGCAGGCGCTCGATCACGGCCTGCGCGGCCCGGGTGGTGTCGACGGCCTGGCCCGCCGGCGCGAGGTCCGCGGTGAACACGCGGTCGTCCAGCGCGGACGACACCGCCGCCTCCACCGCGGCGGCCTCGGCCTCCAGGCCCAGCGAGTGGCGCAGCAGCATGGCCGCGCTGAGGATGGTGGCGTAGGGATTGGCGATGCCCTTGCCCGCGATGTCCGGCGCCGAGCCGTGGATCGGTTCATAGATCCCCACCTTCCCGTCGCCCAGCGACGCCGAAGCCAGCAGGCCCAGCGAGCCGGCCAGCATCGAGGCCTCGTCGGTGAGGATGTCGCCGAACATGTTCTCGGTGACGATCACGTCGTAGGCGCGCGGCCGCGACAGCAGGTGCATGGCCATGGAGTCGACCAGCTGGTGCTCCAGGGTCACGTCCGGGAACTCCTCCCGCACCACGCGCGCGGCCACGTCGCGCCACAGGCGCGAGGTCTCCAGCACGTTGGCCTTGTCCACCGAGGTCAGGTGGCCGCGGCGGCTGCGGGCCAGCGCGGCGGCGCTGCGCACCACGCGCTCGATCTCGGCCACGCTGTAGCGGCACAGGTCGCTGGCGTCGGTGGCGCTGCGGGTCTTGTCGCCGAAGTAGATGCCGCCGGTCAGCTCGCGCACGACCACGATGTCCACGCCTTCCAGCAGTTCGCGCTTGATCGGCGATGCGTCCAGCGCGGCCGGGTGCGGGCGCACCGGGCGCAGGTTGGCGAACAGGCCCAGGGCCTTGCGGATGGCCAGCAGGCCCTGTTCCGGGCGCACCTTCGCGTTCGGGTCCGACCACTTCGGTCCGCCCACCGCGCCCAGCAGCACGGCGTCGGCGTTCTTCGCCGCCTCCAGGGTGGAGGCCGGCAGCGGCTCGCCGTGGCGGTCGATGGCGATGCCGCCGATATCGTGTTCCTGGAAGCTGAAGCTGTGGCCGTAGCGGCTGGCCACCGCTTCCAGCACCGGCACGGTGGCCGAGACGATTTCCGGACCGATGCCATCACCGGGCAGGACGACGATATTGGCGTGCATGGGTTCTCTCTGGCGGGATTAGGAAGGGGATTCAGGGCGAGGGCGCCGGTTCCTGCGCGCCTGCCCCGTCCGCCGCGGCGGCGGGAGCGGGCGCCACGGGAGCCTGCGCTGCGGCCGGGCGGGGCGAATGCAGCGGGATGTCGGACACGCGGCGGGCCAGGGCCCGGCTGACGGCGGCGTCGAAGGTCAGGTTTGCGGCCTGGGTGCTTTCGGCAAGCGGCATCGGCAAAACTCCTTGCGGCGGACGGCGGGGCCATCCACGGGGTGTACGACCTGGGGGAGGCCCGGTCCGCGCGGCGCGGACGCTGCCGGCCGCGACGGCGCGGGCCGTCGCGGCGGGGGCCTGCGGGGGCGGGATCAGGCGGTGGCCAGGTGCTCGCTGGAGGCGGCGCGACGCTGGCGCAGCAGGCGGTTGGCCACGTCCAGCCAGGCCAGGGCGCTGGCCTCGATGATGTCGCGGCTGGTGCCGGTGCCTTCGTACTCCTGGTCGCCCAGGCGCACGCTGAGGTTGGCCTCGCCGCGCGCATCCGTGCCCAGGCCCACGCTGTGGACCTGGTAGCTCTCCAGGCTCAGCTGCACGCCGGTGGCCGCGGCCAGGGCCGCGAACAGCGCATCGACCGGGCCATCGCCCTCGGCGGTCTCCGAGACCCGGCGACCGTCCGGATCGGACAGCTCGACGGTGGCGCTGGCGCGCTGGCCGGCATCGCTGACGGTCATCGAGGCCAGGCGGTAGCCCTCGCCGTCGCCGGTGTCCTGCATCAGCGCCTGCAGGTCGGCGTCGGTGACCACGCGCTGCTGCTCGCACAGGGCCTTGAACTGGGCGAACACCAGTTCCAGTTCGGCCTCCTCCAGGTAATAACCCAGGGCGCGCAGGCGCTGCTCGACCGCAGCGCGGCCGCTGTGCCGGCCCAGCACCATCTGGGTGTCCGGCCAGCCCACGTCCTGCGGGCGCATGATCTCGTAGGTGCCGCGGTGGCGCAGCATGCCGTGCTGGTGGATGCCCGACTCGTGGGCGAAGGCATTGCTGCCGACCACCGCCTTGTTGCGCTGGACCGGCATGCCGATCAGGCGCTGCAGCAGCTGCGAGGTCGGCACCAGGCGGCGGGTGTCGATGCCGGTGTCGGCCTCGAAGAAGGCGCCACGCACCTTCAGCGCCATCACGATCTCCTCCAGCGCGCAGTTGCCGGCGCGCTCGCCGATGCCGTTGATGGTGCACTCCACCTGGCGGGCGCCGCCTTCGATCGCGGCCAGGGTGTTGGCCACGGCCAGGCCCAGGTCGTTGTGGCAGTGGGCGCTGAAGATGACCTTGTCGGCACCGGGCACCTGCGAGATCAGGCGCTGGAAGATGCCGCGGATCTCCTCGGGGGTGGTGAAGCCGACGGTATCGGGGATGTTGATGGTGGTGGCGCCGGCCTCGATCGCCGCGGCCACGACCTGGTGCAGGAAGTCTTCCTCGGTGCGGGTGCCGTCCTCGGTGGAGAACTCGATGTCGTCGATGTGGCCCTTGGCGTAGCGGATGCTCTCGACGATGCGGTCCAGCACCTGCTCGCGGCTCATGCGCAGCTTGTGCTCGCGGTGCAGCGGGCTGGTGGACAGGAATACGTGCAGGCGCGGCTTGGCCGCCGCCTCCAGCGCGCGCAGCGAGGTGTCGATGTCGGCCTGCAGGCAGCGCGACAGCACCGCCAGGGTCGGCTCGCGGATCTCGCGGCCGATCAGGGCCATGGCCTCGCGGTCGGACTGGGAGCTGGCCGGGAAGCCGGTTTCGATCACATCCACGCCCAGGTCGGCCAGGGCGCGGGCCATGACCAGCTTCTGCTGCGGGGTCATGCTGCAGCCGGGGGACTGCTCGCCATCACGCAGGGTGGTGTCGAACACCCGGATGCGGGCCGGGGAGACCTGGGTTTGGGCTTGGGACTGTTGCGCGTTCACCAGGTGAACTCCTCTTCGCTGACGGACTGCGGCTCTGCGGCCATTGGGGCGGAAATGGTGGGTTTTGGTGACAGGTTAGCGGTTGGGCGGCGCTTTGCCACCGCTCCGGGCTTGTGCGTTGCAGCATCCGGCGGCGGCGCGACTTCCGGGGCGGGCCCGGCCTGGCGCCGGCGCGGTTTGCGCGGCGGCCGCGGCCGGACCTCGGACAGCAGGGTGGCCAGGGTCCCGGCGTCGATGTTGCCGCCGGAAACCACCGCGCACTTGCGCTTGCCAGCCACGCGGCGGCCGGCGGCCAGGGCCAGGGCGCCGGCGCCCTCGGCGATCAGGTTTTCCTCCAGGGCCAGGCGCACCAGGGTCTCGCGCAGCTCGGCCTCGCGCACGATCACCACGTCGTCCAGTAGCCGCGCGCACAGGCGGCGGGTGATGAAGCCGGGGACCTTGACCCGCACGCCATCGGCCAGCGAGGGCGCCGGGTCGACCTCGCGCACGTCGCCCTTGATCGCCCGGGCCATCGAATCCACGCCCTCGACCTGGGCGCCGACCACGCGCACGCCCTGGGACTTCAGCGCCAGGGCCACGCCCGAGGCCAGGCCGCCGCCGCCGATCGGGACGATCACCACGTCCGGAGCATGCGGGCCGATCTCGATGCCGATGGTGCCCTGGCCGGCGATCACGTCCGGGTCGTCGAACGCGGACAGGAAGCGGTAGTCGTACTGCTCGGACAGCTGGCGGGCGAAGGCATAGGCCTCGTCGTAGCTGTTGCCGTGCTGGCGTACGGTGGCGCCCCAATGGGCCACGCCGGCGATCTTGGTCTCCGGCGCGCCATGCGGCATCACCGTGATCGCCTGCACGCCCAGGCGGTAGGCGGCCCAGGCCACGCCCTGGGCGTGATTGCCGGCCGAGGCGCAGATCACCGGGCGGTGGTCGCCGCGCTCGCGCGCGGCCAGCATGGCGTTGAGCGCGCCGCGGACCTTGTAGGAACCGGTGCGCTGCAGGTTCTCCAGCTTGAGCATGACGCCGAAACGCTCGGCGAAATGCATGGGCGTGACCGGCAGGTAGCGGCGCAGGCGCGACTGCGCCGCCAGCACGTCGGCAACGCCGACCTCGCGGCCTACGGCGCCGACGTCCGGCTCCCCGCCCGCAGCGCTGGCACGCCCGGTATCAGGCATCGCCGCGGCCCCGCGGGAAATGGCGAAGAAGGCACCTCCGCACCACGGCCTGCGCCTGGGCGGCGGCCGGGGTGGACGGCAGGCGGGCGCTAGGCATGTTCACGGCGCGGCCCCGCCATCGAGCTCGGTGACTTCCACCGACTCGCAGTCATAGACCTTCTGCAGCTGGCGGCGCAGGGTCTCGGCCGGCCGGGCGCTGCTGACCACCATCTGCAGGCGCCAGCGGCCGTCGCCGGCGTCGGGGCTGCCCTGGATCGCGCGCGGGGCGAAGCCGCGGCGCTCGGTCATGCCGATCACCCGGACCAGGGCGCCCTCCACGGGCTTCAGGACCAGGTCAAGCCGGTAGTGCATGGGCGGACTCTGCCTTCTGTTCGTTGGGGTTGGCTTCCAGCATGTGGCTGTTGGCCTGGCCTGCGGGCACCAGCGGCCAGACGTTGGCGCGGGCGTCGATCCTGACGTGGAGCAGGGCCGGGCCCGGCGCCTCCAGCAGGGCCTTGAGCGCGTCTTCGACCTCGCTGCGCAGCTCGATGCGCGAGGCGGGGATGCCGCAGACCTGGGCCAGGGCGGCGAAGTCCGGGTTGTCGGACAGGTCGATCTCGCTGTAGCGCTTGTCGAAGAACAGCTCCTGCCACTGGCGGACCATGCCCAGGGTGGAGTTGTCCAGCAGGATGATCTTCACCGGCAGCCTGCAGCGGGCGATGGTGACCAGCTCCTGCACGTTCATCATGAAGCCGCCGTCCCCGTTGACCAGCACCACCGGCCGGTCCGGGCAGGCGAACTGCGCGCCCATCGCCGCCGGCAGGCCGAAGCCCATGGTGCCCAGGGCGCCGGAGGTCAGGTGGTTGCGCGGGTGGCTGAAGCGGTAGTGCTGGGCCACCCACATCTGGTGCTGGCCCACGTCGGCGGTGACGATGGCCTCCGGCGCCAGCTCGCTCAGGCGCTTGAGCAGGGCCGGGGCGTAGATGTCGGTGCCGGGGGCGTCATAGCGCGCGGCGTGCTTCTCGCGCAGCGCGGTGCAGCGCTGGCGCCATTCGCTGGCGGTGCTGCGCGCCGCGGCCAGGGCGCGCAGGCCGCCGCGCAGGTCGCCGGGCAGGGCGACGTCGGCGGTGCGCAGCTTGGAAATCTCGTAGGCGTCGGCGTCCAGGTGGACCACCCGGGCGAAGGGCGCGAACTCGGACAGCTTGCCGGTGGCGCGGTCGTCGAAGCGGGCGCCGACCACCACCAGCAGGTCGCACTCCTGCACGGCGATGTTGGCGGCGCGGGTGCCGTGCATGCCCAGCATGCCCAGGAACAGGGGGTGGTTGCCCGGCAGGGCGCCCAGGCCGCGCAAGGTCAGCACGGTCGGGATGCCGGTGGCCTCGACGAACTGGCGGAACTCGTCCACCGCGTCGCAGATGCCGATGCCGCCGCCGCCGTAGACCACCGGCTTCTCGGCCGCGGCAATCGCGGCGATGGCCTCGGCCAGGGCCGCGTCCGGCGGTGCCGGCGCCGGCTCCACCACCGCCGGCACGTGTGCCGGCAGGTGGGTGGCCGCGCCGACCTGCACGTCCTTGGGCAGGTCGACCAGGACCGGGCCCGGGCGCCCCTCGCGGGCGATCCGGAAGGCCTCGGCCATCACCCTGGGCAATTCATCCACCGAGCGCACCAGGAAGCTGTGCTTGACGATCGGCATGGTCATGCCGAACACATCCAGCTCCTGGAATGCGTCGGTCCCCAGCAGCGCGGTGGACACCTGGCCGGTGATGCAGACCATCGGCACCGAGTCCAGCATCGCGTCGGCGATGCCGGTGACCAGGTTCGAGGCCCCCGGACCGGAGGTGGCCACGCATACGCCCACCTTGCCCGATGCGCGGGCGTAGCCGTTGGCGGCCAGCGCGGCACCCTGCTCGTGGCGGACCAGGATGTGGCGCAGCCTGGAATCCACCAGGGCATCGTAGAACGGCATGATCGCGCCGCCCGGATAGCCGAAGATGGTGTCCACCCCTTCGGCTTCCAGCGCGTGCGCGACCCAGGCTGCGCCATTGCGCAACCCGGCCGCCTTCGCTGTGGGGGAATTGGCGTTCATGCGTTTGCCTTAGGCTTTGGCGGTGTCGTTCTGGGCGTTGGCCTGCAGCCAGACCATCTTGGAACGCAGTTCCTTGCCGACCTTCTCGATCGGATGGTCCTTGTCGGCCTGCTGGAACTTCCTGTAGTTGGGCAGGCCGGCGTCGTACTCGGCCTGCCAGTTGCGCACGAAGGTGCCGTCCTGGATGTCCTTCAGCACTTCCTTCATGCGCTCCTTGACCGAGGCATCGATCACGCGCGGGCCGGAAACGAAGTCGCCGTACTGGGCGGTCTCGGAGATGAACTCCAGCATGCGGGTGATGCCGCCTTCGTAGAACAGGTCCACGATCAGCTTCAGCTCGTGCAGGACCTCGTAGTAGGCGATCTCCGGCTGGTAGCCGGCCTCGACCAGGGTCTCGAAGCCGGCCTGGACCAGCGAGGAGGCGCCGCCGCACAGCACGGCCTGCTCGCCGAACAGGTCGGTCTCGGTCTCTTCCTTGAAGGTGGTCTTGATGATGTTGGCGCGGGCGCCGCCCAGGCCGCCGGCGTACTGCAGCGCGGCCTCCTCGGCCTTGCCCGACTTGTCCTGGTAGACGGCGTAGATGCAGGGCACGCCGCGGCCGATCTCGTATTCGCGGCGGACCAGGGCGCCCGGGCCCTTGGGCGCGACCAGGACCACGTCCAGGTCCTCGCGCGGGGTGATCATGCCGAAGTGCACGTTCAGGCCGTGGGCGA